>Ga0105240_10001642_pt1 | contig 37989 bp, 36 predicted proteins | sample KBSC54metaG_FD_80426 | JGI IMG/M metagenome (GOLD analysis project Ga0105240, IMG submission 80426) | Corn rhizosphere microbial communities from Kellogg Biological Station, Michigan, USA - KBS C5-4 metaG | ecosystem: Host-associated > Plants > Roots > Rhizosphere > Soil | place: Michigan, USA... | reverse complement strand
CGGCATGTTGACTGCGCAGGCCGAACGTCAATCTCAAGCCGGAGGTTCGCCGCCACCGCAGCTGCGAGATATTGCCGTCACTGCGCGCGAGATGGTCGAAGCCATGGATGCGACCGTTTGGGCCGTGAATCCGCGCAACGACACCTTCAATCATTTGGCCAACTACCTGGTGCATTACAGCGAAGAGTTCTTCCGCCACTCCGAGGTCGCCTGCCAACTGGACTTGCCGACGGAATTACCCGATTGGCCGGTGTCAGCTGAGGCGCGTCACAACGTATTCCTCGTGGTCAAGGAGGCGATGAACAACGTGGCCAGGCACGCCGCTGCCAGCAAAGTGCGTTTGGAACTGAAGCTGAAGGGGACGACCCTGAGCATCGCTGTCCGCGATAATGGACGTGGTTTCGACCCAAGTGGGCCCGGCCAGCGAGGAAATGGGCTCCGCAACATGACGCAGCGCCTCCAGCAACTCGGCGGACGCCTGAGCGTCGAGAGTGTGCCTGGGGCAGGCGCCTGCATCACCTTGGAACTGGATTTGGGCGAGGCACAATCCCGGAAAGGCCAATGATGAAGATTGCATTCGCTTCGCCGATTCATCGCCCGTTGCCCAACCGCGTCGCCGAACCGGGACTACGCATGTTCATGCGTATTGGCTTATAGCTCCACTTCGTGCAGAATCGAAACACTAATGGCCGGAACCGCTAACACGCCCTTTTCGACGGGCACCGCAGGACCCCTCGCTGAGGCCGGGACGACCCCGATCAAGATCTCCATTGTCGAGGACGACGATTGGATCCGTGAAAACCTCGCGGGCCAACTCGACCTTGCGCCCGGTTATCGGTGCATCAGCCGCTACCGGACTGGCGAGGAGGCGATCCTGAGGATACCTAACGACGTGCCGGACGTGGTGCTCATGGATATCAATTTGCCCGGGCTCTCGGGAATCGAGTGTGTGCGGCGGCTTAAAGCCCTCCTTCCTTCCCTGACCATTCTCATGCTCACGGTTTACGAGGAGAGCGACCGGATTTTCGATTCGCTGCGGGCGGGCGCCAGCGGTTACCTTCTCAAGCGATCGGCGGAGACTGAATTGCTGGACGCGATCGCGCAGGTGCATCAGGGCGGCTCGCCCATGAGCAGCCTGGTTGCCCGCAAGGTCGTGCAATTCTTCAATCATATCGACGTGGCCGCGTCTGAGCTTCAGCGTTTGTCCCCGCGCGAGAAGGAAATCCTGGAACTGCTGAGTCGGGGTGCGGCCTACAAGGAAATTGGCAACCGGCTCTCGCTGAGCATTCACACCGTTCGGATGCACATTCGCGGCATTTACGGGAAGCTCCAGGTCCACTCTCGTGGTGAGGCGGTGGCCAAGTACTTGCGGCCTTAACGGCGTTCCCTACGCATGTTTATGCGTATTGTCGAACTGCTGCCGGTCCGCCTAGATTTTCGCTCGACTTAACTTTCACTCATTTGCAGAAATGGCCATGCGAGGTAATCAGGTCCGTGCCGAGAACAGCTCGGGCAGTCGCGAACCGCGATCAGGCCGTGGTCCGCGGAGGAGGAAATTTTTGAGAAGGGCGATCCTAGGAGGCGGATCTCTCGGGCTCGCCCTTGGGGCGGTGTTCGTGCTCTGTGGTTCGGGGTTCGCGCGGGCAAGTACCAATAACTATTCACTCGTAGTCTCCGAAGGGCCCACGAATAACCCACTCAAGGGCTTTATGCCTTACTCTGGAGCGTACACGACATTCCCTCACAGCCTGGAGTGGAACTATCTCCCGTTGCGCTCCTTGATGAGCGGGCCGACCAACTTCAATTGGGCTGGTCTTGACGCTTTGCTCAGCGACATCGCGAGTCGCGGGCATCAAACGGTTTTTCGTATCTACCTCGATTATCCAACTCTGCCCAGCGGCATACCCCAGTATCTATTGGACGCCGGTCTCGTCACACACAGTTACCTCGATTACGGCAACAACGGCATCAGCGTTTCCCCGGATTACGGAAATCCACTATTGGATGAGGCCCTGACAAATTTTATCGCCGCGCTGGGGGCGCGTTACGATGGAGATCCGCGCATCGGTTTTATCACCCTCGGGTTGCTCGGTTTCTGGGGTGAATGGCATACGTACCCGCACGACAGTTGGTTCGCCTCGACCACCCTCCAGGATGAGGTCATGTCGGCGTACGAAGCCGCCTTCACGAAAACCAGGTTGCTGGTGCGCTATCCTTCTGGAACCAATCCAACCGCGCGGCGACTCGGTTACCATGACGATTCCTTCGCGTATCAAACCATTGATCCGCCAGCCTGGATGTTCCTCGGGCTGCTCAAGGCTGCGGGTGACACCAACAAATGGCGCACCCAGCCCATCGGAGGGGAGGTTCGACCGGAAGTTCAACGGTGTATGTGGGATGCTAGCCAGACCAACTGCGTGCCCGCGGGCCAGGAATTCAGCGCTTGCGTGGATTTTACGCACGCTTCGTGGATGCTGAATCAAAGCCTGTTTAGTCCGGGGATCGCTGGAGCGCAGAAAGACCTTGCACTGGCCGGAGCGCGGCGGTTGGGCTATACGCTGTGTGTTTCCAACGCCCGGTTGGTGGATGCGTCGCTTTCCCTGCCACTGAATGTGAGTGTGGGATTAAGGAACAGCGGCGTGGCCCCCTTTTACTACGATTGGCCTGTGCAGTTGGGAGCGCTCAATAGCAGCAACACCCTCGCTAACAGCTGGGCGACGACGTGGAAGCTTTCTTCACTTCTTCCCGCCGCGACCAATACCGTCTGGAGTTTCGCTCTGACCAACCACGGGTTGGGAGCCGGCACCTACAAAATCCTGCTCCGCGTCGCCAATCCTCTCTCCAACGGCGTGCCGTTCCACTTTTCCAACACGGCGCAGGATGCCGACCTTCCCGGCTGGTTGACCTTGGGCCGGGTTTCGATCGGTTCAGCGCCAGCCGGGCCGAGAGTGAGCGGCGCGGTTTCTCCGTCTGGTTTCACTCTCCAAGTCAACAACGCGGCGCCCGGAACATGGGCAGTTCAGCACTCGTTGGATTTTGCCAGCTGGACGCCCCTGCTCTCGACGAATACGAGCACGTGGGAATGGAGTGTTACCGACGCCGTCTCATCACTGGGGCGGTTCTACCGTGTGGTTGGCTCGCCCTAAACGCAAATACACCTAACACAAATCAATGAATGGCATATGAAAACCCAAACTAGGAAATGGAAATCCGCGCTCCAGCGGCGCCTGCTGTTAATCCCGATGGGCCTTTGCCTGATTTCGGCCGCCCGCCTGGCCGTGGCAGATAACTTGATTGTTAACAGCTTCGACGCTGGCATCAGCGGAATCGACTGGCAGAATTTTCGAACCTATGCCTATGGCTACACCGAAGTCTGGGAGCCGGCACAGGACGCGTCTGGGAATCCAAATAGTGGATCGATGTATCTCACGGTAAATTGGCCGACAAATTCTGACCCCAACTGGAACGCATCGTGGAACGATGTCCAGATTGCTTTTGGAACTCCTCAGATCACCTCCGCTGACTACATCAACTTCGAGTGCGATATCAAAATTGACGTAGCGAACTCCTTTAAGGCGCTGGATGGCAGTTACGGAGCGTTGGAGCTCATCGTCAACAATCCGTGGAATAATGTGGCCGGCTGGGTTCCCCTGATTAACACCGATGGCTGGCAGCACATCTCGGCACCGTTCTCGGCGCTTCCGAGCGGGACGTACAGCGAAGCGGTTATTGGCTTCATTTCCAATGGCGGAACCGCCTACACCAACACCCTTGCTTGTTGGATTGACAATATCGTTTTTACGGCGCTCCCCTCCGTTCACACGAATCAGCCGTCACTGGCGCTCAGCAAAGCCCCTCCCGCAGGCCTCACCTGCGTGTGCAGCCAGCCCGCAGGCACCTGGCAACGGCAAATGGTCGCCACGGTTCAGAATAACTACTCCTGGAACACGGCCTCGGCGGTCTCGAATACCACGACGTATTCCATGACCATTGCCGCCGCTCCCGGAGCCGCGTACCCCTCCTTCGCCTCCCAGATGTTCCTGGTCCCCCAACTGGGCATGGCCGGCTCGCCGATTGACGACAGTATTGACTGGGATTCGGCCAATGTCGTGTCGTTAGCCGTCTCGGTAAACCCGGACCACTCCGCCACCGGCCAGTTTCAATATAAAGTCAACAACGCGGCCAATTGGAATGCGGCTTTAGCTTTTGGTTTTCCTTGTGCCGCCGGGCCCGTGGGAACGTGGAGCCTCGCCTTTAATAACAACACCAATGTCACGCTCCGGGCACCCGACAATACAGTCACGAACTTTACGATTCCCGCTGGCGACGCCGCATTGTTCCAGGATCCGCTGTACTTCTACGTTGGCACGCAGCCAAATAACAATGCGAACATTGGGCAATCATCCACCTTCAGCCGCGTTCAGATCAGCGGCGCGGCGGGCTCGATCAACGATAACTTCGTGTCGACCGGAACACCTGGTCACCCCTACGTGCTTGATGCGAACACCTGGGCGCTCAACACAGCGGATCCGAAGGGCGTTTTCGTCACGGCCCCCGACGCGAAATTGTGGCTGACCTGGCCGCTACCCGACTACGGCTTCACCAACCTGTACACAACCGACAATCTAGCCAAGCCAGCGGGAGGTTCCCAGTGGCTAAGCTTGCCAACCTCCGAAACGGGTTGGCTCGATAGTGGTGCGGGTCAGCGTATCACCGTGGTCAATCAATCCACCTTGAACGCGGCGTTTTCCTATACGCCCACTAATTGTTTCTTTCGATTGTATCACGAATAGTTGAATTCGACGGGGCTCCGGAGGTCCGGCGCCCCGTTACGCTCAAAGGGAAACAAGGGCGAGTCTACTTCTCGCAGCGCATGAGAATTCGACGGCTGTTCAGCCTCGCAGCTCTTTTCCTCTCCTCGACGGCGGTCCTGGCTCAGCACACCGCGCTGTCGGAGCTCCATTTGGACCGCCTCACCAATGAATTTTGGTGGGGAGGTGCCGTCACGCTGGGCACCCGGATGCCTTACGGAGCCGCGCCCATCGACATCAATCTGGATGGGGACAATCGCGGAAATCAGTCTGCCCCATTACTCATCTCCTCGAAGGGCCGTTATGTTTGGTGCGAAAAGGCTTTCCGGTTCGCGTTCAAAAGCAATGCCTTGGAAGTCACTTCGGCTGGCAACGTCTTAAATTTTGGCCAAGCGGGCTCTAGCTTGCGCGCTGCTTATCGCCATGTGTCCAGGAAGTTTTTCCCAACCGATGGCAAGTTGCCCGATCTCGCCCTCTTCTCCGCCCCGCAATACAACACCTGGATCGAGCTGATGTATGATCAAAACCAACGGGACGTGCTTAAATACGCCCACGCCATCGTGGACAACGGTCTGCCGCCGGGCGTTTTGATGATCGACGACAATTGGCAGGAGGACTACGGCAAGTGGACTTTCCACCCCGGCCGTTTCACGGACCCCAAGGCCATGATGAACGAACTGCACGCCTTGGGCTTCAAGGTCATGGTCTGGGTGTGCCCGTTCGTCAGCCCAGACAGCGATGTTTACCGCGCCTTGGCGAAGAAAAGGGCCTTTTACATGAATCAACCCGACGACCCCGCGATGGTCACCTGGTGGAATGGTAAAAGTGCCATGCTCGACCTTTCGAACCCGGAGGCCAAAAAATGGTTCACGGGCGCGCTCCTCAACTTACAAAAGTCCTGTAATGTGGACGGTTTTAAACTCGATGCTGGGGACACCGAATTCTATAAAGACTCCTATCTGGCACATGAGAAGCTCGATGTGAACGAGCAGGCTCGGCTTTTCGGCGAGATCGGTCTCGCCTTCCCGCTTAACGAATATCGGGCCAGTTGGAAGCTGGGGGGACGCCCGCTCGTGCAGCGGCTCCGTGACAAAAGCCACGCGTGGGAGGATCTCGAAAAACTGATCCCCGACATGATCTCGGCGGGGCTCCTGGGTTACACCTTTGTCTGTCCCGACATGATCGGCGGAGGTGAGTTTACCTCCTTTCTCAACCACTCGAACATCGACCAGGATCTGGTTGTACGCTCTGCTCAAGTCCACGGTCTTGCGCCGATGATGCAGTTCTCAGTCGCGCCCTGGCGCATCCTGGACGCCGCCCATCTGGACGCCGTCAAAAAGGCCGTGGCGTTACGAATGCGCTTCACGCCGCGACTTCTCGCGCTCGCCAGAGCCAGTGCCGTTTCGGGCGAGCCGATCCTGCGCCCGATGGCTTACGTTTTCCCTGACAGCGGATACGAGAATACCAAAAACCAGTTCATGATGGGTGATGACCTGCTGGTGGCCCCGCTGGTGGCCAAAGGTTGCTCGCGCAGCGTGCTGATTCCGCCAGGCTCATGGAAAGCCGACGATGGCAGCGTGGTGAATGGTCCTGCCCAAAAGACCTTCGATGTTCCTCTCGCACGCCTGCTGTTCTTCGAACGCCAGTAAGGCAGTACCAGGTCGAGAAGCTCTGGTGTGGTGCACGAAAGGTTGGGTGAGAATACGCATTGAAATCACCTTGGCGGGCTCTTCCCGGCCGTGTTTCGCTTGATGGCTCCATAATTGATTCGAATCGTTTCGTGTGGTATCGGTGTCGGTGGGTCAGGGCCTGGAGCTCGCGTCGATCTCAGAGGCCCGCGCCAGTGCTTGCGTGTCGATATACTCCCGGATGTTCGTCAGTTTGCCATTTCGAACGGTAATGGCGAAGACCCAATTGTCCTCGAACGTCTTATTCGTGGGTATGATTCTCCCCCTGGCGAAGCCGACGACCAGAACCCGGTCTCCCTGCGCTACGAATTCGGGGGGCTGTGGGTATGATGTTTCCAAAGTGTCGGAAGCCTTCTGAAGCAAATCCGCCAATCCCACATGCCCGCGGTGCGTGCCGGCCAGCGGCCAGTCCTCTCCCGGAATGATCCACTCAATATCTTCGGCAGACAACGCCAGCAGACCTTGCTCATCGCCGCGGCCCAATGCTGCAAAAAAATCCTTCACAACCTGTACATTCTCTTGTGTGCTCATCGAAATCTCTTCCTTTCTCTTACATCGAATCGTGTCCGATCTAATCGGACGTTTTAAATCGTACTTCTCGGGGCAAATCACATGGGCGTAGACCGATTACTGCTCCTTCTTGAAGCGCCGTGGTCAGACCTGCGCCATGCCTCCATCGACGGCGAGATCCACGCCGGTGATATATGAACTTTCATCGGAAGCGAGGAACACGACGGTAGCCGCGATTTCCTCGGGCTTGCCTCTGCGGCCGAGCGGAACTTGCGAGGCGAACTGAGCAGCCGCCTGTTCTACCTGTTCAGCGGTGAGGCCCGCCTTCTCCAAAGCCGGAGTTTCGATGGGGCCAGGACTTATCGAATTCACACGAATTTTGCGGTCCTTTAGCTCTACCGTCCAGCCGCGAGCGAAGCACCGCACGGCTGCCTTGCTCGCGGCGTAGGCGGTAAACGCTGAATCTCCCCTTACGTTCGCGACTGAAGAGGTCAGGATGATCGAGCCGCCATCCTTAAAGAGGGGAAGGGCCTTCTGGGCCGTGAAGAACGTTCCCTTCACATTTAAGTCGAAGGTTTTGTCGAAATGAGCTTCGGTAGCCGTCTCGAGCGGTGCGACTTCACCCCAGCCGGCATTTGCGAAGAGGACGTCGATGTGACCGTGCTTCTCTTTCACGACGGCAAAGAGCCGGTCCAGATCTTCTAAACGCGTTACGTCGCCCACGACCGTCGTGACGTTTCGCCCGATCAAGGCTGCGGCCTCTTTCAGCTCTTTCTCTCGTCGGCCAGTGATCACGACGTAGGCGCCTTCTTCCACGAAGCGCTTAGCGGTGGCCAAGCCGATCCCGCTGTTTCCGCCTGTGATTACCGCAATTTTTCCCGCCAGTTTCTGTCCGTTGGTACTCATATGTTTTCTCCTTTGCTTTTGTTCTTCGTTATTTTTGAGAATGTAAAATTCACGCTTTTCCACCAAAGCTGACATGATCATCGACAGTAATGTTGCGCTTTCGTAGTCCTCCAGTCTCAACGACGATGCAGACGCTGGACAAAGTGAAACTGAATGCCCGATAGCGGCCCACCGAGCTCTTGCATTGCACCGCCTGTCCGAAGCGGTCCGAGATCAATGGCGCTTAGTCCGGTGCTGTTGATTAACTCGATTACACTTTGTTTGGCTTTGGCATCGTCGCCGGACGTGAAGATCACGGTTCGGGGTTTGTTCGGCGAGAAGTAGTTTGGACGAGCTGGGGGTGAGAGACCTCGAACTCTTCGACCGAGGCTTTCAACCCCTCCAGGGCGTGGTTGAGCAGGCGCGGATTCGGCGCTATTCGGCTAGCCTCGTGGCTGGCAACCCGTGCAAAACCGGCGATGCTTTGGGCCTGTTCACGAGACGTCATGGACAACTCGGCAAGCTCGGACTTCAATGTGCCGAGCAACTGTTTTAATTCGCGCCGATGCTCCGCTTTATGAGCCTCGGCGCTTTGAGTGCTGGCCTTGTGGTGCTGGAGCGTTTCTCGGGCCGTTGTCACCGCTGTGAACCACCGTTTGAATCGGGCGGCGTGGAACCAGGCTGGGACTGGCTTGAACCTCCTTGGGTTCCGCCTGGGGTTTCTCCCGGAGCGCCAGCAGGGGCAATCTCGTAGTATCGGTAGATGACGACGACCTCCTGCGGATCGTTCAGATCGGAATAGTCAGAACTGCTGGTGGTCGGAGCCGAGCTGAACTTCTGCTGGTCCATGTTCAGGGTCACCTGTTTCTCCGAATTGATCTGAAGCTCTTGCCAGGGCACCGGGCGCCGCTTCTCGCCCAAGCCGAGGGCCCCGCCTTGACCCAGGATGGCGAAGGTTGGCTTGCCTGTTTGCGGGTCAACCAGCACGTCCTCCAACTTGCCGACGTCCTTGCCGTCATTCGATTTAACTTTGGCTCCGATCAACTTGCTCAGGCGGACGTTGCCGTTGGTTGAAGCCCCCGATTGGGAGTAGGCACCTTGCTGCTGCCCGGATTGTTGAGCCTGAGCCGGGTCAGTTTGTTGGGCAGCCAGCAGCAGTTGGGCGCAGAAAGCCGTTGCCAGGTATACAGCCATTTGTTCCAGTTTTTTTGTTTTCATTTATCTCCTTGGTTTTGTTGTTTCTAACATTTGCCAGAGCTACGGGGTGGCTGGTTGGAAGTGTACGGCCGGGCCCGCGCGGCGTACTCTGAACGCGAGCGCCACCAGCAGCACTCCAAAAGCGATCGCAAACCCTCCAATCCACCAGACCAAAGCCAATGCTCCCGCCCCCGGTTGGAGCAGTATCACAATTCCGAGCAGGACCGAGAGTATGCCTGCCAGCGCCAGCAACCATTCATGTTCGATAACCCGGCGCAGCCGAATGGCCGTCGCAATTTCGAACACTCCATTGACAATGGCCCAGGCGGCGATCAGCAGCACCAGGCTCAAGGCCGTGATCCCAGGCCAAACGAAGGCCAGCACCCCGGCAGCGATGCTAATGATGCCGGTGAAGATCAACGCGCCGAATCGGGGGTAGCCTTTAGGGGCCGAGAAGGCGTGAACCAGGGCGAAAACCCCGTTCACGATAGCATAGGCCCCAAATAGAAAAACAAGCGTAAGCAGCGTCATCCCCGGAAGTGCAAAGGCCAGCACACCGAAAATGATCGCGACCAAGCCGCGCAACGCGAGCATCCACCAATTGTGGGCGAGGGTGTTTGAATCGTGGCTTTCAGCTTCATTCATATTGCCTCCAATTTCCTCCATTAATCCACGAACTAACTGACGGACCCTTTTAGGTCACCTTCAGGTTAGCATACTCAGGGGACGTATCCGGCTGGACCTTGGTCCAGTATGGGCGGGAGGCAGGTCGGATTCCGGTTTACGAGTACGAGCGGCCTGGCTAGTGCGCAACCTGTTACAAGAACTTGTTACGAGGTTACACGGACGGACGCTCCTCATTTGTAGGCGCATACGGGCCAAGCCCCGGCGAGAACGGGCTTGTTACCGCCCTGTCAGTCGCAATTGATTCTCCATACGCTTGAGCAGGGTCGTCATCCCGCTTCGATCCACGTTGGTGGGAGCTGCTCTACAGGCAGAAAGCAGTATTGGAGGAGTTGATGTATGAACGAATCGAAAGCGCTGAACGGGCGTCGCATTGCTGTTCTGGCAGCCGATGGTTTTGAGAAGGTCGAACTCGTGGTTCCAGTGATGGCCTTGCGCCTGGCGGGCGCGGAAGTGGATATCATCTCGCTGCGGCACGGCAGGATTCGCGGTGTCAATTTGCACGAACCGGCCAGCCGGGTGCGCGTAACAAAAGCGATCGCCGAAGCCAACCCCGAGGAGTACGACGGGCTCTTGATTCTTGGTGGTTTCATCAACCCGGACCTGCTTCGGCAATCAGCGGAGGCACGGGAATTCGTTCGGGCATTTGATTCCGCAGGGAAAACTCCAGGATGAGGACCTTGCCCTTGAAATCGGCGGCGCGCACCGTTTTGCCCTCCTCGTCTTTGATCGACCACTCAGGCATAACCGCAGTCTGACCGGCACCGCCAACGCGACTACGCGCAGGTGTGGTCTGCGGAAAACATCTATACTCCTGAATTTGTCCTGAGCGGCAAAAAATGGCGAAACTGGTTTGGATTCCGTGGTACTCCTGCTGCATCCGCGTTGAAACCGAGCTTGTTGCAGGTCAGTTCTGAGGTCGGCAAACACTGGCAGGCGGATTTGACGTTTATGACATTGAAGAGAAGCGAATTTGATCCCAGAATGAACCAGAAGACCCAAATGTAATATTTTAAAACACCAACCTTCATGTGCTGAGGGACGAAAACAAAATCCTATCACGCGAAGTCACGGCGCCATCGGTGTATTTCAACCGTCGGAATTTCATCCGCGCGGGCATCCTCGCCGCCAGCGCAGCGGCAACGGGCATCGCTTATCGCAAGCTGAATCCTGTCGGCACTGGCGCCGGGCCGGCCGTTCACACGGCAACAATTGCAGACGTGCAAAAATTCGCCGTCACGACAACGAATAACAATTCGGGCTTTACCGCGAACGAGCCAGAGACCTCGTTCGACGACATCGCGCATTACAACAATTTCTACGAGTTCTCCACGGACAAGGAGGAAGTAGCCGTGAAAGCGGCGAACTTCAAGACCGATGGCTGGATGGTTTCGGTCGAAGGTCTGGTCAACAAGCCGAAAGTCTTCGCGCTCGACGACATACTTAAAATTGCACCGCCGGAAGAGCGGGTTTACCGGATGCGCTGCGTCGAGGGGTGGTCCATGGTGATTCCGTGGGTGGGGTTTTCACTCTCGAAGTTGCTCAGTGGCGTCGAGCCATTGAGCAGCGCGAAATACATCGCGTTCCAAACTCTGCTCGACTCCGCGCGGATGCCCGGCCAGAACAGCAAGGTGCTGAATTGGCCTTACGTCGAAGGCTTGCGCATGGACGAGGCAATGCATCCGCTGACGATTTTGGCGAGCGGAATTTACGGGCGCGTACTGCCGGCGCAGGACGGCGCGCCCATCCGCATGGTCATCCCGTGGAAATATGGTTTCAAAGGAATCAAATCCATCCTGAAAATCAAATTGGTAGCCGACCAGCCGCGCACGACATGGAGCGACTATGCGCCAAACGAATACGGTTTTTACGCGAACGTGAATCCGCACGTGGACCATCCGCGCTGGAGCCAGGCCACGGAGCAGCGCATCGGCGAATCGGGCCGGCGCCCGACGCTAATGTTCAACGGTTACGAGGAGCAAGTCGGTCATTTATACGCCGGCATGGATTTGAGGAAGAATTTTTGACGCGATGAAAGAAGGCGACATCCGGTTTGCCAAACTGCTCGTGTTGGTCTGCGGCCTGGTGCCCCTGGCGTTGCTGGTGTGGGACCAGGCGCACCACCGCCTAGGTGCGAACCCGCAAAATTTCGTCATTCTTACCACCGGCATGATGACGCTGATTTTTTTGACGCTGACGATGGCCGTGACGCCAGTGCGAAAGGTTTTCGGTTTGAATTGGGTAATTCAATTGCGCCGGATGCTCGGGCTTTACGCTTTCTTTTACGGCTGCCTGCATTTCCTCTGTTTCTACAGCCTTGACCGCGCGTTCAGCATTTTCAGCACGCTGCACGAAATTGTCGTGCGCAAATACATCTGGTTTGGAATGACCGCCCTGCTCGTCATGGTTCCGCTTGCCATCACTTCGACGAACGCAATGATCAAACGGCTCGGTGGGAAACGCTGGCGCACGTTGCACCGGCTCGCGTATGTGGCGGCCATTGCCGGTGCGATACATTTTTATATGCAGGTGAAGGCCGACGTTCGCCTGCCGCTGGTGTTTGTCGCGGTGCTGTCGGTTTTGTTCGGCTATCGCGCGTTGGATTATTTGCGCAATCGCAAGCCTGCTCCAGCGGCGGCGGCAAATTGAAAAGATGTTTAGCACGAAGAGCGTGAAGGAAAAAAGGACTTTCGTTTTATTTTTCTTTGCGGTGTTAGGGATGTGTTGCGACAATCGTTTTCCAACATGGAAACATAGCACCTTCCAAGCGTCCTGTTTGCCTGCACCACAACGTGCGCCAGCTTTGGCGCTTCCCACCGCTTGCAGCCGCATGGCATGGCGAATCATGACGCAACTTGGTCTTCCTTCCCATAGCGGGACGAACCCCCTCTCAGCGAACTTTCACCTGGGTGTGCACCACGTTCCAGGGCTGTTGGGAGTAGCCCGTCACTCGGACTTTCGCTCGGGTCTTGCCTGCGGGTTTGCCTCTGGCGGGTAGCACTTCTCCCTATCCCGGCAATCGGCGTGTCGGGTGCCTGGATGTTAGTACTCCGGCAAACCAGTGGGGTGGCAGCACAGTTACCAGAAGTTTAAAGCGCCCGAAGTTTCTACCGAGAGGCAGGCTGGATGATGAAGACGGAGGTGGCGTATTGGTTCATGGCGCCAGTGCCGGCGACTGTGGCGCGATGGGTGTGTTCCGGGCGCGGCCTTAGACGAGGATAGTTGATGTTATGGTCTGGTGGTGACGGATTCGAGGATCGCCTGCGCCAACTTTTGGCTCAAATCCCCTGTCAGATCGCTCAAGGTCGTAGCGACGGCTTGCGGATTGGCGAGCGGAGGCGGACCGGGGCGGGTCAAACGGGCCAGCCCACTTTTCACGGACTTTTCGCTGTCCGGAAGGGTGAGTCGCCACAAAGCGATCAGGGTTCCACGCCCTTGGGTATCCACGTCGAACCGTTCCACCGTGACGGACACCCTCACCACTACCCGACCCCTTTCGGGAGCGGAGAGATGAGTTTGGTCCGAGGCCAGCAGCGAGGAGAGATTGTTCGCCAGCGTCTGTCGAAAGGACTGATCGAGCCGCTCGGCCCAGAGCGCATCTTGGAGGTATTTCAACTCAGTGGCGCTTTTGCGGACAACGATGGAATCCCGCAGAAGATAAGCAGGCATCTTCACGAACCCGACTTCAGCGGACAGCGGCTGAGCGGCCGCCGGGGCAGGTTCAGGGGTCGGAATGGGCGCCAAAACGAAGTGTCGCGTTGGCACCCGAGCAGGCTTTATGAGGCACCCGCTCAGCAGCAAACCGACGCTGCACATCAAGCCAAGTAGTTGGAGGTAACTGGCCCTTTTCATGGTTATTCCTTGGGCCGTTTCCTTCCGGTTATCAAGGCATCGGGATTGCGTTGAAGAAACTCAGCGAGTTCGGCCACGGCACGGCTGGCGTTGGCCAGTTCCTCCAGCGCCTGTGTCAAGTCGGAGTGGAACGAGGTCTCTGGACCAGCCACGGCGGAGAGGTTCTGGAGACCTCGGCGCAGGTCGGCGAGGGTCTTCTGTGTGTCAGACAGGGTGCTGGTGATGCTGTCGACCAGAGGGTCCACCCGATCATTAATTCGCGCCAACAGCGCCTGCGCGTGATCCAGGGTCTGTCTGGCGGATTTAACGGTGTTGGTGAGGTCCGGTGTAATGAGTTGATTTGCCGAACCCAGCAGGTTGGTTACGCCCGCGTTGATTTGCGGGATGTTCAATTGGCTGAGGCTGGTGTCCAACTGAGCCAGCAAGGTGTTCACTTTCGTCGAGATGCCGGGCAGGTCGAGCCTTTCGAGGTTGGCGAATAGTTTCTGAATCTGGCTGGGCATGGTCGGAATCTCACGGTACTTCGGAGTAAGCTGATGAAACATCGGAGGAGGCGCATCCGGCACCACGTCCAGACTCACGTAGAGGACCCCGGTCACCAAGCTCTCGGCGTCCAGACGGCCACGAAAGCCCCGACGGATGAGCCGATCCATGTGGGCCTGATTGTCGATCTGAAGATCCATGTCGGACTTGGACTGGGCGAGCTTCTTGTCAATCACAACAATCACCGGCATGGCAAAGTCATTAATGGCTTGGTTGTGGCGAATCAGGATCTGGTCCACCTTCCCGATGGTCACGCCGCGGAATTTGACCGGGGCGCCAACCTCCAAGCCTTTGAGCGAGCCATCAAAGTAAAGAATCTCCTTCACCAGGGGGTGGAAGAGGGTGCCGGAGCTGAAGAGGATCACTCCACCAACAGCGAACGCCAGACCCACGACGAGGAACAAACCGATGGCGGTGGGATTTGCTTTTTTCATGGTGTAGCGCCCCGTTCAGAGATTTCGCCACGGGTGAGGAAGGCTCTTACCTTTGGGTCGGTGGAATAATCGCGCAGTTCCTTGGGATTGCCCTGCGCTCGCACGGTCCTGGATTCGGCGTCGAGCAGGATCGAGTCGTCGGCGATGGTGAAGATGCTGGCCAATTCGTGGCTTACGACCACAATGGTGGCGCCGAGGCTATCGCGCAACTCCAGGATCAACCGGTCGAGGTTCCGCGAAAGAATGGGGTCCAGTCCAGCCGACGGTTCGTCGAAAAAGAGGATTTCTGGGTCCAGCGCCATGGCACGGGCCAAGCCAGCGCGTTTGCGCATACCACCAGAAAGCTCGGCGGGATAATAGTCCTCGAAGCCGTCCAGGCCCACCAACGCCAGCTTGAGCCGCACCACCTCTTGCCGGTCGGTTGGCGGCCAATCAGTGTATTCAGCCAAGGGCAGCCCGACGTTCTCGGCCAGGGTCATGGAGCTCCAGAGGGCGCCGCTTTGGAAGAGCACGCCAAACTTGCGCAACTCGACGCGGCGGGCTTCCTCGTCCAGGCCCCAAAAGCTTCGGCCGTCGTAAAGAACGTCGCCATCAGCAGGGTGTTGCAGGCCTATCATATTCCGCAGCAGCGTGCTCTTGCCGGCGCCGCTCTCACCCATGATGATGAAGATTGAGCCGCGTTTGATTCGCGCATTCACATCGCGCATGACCACGTGGGACCCATAGGCCATGGTCAAGTGGCGAATCTCAATTTTGATCTCCTCGATATTCATCTCCCAGGTTCAAATATGCAGCGCGTTGGAGAGCACGGCAAAGATGCCGTCGGAGGCGATGATGGCTGAAATCCCGGTCACTACCGCCCGGGTGGTGGCTTGGCCCACTGCGGCAGCTGTGTAACCGCTCTGCATGCCCCGAAGGCAACCGGTGTAGGCGACCAAGAAGCCAAAGAAGGAGCCCTTGAAAATGCCCAGCAGAAAGCTTTTAAGTTCAATAGCGTGGATCGTGCGACTGAGATACACGGTGGACGTGATGTCCAGGGTGCTCGCCGAGACAACATAGCCGCCCGCGATGCTGATTACGTCGGCAAACACGCAGAGGAAGGGCATCATCAGCATCAGCGCGAGAATGCGTGGCAGGACGAGGAATTCAATGGGCGAGAGGCCGAAGGTTTCCAACGCGTTGATCTCCTCGTTGACCTTCATGGTGCCGAGTTGGGCCGCAAAAGCCGCGCCGGTGCGACCGCACAGAATGATGCCGGTCATGATTGGGGCCATCTCCCGCACCGTGGCGATAGCCACCAGGTCGGCGACATAGATGGAGGCGCCGAATTTCGCTAACTCAAGCGCCCCAATGAAGGCCAGAATCAGCCCCACCAGAAAATTGATCATGGCCACAATCCCCAGCGCCTGGGGACCGGTCTGCTCCATGACCAGGAAGGCATCCCCCCATTGGAACTGGGCGCGACCCCGCAGCAGGTTACCCAAGGCCACTAGGTTTTGGCCGAGGAAGGTGAAGAGCCCCAGCGTGCCCTCCCAGCCTGCGATCGTGCGCTCGCCCAACCTTTGCAGGAAGCGCTGTTTGACCACGACACGGTGCACATCCGATTTTCCGGGCAGCACCTGAGCCAGGCGCAGCAAGCGGCGGACGCCCTCGGGCAGCCCCTCGCACCGCACGTCGATGTGACGTCCGCTGGCCATCTCCACGCACTCGCCGATGGATGCCACGAACCGCGAGTCCCAGCCGGTCAAACCGGCGGTGTCAAATTCCAGGGCTTTCACGGGCGGGGGGTCGCTCAAAGCGCGGCGAATCGCCCCCAACTCCGATGACGTGGACATTTGGCGCCAGTCTCCCGACAAATGCGCGAGCAACACGTCCGGCGTCTTCCGTTCAGCCACCAAATTCATCGGTGTCTTGCCTCCTTTCTAGTACCTCATGCCAGACAATGCCTCCGGTCCAAGCGGCAGTCCCTCAATTCTCAACCACTAGGTGGAATGGCCAAGTAATAAGCCGGGTAGCGGGCGTTGCCTAGCGCCTTGCGCAAGGTCTGGTACGTCGCCGGATCGGCATCGTCACCCCGTACGTAGCGCAGCAGGCTGGTGAGCTTCTCAAAGGCGGCTGGATTAATTCCGCCGTGGGCTTCGAGGCTGGCACGCGCACGGGCCTTGAGAGCGGCTAAGTCGGGGGCGGATCGGGCCACACCGATGACTGGCACGTTGAGCGTGCCGCGTTGTACCATCGCCTGCAAAGCCGGGAAGATCTTCTTGAAGGCCAAGTCCCCGGTCGCCCCGAAAAAGACCAATGCATCGGAATGGAATGAGTTCATAGCTTCATGTTGCCTTTGCGAGCGGTTGTTCCAGATGCCCACCAAAACCAAACCGCATGGCCGAAAGCAGTTTGTCCTGGTAGTCCGCCTCACCGCGCGAGGCGAACCGTTCGTAAAGTGCCGTGGTCAGGACCGGCACCGGCACCCCTTCATCAATCGCCGCTTTGATCGTCCAGCGGCCCTCGCCGGAATCGGATACCCGGCCGGCGAACCTCGCCAATTGAGGGTCGGCAATCAGCGCACTGGCTGTGAGGTCCAGGAGCCACGAGGAGATGACACTGCCACGGCGCCAAACTTCGGCCACGTCGGCCAGGTTGAGGCTGAATTGATAATCCTCTGGGTCGCGCAACGGCGTCGTTTCGGCATTGGCCTGGCTTTGCTCTCTGCCGATGTTGGCAAATTTCAAGACGCCCAACCCTTCGGCGTAGGCGGCCATGATGCCGTATTCGATGCCGTTGTGGACCATCTTGACGAAGTGGCCCGCGCCGTTGGGGCCGCAATGCAGGTAGCCTTGCTCGGCGGTGCCACCCAGGCTCTCCCGTCCTGGCGTGCGCGGAACGTTGCCGACGCCAGGCGCCAGCGTGGCAAAGATAGGGTCCAAATGCTGCACCACGTCCGATTCGCCACCAATCATCATGCAATAACCTCGCTCCAGACCCCAAATACCGCCGCTAGTCCCCACGTCCACATAATGGATTCCCTTGGTGGCGAGTTCCTTTGCCCGGCGGATATCGTCCACGTAGTAGGAATTGCCGCCGTCGATGAGGATGTCGCCCGCCTCCAACAGAGGCAGCAAATCAGCGATGGATTGGTCCACCACGGCCGCCGGGACCATCAGCCAGACCGGGCGCGGCTTTTCCAGTTTGCTCACCAAATCAGCCAGCGAACTGGCGCCGATGGCTCCCTCTTTAGCCAACCCTTGCACCGGCTTTGGCGAACGGTTGAAAACGACGCATTTCTGTCCGCCCTTAATCAGCCGGCGCGCCATGTTGGCACCCATCCGGCCCAGTCCAATCATTCCAATTTGCATGGTTGTCTCTTTTTTCATAACTCACTCCTCCTGTTCTCTCGTTTCAGCTTTTACATGGTTCGCGGCCATCTGCAGCCGTTTCATGGCTGCATCCACTCCCCGGCGGTCACCGGCCCGGCTACCAGGACACTCGCTCCGGCCGCCACGGCGAGCGGCGCGGAGGAAATGCCTTCTCCATGCCGCGAACGCCCAAGTAGTCCTCGAAAGTAGCCTCCTTGTATGGCAAGTGTCCCAATTCCATAGGCTCGGCAATGCCGTCCACGATCACCGCCGAGCCAAGACCTGTCCCGAGGCCGAGAGAGAGCATTTTGCCCTGTTTGTAACTGCCCAGAGCTTGCATGGCCGCGTCGTTGATGACCTTGACCGGGCGTTTGAAGGCGGCTTCGAAGTTGAACCCCTTCCAACCCTTTCCGAGAGGTAACCGATGGAAATGGCGTCATATTTCCAGTCGCCCACCCACCTCTTGACTCGGGACACCATCCGCTTGGGCGTCAGGGCAGGCCCGGACACAAACTCCCGCTTGGTGTCCTGACCGGTGGCGAGCACCTTGATGTGAGTTCCGCCGACAGCAATGACCAGCACGGATTTCACTTCATTTGCCACCTCCAGTTCCGCACTTCGGGCGGGTCCTCGCCGTGCTTATCTATATAGCTCCTGTGGTCAATGAGTTTGTCGCGAATGAGCTGTTTGACGTAAGCCGAACGCGGCCCCAGACTCGGGACACGGTCCACCACGTCTCCCACCAAGTGGAAACGGTCCAGGCCGTTAAGCACCACCATGTCGAAGGGCGTGGTCGTGGTGCCTTCTTCCTTGTAGCCATGGACGTGAAAATTGTCGTGGTTGGTCCGGCGATAGGTCAGGCGATGGATCAGCGAGGGATAGCCGTGATAGGCGAAGATGACTGGTTTGTCTTTGGTGAAGAGGGCATCAAAATCCTTGTCACTCAGACCGTGAGGATGTTCGCTCTGCGGTTGGAGGGTCATGAGGTCCACCACGGTGATCACACGGACCTTCAACTCCGGTTGATGTCGCCGCAGAAGCTGGACTGCGGCCAAAGTTTCCAGCGTTGGGGTATCGCCCGCGCACGCCATGACCACGTCGGGTTCGCCGCCCCGGTCGTTGCTGGCCCATTCCCAAATACCCAGCCCAGCGGTGCTGTGTTTGATGGCGGCGTCCATGTCCAGCCACTGCCATATTGGTTGTTTGTCGCAGACGATCACGTTCACGTAGTTGCGGCTGCGCAGGCAATGGTCGGTCACCGAAAGGAGCGTGTTGGCATCCGGCGGCAGGTAAACCCGAATCAACTCGGCTTTCTTGTTGATCACGTGATCAATGAAGCCGGGGTCCTGGTGGCTGAACCCATTGTGGTCCTGCCGCCACACGAGCGAACTGAGCAGGTAATTCAAGGAGGCAATCGGCCGGCGCCAGGGAATGTGGCGCGTCACCTTCAGCCATTTGGCATGCTGGTTGAACATCGAATCCACGATGTGGATGAAGGCCTCGTAACAGGAAAAGAACCCGTGCCGCCCGGTTAGCAGATAGCCTTCCAGCCACCCCTCGCACTGGTGTTCGCTCAACATTTCGAACACACGGCCATCGGGCGCGACGTTTTCATCGGACGGAATTATTTCCGCAGTCGAACGGCGGTTGGTGACTTCAAAGACATGCTGCCATCGATTCGAGGCGACCTCGTCGGGGCCGAAAACAAGGAAGTTGTCCGGGTTCAGTTTTATGACATCCCGGATGAGTTGCCCCTGCACCCGCGTTGGCTCAGCCACGACTGCCCCGGGCTTGGGCACCTTGACGGCGTAATTACGAAAGTCCGGCATTCTCAAGTCGCGCAGCAGCAGCCCGCCATTGGCGTTTGGGTTGGCCCCCATGCGCCGGTCGCCTTTGGGCGCCAGTTCAGCGAGCTCCGGGCGCAGCCTGCCGGCCTGGTCAAAAAGCTCCTGTGGCTTGTAGCTCTTCATCCAGCGTTCGAGGATTTTGATATGCTCCGGTTTGCCCATGTCGGCCACCGGCACCTGGTGCGCGCGGAAGGTCCCCTCGACCTGCTTTCCATCCACGACCTTGGGTCCGGTCCAGCCTTTGGGGGTGCGCAACACGACCATTGGCCAGCGTGGGCGCTCTTTAAACCCGCTGCGCCGAGCCTCGTCTTGAATGCGCTTGATGTCGGTGAAAACAAGGTCGAGCGTTGCCGCCATTTGCTGGTGGATGACCTCGGGTTGGTCGCCGATAACGAACTGAGGCTCATAACCGTAGCCGCGCAGCAGTGATTCCAGTTCAACTTGCGGAATGCGAGCCAGCACGGTTGGACCGGCGATCTTGTAGCCGTTGAGATGGAGAATGGGCAGCACCGCGCCATCTTTTGCCGGGTTCAGGAATTTGTTGGAGTGCCAAGCCGTGGCCAATGGGCCAGTCTCGGCTTCGCCATCGCCGATCACGCACGCGGCAATGAGATCGGGATTGTCGAAAACGGCGCCGAAGGCATGAGCCAGCGAGTAACCGAGTTCTCCGCCTTCGTTAATGGAACCGGGCGTTTCGGGTGCCGCGTGACTGGGAATGCCGCCGGGAAAGGAGAACTGCGTGAACAAGCGCTTCATTCCTCCCTCGTCCTGGGACACGTTCGGATACAACTCGCTGTAAGTGCCCTCAAGATATGTGTTGGCTACTATCCCCGGTCCCCCGTGACCGGGGCCGGTGATGTAGATCATGTTGAGGTCGCGCTCCTGGATAATCCGGTTGAGATGTACGTAGATGAAGTTCAATCCGGGCGTCGTGCCCCAGTGGCCGAGGAGCCGCGGCTTGATGTGCTCGCGCTTGAGCGGCGCCTCGAGCAGCGGATTATCGTAAAGATAGATCTGACCGACGGACAAATAGTTGGCTGCCCGCCAATACGCGTCCATCTTGCGGAGCAGCTCGGGAGAGAGCGGGCCTCGGCCAGCGGTTGGCAACCGGGAAATCCGTGCTCGTTTGCCGCGGTCTTCTCGCTTTCGGACAGCGAGAACGGTTCGCCTTGAGCCGAAAGCGTTAATGCGGCCCCGCCGGCGACGTGCCTCGAGAATGCTCCGAGTACGCCCGGATCGTGTGCTAGTGCTTTGCCTTTTCATAATTCCCCTCCTTCTCAATAGCGTGACCCAAGACACGGCAGACGGTCCTGGCGATCATCCTTTCCTCATCGGTGAGGATAATGCGAACAGTGACCCGACTGGTCTTCGTCGAAATCACACGCTCGTTAGCAAGATTGCGTTTCTCATCAAGCTCGATAGTTGTCGGTTTCATCAGTGTTGTTCGTTATCCCCGATTTCCTGGTGCAAACTCGGCTAAGCAGCCTCTTGGAGCACCGTACACTTGGAGGCGATCACCTCCAGCAGGTCGTTCCAGGATTTCACAAAAGACTTTGCGCCCTCGTCCTGGAGCTGAGCGGCCCGGTCACCGACAAGTCCTCGATGTAGCGTTTGAGCGCGCCGCTGTTCAGCAGGTGACGCGTGATGTTGTCGAGCCAGATGCTCCGGCCCAAGTCGTGCAGTCGTTGCGTCGCTTTCATATGCATGGTTATACTTCGATCGGTTCAGTCTCCCGCGCAGCCGGTATCGTCCCAAAAATCAATCACAGGCCGGGAGAGGTCATTCTCATATCCGAGGGCGCTCAGCGCCGCGGTTTTTAACAGAAACAATCTTCCCGCAGCGGGCTCCAGGCCAAGCCAGCGGGCGGCAAGCACTCGCAGGAAATGCCCGCTCGAGAAGATCAAAACACTGCCTTTGCATTCCCGCAGGCGGCTCACGGTGTAATCGGCGCGCTTGCCCACCTGAGCGGGCGACTCGCCACCGGGGCAGCCGTCGCGGAATAATTGCCAGCCGGGACGCCTCGCCTGAATATCAACCGTGCGAAGACCTTCGTAATCGCCGTAGTTCCATTCGACAAGATTGGCGTCCACTTCGGCCACAGATTCAAAGCCGGCCAACTCGCAGGTGCGAACTGCGCGCTGTAACGGGCTCGTGAAGACCTTCGTGAAAACGAGCCCGCTCAGTCGCTTCCCCAACCGCCGAGCGTTGCGTTCACCGCGTTCGGTCAGCGGCAAGTCGGTTTTGCCCGTATGCTGGCCCGTGAGGCTCCAGGCCGTCTCACCGTGCCGCGCCAGATAAATGCATGGAAGATTTTCGCTCATGTAATCGGGGCCGCTGCTCGACCCGTTTGGATTGGCCTTGTACGACGCTCACCTGCCAGTTGTGGCCCTGCCAACGCTGATCGGCTTTCCAAAAGCAGGTAAACTCCAGCACTGCGCTCACTGGCCAATCCACCGTAGGAAAATCGGCAAACCATAGGTTGAGCTCGCTCTGGTGAGCAGTATCCCTCGTGTTGGTGTGCGCCCAACCATCCGTTGACCAGACGATCGTCGCCTCCGCCGCGAGGATTATCCGCAAGATCTTTCCGTGGGGCACGCGCCGCAATGGATGGCGCAGACTCCAAATCTCATGCCGGCTTTCAACCGGGTCCACCACATAGCGCTGGAACGCCGGTTCGACGCGATCAAAGCAAACGCCGTCGTGGCGACTGCGCACCAGCGAAACGTATTCGGCGTGGGACCAGCACAGCGGCATGGCCGCACCGGTTGGACAGCCGCGCTTTATGCTGCCGTCCGGCAAGTCCTCAGCGTCCCAGAGCTGCTCGCTGATCATCCCGCCGTCGTTGGCGAACTTTTCCATCGCCTCGATGAACGGCTTGGGATCGTGCCCGGCAGCCAGTTCGTAATGGCCGCGTTCTCCGGTCAGAATCGGCCAGCAGCGGCCCACACCCGTGCCGTCAAAAGCGCGGCCGTCGTCTTTCTGCCCGTAACCGTCCCAATTGTAACGCCGCCAGCTCGGGCCTTGGGGCAAGTCGCGCTTGAGGACTCGATCTATCACCTTGATGGAATCGAGGATGATTGGATCGTTTGCGGGGCGAATACCCAGCCGGACCAAGTGAAGGAAATCTCCACCGACCACATTCCGTGCGGGACGGAAGCCACCGCCATTGGCGATCGGAACCATTGTCGTGTTGGGGTCAGCGTGGGGGTCGGGCGCAACCGGGTCGGTCGAGTTGATGCGGATGTAATAGCGGGGAATACCCTCGACCAACTCGCCCCGGGTGGTGATGGTCCACTCTTCAAGATGCGCCACCAGCCAGTCCGCATACGTGAGAATGAATTCCGCGAGCTGCCCCTGGCCATGCTCCTTGGCATACTCGGCGGCGCAGACCAGGCTGGCGGTTACAGGGGCCAGCGTCGAAGGACAGTAGCCGGCGTTTTCTTCCCACCGCTCCTGGCTCGTAACCGGCCCTTGCAGGATGAGGTAGGCCGCGGCCCGCATAATCATGACCCCGGGATCCAGCAAACCCAGCGACACACCATGCTCGTGCAAACGCCAGGCCAGGAGGATCGGAGCCGCAACCTCGTCGAGCTGCAGGCCAGTCCAATAGGCGGTGCCATCAATCCAGCTATTTTGCGGGAAACTGCCGTCCGTGCGCTGCACGGCCGCAAGCCAAATCAGGGCCCGCAGCGGCGTGCCGGTTTGCCCTGTGGCGAGGAGAGCCGTGGCGCTCTGCACCAGGTCTCGGGTCCAGACGACATGATACCCACCGAGATCGTTATCACCTTTGGTCTCTCCCCAGGGGATACTCATGGAGGCAACCAGCGCCCCCTGGAAGGATTTGTCCTCATGCGCCAGCAACACGCAACGGCTGAGCCGGTACATTCCACCGCCGTCGCCCGTGTCCTCGCTAAAGTCGAATTTGGGATTGATGACGGCGCGCTGCCACTGGCGCACATATCTTTCCCGGTGAGACTCAAAGGGCTCAGCCAGCGATTGAAGCAACCGGGCAGCGGTACTCTGGTAGCTGCCCCCGCAGGCGATGGCGAGGGTAAACTCGCCGTTGCCGGGAAGGGTGACCTCGCCGGTCAAAGCGATGTTGCCTCCCTCGGCCTTATGAAATTCCCAGTCCATCTTGAAGTTGCCCATCAGATCCTGCCAGCCATCGCTGGCGCCGACATAGCCAACCGATCGACGAGAAAAATCCGGGTTGCAGGCCATGACCAGATGAAGAGCCTCCCGCTCGGCGTGGAGGAGTCGGGTGGCGCCAATGTCCGCACAATTGCCGGAATTGCCGGCGCCGTAGCGGCCAATATGCGGCGCCAGCAGCGCATAAAGCCGCAACTGGCCGTGCAAGGCTTCATCCAGCACCTCGAACTTGGTGTGCAGCAGCAAGACCGAGCGGTGCGGATCGGCGAGCACATGTTTTACCAGCCGGTAGCGACCTTGGCGGTCCGAGTTGGTGAGGCGGTAGAGGACGCAGTCGCGTTCCGGATATTCGATCTGGTGATCCAGGTCCCGCTTTTCCTCGTGGCAAAATGTTTTGCCGTCGGTGATAAGGAACTCAAAGTCGCGTGTGTTGGGTTCATCCACATGCGGATAGTAGATCTCGTTGACGATGCCGTGGCTGAGGGTGAACCAGAGCTGGCAACTAGTATGATAGGCTGTACCCACCCCCTCTTTGGCACTCGAAGTCCAGCGGGGCTGGATTCCGGGTGCGCCAAAAGCGACTGAATTTCCGGCCGTGTTCATTGGTTCATGCGTGAAAAACCTGTTCTTCGGCGACCGGAACCGACGCAGGTGGCACATTGTTGAACAGCTTGTTGAATCCTCCTTCGACCATCGTCGGATCGGTGAAGATGGCGTCGCGCAGTGCGGTATAGGGAAGGGCGGCGAGCATGGCGACTTGCACCGTGGCCAGGACTTCTCCCGCCTCGACTCCGAACATGCTGAACCCCAGGATGCGATCACTCCCGGAGTCAATGACGGCCTTCATGAAGCCTCGGGTTTCGGACAGCGTTCGGGCCCGGTATACGGCACTGAGCGGGATTTTCGCCAGGCGATAGGCAATGCCGTGCTCGTTGGCCTCCGTTTCGCTCAGACCGACCCGGGCATATTCGGGGTCAGTGAACAAGCAGAAGGGCACTTGTCGCCCGGTGGTCACCCGATGGCCGCCCAGGATATTGTCATGCACGATGTGGAAGTCATTTTCTGAGATGTGGGTGAAGTGCGGGCTGCCGGCGCACTCGCCCACAGCCCAGACCTCGGGCGCCGTGGTTTCCAGGCGCTCATTTACCTTGATGTACCCACGGCTAGTGGTTTCCACGCCGGCCAGCTCCAGGCCAATGCCCTCGGTGTTGGGGGTGCGCCCCGCCGCGACCAGCAGATCGCTGCCTTCCAGTACCAGTTCCGAGCCGCCGCGGTTAGCAGTCAGTTTCACCGATTCGCCGGATCTGCCCTCAAAACGGGTGACCCGAGTGTTGGTGACCAGGTCAATCTCCTCGTCACGGAATAGCTCTTGAAGAGCCGCCGAAACGTCCTCATCCTCGCGATGGACCAGGCGAGGATTTCGGTCAATCACCGTCACCCGGCTGCCAAAGCGGCGCATTGCTTGGGCGAACTCAAGGCCGACAAAGCCGCCTCCCAGCACGATGAGCTGTTCCGGAATGCGGCCCAGCTCCAGAGCTTCGATATGGGTCAAGGGTTTCGCTTCCCGCAGGCCCGGGGTGGGGCCGATGGTCGCATGGGTGCCAATATTGATGACGATCCGCTGGCCGTGGAGTAGGCGTGTAGTCCCATCAGCCGAGGTAACCTCGATGGTTTTGGGTTCGACGAAGCGTCCGGTGCCCCAGACCAGTTCAGCTCCGCTCTTTTCATAGAAGTCCAGCTGCACATCAACCAGGCCCTTGACCATTTTGCGTTTGCGCTCCCGTACGGCCGGCATGCTGATTTTCCAGTTCTCCTTGGTAATGCCGAATTCCTCGCTTCGCTGGAAATAGGAAGCGACTTTGGCGCTATGGATGATGTTCTTGCTCGGAAGGCAGGCGATGTTTTGGCAAGAGCCGCCAACGTACTTTCGCTCAATGGAGGCGGTCTTCATCCCTGCTTTGGCCAAAGCCCAGGCGATGAGTTTACCGCCCGTCCCGCTGCCCAGCACAAGCAGATCGTATTCTTCCAGTTTTGAGCGAGTCCGCTGTTTATATTCCTGCTTTCTTAGTTCCATAATTACCCACAAAATCGACGATTGTTCCTCAAGCTCGACATTCTCTCAGTTTACCGCTCTCCAATTCGTGGATGCCCTCCTGGATTGGCGGGGTGCATACTCTATAGACGCAAATATCCCCCCTTTTAATAACTTCTGTCATAGGGACTAAGGGATTCAAGGGAGGGTTCGACCCAAGGCAGCGGATTGCGTGTGACTCAGAACGAGGTTGAGCGCTTGCGAGGCGAAGTGCTTTTCGTTCGCAGCGTGCATGCGGTGCTTCCGCACGGGACGTTGAAATCGCCCGGTCCCGAGCCAAGCTCCGGCTAGCGCCACCACCTAATACATCTATACCACGACAAGGGATTTTGCTCAGGTGCAGAGGTTGAGCCCGGCGGTCAGACCAGTTAATAGGAGGCCATGACGATCAAAGCGGAGGCGTGCCAAGCGTGGTTCGAGAATCATCCGGGTGCCTGTCAGGTTGATGCCGTGGTCGGCTGAGTTTTTCCTAGAGCGTGGGCTCTTCATCCGTCAGCTGCTGTGCGAGTCGCACGTTGACCACCACATAGAGATCGCCGTTTCCTTTTGCGCGGCGCCACGCCGGTTAATCTCTTGCGACGAACGCCTGCGGAACTTATCGAAATCGGTCACCAAGCGCAGGTACAGCCCGTTTTGCCTCGCCAGTTCACCTTCCATCGATTTGAGATCCTCCATGAATAACATTTAAGTTCTCACGACTTTTGTAATCATCCCGTAGACCAAGCGCACGGCTTGCTATCCCCATCGGTCTGCGGAATCTCCGTCCGCGCCGGCGGCTACAAGATCCATTACGGTCACAATCCCTTCCAGGTGTTCCTCGCGATCGACCACTAGGGCCTTGTTCAAGCCGTTGCGCAGAAAACATTTCATAACCTCGCCGACGCTTGTCGCCTGCGACACCGTCGGCGCGGCTGCGAGCATGATTTCCTTGATCGGTGTCTGCGGGGTCGTGTCCCGACGTTTGATAAATTCGTATAAATCCTCCCGGGTCAACATGCCCAGCAAGTGTCTCTCACCGTCCACCACCGGGTAGGAACTGCGCGGGTGCCTTCGCGCTACTTGCATGGCTTCCTTAGTCGTCATCTCCGGCGCCAGCGTGAACAGTCTCTGCTCCATCAGGCGGCTAACGGGTTGTGAAACCACTTCGCGAGGGATCTTTCGTCCGACGGCTTCGGTCAATTCCCGCGACTGGTATTTCGTCGCTGATTTCTGAAAGAACTGCCCTAAAGACCCGATGCCCTGGACCAGTTGATGGAAGATTCTTGCCGGGATGGAGACCAAGTGCGCAGGTTCGGACGCTCGGGCACCGTAGTGCCAAATCCCATCGCCCAGCAAAGCGCGCTGCCCAAAGTAACCTCCGGAACGAATCTCCTGGACACTTTCCCCGTTCTCACGGAGTTCCACCACACCGCTCTTTACAACATAAAACGAGAAGGCTGGTTCACCTTGCTGAAAAAGGATATCTCCTGTTTCCAGATAAATTTCTTTCACCGGATTGCTGTGCCGCGGACTCAGATGATTCAGGTCCCTCGGGAAAAACAAATCTAGCGTCCAGTCCAGCACTACCCTCACCTTGCGGTCTAACCGAGGCAGTTTCGCCAGATATATTGTCCGCCACAACCACCACGCAAAGAACCCGGAGAATTTGACGCCAAGTATTTCCGCGACGGCGACATGATGGCCGATGCTTGCCATCTCTCCATAGCCCTTGAACTTGAATCGCCGCAAGCGTTCTCCGCGCGTGAACCGCGCGATATTTTTGCCGGCAAGGATTCCCTGGCGCATTCCGAACTGGGCGGTCTCCGGAGAAAAAACACCGTTCGAATCCGGAAAGGCGGCGCAATCCCCAACCGCCCACAAGTGGGTCTGCCCCTTCACCTGGCCGGTGTCGCTGGCAAGTATTCGACCTTTCACGGTCGCCAGGCCATTGGCCTCGCACAACGACGTCACCAGTGGATGCGGCGCGTTGCCCACGGTCGAAATCACCGTATTCGTCTCGATCTCCATGCCGTTCTTCAAATACACGCGGTTTGCGGTTACTGATTTAACGCGCTGATTCAAGACCAGGTTGAGCCCTCGGTCCCGCAACTTCCTTGCGCTGTACTCCCCAAGCCTGCGGTTCAATGTCGGCAGCAAATGATCGCCCCCATGAATCAACCAGACCTTCAAATCGGCCTGCGCGAGCCCAGGATAATAAGCATGAATCGTCGAAAACAGATCCAGAAGGTGCCCGGCAGTTTCTACTCCGCTATAACCGCCTCCCACCACCACAAACGTTAACAGCCGCTCCCTGATTTCGCGCCGGGTTTCCAGGTTCGCTTCCTCGATCCGGCCAATGACCGTGGTACGCAGATACATCGCATCGCCTACGTTCTTCATCAAAAACGCGTGCTCCGGCATACCCGGGACGTGCCGCAAATCCGTCACGGCTCCGAGCCCCAGCACCAGGTGACTGTACTCGATCTGCACATTCCCAGAGAACGGCCCCGCGTTAAGCAATAGACTGCGCTCCGGCCAGTTCACCGATTCAACGATTCCCTGATACATACACGCACGCCGGCACAGCAACCGCAACGGATTGACGACATGCCGCGGCGAAATCGAGGCGCTCGCCACCTCGGGCAACATGGGTTGAAAAACCATATAATTCTCTTTCGAGATCAAACCCACTTTGAAGTCGCGCTGTCGCTTGAGCGCTTCGCTGAGGGCCTTCGCGCAATACACTCCCGCAAACCCGCCACCCAGAACCGCCACGTCCAGTTTAATGCACCTGTGCTCGTTCACCGCTGCTCCTTTGCCTTCCCTCGCTCAGTTTCGAATCGATTCAGGAGCTTGTCCAACGTGAATCGGTCGGGCTCTCAGAACGCCAGTAAGCATGCTGCAGCGGCTGCCGAGAAGACCGAATTGGCGAATGGCGTTTTGATGCCAGGAACCGCGTGGGCATCATGCTGCTTTCGGAAGCTGTTTCGTAAGAAGCGTATTCGCTTGCTTGGGCATGCGTTGCCGTAGCAAATCCGAAGATAATGTTCGGTCGAGAAACTCATGCATTAACGAGCCAATCCGATCCCCTTCCTCTTCCAACGCGAAATGCCCCGTGTCGAGAAGATGGAGCTCTGCACTGGGAATATCTCTTTTGAAGAGTTCAGCACCCTCCACCGTAAAGATCCCATCGTTTTTGCCCCAAGTAACCAACGTGGGAGGCTGTTGTTTACGGAAATACTCCTGCCAAACGGGATAGGCATCCAGATTCCTCCTGGCGTTGTAGAGGATTGAAAGTTGAATATCCTTGTTCCCCGGTCGGTCCATATAGGCCTGGTCGATCACCCAATTGTCAGGGCTGATCTTCGACGGATCGCTGACACCATGCAGATAATGCCACTTGGTTCCCTCAATCGTCAGAAGCCAGTCAAGTAGAACTTGAGCGTTCTTTTCGCTCCGATCTTCCCAATAGTCCGATAATCCCTTGGTTAAAAACTCCTTATTTATGGCCTCAACATAGGCATCCCCGTTTTGGACGATCATAGCGGTCACGCGTTCGGGATGCATGACAGCTAAATGAAAGCCAACCGATGCGCCTATGTCCGAGAGGTAAAGCGCATATGAAGAAAAATGCAGCTTTTCGGTGAGCTTTTCGGTCACAATCGCTAACCGCTCGAAGGAATAGTCGAAATCGTTGACCGACGGTGCTGAGCTTTCGCCATATCCGGGGAAATCTGGGGCAACGACATGATATTTATCCGCAAGCAGGGGAATCAGATTGCGGAACATATGAGAAGACGACGGAAAGCCGTGCAAGAGCAGAACGGTGGGAGCATCCCGGGGACCGGCTTCGCGATAGAAGATGTCCAGCCCCTCTACGTTAAGAGTGCGATAGAAAACGGTCGGCGTAGTCGTGTTCGACTTATAAACTCTCCTTCGGCGCATGAATTGCACCTTCGCGGACGTTAATGAATCATCGAGTCCTGACGGATGAATGCGGATGACCGTCTTTCCATTGATCCGCTCGGTGGGGTTTAAGGCGGCAACCGCATCTTCGAAGGCGGCCACGTTGCCGATGTTTGTCCGCAGCTGACCATCCCGGACCCGCTGGACGAGAGCACTCAATTGGGCGCGATCGGGTACGACGACGAAGTCGATAGTCAGGCCGCCAGGGGGCCGCGCCTCGGTCGGGCCGGCAATGGTCACCAGCGTTCCTCCGGTGCGAATCACGCCCGCAGACCGCTTCGCGATGTCGCCGCCGAGGACATCGAAAACCAGATCGACCCCGCCGACATCTTCTAGGGCGTCGTTATCGAGGTCGACGAACTCCTGCGCGCCGAAGTCGAGAGCCGTCTGACGACCGGCAGCACGCCCGGTGCCGATGACGTACGCGCCGGCCTCACGTGCGAGCTGGGTCGCCATCGAACCGACCACGCCGGCCGCACCGTGCACGAGGACGCTCTGCCCCGCACGAAGGCGGCCGTGCTCGAACAGCCCCTGCCACGCGGTAAGGCCCGGCATCACGAGGGCCGCACCCACGGTGAAGTCAACGTCGCCCGGCAGCGGTGCGAGGTTGCGTGCCTCGACGGCTACATACTCCGCCAGCGTGCCGTCGCGAGTCCAGTCCGTGAGGCCGAACACCCGCTGTCCCACCGACAGTCCCGTCGTTCCATAGCTGAGGGCGGTGACCACTCCGGCCAGCTCGTGGCCGGGGATCGAAGGCGTCCGGTCACGGCCGAGGCGGTCGATCCAGGTCGAGGGCCACGACAGCTCATCCCCAGTGAATCCCGACGCATGGACCTGGACAATGACATCGCCGTAATTCGCGCCCGAGAGGCTGGCGAGCGACGCCCCCTGCGGCTCGGGCCGCTCCACCAGCTTCATCCCGGCCGTTCCCGCAGCCTTATCCGTCACCACAATCGCCTTCATCCGTCAGCTCCCTGTGTCGAGTCCTTACCTGTAAGGGATCGTGCTGCCTTCATCTGTCCTCCTCTAAGCTCATATCCTTCTACCAACGAAGAATAACGCGAACTAAACGAGTGGCCCGCCGTGCTCGGGGGCGAGTGGCCGGCCGCCGTAGCTGTAGGCGACGAACGCCTGCCCATTGAGGATCTCTCCCAGCGGCAGATTGGTCGTATAGCCGCCGTAGCTGAAGGCCGTGACGTACTCCGCCTTCGGATCCAGGCCCACCTGATCGAGCAGCCTATACACACTGACACCCCCCAGCGGGTATCCAGTTTCGACCACTTGGTGACGCCGTGAATGTCAACGGTAAACTCCTGCCTGGGCAGTTGCTGGAACTCGTCCCACGACCAACCGACCGGGGCCGTGACCAGTCCTTCGATGGTGAAGCGCCAGGTTGCTGGCGAGATGCTCGGAGTTGGTCCGGCCGAAAGTACGGGGAAATCAGGGGTAATATACTGGCCAGGGGGAGCACGGTTGGCCGCTTCCAACTGCCGGCGTTTGCCGCCGAATCCACGAGAGATAAACTGGCCTGCCATGAGCCCCCCCTTCTTTCTTTGATCAAGGAATATCGAATGGGATCCTTTCTTGTTTAATATGCCGAGCATGGGGGCCCAGTCAAGGCGGGCCAGGAATTCCACTGGATCATAGTCCAGCCACTGGGGCCGGGACCCCATTTTTATTTTTTCTTAAAACGCGACGTAGTTTTTTTTGAGGATCGTCACTGCCCTCTGCCAAGCGGCCTGGCCGTCGGGCTCATCGCCAACGCCAGGAGGGCCAGGGCGGCGGGCAGAGCTAATGCCTTCAGGCCGGCGACGGCAAAGCACGCCGCGCCCAAGCCGGCGCCCAGGACAAAACCCAGAAGAACCGGCCAGGTGTGGTTCGCCCGGTGACGCGCCTCGGTGACCTCGGTTGGAGCCCGCCCTAATAGAACTTCACCGACATCCATGATGAAGAGGGTCAGATTGGTCGTCATGACCGCGGTTGTGGGAGAGCCGTGGGGCGAAAGCTGCACCAGCGCATTCTGGACGGCCATGGCCGCAACGCTGAGTTGGCCGGCGAGGATGATGCTCTGCGCCTCGGGCGTCGGGTGAGAGCCGGAAGACAGGCCGAACGCCAAAGAGCCTCCCAGCACCAGGAACTGCAAGAGCAGCAGTGGCCGCAGGGCGCGGAGGCCCCGGGCTTCCATGCCAGCAACGAGCAGCCGCGTCAGGGCGAGGACCAGGATGAAAATCGGCACGGAAAAGACGAGGCATGCGTTATCCGCTCGCTCCGCGACCAGGTGCGCCGTGAGGACGACCAGGTTCCCGGTCACATGGGCGCTGAACAGGCCCAAGCCTAGAAAGCTGGTGGCATCCGCACTACCGGCGATGATGCTCAGCACCACCGGGAGCAGCCTGAAGCACAGGGAAGTTTGGTCCTGCGGCGCTGAGCCCTTCACATCCAGGCGTTCGCGGGGGCCTCAAGCATGGAGCACCTGTTCTTCGGAAACCGGAGCGGAGACCGCGGGCACATTGTCAAAGAGCATGATGAGTCCTTCGGGCATCGTCGGATGGCTGAAGATAGCATCTCGCAAGGCGGTATAAGGCAGCCCGCCCAGCATCGCCACTTGCACCGTGCCGAGGACTTCGCCCGCCTGGTAGCCGAAGGCGCTGAAGCCCAGTATGCGATCACTCCCGGTGTCAATGAGCGCTTTCATGAAGCCCCGGAGCTCGGTCAGCGCCTGCGTGCGCAGGACCGCACTCATCGGGATTTTCGCTAGCCGATAGGCCACGCCCTGCTCTTTGGCCTCCCTTTCACTCAAGCCCACCCGGGCAAACTCCGGGTCGGTGAACAGGCAGAAGGGCACCTGCCGGCCGGTGGTCGCGCGCCGGCCACCCAGGATGTTATCGTGCACGATGTGGAAATCATTTTCCGAGATGTGCGTGAAGTGCGGGCTGCCAGCGCACTCGCCCACGGCCCAGACCTCCGGCGCGGTTGTTTCCAGGCGCTCATTCACTGTCACATACCCCCGGTTGGTGGTTTCTACTCCGGCCAGGTCCAGGCCAATCCCTTCGGTATTGGGAATGCGCCCCGCCGCGACCAGAATGTCGCTGCCTTCCACGACCTCCTCCGATCCGTCGCGGTTGGTGGTCAGTTTCACCGAGTCACCGGATTTGCCCTCCACGCGGGTGATGCGGGTGTTGGTCAGCACCTCGATGCCTTCGTCCATGAACAACTCCTGCAGCCCGCTCGAGATATCCTCATCCTCGCGATGGAGCAGTCGCGGGTGATGTTCCATTACGGTGACGCGGCTGCCGAAGCGACGCATCGCCTGGGCAAACTCGGCGCCGACATAGCCGCCGCCCAGGATGAGGAGATGCGCCGGAACGTAGTCCAGCTCCAGCGCCTCGATATGGGTCAACGGTTTCGATTCCCGCAGCCCGGGGGTCGGAGCGATGGTCGCATGGGTGCCCAGGTTCAGCACCACCCGCTGGCCGCGCAGCAGTCGGGTCGTGCCCTCGGCCGAGGTCACCTCGATGGTCTTGGGTTCGACAAAGCGCCCGGAGCCCATGATGAGTTCGGCCCCGCTGGCGGCGAAAAGCTGGCGAATCTTCTCCAGTTGGCGCCGGACCATCTGGCGTTTGCGCTCCCGCACCGCCGGCATGCTGAGCTTCCAGTTCTCCTTGTTGATGCCGAATTCCTCGCTCCGTCGGAAATACGAGGCGACCTGGGCGCTATAAATGACGTTCTTGCTCGGCATGCAGGCAATATTGACGCAGGCACCCCCAACATATTGCCGCTCAATGGCGGCGACTTTCATGCCCGTTTCAGCCAGGGTCCAGGCCAGAAAGTTTGCCCCCCGTTCCGCAGCCCAGTATGATCAGATCGTACTCTTCCAGATTTGAGGTAAGCCTTTGCCTGCTCGATTGACGTTCCTGCTTTCTTGGTTTCATAATTATCAAAAACCGTGACTGCTGTTCCTCAAGCTCGACACTGTTTCGGCTTGCCGCTTTCCGGTTTAGGGAAACCCTTCAGAATTGGAAGGGTGCGCACCTTATAATGACAAATTTCCCACCTAATTCTGAACTTCTCCCATAAGGGCCAGAGCATTCAAGGGCGGTCTTGGCCCGAGATCCGTTGGATGTGAAGGCCCTAAGGTAATTTTACCCGTGGAGCACTCGGTACGGACTTCAAAGTGGTCCAGCGCTGGGGTTTTCTTTTGCTCGGAAACGGGCTCGCGCGACCTCGTGAATCACTTCAACAACCGATGGCATCCTCCGAGATAGTCAGGCGGCGGCGAGCATGACGGTGAACTGGCTGACGTTCCCAAGGAAGGGCACGATCGCATCGGCCACGAAAATCAAACAGCAATCGCTTTGAGTGAAACAGGGAGAACTCCCACTATGGGGAGTTCTCACGCAGAAATGCTGGGAACTCTTCCAAGGCGTGGGGGCTGGCGAGAATGGGCCGGTTTACTAAACGAGAGGCCCTTGCGGCTGCGACGGCGAGACCCCTCGCTAACTTTGTGTTATAACAAGTGGAATTCAAGCGCGCCCTGACAGAATCTCCGCTTCAGCGAGCAACGGCGTCATCGTGGAAGAACATGAAGGACCTCCTCCATGTAGCGGTCGGCGGCAGTCGTTGCCTCCTCTGGACTGCTGCCGTTCTGGCGCGCGTCCAGGTAGGCCGCGTACCAGTTCCACCAGTGGTGCGCAGCGTGGGTCTTCTCGAAGTGGTCGTGGTGCTCCGCCGTCTCGTGCAGGAGCTCTGCCAGGGGCGCGACCTCCGTGGCCGGCGCCCGCGTCGGCTTCCATTCGCGACCGGGAAGCCGCGTCTGGATCTCCTGGAGCAGCCAGCCATTCTCGTCTGGATCCTCGAATGAGGCAAACGAGTAGTAGGACCGACCTTGCGGGTCGCGCCCGCTGAGGAGTGGGTTCTCCATGGCGTTGTTGAAGGGGCCGCCGGCGTAGTGGAAGACCTCGCTTACGTCCACGCCGCGGGCGATCAAGTCGTCGCGGGCGGCATCGATGTCTTGCACGGTCAGGACCAGACTGTCTGTCGAGCCGGGCCTGGCCGAGGCGAGTCCCTTGCCGAAGATGATCGAGGCTTGCGAGTTGTGCGGGGTCATCTGCACGGCACGGAAGTCGTCGCCCACCGTGAAATCACCGTCGAACCGCCAACCTAGCTTCTGGTAAAACGCTTTCGCGCGGTCGATGTCGGAAACGCCGAGCATTACGACTTCGAGCTTCATGTCCACCGATCCATTTTTTGTAACTTTTGTCGTAGCCATAACTCCTCCTATGAACTTCCGGCAATCATTAGAAGTTAGTCAATAGCCTATCACGAAGCTTGGCCGCGAGCGGGTAGAACTTACCCCTATTTTCGTCTCAATCTCACTCTTGCCAGCCTCCACCGAGGGCCTTGTAAAGTGAGACCACCGCCACTAGCTGATCGCGTTGAGTGCGGACCAGGTTGAGTTCGGACGGAAAGAGCTGTTGCTGTGCTTCCAGGACCTCGTAATAATCGGCCTTGCCGGCCATGTACCGCTCGGTGGAAAGCCGCACCGCCGTTTCCAGCAATCGAGCCCAGTCGGGAGGTCATGGCATTTGCGCCTGGGCACGCGAAAAAGGGGACAGAAAGTGGACAGACGTTTTTTGGAATTTACGCAAGTATGGTGGGCCCAGAGGGATTTGAACCCCCGACCAAGCGATTATGAGTCGCCTGCTCTAACCGCTGAGCTATGGGCCCGACCGGAGGGGCAGGGGAGCCTGCCCGAAACTGTCGCGCATTTATTTCGCCCGAGTCGGAAGCAGAGGCAAGCTATTTCGGTCGGGCCGAGGTGAGGCCCGGGATTACTTCTCCACTACTTGAACTTCGAGGAAGCCGTGGAGTTGGCGGATGCGCGTCGGATGGCGCATTTTGCGGAGTGCCTTGGCCTCGATTTGCCGAATGCGTTCGCGGGTAACGCGGAACTGGCGGCCGACCTCCTCCAGGGTTCGGGAATAGCCGTCGCCGAGTCCGAATCGGAGTTCGAGGACTTTGCGCTCCCGTTCGGACAGACTGGACAGCACGTCGCTCAATTTGTCTTTGAGGAGGCTGAAGCTGGTGACCTCGGAAGGGCTTTCGGTGGTCTTGTCCTCGATAAAATCTCCGAAGCTGGTGTCTTCGCCATCGCCGACGGGCGACTGGAGAGAGATGGGCTGCTGGGCCATTTTCAACACGGCGCGCACGCGGTCGACGGGGATCTGCATTTCATCGGCGATCTCCTCGGGGCTGGGCTCACGGCCGAAATCCTGCAGCAACCGTTTTTGGGTGCGCATGAGTTTATTGATCGTCTCGATCATGTGCACCGGGATGCGGATGGTGCGAGCCTGGTCGGCAATGGAGCGGGTGATGGCCTGGCGAATCCACCAGGTGGCGTAGGTGGAAAATTTGTAGCCGCGGCGGTATTCGAATTTTTCCACCGCTTTCATTAAGCCCATGTTGCCCTCCTGGATCAGGTCCAGGAAAGACAGCCCGCGGTTGGTATACTTTTTGGCGATGGAGATGACGAGGCGGAGGTTGGCTTCGACCATTTCCGTTTTAGCTTGCAGGGCCTTGGCGGTGGCGACCTTGAGCTGCTGGTAGGCTTCGAGATAATCGGTATAGGGCATCCGGACAAAGCCCTCCATCACTTCGAGTGTTTTTTGCCCGGCTTCCGCCAACGCTTGATGCTGCGGGTTCCCGGGTTGGCCTTCGGCCTCCTTCAAAGGGCGGAGGCTGGCCTGAATTTTGTCATAAATGTTTTCGGCTACGAGGGCCATTTCCTCAATGACCTTCTGCTTGTAATAGAAACCGGCGAAGCTGCTCTGGAGTCGGCGATCGAGCTTCTTGAACTGAGTCAACCATTTGCCATGCGCGGCGCCGGAGCGATCACGAGGGCGTTTGGCATAATGTTCGTCCACCGCATGGTCCTTCGGGCGAACGCTCTTGATGAGCTGGCGCAGTTCCTTTAGGTGTTTTTCCCTGCCTTCGATTTTCTTATCGAGAATAACGCGATCGAAGCGCTCCTTGGGGGGATCGGACACGAGCTTCTCCGCGAGAGCGATGTGCTCTTTGGCGGCGAATCCGAAGCTGCACACGATGCGTTTCAGATCATTTTCCGCACTCTCAATGCGCTTGGAGATTTCGACCTCCTGCTCCCGAGTCAGAAGAGGGACCTGTCCCATCTGCTTCAGGTACATCCGGACGGGGTCGTCCAGGATATCCAGGCGGGTCTTCTCCTCCTCTTCTTCGGGTTCGGGCTGCTTGACGCGGTCCACCTCGGCCTGATCGACTATGTCGACTTCCAGGTTGCGTAGCTTGATGTAGATTTCGTCGAGGTCCTCCGGGGTGATCAGCGTGTCGGGCAAGGCGTCATTGATGTCGCCATAGGTCAGGTAGCCTTGCTCCTGGGCGAGCCGCACCAACTCCTTCACTTTCTCGGCAATCTCGACGGTGTGAGTTTTGGCCGGGTCCGCGGCGGAGCCGGGGGCCAGGTTGGCGGCGGCAATGGTGCCGTTGTTTTGGGGCGAGGTGTCGGCACCGTTGGAGAGATTAACGCTTTTCGGGATGGTTGCTTCGGAATGGCTTTCGCTGGAATTCTCGGTGGGTTCCGGTTGCTTTTTTTCTCGTGATTTCGAACCGGTCTTGCTCACCTTCGCTTTTGCCATATCACTTCAAATGCTGTTCGTCACACACTACCTAAATCTGGGAATGCAATATGGAAAGCGTCCCAGAGGGAGTCAAGCAGGTAAAGAAATATCCGGGCTCGCCGCCGGCTCCGCCAGGAAGCTCAAGAGGGTCGAAAGAAAATGCGCCTGGTTTTCGATATGAACCAAATGGCCTGCCTTCGGGATGGTTTCCAGTCGCGCCGCCGGGAAGAGGCGGTGGATCATCGGCAGGTCGTCTTCGTGGAGGAAGTCGGAGCGCTCACCGCGAACGAACAGAACCGGTTTCGAGAAGATGGTGCCTGGAGGGATCGCCCCCCGCAGTGCCGGGT
>Ga0105240_10001641_pt1 | contig 37998 bp, 31 predicted proteins | sample KBSC54metaG_FD_80426 | JGI IMG/M metagenome (GOLD analysis project Ga0105240, IMG submission 80426) | Corn rhizosphere microbial communities from Kellogg Biological Station, Michigan, USA - KBS C5-4 metaG | ecosystem: Host-associated > Plants > Roots > Rhizosphere > Soil | place: Michigan, USA... | reverse complement strand
CGATGGACCTCGATGGCAGCGGCAAGCAACTCGGAGACACGCTCATCGAGCTCCTTGGCCGGCTCCTCCAGCGTCTTGGCGTCCCTCGCCTCCTGGCGTTTCACTCACCGGGTTTCGGCTGCCCTCCCGCGACGTTGCCGGCCTAAGTGAACGGCATTGGCTTTAGCCGCGGGGTATTCCGGCGTCTCGCCGGAAGCGATCGCCCGTCGACATCCCCTGTGGTCCGTAGGGGGGCGCGCCTTCAGACCTGTAGCGATCTGTTGTCTGTGTAGCCAAAACTGCGCAACAAAATTCGCCGGTCTGACGGCCGCGCCATACCCCGCGAGCCGTGAAGAGCGACGGCGGGGCTCTGCTAACTGTGCGGCCGAGGCCGTCCTCTGGGAAGTTTCGGCCGTACCGCGCGTTCTACCGGGGGTGCTACGGAACCAATGTCGGTCCGTGCAAGCCAGGAACACACCTTGCTAGGCGGACCGGGATGACGAATAGGCCCCCCTTTTCTCTTAATGGAGCTCACGCCGGGGCTCCTGCCGCATCGACTCCTGCGGCCGAGCGGCGACGCTCTTTGCCCTCCCGCGGCGGGCTCGCCCTGGCGATGACCTTCTTCCTGGCAGTCGCCTCGTGCACCCAGAGCGACCCGAGCGACACGATCGGCGCCGCGGGTGGCGCGGGCGCCGCGGGCGGCAGGACTGCCACGGGTGGCGCGGCGGGCGGCACGGCCGCCGCCGGCGGACACGGGGGCACGACGCTGCCGGGCGCGACGGGTGGCGCCGGGGGCACGGTCACGGGCGCGGCAGGCGCGGGTGGCGCCGGCGGCCAGGACGCGGCGAACGGCGGAGCCGGTGTGGCGGGCGCGAGCGGCGGCGCGACTGCCACGGGAGGGACCGCTGGCGCTGGCGCCCAGCCATCCCAGGGTGGCAGTAGCGGAAGCGGAGGTCCGGCGGGCGGCCAGGCCGGCGCCGGTTCGCCGGCTAGCGGCGGCGCCGCGGGGACGACCGCCACCGGCGGGACGACCAGCGCGAACGGTGGCGCGGGCGGCGTCACGAGCGCCGGCGGCACCGCCGGCATGGGCCCCGGCGGCAACCCGGGTGGCCCGATCGTGCTCGGCACGGGGGGCACCCGACCCAGCGGCTCGGGCGGCTCCTCCTCGGGCGGCACGAATGTCGTTCCCGGGATGGTCGTCAGCGCGAACAGCGCGGGCAGCGCCATCACCGTTCGCGTGGACGGGGCGCTGGAGGGCAGCGACTTCGCGTTCTATCAGTCGCTGGGCAGCAACGGGCGCAGCTGCGGCTCGTGCCACCTGCCCGACCAGGCCATGTCGGTGACCCCGGCGGGGGCGACGGCGATCTTCAACGCGTCGGACGGAACCGATCCCCTGTTCCGTCCCGTCGACGGCGCGGTGTCGCCGCTGGCCGACGTCTCGACGGTGACGGCGCGGCGCACCGCCTACGCCATGCTGCTGTCGAAGGGTCTGATCCGCGTCGGTCTGCCCATCCCCGCCAACGCCGACTTCGACCTGATCAGCGTGAACGACCCCTACGGTTACGCGTCGGCGGCCGAGCTGTCACTGTTCCGCCGGCCGCTGCCGGCGGCCAACCTGCGCTTCCTGTCGACGGTGATGTGGGACGGCCGCGAAGGCACGGCCATGGGCATCGACGCGGCGACGCTGCTGCGGCTGGCGCTGGGCACGCAGGCGCTGGACGCCACCTTCGGCCATGCGCAGGCCGGCACGCCGGTCGGAGCCCCCGGGCTGGCCGAGATCGCCGATTTCGAGCTGGGCATCTACGCGGCGCAGGCGTCCAGCACCGTCGCGGGCGCGCTGGACGCGCTGTCCGCGTACGGCGGTCCCCTGCCCCTGGCGCAGCAGGAGTTCTTCGCCGGCATCAACGATCCTGCGCTGCTCAGCCAGTCCGGCCTGGCCTTCGATCCCAACGTGTTCTCGACGTTCGGCCCGTGGGCGACCACCACGGACGTGGGGGCCGACGCGGACGCCCGCCGCCAGATCGCCCGGGGCGAGCAGATCTTCAACACGCGGACCTTCACGGTGACCGGCGTGGCGGGGTTGACGACGGCGGACCAGCCATCGGTGACGGCGACGTGCAGCTTCTGTCACGACGCCCCGGGGGCCGGCTCCAGCTCGACGGCGCGGTTCTTCGACATCGGCCTGACCACCGGCGCGAAGATCACCAGCGACCTACCCTCCTACACGCTGCGTGAGCGCAGCACGGGCACGCAGGTCACGGTCAGCGATCCGGGTCGCGCGCTGATCACGGGCGCGTTCAAGGACATGAGCACGTTCAAGGTCCCCACGCTGCGCGGCCTGGCCGGACGGGCGCCGTACTTCCACAACGGCTCGGCCAGCACGCTGACCGGCGTGGTGGCGTTCTACAACGCGAAGTTCGCCATCGGCCTCACCACCGACGAGCGGGCCGCCCTGGCCGCCTTTCTGTCGGCGCTGTGATCGAACGTGGTGGGCCGAGACGAAGATTGACCTGAAGACGACGCCCCGCGAGACAGGTGATTCCGTCCACCGGGAGTCCGCTCATGATCAATGAGCGTCGTCCCTGCTCGCGAACCTCGTCTACGTCGCGTCGCCGCCGCACGCGACGCAAGGAACGAACGACTCGGGCCCGGGCGACCCGTAGCCGCCAGCGGACGCCGCGACGGACGCGTTAAGCTGGCGCGCATGGATCTGGGACTGCAGGACAAGGTCGCGCTGGTCACCGGCGCCAGCCGGGGCCTGGGCCGCGCCATCGCGCTGGCGCTGGCGGGTGAAGGGGCGCGCGTCGTCATGTGCGCGCGCAACGCGGCCGACCTGGACGCGGCGGTGACCGAGGCCCGCCGCGTCGGCGGGGGCGAGCAGGCTGCCCTGGGGGTCACGGCCGACGTGACCACGGCGGCCGGCGTGGCGGCGCTGCTCGACGCGGCCGTCGGCACGTACGGCGGCGTCGACATCGTCGTCAACAATGTCGGCGGCTCCGGCGCGCGCGACTTCGACGGGACCGACGAGGGCGATCTGCAGGCGATCCTGGACCGCAACCTGTTCCCCGCCCTGCGCGTGTCGCGGGCGGCGCTGCCGCACCTGCGGGCCCGCGGCGGCGGCGCGATCGTGCTGGTCGCCTCGGTCTACGGCCGCGAGTCCGGCGGGGGCCCCAGCTACAACGTCGCCAAGGCCGCCGAGATCAGCCTGGCCAAGGCGATGGCCCGCGATCTGGCCAAGGACGGCATCCGCGTGGTCAGCGTGGCGCCGGGCTCGATCCTGTTCCCGGGCGGGGGCTGGGACCGGCGGCAGAAGGCCGACCCGACCGGCATCGCCGCCTTCGTCGCCCGCGAGATCCCCTGCGGTCGCTTCGGCCGCCCCGAGGAGATCGGCGACGTGGTGGCCTTTCTCTGCTCGCCGCGCGCCTCGTGGATCACGGGCGCGTGCGTGCCGATCGACGGCGGCCAGTCGCGCGCGTTCTAGCAGCAGCCATTTCTGCGAGAGATTGGGCAGCGGGCGTTCAGGTTTGAACACCTGACGGCCGGCATTCCCCGGCGAACACGCGGCTTTTCGCGGTGGCACATCGGCTGCACTGCGGGTGGCCATGCGCAAAGCCCTGATCGACGTGCTGCCGGCGCTGGCCGCCGCCGCGCCCTCGCTGTTCGCGCTGGCGCTGACCGCGCTGGTGCTGGCGAACAACCTGTCCTGCTTCGCTCGGGTGCGGATCCCGAGCGCGGTGTAGCCATGACGCGGGGGAGCGACCTGGGCGCGCGCTGGGCCAGCTGGACCACGCGACGCAGGCGGCCCATCCTGCTGGGCGCCGCGCTGGCCGCGCTCGTGACGGGTGCGCTGGCCAGCCGGCTGCAGCTGCGCGGCGCTCTGTCAGCGCTGTTGCCGCCCGGTGTCCGCTCGGTCGTCGACCTGCAGAAGCTGGAGTCGCGGGCGCCCCTGTACGGGACGATCCTGGTCGCCGTCGAATCCGACGACGCCAGCCTGCGCGCGCGGGCCGCCCGACACGTCGAGGCGCGGCTGCGCGGCCTGACCGGCGGCGACATCCTGCAGGTCGACGGCGACACCGCCGTGCGCGATCGCTTCGCGTGGGACCATCGCTACCTGCTAGCGCCCACCGCCGATCTCGAGGCGGTCCGCGACGAGCTGCGCGAGCTGAAGGCGCGCGCCAACCCGCTGTACGTTGCCATGGACGACGGTCCGGCCGACCAGCCGGCCGGGCGCCTGCGCGGGCTGAAGCGCGACCTGGACGGGCTGGAGCGCGATGCCCGGCGGGCGCGGCCGCTGCTGTCGCGCGACGGACGGGTGCAGCTGGTGGTGGCGCGTACCCGCCACCCGGCCGACGACGTGGACGACAACGCCGCGGCGCTGGCCACGGCGCGCGCCGCCGCCGACGAGGCGCGCCGGCTGGTCGGTCCCACCGTGCGCCTCGGCGTGGCCGGCGACGTGATCACCTCGGCCGAGGAGCATCGTGCCCTGTCCGGGGGAATGCTGCTGTCGACGGTGCTGACCACCGCGGTGGTGGCGCTGGGCCTGTGGGCGTTCTTCGGGGCGGCGCTGCCCGTCGCCAGTCTGCTCGGCGCGCTGGCGCTGGGCGCCCTGGTGACGTTCGCCTTCGCCTTCTTCGCCGTGGGCCACCTGAACATGGCCACCGCGTTCCTGGCGCCCATCGTCGTGGGGAACGGGATCAACTTCGGCATCATCTTGCTGGCGCGCTACGCCGAGGAGAGAGGCGGCGCGCCGGGGCGGGTGGACGGCGCCGGTGCGGTCGCGGCGCTGGGACGGGCGGTGGCAGGCAGCTTCGGCGGGACGCTGGCGGCGGCGCTGGCCGCCTCGGTCTCTTACGCGTCGCTGATCGCGACGCAGTTCCGCGGGTTCCGTCATTTCGGCGTGATCGGGGGCGTGGGAATCATGTGCTGCTGGGCGGCCACCTTCCTGGTCCTGCCTGCGGCGCTGGCCGCGCTGGAGGCGCGCGGCTGGTTCGCGACGCGGCGGGGCCTGGTCGTGGTGCGCGACGGCGGCGGCCTGTCCCGGCTGGTCTCGCGCCGGCGCCCGGCGCTGCTGCTCGGCGTGGGGGCGCTGGTCGTCGCGTCGGCCTTCGGGGCGCTCCGCTACCTCGGCGGTCGTCCCTTCGAGACCGACTTCAAGAACCTGCGCTCGAGCGGCGCCGCCATCCGGGAGATCCAGGCGTGGACCGCAATCGTCGACACCGGGTTCGGGCGCGGCCTGTCGGGCGGGACGGTCATCGCCCTGCCCAGCGAGGCGCGGGCCCGCGAGGTGGCGGCGCAGCTGCGCGCGCTGGACGCGAAGCAGCCCGAGACGGCGCGCCTGTTCGCCCGGGTGTCCAGCTTCGACGAGCTGGTTCCCGCCGATCAGGAAGCGAAGCTGGCGCTGCTGCACGACATCCGCCGCCTGCTGACGCCGGCCACGCTGGCGTCGCTGTCCGAAGCGGATCGGGCGCTGGCCACCGCCATCGCTCCGCCGCCCGACGTGCGTCCCATCCGCGCGGTGGAGGTCCCGGCCGCCCTGGCCTGGCCCTTCACGGAAGCAGACGGAACGCGCGGGCGGTTGCTGATGGCGCGCACCGGCGCCGGGTTCGACCTGTGGCGCACCGAGGATCTGCACCGGTTCGTGGCGCGCTTCCGGGCCTTGCCGCTGGGCCCGGACGTGGTGGTGGGGGGCAACGCGTTCGTGAAGGATGACATCGTCAGCTCCGTCGATCGCGACGGTCCGCACGCGACGCTGATCGCCGCGCTGGGCGCCGTGGTGGTGGTCCTGCTGGTCCTCGGCGTCAGTCGGGCGGCGGCCGTCACGCTGATCGCGGGCGCCACGGGGGTGCTGGCCATGCTGGCCATGGCGGGTGTGCTGGGGATCCGCATCAACTTCCTGGACTTCGTCGCGCTGCCCATCACGATCGGCATCGGCGTCGATTATGCCGTCAACATCGCCGCCCGCCACCGGCGGGAGGGCACGGGGTCGGCGGGGCGCATCCTGGCCACCACCGGACCGGCGGTCGCGGTGTGCTCGTTCACGACCGTCGTCGGCTACGCGTCGCTGCTGCTGTCCGACAACCGCGGCATCCGCTCGTTCGGGCTGTCGGCGCTGGTCGGCGAGCTGACCTGCGTGGCGGCGGCGCTGCTCCTGGCGCCGCTGCTGCTCGAGGCGCTGCCGGCCAGCGCGGACGCCCCGTCGTCGACAGTGCGTCTGCGGCCCAGCGAGGCTGCGCACCGCGCGGGTCCGGCCCCGTCCGGCCTGGAGGTGGTCCGAGGAGCCTGAACGGTGCGACCGGCGCGTTCGCGCGCAGACATCGGCGCGGGTCCGCCGCACCGTGACGCGCGGACCGGCCCCGAAGAGCCGGTCTCCGACGGAAATCGCGCGGACGGGGAGGCCGGTCCGGACTATCCTTCGGGGATCAGCCGGCGCCTCGCCTGCCGATGACCAACTCGTTCGCCAGGAGCTCCCCGACGATGTACCGATCCCCTGTTTCGTCGTTTTCGTCGTTCGCGTTCGCCTGCACCCTTTCGCTGGCGGTCGCCTGTGGCTCGTCTTCGGGCGGGTCGAGCGGTACCGGCGGCCAGGCCACCGGTTCGGGCGGCCACGGATCGGGGGGCGTCACGGGCAGCGGCGGCGCGCCGGCCACGGGCGGCACCACCGCCACCGGGGGAACGACCTCGACTGGCGGCACCACGGCAACGGGTGGCACGCACGGCAGCGGGGGCTCGGGTAGCGGCGGCTCGGGCAGCGGCGGCGCCGCCAGCGGCGGCATGACCGGTGGCTCGGGCGGGGCCGGCGCGACGGCGACGGGCGGCAGCAGCAGTGGTGGTGCCGCCAGCGGGGGGACCGGGGGGACGACCAGCGGTACGGGCGGCGCGAGCGGGGGCACTTCCGGAAGCGCGGGCGCCAAGGGGTCGGGCGGAGCCGGTGGCGCCACCGGCTCCGGCGGGGCGACGACCGGAGCCTGCGCCGGCAAGTCCTACAAGCTGTGTGAGGACTTCGAGACGGGCACGGCCGGCGCCGTGCCGACCGGATGGACGACGCTGGCGGGGTTCGGCTCGGGCTCGATGCAGGGCGTGGGCCTGTCGACCATGGCCGCGCATTCAGGCACGCAGTCCGTGCAGAGCAGCTCCTCGATGACCGGGCAGGCGCGCGTGCAGAAGAGCCTGTCGGCGCTGGGCGCCACGGCGTCGAAGCACTGGGGCCGCATCTTCTACAAGGTCGCCTCGCCGGCCGTGAAGCCGGCGTCGGGCGTCCTGCACATCACGCTGGTCGGGCTGCAGGGAACGGTCGAGGACCGCGTGGTCGACACCGTGGAGGACATGAACGGCAAGCACCAGTGGCTGTTCAACATCCCCGACGACTCGTGCTGCACCAGCTCGACGTACGACTGGTCGTTCGACAGCGACTGGCACTGCGCCGAGTGGTACGTCGACGCCAGCAGCCAGAGCTACCGCTTCTTCACCGACGGCACCGAGGTGACGTCGATCGGCTTCACGAACAAGTCGGGCGCGAAGATGTCGGCCTTCACCTCGGTCGCCGTGGGCGCGATCTTCTATCAGTCGGTGCCGTCCGCGGTGACGATGTGGTTCGACGACCTGGCCATCGACGACAACCAGATCGGCTGCAAATAGCGAAAGCGGGGCCCCCTCAGGGCCGCTGCAACATCCTCTCGGCGCGCCGCAGATCGTCCAGCGCCGCCGCGTCGTCGGGGCGCAGGGCCAGCGCCGCGCGGAACTCGGCGGCGGCGTCGGGCAGCCGGCCCGTCTCGGCGAGCACGATGCCCAGCCCGGTGTGTGCGCCCACCAGGCTGGGGGCCAGCTGGATGCACCGCCGAAAGGCCACCTCGGCCTCGGCGAGCTTCCCGGCGGCCGAGAGCGCGTTCGCCTGGTTGAAGAGATACGTCGGCGAGGCGGGGTCCGCCGCCACCGCCGCGCCGAGCGCCTGCAGCCCGCGCTCCGGTTCGTTCATCTTCATCAGCACCACCCCCAGGTTCGACAGATCGTCGGGCGTCCTGTGCGGGGCCTGCTGGGCCCGCGCGATCTCGGCCGCTGCCTCCGCGGGGCGATCGAGCGCGGTGTACACCTCGGCCAGGTTGATGTACGCCTTCGCGCGCCCCGGATCGTGGTGCGCGGACGCCTGGTAATCGGCCAGGGCCGCCGGCAGCTCGCCGCGGGCCAGCTCGGCGTCACCCAGGTTGTTGTAGGCGAAGGCGGCCGCTGGATTGACGGCGATGGTGTGGCGCAGCAGGTCCGCGCTGGTCAGCCAGTATCCCCCCTGGCCGAACGCGCGCGCGGCGAGCGCCCCCAGCAGCACCACCGCCCCACGCGTGGCGAAGGCCGGGGACCTCAGGTCGAGCAGCGCTACCAGGTCGGCGAGCACGAGACCGGCGCCCAGCAGCGCCAGGTATGCATAGCGGTCCGCGACGGTCGAGTAGGCCTGGTACGCGAACGGCACCAGCCCCGAGGTGGGAAGCAGGAAGACGACGAACAGCAGGCCGCCCAGCCACGCCAGCGGACGCGCGCGACGGTTCCGGAAGGCGAGCGCGAGCCAGCCGACCGGCACCAGCCAGGCCAGGTACCCCCAGCCCGTCGCCATCGCCACCTGCGGCGTACGCCCGTAGTCGACGCACAGGTCGAGCGGCAGCACGGTCTTCCACAGATAGAACGCCAGCGCATCGCCAGCGATGAACGGGCGTTGCCAGGCCGCGGATCTCTCCGCGCCCGCGACGTCCTGGACCAGACGCGTGATCAGCACGAACGGCAGCACCACCACGGCCCACGCCCCGGCGGCCAGCAGGGCCTTGCGCCACGGCGTCCGCAGCACGACGCGGTCGATCGCCAGCGCGGCCAGCGGCGCCGCCGCGGCGCTGGGCTTGCAAAGCATCGCCCCCGCCAGAAGTGGCAGACAGGCCAGCCACAGCGTGCGCCGCCGCCGCGCCGCGCTCGCCTGGCGTGACAGGACGAACGCGTTCAGCGCCAGCAGCAGCAAGGTCGCGCTGCTGATGCCGCGTAGCTCGGAGATCCAGGCCACGCTCTCCAGCTGCAGCGGATGCAGCGCGAACAGCAGCGCGCAGGGCCAGGCCGCGCCGTCGCGTCCGGTCAGGCGGCGGACCAGCCGGAAGCACAGCCACGCATTGACGGCGTGCAAGACCACCCCCGCCGCGTGGAACGGCGCTGGCGACAGGCTGACGGTGTCACCGATCAACGCGTCCATGTGCGCCGCGACGGCAGCCAGCCGGGCCAGCGCCGCGTACAGGGTGTACGCGAGTGGCACGTAGAGGTGCTCGTACGCGTGTTGCCACAGCCGCAGCACGCTGCGCACCGTCGGCGGGTCGAGGAAGGGGTTCGCGTAGACGTGCAGGTCGTCGTCGAACCGCACGAAGCCCGCGAAGAACAGCCGCCCGTACACCAGCGCCACCGCCAGCAGCAACGTGGGCAGCGGCCAGCGAACCCTGCGGGGCGCCGGCTGGACGCGCCTCTTCCGTCCCATGGCGAGCTAGTACAGGCCCCGGCGACCAGTGTCAAAGCTGGGCGCGGCCCCGTCAGGGGCGGACGGCCGCGCGAAAGTCTTCGACCGAGCCAGCGTTCAGGACCTCGCCGCCCCGCACGCCGGCCCGCCTGGCCATCGCCACGCCGAAGGCCAGGTTCGCCAGCTCACCCGTCGAGTGCGCGTCGGTGGAGATCACGAACTTGATGCCCCGGCGGCGGGCGGCGCGCACCCATTCGGGTGCCAGATCCAGCCGGTGGGGACTGCCGTTGATCTCGATCGCAGCCCGCGACACGGCGACGACGTCCAGGATGTGCTCGACGTCGCAGGCGATGGGCTCCCGCCGCAAGAGCAGGCGGCCCAGCGGATGTCCCCAGATCTTGAACACCGGGTGCTGGATGGCGCGCACGATCCGCTCCGTCATCTCGGCGGGCGGCAGCCGGTGCCGCTCGTGGACGCTGGCCACCACCACGTCCAGCGAGCGCAGCACCTCGTCCGGGTAGTCGAGGCCCCCGTCGCGCAGGATGTCCGATTCGGTCCCGCGCAGCAGGCTGACCTTCACCTGGGCCTGCGCGGCGGCGATCTCCTGCCACTGCGCCTGCAGGCGCTCGCGGGTCACCCCGCCCGCGTACGACGCCGTCGGGGAGTGGTCGGTGATGGTCAGGTAGGCCATCCCCAGCGCGTCGGCCGCCTGGGCCATGGCCAGGACCGAGTCCCGGCCGTCCGAGTGGGTGGTGTGGCAGTGCACGAGGCCGCGAATGTCCGACTCCGCGATCAGATCCTCGAAGCGATCGCCGGCGTCAGCCAGCTCGACCTCGCCCTGATCCTCGCGCAGCTCGGGCGGTATGAACGGCAACCTCAGGCGCGCGTAGACGGCGGTCTCGTCGGCGCCCTCGATGTCGCCCAGCTGGCATCCGGCCGCGCCCGCCCGCGCCGCCAGCTTCGCGAGATGGGCGGCCGAACCGGTCGCCTGGAGCAGCGCTGCGCCGAAGCGCCGGGGTGTCGTGACCGTGATGGTCACGGCGGTGCCGTCGAACAGGCGCACCCGGCACGACCGCTCGTCACGCGCGTCGATGGACAGCACGGACGAATCGGCCGCCACCGCCTGCAGCGCCTCGTCCGGCGCGCGCGTCGACACGACGAACGCCAGCACGCCCACCGTCTCGCAGCGCCGGCGAAGCTCGCCCGCGGTCGCGACGGCCTCCGCGCCGGGCAGGTGACGCAAGCGCGGCAGCAGCCGCCGCTCGGCGGCGAGCGCGTCGACCAGCACCATCCGCGCGGCGGGCCCGGCCGAAGCCTCGGGCGCCCCCGTCCCCGCCGCTCCCGGAGCGCGCTCGAGCGCCTCGCGTATTCGCGCGGCCGTCTTCGGCCCCATGCCCTTGAGCGACTCGATCACGCCGGACGCGACGGCGGCGTGCAGCTCGTCGGCGGTGGTGATCCCCAGCTCGTCGTGCAGCGCGCGCAAGCGGCGCCAGGTCAGGCCGGGAATCCGCGCCAGCGCCAGGCCCCGCAGGGCGGGCGGCACCTCGCCCGTGATCTTGTGAAGCGCCGGCGACTCCCCCGTTCGCCACAGGTCCGAGATGGTCTGGGCCAGCGACGGGCCGATGCCGCGCAGCTCGGTCAGCCGGCCGCCCTCGACGACGGTGGACAGCTCGCCGCCGAAGGCATCCAGGGCGTCGGCGCCCGTCTCGTAAGCGCCGGCGCGGTAGGGACTCTCTCCTTGCAGGCGCAACAGCTCACCCGCCTCGCGCAGGCGGCGCGCGATCTCGGCTTTCGAGCGAATGGAGGAAGGGTCGGGCGGGCTCACGCCGGTTTATCCCAGCGATAGTTCTGAGCATGAAGCGGGCACGGGGCAATACGCGACCTGCCCCGACGCCCAAATTTTGCGGCCGCCCGCGCGATCCCGAGGGCCGCGCGGATTGACACGCTGTATGCTCCCGCCCGATGAGCAGCGAATCATTGCACGAGCCAGCGGAGCTCCTCTCGGAGGAGACCAAGAACATTCACCGCGCCATAGTGTCTCTGGTCGAGGAGCTGGAGGCGGTGGACTGGTACCAGCAGCGGGCCGAAGCCTGCAGCGATGCCGACCTGAAGGCGGTCCTGATTCACAACAAGAACGAAGAGATCGAGCACGCCTGCATGAACCTGGAGTGGCTGCGCCGGCGCGTCCCGGAGATCGACGAGCGGCTGCGCACCTACCTGTTCGCGGAAGGCCCGATCACCGAGATCGAGGCGAACGCCAAGGCAGCGCAGGCCGGCGGAGGAAAAGCGCCCCGTCCGGCGGCCAAGGCCCCGTCGTCCTCCGCCTCGTCGTCCAACCCGTCCGCGTCGGGGTCGCTCGACGTCGGTAGCCTGAGGAGCCGCTGATGTCCGCCATGGATCTGTTGAAGCGAAAGTTGGCGCCGGTGCTGCCGGACGCCTGGAAGCTGATCGACGCCGAGGCGGCGCGCGTGCTGCGCCTGCACCTGGCTGGCCGCAAGCTGGTGGACTTCCAGGGCCCGCACGGCTGGGCGTTCGCCGCCGTGAACACGGGACGGCTGGACCTGCTGGACCAGGGCGGCGATCCCGACGTGAACATCGGCGTGCGCCGCGTGCAGCCGTTGATCGAGATGCGGCTGCCCATCCGCCTGTCGATCATGGAGCTGGACTCCGTGGCGCGTGGCGCCGAGAACCCGGATCTGACGGCCGTCGTGCAAGCCGCCGAGAAGGCCGCCCGCGTTGAGGACGACGCGATCTTCAACGGCCTGGCCAGCGCGCACATCGCCGGCATCATCCCGGCCAGCCCCCACACGCCGCTGCCGATGCCCGCCGATCCCCGGCAGCTGCCGCGCGAGATCCTGCGCGCCAAGGAGATCTTGCGGCGCGCCGGCGTCAACGGCCCCTACGCGCTGGTGCTGGGCTCCGACGCCTACGAGAAGGTGTTCGCGGCCGCCGAGGAGGGCTACCCGCTGGCGAAGCGCATCGAGCAGCAGCTGGTCGATCATCCGATCGTGCGCGCCTCGGCGGTGAAGGGCGGCGTGCTGCTGTCGCTGCGCGGCGGCGACTACGAGCTGGTGGTGGGACAGGATCTTTCGATCGGCTACGCCTTCCACGAGAAGCACGTGGTCGAGCTGTACCTGACCGAGTCGTTCACGTTCCGCATCCTGGAGCCCGCCGCGGCCGTCGCCCTGCCCGGCTGAGCTCGGCGGGCGGCCGCGCCCCCCCGTGGGGGCGACGGCGACGGAGCAGCCGTCAGCAGCCGCACTGCCAGGAACCGCCCTGGCAAGTGCATTCGCAGTACGAACCGACCACACCCCCGCGCTGCGAGCAGGACCAGCCAGCGTCGGGGTGCGTCTCGCACGGGGGCGTGCAGAAATAGCCTGGATAGCCGTCCGGCTTGGTGCTGCAGTCGGGCGGGACCGCATCCGGGCAGCAGCGCAGCTTGATCGGCGTGTCGTACAGCAGGTTGGTGCACAGCTCGTCGGACGAGCCGCCGCCGTCGTCGCCGGGCACGTCCACGGCGCTGTCCGCGTCATCGGGTCCGGGGACCCGGGCGCGATCGCCGCAGGCGGCCAGCAGGGCGAGCGCGACACACACGATCAAGGAACCAGCGCTTGTGGGCTTTGGCATCGTCCCCCTGTCGAGGCAAAGGTCGGGCCAAAAGGGTGGGTCCGGCCCCCGGGTCGCCCGGCGAGCGCCCCGCCTGGAACCGAAGCTTTCGCGGCCGCCGCCGCCGGGCAGCCTGTCCGCGTCGTCGGCGGGCGGCCCGGCGCGCCATTCCTGTCGCGACTCGGTCGCGCTGCCGCGGCCGCGGGTCCCGGAACCCGCGGCCGCCGGCCGGGCCGGCTGCTCCGCGATGGTCGACAATAGTTGACGCTCGCCCTCCCCGTCGGACAATCGACGACCGGTCATGCTCGACACGATGTTCGCAACGGAGACGATGGCCGAGCTGTCGGCGCGACAGGGGAGGCTGGCGGACGCCGTCGCCATCTACCGGCACCTGATCGCCGGCGGCGAGGGCGGTGGCCAGGCGGCAGACACCGCACGTGTCGCGCAATGGAAAGCGCGCCTGGCAGAGCTGGGAACGGGCAGCGCCGGCCCCGCCGCTGCGACCACCACCGACGAGCGCCGGGCCGAGAAGGAGCCCGCCCCGCGACCAGACGTGACCGAGCCCCCCGGACCGCGGCCCTCGCTGGTCGTGCGCGAGACGGTGCGCTCGGGCCAGGTGATCTACGCCGACGGCCGCGATCTGATCGTCGTGGCGGCGGTCAATTCGGGCGCGCAGGTGATGGCCGACGGCAACGTGCACGTCTATGGCGCGCTGAAGGGTCGGGCCGTCGCCGGCGCACGCGGCCAGCGCGACGTCCAGGTCTTCTGCCTGGCCCTCGAGGCCGAGCTGGTGGGCGTCGACACCGGCTACCTGCTGAGCGACGACCTGGCCGCGCACTGGGGCGCGCCTGCGCGCGTCGCGCTGGGACCGGACGGACGTTGCGTGGTGACGCCCCTGCCGCTGGGCAGACCGGCCCCCGCGGCGCTGACCGGCCACGGTCGCCGGTCGTGACCGCCGGCGACGACGCGCCCCCGGCCGGGCAGGCGACCAACGCGGGCGGGCGTCAGCGGTGCAACAGGATGCGACCGGACGGCGTCCGTTCGATCCAAGGGCCGACCACCGGCTGAATCGGCTGCACGTCGGCGGGCTTGGCATCGGCGGGACGGAAGTACTCGGCAAAGCGCATCGTGGGAAAGGATTCCCGGACGCCACTGTCGAACAGCACGTACAGGCAATCATCCGACGCCTGCTGGATGACGGCGACATCGCCCGCCTTTCCCGCGTACCAGTCGAGTGGCCTGGCCACCATGACGAACCGCTGCCCGACCCGCGGACCACTGCCGACCTTCAATCCCATCTCTGCCGACCTCATTTTAGATTTTGCACTCCCCTGCGCGCCGCAATCGTAAACCGGATTCGCGCCGTCGGAAAGGTTCGATCTTCGACGAGGAGACAAAGAGATGACACGGGCGCAGCCAGACACGAGCGAAGGTCGCGGCGGTGTCGGTGGCCGCGCGCGTCACCCGATCACCTGACCGTGCGGGCCGCCCACATGTTGTCGATCAGGTTCGGGTAGCGACGGCCGGCCTTCTCGGCGCGGGCCCGTGCTCTCTCTTTCGCCGCGGCGCTCAGACGCTTGCGCGCGCCGGGCGGCTTCGGGTTGGGCTTTTCCCACGGGACGGTTTTCGGGGATTGCTTCGGGGATTGCTTCCGGGTGGCTGCCATGGGCGACCTCGCCCAGGCAAGCTAAGGCGTGGCCTTCCGACAGGAAAACACCTGCTGGTCGCTGGACGAGGCACCGCTGGCCGTCAGGCTGAGGCTGACGCTGGTGTCGTCGTAGCTCCAGGCCGCCCCGGGCAGGTCGCCGAGCAGGCTCGCGTCCGGACAGCTGAAGAGGGAGAAGGCGTTGGCGTTGGCGTAGCTGGTCCCGTCGGGGCAGCTGAGCTTCAGCCCGAGCGTCCCTTGCGGCGTCTCCTTCACGGTCTGACCCTGCACCGTCAAGGTGATCCCGCCGTTGCCGTCATCCACGTAGCTGAGGCACGGCGCACCGCTGCTGGTCTTCACGGCGAAGTTCCACTTCGGAGTGTCCGGCAGCGGAAGCGCGAGCGGTGGCGTGAACGTGACCACGTCGCCGCTCGGGTAAGTGCACGTGCTGCCGTCCGCGCTCAACACGCCGGTCTCGGACATTGGCGGCAAGCAGCTGCTCGCCGTGGCGGCGGTCGTCTTCCAGCAGTTGTTGCTCGCCAGATAATTGCAGTCGAGGCCGTTCGAGCCGCCGCCCGACGATCCGCCGCAGCCGAGAGCTCCCACCAATCCAATCGCTACCGCAACGACGCACATCCGCATCCAGCAACGTTAACGCCGCGCCATTTCGAAATCGAATTGCCGCGGATTTCCAGGATGTTTCCGCACGAGCGTCTCGTGCGGTCGATCATGCGATTGGCGGCTTTTTCACCCTTCGGGCAGCGTACGAGCACGATAGCGCTTCATCGTGTGGGCACGACGTCGTCCAGGGGTTTCTGGTCACGTCACGTACAGGGCGTTTCCCGGAGTGAGGTAGGAGCGAACATGAAGAAGATATGGCGCGTGATGGGCGTGGTCGCGGTCGGTGGTTTCCTGGGGAGTGCGTGTTCGAGCTCGAGCCCCAGCAGCACGGGCAGCGGAGGCACGTCAGGCACGGGTGGCAAGGCGAGCACCGGCGGAACGACGGGCTCCGGGGGTGCGACCAGCACGGGCGGCGTCAAAGGCAGCGGCGGTGTCAGCGGCACGGGGGGCGCGATCGGCAGCGGTGGCGTGACGGGCACCGGCGGTTCGCCGGGGACCGGCGGCGCGGGCGGCATGTCGAGCGGTGAAGTCGTGATCGCCTGCACGACCGGCGGCGCCGGCGGCGCGGGCGGCGCGGGCGGCGCGGGCGGCAGCGCGGGTGGCGCCGGCGGCGTCTCGGGCGGCGCCAGCGGACAGGGTGGCGGGGGAGGCAGGGGCGGCCATGGTGGAGCCGGCGCGAGAGGTGGCGGTGGGGGAAGAGGCGGCGGTGAGGGTGGCAACAGCGCAGGCGGAAACGGTGGCGCGGGGGGCGCCGGCGCGGGCGGCATGGGCGGCGCCGCGCCCGGGTGCCAGGACTTCCCGACGATGGCGAAGGGAAGCTCGTCGTTCACGCTCTCCAGCTCCGCCTTCGGTTCCTGCATGCCCATCCCCGCGGAGAACACCTGCGATCAGAAGCCTTTCCCGCAGGGGATCTCGCCGGCCCTCAGCTGGACCGCCGGACCAGACGGAACGATGAGCTACGCGATCGTGCTGAAAGATCTGTCGGTGCTGGCCCGGTATGCGTCGACCGACTCGAACTACAACAAGGGCTTCCACTACGTGATGTGGGACATCCCGGCGAGCGTGACATCCTTGCCCGCGAACATGAAGGACGGCTTCGTGTCGACGGACGTCGCGGGTGCCCTGCAATGGTCGAACTTCAACGACTACGGCTATTTTGGCCCGTGCCCGAACTACGATCCGATGAACCCCACGTCCTACGACGACAGCTACGTGTTCCTGGTGTACGCGTTGCCGGCCGCGAAGACGAACATCCCGGCGCCGCAGCCGGGCATCAGCACCGTGCGCCTGCTGGATGGCGTGTTGCAAGCGAACGCGCTGGCCGTCGCCGAGTACCGGGGAACGTCCAGCGCGGCGTCGTCCGCCTTGCCCTCCGACGTGTTGCCGCCGAAGGACGTGGCCCCCTGCCCGACCGATGGCTCGGTGACGTGCGGCTGCGTGAAGCGCGCGCCGTGACGCGCTCGCGCACGCCATCACGACCAGCCCGTCGCCGCGCGTTCGGGCGGCCCGGGCTGTCCTCTCACCGGCCCGACGCCTGCCCCGCCGGCTGCGGGTCTCGCGCTCCGGCCTGACCGCTCTCGGGCTGGTACCACACCGGCGGATCGCGCGGATCCGTGGTCGCGGACGCCGACTGATCGGCGTGCACGAAGCGAAAGCCCGCGTCGGTGCCGAAGCCCTGCAGGTGGCCCAGCTGGATGTTCAAGTACGACAGCGGCTCGAGCAGCCGGGCCTGGCGTAGCGGCCCGGCGTCGACAGCCTCGAAGCCGATGGAGGAGGCGAGCAGCAGGATCTTGGACTTCGCCTCGCCGTCGTCGCCGGCGACGAAGGTCGTCAGCGTCTGCCCCTGCGCCTTGCCGCTGGTCATCGTCTGGGCGAACACGGTGTTGAACGCCTTCACCACCGTGCTGTGTGGCAGCTTCTTCTGCAGCTCTTCCGCGCCGCTGGTCGAGAACCCCAGGGCCAGCTGGCGATCCTCGGTCAGCGGGTTGGTGACGTCGACGACGATGCGGGTCGCCAGGTCGTCTCGAATGACCGCGAGCACGTCGTCGAGCGAGAGCCAGGGCACCGCCAGGATGACGATCTCCGCGCCGCGCACGGCCGCCTTCATCGCCCCGGGATCGTGGCCCGCTGTCTGTGGCTGGTAACCGACCCGGCGCAATCCTTCCGCCAGCGCAGACCCAACCTTTCCAGTTCCCACGATGGCGATCTCTGCATTCGTGCTCATGTGCGGGCCTCCGGCGCCTTTGATGGCGCTCGATCGCGAAAACGCTGCAAGGTGCGAGCCCGACGGACTCATCCACCCGGCGAGGGCGATGGCCGCTACGCCTTCAGCGCCGTGAACTCGCCGGGGCTGTGGATCCGGGCCCCGGCGACCGCGCCCAGGCCGCCGCAGAAATCGGTCGTCAGATCCGAGTAGCCGAAGCGGGTCACAGGGCCGGTTCCGGTCGGGCTCGGGTATCCGTCCGCGTCGCCCTTCATGCCCAGCGCGTTCATCAGGTTGTAGAAGTACTTGTTGATGGGGGCGTTGGCGACGCTGTCGGGCGTGCCGGTCAGCGACGGGAACGGGATGAGCGGCGCCGTCGCGGTGCCGTCGGCGCACTGGGACTCGCTGTTGCCCTGGGTCAATGTGGCCGACCCGGTGTTCGCCGTGTCCACGTTGACGGTCCACCCCGTCTTGAAGTAGCTGCCGCAGCTTCCGGCCTGGATGATGGGCAGGTTGTTCAGGTTGTGCGCCAGGCCGTCGGACATCTCCTGGAACCAGACGGTGGCGGTGCCGTCGAGCAGCGTCGAGCCGTCCGGGTTCTCGATGCCGTCCAGCAGCCCCACCAGCTTGGCGAACTTCGCGGCGTAGTACCCGTCGACCATGCCCAGCAGCTGAAGCGCGTTCGGTAGACACGAGCCCGACAGGGTGCCGTTCCCGGTGCGGTGCGAGAGCCCCTCCGTCTCGACGCTGATACCCAGTCCCTTGAAGACGTAGTTCGGGGGGTACTTCAAGAACATCACGGGGTTGTAGTTGCAGAGGGCCGACAGCACCGTCAGGACCGAGTACATGTCGGCGCCGTCCAGCTCGCTGGTCACCATGGTGGTCAGGATGTCCTGATCGACGCCCGTGGTGCTGGTGGCCATGACGGCGTCCGCCGTGGCGCCGAGCGCAGTGGCCGTGTCGGTGCTGCACTGTCGGGCCGTCACGACCGTGCCGGCGTCGTTGAGCAGCGATTCCCAGACGGCGATCTTCCGCTTGTCGTCGGCGCTCATGTCCAGCCGCTTCAGGGACTCGAGATCGGCCTTCACCAGATCCGAGATTCGCTGCCCGCGGCTGGCGGCGTAGCTGTCGGGTGACATGCCCGCGCCCGCCGTCAGCAGGCCGGTGAGCGCGCTGAAGACCTGCGAGGGCTTACCCAGCCCAGGAAAGATGGTCGCCGTGGCGGACGGGGCCGCGTCCACAGGCTTCAGGTAAGAAATGTTCGAGCTCGCCTGCTCGCCGCTGGTGCCACCGTAGTTCCCGACCCGCATGAACAGCGGCGTGCCCCCGGGGCTCAACTGCTGGGCCATGACGTGATCCAGCGACGTCCCCACGGGCAACGGAGCGAACAGCGTCGTCTGGTCGAAGGAGAACGGGTCGTCGCTGTTCGGGGAGAGCGGCTGCAGCGTGAAGTACGACCCCACGGCGTTCCGGTGCGGGTCGTTGCCCTGCCCCAGTCCCTGCCCCACCCCCTTGTTGTTTTCCGTCCACTGGTTCATCGCCCGGATCCCGCGCGGCAGCAACAACTTGCCGGCGTGAGGCGCCAGCGGCGCCAGGCTGTTGCTCAGATCGCCCGCCACCAGCGGGCCGTGCGCCTTCTGCGGAAACCACCTGCTGGTGACGCACCCGTAGTGGGTGAACATCGCGATCAGCTGCTTCGGCTTGGGCAACGTCTGGGCCTTCGTGGCCCGCTGCCAGACCGAACCGAGAAAGGGCGCCGCGACCACGGCCCCTCCCAGGCCACGAAGGAACATCCGCCGGCCCATCCGTGACCCGACATGACCCCCGAGCGCGCTCCCCATCCCTCCCAATGGGCGAGCCGAGGCCGGGCCTTCAATCGACCCGGCCGCCGCTCCGCCACGCCGCCGGATGCTACGCTGTAAGGACATGTCGAGCGGCTCGTCCCAGGAGTCTTCGCAGGCGCCCGCCGCGCCGGTATCGGCGCCCGCGCAGGGCTCGGGCGCCGGCCGCTCGGCCGGGCTGGTGGGCGGGGGGGTCATCCTGGCGGCGCTCGCCAAGGGCAAGGTCCTGCTGGTCGCGTTGAAGGCACTCTCGCTCGGGAAGCTGCTGCTGACCTTCGGAACGATGTTCGCGGCGGTGCTGTTCTACGCGTCCCACAACGGATGGGCGTTCGGTGCCGGCTTCGTGCTGATGCTGCTGATTCACGAGCTCGGGCACGCGGTCGCCATTCGCGCGGCAGGGCTGCGGGCCGGCTACCCCGTGTTCATCCCGGGGTTCGGGGCGCTGATCGCGCTGAAGGACCAGCCGCGCGATCCGCGAGTCGAGGCCGAGATCGCGCTGGCCGGACCGGTGGCGGGCGGCGTCGCGGCGCTCTCGGCCGCGGCGCTGTACTACGTGTCGCACGACCGCCTGTTCCTGGCGCTCGCGTCCACGGGGTTCATGCTGAACCTGTTCAACATGATCCCGCTGTCGCCGCTCGACGGCGGCCGCGTGGCCAACCTGTTTTCGCGGCGCGCGTGGATCGCGGGCCTGGCCATGGTGGCCGCCATGTTCGTGATGACGCAGGCGCCGATGCTGTTGCTCATCGGCCTGTTCGCCTTGCGCAACCTGTGGGGAAGGCGCGCCTCGACACTGATCGCCGACCCCGGCGACGTCGCTCCCGTGACCGCCTCGGAGCGGCGGGCGATGGCGACGCGGTACTTCGGCCTGTGCGCGTTCCTGGCGTTCGGGTTCTACTTCGCGAACCGGCTGCTGGCGGCCTGACGCTACGGTGTGGCCGCCGGCGGGTCCGGGGGCGGCGGCGTCGGCTGCGCCTTGCGCTTGATGCCCAGCAAGCGCTTGATGCCGGCCCCCGCGCTGACCAGCAGCAGCACCAGCGCCTTCTTTCCGGCGATCAGCAGCGCGATCAGCTTCCCGCCGAACTTGGCCAGCAGGCCCACCTTCACCAGCTTCAGCCCCACGGCGCCGGCCCCACCGGCGACCAGCGCCGCCAGGCCGTACTCGGCGACCTTGTCGTGCTTCACGTCGACGTCCTGGTAGCGGGCGCCGGCGTTGAACGTGGTCGCCGCCAGCATCTTCTGAACCTCGGGCTTGGAAGCGTTGATGTTCTCCGGCCCGTCGATCAGGTTCAGCGACGCGTAGCCATAGCGGCCCAGCACGCGCGTGTTCAGGTTGATGCTCGACCCGCGGGTGCTGGTCCCCTGGATCGCCCACACCAGGTGGTGGACGGCGCGGTCGTAGTGCGGGCTCTCGGTCCAGCCGTCGACGTGAACGGCGGGGAAGCCACGCTCCTGGCGATATTTGTTCGCCGCCTCCGTGCCTTCCCTGATCGTCTTCAGGATCTCGTCGTTGTCCATCTTCTCGGCGTCGTCGTCCTTGATGTACCCCTCGGCGTCATACGACACCAGGATCCACCACGACGCCTCGTCCCGGGCGATGATGCCGACGGTGTCGTCATCGGGCTTGTTCCCCATGCGCTCCATCAGCTTCGCCGCGTTCGCCTTGTCGAGGAAGACGTAGCCCTCGGGCAGCTTCAACGTCAGGTTGTTGCCGAGGTCGATCGTCTTCGGCCCCCGCTGGGGCACGGTGTCGTCGGGCCCGGGCGCCGCCGGCGCCGTCGCGGTCTCTCCGACAGCCTCGCTCTTGTCAGCGGAGGCGGCCTGCTCCGCCCCTTCGGCCTTCGCGTGCCGGTGGCCCTGCTTCTCCGTCCGCGCCTGTGCCGGGCCCGCCAGCGCCAGCACCACCGCCACCGCGCCGATCCACCGCGTCCCCGACGACGTCACGACTTCCCGCATACGAAAATGGTATCGCGAATTGGCTCGCGGGTCACCGGGCGCCGGTGACCGTCGGGGACGCCCGCCGGTGAGCCGAAGATCGCGGCCCTCGACACTGCTGCCCTGCCCCCGAGGACAACCCAAGGCTGGCCCTTCCCAGGCGCAGCTTTCGCCTGCTGCGCGCCGGCGCGCCGTCCGTCTTGGCGGCGGCCAGCGCTGGTCGAGCGACGCGGACCTGACCGGGGTGGTCCTCCGAGGTTTCTCGCGCCGGCGAGACGCGCCCGCGAGGTCCGCATGAACCGGCCTGGCGGGCGGGCGGCACTGGACCGTCATGAATCGCCTGTCGAGCTCGGGGGCCCGCGCGCGGACCGGCATCGCCATCCCGTTCCTCATGGTGTCATTGACCGTCGTCGCGACGTCCCTGGCCGGCGGGTGCGGCTCCGCAACGAGCGGCGGCGTCGGCTCGGGTGGCGCGCCAGGCAGCGGCGTCGGCTCCGGTGGCGCATCCGGCTGGGGCGGCACCGCGAGCTCCGGCGGCGTCACCGGCTCCGGCGGCGGCGGGGGCGGGGGCGGCGGCACAAAGCCTGCCGGCAGCGGCGGCGCGCCGGCGCCGGGGAGCGGCGGCAAGCTCGGCAGCGGCGGGGTCGCGGCCAGCGGCGGCGCACCAGCGACGGGCGGCATGCCCGGCGCGGCGGGGACGTCGGCCAGCGGCGGCGCGCGCGGGACGGGCGGCGTGCCGGCCTCGGGCGGGGCGCCGGGCAGCGGCGCGAGCGCGGGGGCAGGCGGTCGCTACGGCTCCGGCGGAGCCGGCGGCGCAGTGGCGCCGGGCGACGGGCTCATCGTCGCGCCCGACGGCGTCGACAGCGCGCCGGGCACGCTGGCCGCGCCCACCACGCTGACGGCCGCGCTGGCGCGCGTGTCGGCCGGTCAGAGCATCCTCATGCGCGGGGGAACCTACGCCTACTCCGTCCAGCTCACGATCGATCGCGCGAACGACGGCACGGCCGCCGCGCCGAAGAACCTGCTGCCGTACGCCTCCGAGAAGCCGGTCCTCGACTTCTCGTCACAGCCGTACGGCACCGACGCTAACCCTCGCGGCCTGCAGGTGAACGGCAGCTACTGGCACGTCAAGGGGCTGGAGGTGAAGGGCTCGGCGGACAACGGCATCTACGTGGCCGGCAGCAACAACGTGATCGAGGCGTGCGTCGTGCACGCCAATCGCGACACCGGGCTGCAGCTCGGTCGGGCCGCTTCGTCGGACGCGATGGCGGACTGGCCCGCCAACAACCTGATCCTGAACTGCGAATCGTACGACAACTACGACGCGCCGCCGGGCGCCGGCGAGAACGCCGACGGCTTCGCGGCGAAGCTGACCGTCGGTGAAGGCAACGTGTTCCGCGGCTGCGTGTCGCACAACAACATCGACGACGGCTGGGACCTGTACACCAAGCAGGACACCGGCCCGATCGGCACCGTCATGATCGATCAATGTGTGTCGTTTCACAACGGGACGTTGACCAACGGCACCATGTCGTCCAGCGGAGATCGCAACGGCTTCAAGCTGGGCGGTGACAGCATCCCCGTCGTTCACGTCGTCACGCGCTCGATCGCGTTCGGCAACGGCAAGAACGGCTTCACCTGGAACAGCAACCCGGGCGCGATCCGGCTGTCGAACACGCTGGCCTTCGACAACGCCGACGGGAACTACAAGTTCGGCGACAACAGCACGTCGACCGCGGCCGTGTTCACGAACAACGTCTCGTTCTGGACCGCCACCGGCTCGGCCCAGAGCGACAAGACGATCGGCACCGACGCCTCGAGCACGAACTGCTGGTGGGACAAGTCCAGGTCGCAACCCAGCGTCAACGCCAAGGGCCTGGTGGTGACGGCGGCGGACTTCGCCTCGTCCCTGGCCTCGCCCCCGGCCACCATTCCGCGCGCCACCGACGGCAGCCTGGACCTGTCGTTCTTCCGCCTGGCCGCGGGCAGCGATCTGGTGAACGCCGGCGCGATGCCAGCGGGCGCGCTGCCGTTCGATCCCGCGACGGCCTACAGCGGCCTACCCGATCTGGGCGCCGTGGAGACGAAGTGAGTCACCTGACGCCGCTCCGGCGGCTAATCCGGCCGATTCGCTGACAAGGTCGCGGCCGGCCCGACAATTCACCGACATGACGTCCCCTGCGGGATCGCGGGTTCGACCGGCGGGGATGAAGGCCGCGGGGTCGGGCGCGATGGTCGTTGGTCTGCTCAGCGTCCTGGCCATGGGACCGGCAGGTTGCACGTCTGGAACGCACGACTCCGGTGGCAGCGGAGGCGGCGGCTCGTCGGCGACGACTGGCTCCGGGGGCACGCCGGGAAGCGGCGGTGGTCGCGGCAGCGGGGGTACGTCTGCGCACGGCAGCGGCGGGGCGACGGCCAGCGGCGGCATGTCGGCCACGGGGGGGACCAGCACGGGCGGCGCTGGCACGGGCGCCGGCGGTTCCAGCAGCGGCGGCGGCCCGGGCTCGGGCGGTAATCCCGCGGCGTCGGGCGGCGCCGCCGCGTCGGGCGGCGCGATGGGCACGGGCGGGGCGAGCGGCAGCGGGGGCTCGGACGGTTCGAGCGGTGGTCGGGCCGGCAGCGGCGGAGCTGGGACCGGCGGTCGCAGCGGAACGGGAGGAGCGCAGGCGGCTACGGGAGGAGCGCAGGCGGGTACGGGAGGAGCGCAGGCGGGTACGGGAGGAGCTCCTCTCGACGGCGGCGCCGACGGCAGCCCCGTCGACGCAGGCGGCGACGCGGGGACCGCGTACATGCCCTGTCCGACGAGTTCGGGTACGGCGTGCGTGGTCTTGCCGCTGGGCGATTCGATCACGGAGGGGTGTTGCACCTCGCCCGAGGGCGGCTATCGCATCGAGCTGTTCAGCCGGGCCGTCATGAACCACAAGCACCTGACCTTCGCGGGGTCCCTCACGAACGGTCCGACGACGGTCCAGGATCAGACATTCCCGAAGCGCCACGAGGGCCACGGCGGGTACACGATCTCGGGGGGCGGCAACGGCGGCATCGCCGGGACGATCACCGACAACGCGCTCGCCACCTACCATCCGCACATCGTGCTGCTGAAGATCGGGACCAACGACATCAACGGCAACATCGACGTCGCGAACGCGCCGAGCCGGCTGGGCGCGTTGATCGACGAGATCGTGGCGGGCGCGCCGGCGGCGCTGGTCGTCGTGTCGTCCATCATCCCGACGCGCGACAACAACGTCAATCAGAAGGTGAAGACGTACAATGCGGCGATCCCGGGCGTCGTCGACACGCGCGCCGCCGCCGGCAAGCACGTGGTCTTCGTGGACAACTACGCCGCCTTCGCCCAGAACGCGAACTACGCCACGGCGCTGATGGCGGACGGCCTGCACCCCAATGACGCCGGCTACCAGGTGCTGGGGCAGACGTTCTACGGCGTCATCGGCGCCCTGCTGCCGGCGGCGCCGTGAGCGCAACGAACCGGGGCACGGACGCCGTGGCCATGCCCGCAGCGCGCCGCATGACCTAGATTGGTGTGATGCCCAAGCTGCAATACGATCCCGACGCGATCGCGGTGTACGCCCGGCGCCTTTACCGGCGCGCCACGCTCGCCACTGTATCCGGTTTCCTGATCGGCGCCGCCGCCGGCGCGGTGCTGGGCGGCACCGCCGCCTTCGCGTTCGAGTTCGCCACCTCGCTGCGCCTGACCATGCACAACTTCGTTCCCGGCATCAACGTCGAGGAAGCGACGCGCCTGGCGACGAAGCTGGCGCAGCTGGGCGCCGCGGGGGTCGGAGCCCTGGGCGCCGTGCTCGGCTTCTACCGCGGCGGTACGTCGGCGTTGATGTACCGGCTGACGGCCCAGACCGCGCTGGGCCAGGTCGAACTGCAGCGGCAACTGACTGGCGCACGAGAGCGCCCCGACCAGCGAGGCCAGAAAGACTGAGGGCATGCGACGAATCATTCACCCGATGATGGGCCGGTCGGCCTCGGCGTTCGCCGGGGTTCGCGCGCGCTGCCCGACTCGAGGTCTGCGCCGTATCGCGCTGGCGCTCGCGATGGCGGCCGTTGCCGCGTCTTCGATCGACTGCGGGGGTTCGAGTGCGTCCGGACAGGGCAGCGGCGGCGCGAACACCGGCACGGGCGGCGCATCGTCGGGCAGTGGTGGCGCACCGGCGGGCAGCGGCGGCGCGCCGGTGGGCAGCGGCGGCGCGCCGGGCTCCGGCGGTTCCGGCGGCACGACCGGGACCGGCGGCGGTTCGGGCGGGGTGGGCAGCGGAGGCGCGAACGGGACGGGCGGGCGCGGAGCGAACACCGGCAGCGGCGGCACCACGGCGACAGCGACCGGCGGCGCGAACCAGGCGGGCACGGGCGGAAGCGCGGGCTCGGCCGGAGGCGGCGCTGGCGCGCGCGCCGGCGCCCCGGGGACCGGTGGCGTCGGCGGTTCCGTCGGTCACGGCGGTGCGGGGGCAACGGCGGGACAGGCCGGCGCGGGCGGTGGCGCGGGCGGCAGCCTGGCGGGGACGAACAACCCGGTGCTGCCCGGCCTGACCGCCGATCCGCAGATCGCCGAGTTCGACGGCGTCTTTTACATCTATCCGACCAGCGATGGCTTCGCGAACTGGGCGTCCACGTCGTTCCGGGTCTATTCGTCGACGAACCTGGTGCAGTGGAGCGACCGCGGCGTCGTGCTGGATCTGGCGAAGGATCTGACGTGGGCCACGCAGTACGCCTGGGCCCCGGGCATCGCGCGCGTGAACGGCACGTTCTTCCTGTACTTCTGCGCCGCGCAGCAGATCGGCGTCGCGACCAGTACCTCTGCCACGGGACCGTTCAAGGACGCGCTCGGTCATGCGCTGGTGACCACCCGTCAGTACGGCCCGCAGTCGATCGACCCCTACGTCTTCACGGACGACGACGGCACGCACCTGCTGTACTTCGGCAGCGGCAGCGGCGGTCTGCGTGTGGTGAAGCTGAACGCCGACATGGTGTCGTTCTCGGGGACGCCCAGCGACATCTCACCGAGCGGCGCCAGCGGCGTGCTGGAGGGGAGCGGGATGTTCAAGCGGAACGGGAGCTACTACCTCTACTGGTCCGAGGGGGACACGCGCACCGCCACCTACCAGATGGCGTACGCGCGTGCGTCGTCGGCCACCGGTCCGTTCAAGCGCATCGGCGTCATCCTGCAGCAGGACACCGCGCAAGGGATCCTCGGGCCAGGTGGCGGCACCGTGCTGGCCATCCCGGCGCGCGATGAGTACGACCTCGTCTACCATCGCTTCAAGATTCCAGGCGGCGACGGGACCCACCGCGAGGTCTGCATCGATCCGATGACGTTCGCCAGCGACGGCACCATCGTCGCCGTCAAGCCGACGCTGAAGGGCTTGCAGGCGCCCGTCGGCCCCTGAGCTGCTGCACGCCGGAGGGCGCGAGGCCGGAGCGTCCTACGGCAGCAGCACGCCGCCGATGGGGTGCGGGTTGAACGCCACCTCCCAGCGGAAGCCGTCGGGATCGGCGAAGTAGCCGCTGTAGCCGCCCCAGTCGCGACGCTGCGCTGAATAGACGAACGCCCCGGCGGCGCGCGCCGTCGCCAGCACCGCGTCCACTTCCTCGGGCGTGGCGACACAGTGGGCCAGCGTGAACGGCGGCGTTCCGCCGCGGGTGACGGGACCGATCTCGGCGCGCGCCTGCGACTCGGCCCACAAGGACAGGACCAGCTTGGCTCCGACATGGACCATCACGACCTCGCCGGCCACGTCCATCGCGGTCGGCCAGCCCAGGCCCTCGACGTAGAATCGCCGCGCGCGCTCGAGATCCGCGACGACCAGGGTCACGACGTTCAGGCGTGGTTCCATGCCGGGATGGTAGCGCGTGTAGCCGGGGGATCGACGACGGCGCGGACGGGGCGGGCGCTCAGAAGCGACCGAGCAGGCTGGGCCCGAACGAGAGGTCGCCGCGCACACCTTGCAGCGGCGTCACGCCGACCTGCATGGCCACCGGTCCCACGCGGGGGGGCGCCCATGGGTTTCGTTCGAGGCTGCCGACCAGCAGGCCGACGGCCGTGCCGCTGAGCGTGCCGATGGCGGCGCCGAGCAAGATGTGTTCGGGGTGATCGTTGCCGAGCGCGACCAGGCCGCCGACGATGCCGCCGGCGAGGAGGCCGAACTGCCCTCCCCGGTTCATCTCGCGCATGATCAAATAGGCGCGGCCCTGGGACGCGGCATCCGTGCTGACGATGCCCAAGGTGAGGCCCAGCGCCCCGCCCGCCAGCGCGCCGATTCCGGCGCCGGCCACCAGGGGTCGCCAGTCGCTGGTGTGCAGTCCGCCTTCGCGCGCGACCAGATAGCCGCCGGCCAGCCCGGCGAAGATCCCCATCCCGAACCCGTCGATGCCGATGTCGAACGCCGACGGCGGCGGGGCGAACGGCGCGGGCGCCGCGCCGGGGGCCGGCGGTCCGGGCGGCGCGGGTGGCAGGGCAGCGAGCGCCGTCGCCGGGACGACGCCGCAAGCCAGCGCGCCAAGGACGACGAAGGCACGAACGGGGGCGGTGATTCGCATCGCGAGCCTCACGGTCCGCAAACTATGACACGCCCAGGAAGAATCACCCCTCCCCGGGCCCCGGTACGGCTCGCGCGCAACCTCGGTACGGCTCGCGCGCGACCTCGGTACGGGGCTCGCGCGCGACCTCGGGACGGCTACGGCTCGGCCTAACGGCTCGAGCCGACTCGCAACCTCGGTGCGAGTCGCAACCTCGGTACGGGCGACGACTTCACCCGGTTTGGGGGGTAACTCAACCTCGGAGGGGGAACTCAACCTCGGAGGGGTAACTCAACTGAACTCAACCTCGGAGGGGCAACTCAACCTCGGAGGGGTAACTCAACCTCGGAGGGGGAACTCAACCTCGGAGGGGGAACTCAACTTCGGAGGGGGAACTCAACCTCGGAGGAGGAACCGAGGCCCGGAAACCAACCTCGGTACGGTCCCCCCAACTACGGTCCCGCCAACCTCGGTACGGTCCCGGGCGAGCGGAAACGAGAGCGGAACTAACCTCGGTACGGTCCCTCGCGCGAACCTCGGTAAGGTCCCTCGCGTGACCTAGGAGGCCCGGAAACCAACCTCGGTATGGTCCCGCGGCGCCGCGCGGCAACCTGGGGGGGAAGCAAACCGCAACCTCAAAAGGGAGAAAGAGAAAACCGCAACCCCGGTAGGGTCCCGCGCGCCCCCCCTCGGAGGGGGAAACGGGGCGCGCCCCTTGCAGGGCGCGCCGACGGGGCGGGACGCGTTACTCCCCGATGCCGTAGTAGATGCAGTCGACGTAGGCGCCCTGCTGGGCGGCGCAGCCCACGGCTTGGGGACCCTTGCCGAGGACGTCCGATTCGAGCGCGGCGGTGCAGTTCCAGTTGGCCGCCGCCGGCGCGGTCGCCGCGACGCAGTTCTGCCAGGCCACTCGCTCGTCGTTGCAGCCGGGGATCTGGTCCGCGACGATGTGCCCGATGTCCTCGCAGTACTGCGCGCAGTTGTCGGACTCCTCGGCGCGCGTGCAGGCCGTGCGGAACTGCGCGCGACACTGCAGCACGCAGCCGGTGTCGACCGCCTGCGCCGCGGTGCACTGGGTCGACGCGGCCGTCGCATTCAGAGTGACGGATGGGTTGTTGTCGGGGGCCAACGTCCAGCTGGCGGTCTGCCCCGCCGTGAAGTCCACGCCGAACGCAAACGGGTGCACGCCCGGCTCGAAGCGGGTCGGGCGCAGGTTGGCGGTGTCGCGCGCCGATGCGTTCTTGGTGCCGTACGGGACCGAGACGCCGACGCCGTTGTCGTTCTGATAACCGAAGATCGCCGTCAGCGACCCCTGCGGGTTCGGCGTCACGCAGGCAAACGTCGGCTTCATCACGTCCTGTCCGCCCCGCTTGTACGACAGGTCGAGAAACGGCAGGAACGAGTCGATGCGCGTGAACAGGTTGTAGCCCTCGCAGGAGAGCCCGGTCCAGTAACCGACCCCCGCCACATAGTCCTGCCCGAACTGGTTCAGGATGATGGGGCCGCCCGAGTCACCGAAGCATCCGTTCGAATTCGGCGAGACACCGTTCGTCTTCAGCACCGTCTGGCGCACGTTGGCGTCCAGCATGCCCGGGTTCGGATCATCCGGATGGTAATCGGCTGCGGTGGGCGAACCCATGGTGACCGTGTGGCCGGTGCGCTCGACGCCGGAGCCGGCACCCGTCGTGGGCGTGGGCGCCGAATTCGACCCCCAACCGGTCAGCGTCACCGACACGCCGGAGCCCACCCGGTTCCGGTAGAGCGGAAGCGGATCGAACGGCGGCTTGCGATCCAGGAAGACGGCAGCCATGTCCGCCGAGTTCAGGGTCGAGTCATAGGCAGGGTTGATCTGCCACGAGTCGGCCTGCGCCCAGTGCGACGGCGCGCCGATCGGCGGCGGAACGAGCCCGATGAATCCATCCGACGTCAGTTCGGACCGGTCCTGCTGGAAGTTGTCTCCGAAGTACACGAACATCTGATAGATGTTCGACGGGAAGCAGTGCGCGGCGGTCACCACCACGCGCGGGGCGTAGTACGAGCCCGAGCAAATGATCGTCCGGCCGTCGCCGCGGACGCCGTACAGCATCACCACCTGGTCGCGTCCGCCGTCGCCGGTCGCACGGATGATCTCGCTGCTCTTCGTCTCGAGCTCCTCGCTGGGCTCGCCGCAGGCCGCGACCATCAACAACCCACACAGAAGCCAGTATCCGGTCCTCAGTCTCATCGTGTCCTCCTCGTTTGTCCGTGCTCCGCTACCGACGGGCGTACGGTAGCGCGGAACGAAGTCGGACATGCTGCAGATCACATCGTTCGAAAGTAGGGGTTGAGTTCCCTTTCTTCGCGAGCGCCCCGCTGCAATCGAGCCGCCATGTTCACCACGTTGGCCAGCGAGTCGGCCGGCATCTTGCGCATGACGTTCACCGTGACGTCGCTGATTCCCAGCTGACCGCCAGCCTGCTGTTCAGCAGGCCGGACGCCACGAGCGCCATCACCTCCTGCTCACGGCGGCTGAGGGAAGCGAACCGCTCCTCGATCGTGTGGAGGTTCGCCTCCTCGGCCAGGGCGGCTCGGCTGCGCTCGAGCGCGCTCGTCACCGCCCAGGCGGCATCGTCGTCAGGCGCCGATGCGGGGCAGGGGCCCTCCGTCGATGATCCTTTGGTATCGGACGCCGGGCTGAGGCGCCGAGGATGTTGCCGGATCGACCCCGGAAGGTCCGGCCCTCCCGAACGTGTCGGACGGAAAATCAACCTGGGAAGGGATCGGTGCCAGTGGGACCTCGGAAATCAACCTCGGAAGGGTCGGCTCCCGGAAGGGATCGGTGCCGTGGGACCTCGGAAATCAACCTCGGAAGGGTCGGCTCCCGCGGCGACGGAAATCAACCTCGGAAGGGTCGGCTCCCGGGACGACGGAAATCAACCTCGGAAGGGTCGGCTCCGAAGGGTCGGCTCCCCAGAAGGGTCGGCTCCCCACAACCTGGGGTTTTTTCCTAACCTTCTTTACCGGCGCGCCCCTAGCTGGTCATGAAGACTGGAACGGGAACTTGCGGTTGGTTCCTCGGCGCCGTGGGCGTCGCGGCGCTGGCAGTGTCTTGCAGCGGACAAGGGGCTGCCAAACCGGGGAAGGACGGCGGGCCTGGTCAAGGAGGCCGTGATCCGATGCCCGGGGCTGGCACCGGCGGCAAGATGACCGGGCCTGGCCCTGGCCCCGGCCCCGGCGCAGGTGGCGTCACGGGCGGAAGCGGCAGTGGCAGCGGAGCTGGTGGCGGTACAGCCACAGGCAGCACGTGCACGCCGGGCGTGCAGCAGACGCTGGTGTCCGACTGCGGCTATCCGTATGCGAGCAGCCGGCCGCTGACCAGTGTCGTCTTCAATGAAAGCGACGTGTTACGCGCGATCGTCCCGTCGGGTGGCTGGCCGATGGCCACGATCTCGTTGTTCTACGACGATGAGCACGCGCTGACCCTGGGGGTGCGCAGCACCGTCGTCAAGAACGCGTCGGGCACGACGACCACGGACTATCCGGTGTCGGCGCTGCCCAGTGTTCCGGGCGCCGTCACGAACCCCGCGACCGGAACCAACGTGCTGGCGGGCGATCAAAGCGGCCTGGACGCTTCGCTGCGACCCATGTGGCCCGCACTGTTCATTACCGACCTCACGTCCGACCCGACCAGCCGTGCCGGCGACTGGCAGATGGGCGGGGTGCCCTACAATCCGACGGCCGTCTATGGCACCTGGAAGGCCGCCGTCCGCACCGTCGACAACACGCAGTCTCCACCGCTGGTGACGATCACCCCGGACGAGGATCCGGCGAAGAACAAGCAGGTGCTGGGCACAGGGGCCACGGCGTTCCCCTCTGGCATCAAAGACGAGGGCTTCGGCACGGAGGTGCGATGGAACGTGCCGCTCAAGGCCGGTCACTCGTACCGCCTGCAGGTGATGGTACACGACGGCGACCAGAACAAGGTCGGCGGCGATTCGGGCGAGGCGTGCGTCACCTTCTGCGCGGCCGCGGGCTGTTCAGAGTGCGGCACCGATGGCACCGGCGGCAAGCCGGGCTGTTCGGAGTGCGGCACCGACGGCACCGGCGGCGGCTGTGGCGCGGAAGGATTGATTTCCTGCGGAGGCGAGGGCACCACGACCGATACCTGCCCGGCGGGGACCGCGTGCGCGAACGGCTGCTGTCTCGTTCCACTCTGATGTCGCGCGCACCCTCTCCGGAGAGATCGATGGGACGTTCATTCTGTGTCGTTTCGTGGCTGCTGGTGGCAACGGTGCCCATGGCGTGCAGCTTTCATCGAGCCAGCGATGACAGCCTGGGATTGGGTGACGCCGCGCTCGGGCTGGATGTCGGATTGCCCCCCGGCGACGGAGGCCAAGCCTTTCAGGCGGACGCGAATGTGACCTGCGTGCGGACCAGCCCCATGACGGCCAACGTTCCCCCCGACATCCTGATCCTGCTCGATCGGTCCGGATCGATGAACGAAGACCTCAACGGGACGATGTGCCCGAACGGCTGTGGCGCGAATTCCAAGTGGAGCATCGCGACGACCACGTTGAAATCGTTCCTGCCGACGGTGGAGGGCATCGTCAACTGGGGCCTCAAGCTGTTCGCGACACCGGATAACGTGTGCATCGTCTCGAGCACGGCGGAGATTCCACCCCAAATCAACAACGCTGCCGCGATCAACGCTCGGCTGATGACGACGGACGCGGGCAGTTCGACCCCGACGACGGTGGCCCTGATGAACGCAGCCACCTATCTGAAGACGCTGGCCGACTCGAGCCCCAAGTTCATCCTGCTGGCCACCGACGGCGTCCCGACCTGTGGCACGGCCGCCTGCGCGCCGGGAGTGAACAGCACCGGCATGGCAGACCAGTGCGACGACGCAAACGCGATCGCCATGGTCAAGACGGTTCACGACATGGGATTTCCGACGTTCGTGCTCGGCATTGGGACCTCCCAGGCCCCCGGAGACGGCACGCTGAGCCAGATGGCGATCAATGGCGGCTACCCCCGCAACGGAACCCCAGCCTACTATCCGATCGACAAGGCGCAAGACCTCCAGGACGCCTTCCAGACCATCACGGGCATGGTCAGCAGTTGTTTCTACACGATCTCCCCGGCCCTCACCGACGGCCAGCGGCTGACGGGCGTGAAGGCCGATGGTGTGGCCTTGTCTCCAAGCGACTACACGATCTCGGGCAACAGTGGCGTCCAACTGATCGGCCAAGCCTGCGACGACGTCACCAGCGGTAAGATCAAAAGGATCGACGTCCAGGTCGACTGCATCGGCTGAACAACACCAGAACGACATCGGCAACCATCGAGCTTTCGGCATCCGCACCAAGGTTGTTGCCGGCAAACCCACCGAGGGCCGACAAACCCACCAAGGTTAGTTGGCTGACAAAACACCGAGGGGCAGACAAACCCACCGAGGTTAGTTGTCGTGCCGCCAAACCACCGAGGTTGTGCCGGCAAACCCACCTGCCGGCAACCCACCGAGGGCCGGCAACCCACCGAGGGCCGGCAACCCACCGAGGTTAGTTGCCGGCAACCGCACCGGGCTGGCATGCGCACCGAGATTATTGCCGCTCACCGTAGCGCGACCGTACCAAGGCGACCGTACCGGTACCAAGGCGACCGTACCGAGGTTGAGCGGCGGCGCGGCGCCCGGGGCTGCCGGCGACCCCGCCGCGACCGCCGCGACCGCACCGAGGTTACCGCCGCGACCGTACCGAGGTTAATCGGCAGGCCGGCCACCGCACCGAGGTTGAGGTGACACGGCGAGGTTAAGCCGGCCGGCGACCGTACCGAGGTTGAGCGGCAGGCCCGTACCGAGGTTGGGCCGGCGACCGGACCGAGGTTGCGTGGCGTCCCGCCGCGTCCCGGGCGGCGACCGTGGCGCGGGTCTTACCGAGGTTGGGCGGCTGTTAGATTGACCGGCCGGGACCTACCGAGGTTGGGGGCGGCGACCGAGGTTGGGGGCGGTGGGCGGGGCTACCGAGGTTGGGGGCGGTGGCCACTCCGGCCAGCCATCCCATCTTCGGTGCGACGCCACCGTCCCAGTCCCCGTACAGCGGCAGAAGGCAGGATTGCCCCGACCGTCGTGACGACGATTCTACTTCTGAAGGTCGGCCTCGAACGCGGCGACTGCGAGATCAGGGCGCGACGTAAGTCGCATTGGCGTCGTTCGTGCACTGGACCATGACGTCGGCAGGACTGACGGAGGGCATGTAATAGAAGGTGGTCTGGCTGCCCTGCGAGGGGACCGTCTGCTTGCACCCGCCGCTCGAACCGGTGTGGTCGCAGGGGCCAGCAGCGTACGTCCCTGACAGAACACGGCAACCGGCCTCGCGGCTGGCGGTGTAGTCGGCACTGTACTCGTAGCAAACGGGGGTATTTCCTCCGACGTCGCAATGGGTCACGCCCTGTCCGCCCCCGCCTCCGCCTCCCGAAGAGCCGCCGTGTCCGCCCACCCCAGCGCCGCCAGTTCCGCCGGTGCCGGATACCGCCGCCCCGCCGGCGGCCGTGCCCCCTCCACCTCCGTTGCCCGGAACGCCGCCGCCGCCAGCACTCGTACCTGCCGTGCCTCCGGCGCCTGCCGTGCCTCCGGCGCCTGCCGTGCCTCCGGCGCCTGCCGTGCCTCCGGCGCCTGCCGTGCCCGCAGTTCCGCCGACACCGCCGCTGCCACCTCCGCCGACACCGCCGCTGCCAGACGTCGACGAACTACTGCAACCCGCGAGCACCGCCACAAATACCAAGCACATCAGTCTCTTCATCGCCTCGGACCTCCGCTATGGCCAGATCCGTAACACAATCATAGACGCGTCTACAAGGTTCAGCGTGGCATCCGGTTTCATTTCGGCCTTGTTTCCGAGGGCCACCGCCGACATATGGAACGTCCGCCGTGGCGCCTCGTACAAGAACGCCCGCGCAACGAATAGGTTAGCTGCGCGACCGCCGATGGCCGCCGCTTGGTGTCGTGCGGGACGGACAGACTGAACTGGACATCGGATAAGGCACCGCGCTGCCGATAGCCTCCCATGCCCGGACAGATCAATGACCGGCCTGCCGCGAACGTGATGAGCGACGTCGGACGTTGCGCGCCAGGGGACCGCGTGCCATCGTCGCGCGCATCGTGAAGCGGCTGGGTATGTGGGGGCTCTTGCTGGCGTCGTGCGCCGCGCGTCCCGCGGCCGCGCCCCATTCGGCGCGGGTCACGGTTACGTCCGCCTCGCCGGCAAAGCAGACGGCCGCGCCCACGAGACCATCTGCCTTTCGCCTGCGCGCGTGCACCGAGTCACCGGTGCGCCTGCAGGGCGCCCCTGGCGAAGCGCAGTCACGCGGGTGCGTGGTGACGTTCCGCCAGCGCCTGACCGATCCCGAAACGATCAAGCTGCAGGGCGCGACCGAGGTCGATCGCCGCTACCTGGTCTACGCGCCCCCCGCCTTGCCGGACCGCCCCGTCCCCGTCGTCCTGGTCTTTCCCGGTTATTCAACCAGCGCCGAGGTGATAGCGGTCTACACCACGCATACGCGTTTCGAGACGCTCGCCGATCGCGACGGTTTCATCGTCGTTTACGGCAATGGCCTGCCCACGCCACCCAGCCCCCGCGAGCACGTCAGTGTCCCCAAGGGCGGCTTCCTGTCGGGATGTCTGACCCCGCACGTCGGTGAAGGCGTCGACGTTCAGTATGTCCGCCAGTTGCTCGACCAGCTCGCCGCCGAGCTGCCAGTCGACAGGACCCGCGTCTACGCGACCGGTTTCTCCGCGGGCGGCGGCATGTCTTTTCAACTGGCGCTCGAGGCGCCCGACCTCGTCGCAGCCATCGCCCCGGTGGCGCCCCTGCCCTTCGTGCCGTCGGGCGGCTGGCTGCTGAACTGCCATCCGCACCCTGGCTACGAGCAAATCTCCATCGCGATGGTCGCCGCCACCGACGACCCCTTCATCACCTACGCCGGCGGCGGCTCGCGCGAGTATCCAGAAGCGCGGTATCCGGGCATGGAGCATGCCCGCGACGTCTGGGTCGCGGCGCTGGGTCTGACCGGCCGGCCCGAGGTCGACGCCATCCCCGACGCCATCGACGGCGACTCGTATCAACCGGACACCGGGCGTACCAGCAGCACGATCGAACGCCAGCGCTACCGTCCCGGCCCCGACGACCGCGAGCTCTGGTACTACAAGGCCACCGGTATGGGTCATGCCTGGCCCAGTCCGACCCCGTCATGGCCTGGCCTGTGGCAGCGCTTCGGCAAGAACAACCAGGATCTGGACTTCGCCGACGAAGCATGGGCGTTCTTCCAGCGCCACATCAAACGATGAAGGTTTGAACCGCACCCAGGTTGGTTCGCACGTTGGAACCGCACCCAGGTTGGTTTGAACCGCACCCAGGTTGGTTCGCACGTTTGAACCGCACCCAGGTTGGTTCCCAGCACCCTTCCCGCCGCGCTGCCGAAGAGTGTGTATGTCGATGCCTCGACGAATCATTCCGGGTGGTGTGTACATGGTCACGCGTCGGTGCACCCAGCGGCAGTTCTTGCTCAGGCCTGATCGCGAAACGACGAACGCCTTTCTCTACTGCCTGGCATGGGCCGCTCGTCGGACAGACATGCGCGTGCTCGCCTTCTTGGCCCACTGCAACCACCACCACACTATCGTCGTCGATACGCAAGGCAGGATGCCCGAGTTTCTGGAGACCTTTCACAAACTGGTGGCCAAGCACCAGAACGTCCTCCGTGGCCGGTGGGAGAACTTCTGGGCCTCGGAGGCGACCTCGGTAGTCGAGTTGATCGGCCCGAAAGATATCTTGGCCAAGATCACGTACGCCCTTACGAATCCGGTGAAGGACGGTCTAGTCGACCGTGCCGACCAATGGCCGGGGGCGACATCCTTGTGGGCCAACCTGCACGAGCGCCCGATCTCTGCGCGCCGTCCGTCTCGATTCTTCCGGACCGACGGCGACCTGCCTGAATTCTTGACGTTGGAACTCGACCGGCCACCGGGGTTTGAACACCTATCTCCACAGCAGTGGCGGGGCATGCTGGCCGATCAACTCCGATTGATCGAGACAGCAGCCCGGAACAGGCGGCGCGATGAGGGCCGACCGCTCTTGGGTCGGGCAGAGGTGCTGAGGCAGCGGCCCACGGACCGGCCGCAGTCCCGGGAAGTCCGTCGACAAGTTAGCCCACGCTTGGCGAGCATAAACAAATGGGCTCGCATCGAGGCGATCCAGCGAAACAAGACCTTCCTGGCCGCGTACCGAGCCGCTCGCCAGTTGTGGAAGGCCGGCACTGCGGCGCTCTTTCCGACTGGCACCTACTGGTTGCGGCGGTTCGCGGGGGTTCCTGTGGAGGCAGACGTTCTCGCGACAGTGTCCGCAGCTCCGTCCTGATTTGGCCCGTCTGACACGGTGATGGGCACGGGACCGCTGGAACAGCAGACGACTCTGAACGGACCGTTGCGAGTGCCTTGAAGTCAAACATCATCCTGCGCGCGTCTTCTCCCGCACCAAGGTGTGCGATCGGGGTCTCACGGCCCGTAACTCTCGCGAAACTGGTGGCAGGCCAGGCGCCCCTCTGCAAACGGCGGATCCAGCTGACGCCGTTCCGCGACTAATAGCGGCGTGCAGTACGACTGCTGTAACGTACAACGCAAAAAACGACTAACGTCGGTGCGGAGCACTAACAACGGCCTGACCTCGGTGCGGGTACTCAACCTCGGTGCGGGTACTAACCTCGGTGCGGGTACTCAACCTCGGTCCGGGTACTCAACCTCGGTGCGGGTACTCATAGCCTCGGTGCGGGTACTCAACCTCGGTGCGGGGTACTCGAACGTCGGTGCGGAGCACTAACAACGTCGGTGCGGAGCACTAACAACCTCGGTGCGGGGTACTCGCAACCTCGGTGCGGGGTACTCAACCTCGGTGCGGGTACGAGCAACCTCGGTGCGGGGTACTGGAAACGGCGGATCCAGCTGACGCCGTTCCGCGACTAATAGCGGCGTGCAGTACGACTGCTGTAACGTACAACGCAAAAAAGGACTAACGTCGGTGCGGAGCACTAACAACGGCCTAACCTCGGTGCGGGTACTCAACCTCGGTGCGGGTACTAACCTCGGTGCGGGTACTCAACCTCGGTCCGGGTACTCAACCTCGGT
>Ga0105240_10001637_pt1 | contig 38036 bp, 50 predicted proteins | sample KBSC54metaG_FD_80426 | JGI IMG/M metagenome (GOLD analysis project Ga0105240, IMG submission 80426) | Corn rhizosphere microbial communities from Kellogg Biological Station, Michigan, USA - KBS C5-4 metaG | ecosystem: Host-associated > Plants > Roots > Rhizosphere > Soil | place: Michigan, USA... | reverse complement strand
TCTGGCGCGGCCCTGAAAGTCAGCGCCGGCACGAGAACATGGCCGACCAGGCCCGCTGAGCCGCGCCGGGCTCCGCAACAGTCTTTTCTGCGGACCGAACGGGCCTGAATCGCCTCCCCATCCCGGCCGGGTTTGCCGCGGGTGCAACTGCCCGCTCCCTTGAGCGTTGCCGTCCCGACCATTTCAGCATGGGAGGCAAAAAAAATGCGGTCTGTTCTGCTGCTTCTGCTCGGGGTCCCGATCCCCATCATCCTGCTCCTCGCACTTTGCACCCACCATTTCTAGCACCAGGGGAGGGAGGCAAATGGAAGCGAATATCGCCGCCGCGAACGGGCGTACGGTGCTCCTGGAGCCCGCGCTGTCCTGGTCGGCCATTGTCGCGGGCGCGGTCGTGACCGTGGCCGTCGCGTTGCTGCTGGCCATGCTCGCCAGCGGCTTCGGCGCGACCGTCGCATTCGGGGCGCTGACGACACATGCCGCGTTGACGGCGTTCACGCCAACGCTCGGCGCCGGAGCGGTGGGCGCGCAGGTGGTGTCGAGCGGGATCGGCGGCTATCTGGCCGGGCGCCTGCGCCACACCTGGAGCACGCACACCGACGAGGCTCACTTCCGTGACACGGCCCACGGCCTGATCGCCTGGGCGCTGGCCACGGTAATCGGCCTGGTGCTGGCCGCCGGCGTTCTGACGCCCTGGGCCGAGCATCTGGCCGCTGTGGCCGCGATAACGCCGCCAACCCCGGCCGAGGCCGCCCGGGCCGCAAGCATCGCGGCTCAGTCGTCCTTCTTCACCGCCATCGGCATGCTGCTCAGCGCTTTCACGGCCGCCGTCGCCGCTCGGGTCGGAGGGCTGCGCACCGAGGACATGCATCTGATGACGCGCGCCGCCTGACAGGCGACGCGCGGCAAATCCATGACCTGGCACGACGGCCGCGCCCTCGACGCGGCCGTCGTCGCGAGTCCTAGTTGCGCCAGCAGCGCTGGCCTTCCGGCCCGAGGTGATAGCCGGGCGGGCAGGCCCGGCCGACCGGCAGAGGATTGGGCGCCACCGGTGGGGCGGTGTTGCGCACGCAGACACCGAAGAGCCCGTGGTGCCAGCCGAGCCCGCACCCGCCGCGGGCCTCCGCTGCGCCAACCACCAGAACGGCGCCGGCCAGCCCCAGGGCCGCGGCGACAAGCGTCTTCTTCATTATGGCCTCCCATCAACAAGACGGCTTCACCGAACAACGTTCGGAGCTTCGCCAAGCCCTGTTGCTGCATGGTGTCGGCTGTGCGTCCTGTTCGTAGCGGAAGCCCTGGCCCCGCTACCGGACTGCAATGATCGCGGTCAGGCGACCTCCATGCCCGGCATCTGGCCCTGCGCGCGCCAGTCCGCCAGAGTCTGGAACAGCCGCTGGGTGCTGCCCGGGTAGAAGGCGGCGATGCCGGCCCCCTCGCCCGGCATGCCATCATTGTTGAAATAGCCCGGCGTGCATTCCAGATCGTGCCGCGAGCGGTAGGTGCGCGAGCGCACCCGCTCGGCCCAGGCGCGCTCGGCCTCCTCGGTCGGCTCGAACGCGCGCGCCTGCCGGTCGAGGCAATGGCGGACCATGTAGGCGAAGTGGCGCCCGCCCTCGCCCAGGCTGTGGGTCAGGTTGGACGTGACGGCGCTCTGGGCGTTGGCCTGGATCACCAGGTTGGGGAAGCCGCGCATGGTGTAGCCGTGCAGGGTGGCGATGCCGCCCCGCGCCCACTTGTCGGTCAGCGTCAGGCCGCCACGGCCATGGATCTCGAAGCCGTTGCGGCTGGCCGCATTGCCGACGTTGAAGTCGAAGCCCGTGGCATAGATCAGGCAGTCGATCTCGTAGGCCTGGCCGCCGGCCACGACCGCCGTCTCGGTCACCCGTTCGACGCCGCGCCCCTGGGTGTCCACCAGAGTCACGCCGGGGAGGTTGAAGGTCTCCAGGTACTCGTCGCTGAAGCAGGGCCGCTTGCAGCCGAAGTTGAACCAGGGCTTCAGCGCCTCCGCGGTGGCCTTGTCCTTGACCGTGTCCTCGATCCGGCGGCGCAGCTTCTCCATCAGCTCGAAGTCGGCCAGCTGGCGCTGGCGCGCGGTCTCCGGATCGGCGAAGTCCAGCTCGATGCCGACCTTGGTCTTCAGCTCGGTCCAGCCGTCGGCGACGAGGTCCTCGTCCTGCTTCCCGCCCGAGACGATGACGTTGAAGTTCTCTATCCGGCGCATCTGCCAGCCCGGCGCCTGCGACCGGGCCCAGTCGAAGTCGGTGGGCTGGTTGCCACGCACCGGCACCGGCGCCGGGGTCCGCTGGAAGACATAGAGCTGCTTCGCAGCGCGCCCGAGGTAGGGGATCGCCTGCACCGACGTCGGCCCCGTGCCGATGATGCCGACCCGCTTGTCCGCCAGCTTGGTCAGCCCGCCGGTGGAATCCCCGCCGGTGTAGGCGTAGTCCCAGCGCGCGCTGTGGAAGGCGTGCCCCTGGAAGGTCTCGATCCCGGGGATGCCCGGCAGCTTCATCCGCTGCAACGGACCGGTGGCCAGGTTCACGAACCGCGCCCGGATCTCGTCGCCCTGGGCGCTGCGGAGCACCCAGCGGCCGTCCGCGTCGTCCCATCGCAGGTCGGTGATCTCGGTGCGCAGCAGGGCCCGGCGGTAGAGGTCGAATTTGTCGGCGAGGCTGCGCGCGTAGGCGAAGATTTCGGGCCCGCGCACATACTTCTCGGTGGGGATGTAGCCGGTCTCTTCCAGCAGCGGCAGGTAGATGTAGCTTTCAGTGTCGCAGGCCGCGCCCGGGTAGCGGTTCCAGTACCAGACCCCGCCGAAGTCGCCGGCCCGGTCGATCAGCAGGAAATCGTCGACTCCCTGCTTCGCCAGCGCCACCGCCGCCTGGATGCCGCCGAACCCGGCGCCGACCAGCGCGACGTCCACCTCGCGGCGCACCGGATCGCGCGGCGCGTCGGCCTCGACGTGGGGGTCCTCCAGGTAGTGCGCGAAGCGGCCGGTCGGAGTGACGTACTGCTTCGCCCCGTCGGACCTGATGCGCTTGGCGCGTTCTTCCTCGTAGCGCGCCTTCAGCGCCTCGACGTCGATCTCTGGCGTATCCATCGGCGCACCCAAGCCTAACCTTTGCTGGCCCGCAAGCATCTTTCTCGCGGACGGCTCGACATCAGCCCCCGAGTCGATGACGCCTGGCGAAGTCGGCCATGCCCTCGCGCCACGGCCGATCGGGCCTCCAGGGGGCCATGATCAGCCGGTCGGCGCCCGCCCGGACATAGGCCTCTAGGTCGGCGTCAGGCCCTTCCAGCACCGTCACGGTGAGCGGCGGCCGGTCGCCCCGCAGCCGCTTCAGGGTCTCGACGTCGCGCGCCACCGCCTCCGGGCTGGTCATGGTGCTCATCCACCCGTCGGCCAGCCGCGCCGCCCGCCGCAGCGCCGCCGGCGAGTGGCCGCCCAGGATCACCGGCGGCCGCGGCCTCTGCACCGGCTTGGGCTCGAACGCCGAGGGCGGCAACTGCCAGAACTCCCCGTGGAATTCCGGGCGCTCGGCGCTGAACAGCGTGTCCATCAACGCCAGGCCTTCCTCCAGCCGCCGGCCACGGGTGGCGAAGTCCTGGCCGATGAAATCGAACTCGTCCTTCAGCCAGCCGGCGCCGAAGCCCAGCTCCAGCCGGCCGCGGGTCATGATGTCGGCAGTGACGATCGCGCGGGCGGTCAGGTAGACGTCGCGCATCGGCAGCACCATCACGCAGGTCCCGAACCGCATCGTCTTGGTCACCGCCCCGAGCGCGCTGAGCGCCGCCAGCGGCTCCAGGAACGGCGCGTCGGGCGGGAACGGGGCGACGTCGCCGTAGGGATAGGGCGACTTCATCTCCATGGGCACGATGAAATGCTCGCCGATCCAGATCGACTCGAAGCCGAGCGACTCGGCCAGCGGCGCGGCCTCCAGCAACTCGTGCGGCGGGATGACCAGGTTGAGGATGCCGATCTTCAGCGACGTGGACATGCGCGCTCCTCCGCTCCCCGGCCAGCCCGGGCCTCAGGGACGCGGTCGGCGGGGAATCATTCCCGCGGCGAGTTGCAAAGGCAATGGGCTGTGCGGGAGAGTGGCGAACTTGGCCAAGGCCGGGGAGGACTCCGCATGACCGCCGCCGTCGATCCGCGCATTGCGCGCGGCCTGGAGATCGCTGTCGAGCGCGGCGAGGTCGGCGTGCAGGTGGCCGCCTGGCTGGGCGAGGCGCTGATCGTCGACGCCGCGATCGGGACCGCCGACGAGACGAGCGGGCTGGCGGCCGACGGGGCCCTGTTCCCGATCTTCTCGGTGACCAAGGCGGCCACCGCCACCGCCGTGCACCTGCAGGCCGAGCGCGGCCTGCTCGACCTCGACGCCCCGATCGCGACGTGCTGGCCCGAGTACGCCGCGCACGGAAAGGCCGACATCACCCCCCGGCATGTGCTGACGCACCGGGCTGGCGTGCCGCAGATGCCGCCCGACGTCACGCCCGAGCGGCTCTCCGACTGGGACTGGATCGTCGGCGAGCTGGCCCAGATGCGCCCGATGCAGCCGCCCGGCGAGGTCTCGATCTACCACTCGATCAGCTACGGCTACCTGCTCGGCGAGGTGCTGCGCCGCACCGACCCGCAAGGACGCATGCCGTGCGCCTTCATCCGCGACGAGCTGTTCGCCCCGATAGGCGTCGAGGATTTCTGGATCGGCCTGCCGGCATCGGAGAGTCCCCGTGTCGCCCGGCTCACCTGGGGGCCGTCCGGGCCGAGCGCGGGGGTGGCGCGCACGGCGCTCCGCGAGGCGATGATCCCCCTCGCCATCGACGTCACGCCCGAGGTCTACAACCGGCGGGAGCTGCAGGCGGCCTGCAACCCCGCCGCGGGCGGGATCGCTTCGGCCAAGGGGGTCGCGAGATTCTTCGGCCTGCTCGCCAATGGCGGCGCGCTGGCGGGTCGCCGGCTGATCTCGGAGGCGCGCTTGCGGGCCTGTCTGGAGCCGCGCGCCAACTACGAGGAGGTCGACGCCGGCATCGGCTTTGCGACCCTGCTGGGCATGGCGGGCTATCAGTTGGGCGGGGGCCGTACCGGGGCCAGCCCGGTGCTGGGGACCTCGCCCGCGGTGCTCGCCCACGGCGGCGCCGGCGGCTCGCTGGCCTGGGCCGACCTGGATAGCGGCCTGGCAGTAGCGATCACTCACAACCGGATGTTCGGGGCCGTGCCGGCCGACCGTCACCCCTTCCAGCCCCTCGCGGACGCCGTCCGGGAGGTGGCTGCCGAGGCCACCCGGACCTAGGCAGCCGGCGCGCCTCAATCCTTGGCGGGCGCGCTCCGCTCCGCCGAACGCTTGCGCCGCGGCGCCGGAGCCGCGTCATCATCGCGCGCCGCCCGCCAGAGCCGCAGCGCTTCGTCAAGCACCCGGCGGCGCTCCGGGCCGTCCGGAGCGGCGAGGGCCGCGTCCAGCGCCGCCATTGCCCGCCGCCTCAGCGTCCTGTTCGTCAATCGCCCGCCTCCTGGAAAACAACGCGTTAAGTCCCGAGGCGTTTCGGTATTGAAAGAAATCAATCAAGCCGTCCTCGATAGTTGAGAACTGCAGGTCACGCCTACTGCCGGCTTCGGAAATGACTGCGCGCGCCATACTTGTGCCCCAAATAAGCCTATCTCGCCGCACTCTGGGCCGCAAGCGAGACACGGCCTCCGCGGGGCAGAAGCGCGCAAGGCGCGCTCGGCGTGGCCCAGCGGCCACGATCCGGGGCAGGCGTGGCGGCGGCGCCCTGTCCCCGCCATCGACGGGGTCGGGCCCCGGCCCGGCCAGGCCGGGCCGAGACCCTCGCGCGGCGCCGTCCTTGGGGGGACTCACTGTCGCCACCGCAACCATCAGCATCTGCGCCCTGGCGCGGCTTGCAAATTATCGATTGGTAACGCAGTGACCTTGTACGCGGGAGGCTCGAGGCGTGCGAGGTCCACGCCAAGGAGCCGTCGCCACGGATCAGGCGGCGTCTTCCCCGTGCGAGTAATCAAAACTCGCTCGTGGGCTGTGAAGGTCTCGCTCTTGACGAATGTTGGTGAAAGCCGAGCACTAAACCTGTGTCGGGTGGTCGACATTGGGAATTTGTAATGTCAGCATGGAGACGCCGGGCCTGATGTCTTGGTGGCGCTTTGCAGAGACCTGTTGATTACCCGGGAACAACCTCGCTAATAAGAGTGGCGTCACAGTTATCGGGCGGACGACACGCCAGGGGGCCGGCGCATGGTTCGGGACTTCAGGTTTCTCACCGTCGACGACCGCTACTCGGTCCCCACCCTCAAATTCGTCCAGGCCGCCGACCCGGAGCGCGCCCGCGCCATGGCCGAGCAGCTGCTGAGGGAGTCGCCCCACCATCGGGCGGTCCAAGTCTGGGAGGACGAGACCCTGCTGTTCGTGGTGGGCGCGGGAGCGCCCTAGCTCCGCCGCGGCGGAGAGAGCCCGCGCGCCCGGGTCCATCGGCGCCTGCGGGTGGAGCGGATGGCGGAGAGGGGGTCCGCGCAACTATCGTCCAGACCCGTCCGGAGCCGTTCACAAAACCTGTGAACTGACAGTGGCTTGCTCGGGTGACCGTCTTCCGCTGTCCACCCGCGTCGTCTACCATCCAGCGATTCTGTTAGGGTGGTTGTTAGGGTGGCGCATGGCCAAGCTTGAACTGAACAAGCTCCCGCCGAACGTGCTGGGCACGCCGCAGAAGGCGGGCCTGCACTCCGATGGCGGCGGCCTCTACCTCGTGGTGGACAAATCCGGCGCCAAGCGCTGGGCATTCGTCTTCCGTTGGGACGGGAAGCGGAGCGAGATGGGCCTCGGCGGCGCCCAGAAGGTCAGCCTCTCCCGGGCCAGGTCACTTGCCGCCACCGCCCGCGACAACCTCGGGGAAGGGCTCAACCCGATTGAGGTCCGCAAGGCCGATCAGGAAATCCCCACGTTCGGGACGATGGCCGACGAGGTTGTGAAGTCGCTCTCTCCATCGTGGCGCAACGCGAAGCACAAGGCTCAGTGGGAGATGACCCTCACCGAGCACGCCAAGGCGCTGCGGACCCGGCGAGTGAACGAGATCAACACTCAACACGTCCTGGACGTCCTGAAGCCGCTTGCGGATCGCGCCGAGACGGCCGCTCGGCTCCGCGGTCGAATCGAGCGGGTGCTAGATGCCGCTCGGGCCAAGGGCCATATCCGCGGCCCCTGGGCGAACCCGGCAGCGTGGAAAGGCAACCTCGCGCACCTGCTGCCCGGACGGGGCAAGCTCTCGCGCGGTCACCACAAGGCTTTGCCCTTCGTCGACGTGCCCGCCTTCTTGGTCGAGCTGCGTTCCCGTGACGCCATGGCGGCGCTCGCGCTGGAGTTCGCGATCCTGACGGCCGCCCGAACCTCGGAAGTTCTGGCCGCGACCTGGGGCGAGGTCGACCTGAAGGGTAAGATTTGGACCGTGCCAGCCGGCCGCATGAAGGCGGCCAAGGAGCATCGGGTCCCGCTGTCGCCGGCTGCGATCGCGATTCTGACGAAGGTCGGGGAGGCAAAGACCGGCGAGCTGATCTTTCCGGGGCCGGCGCCGAAGAAGAGGAAGGATCGGGACAAGGAGCGCCCGCTATCGACCAACGCGTTCCGGGCCCTGTTGGGCCGTATGGAGGTCGACACCACACCGCACGGCTTTAGATCCTCATTCCGCGACTGGTGCGGCGAGGCGTCCACTTTCCCCCGGGAGCTGGCGGAACAGGCGCTGGCCCACGTCGTGGGCGACGACACCGAGCGGGCATATCGCCGTGGCGACGCGCTGGAGCGCAGGCGCAAGATGATGGAGGCCTGGGCGAACTACTGCGCCAAGCCATCCGGCTCGAACATCACGAACTTCGGCAAGAGGCGGGCGTCATGAGTGACGATCCGTGGAAGTCGCTCATGGGCGACGAATGGAAGCGTCGCGAACGCGCCCGGCAGATCGAACACGCGCGCGCCGCGCGGCGCGCATCCGGATCGATAACCGGCGGACCATCGGCCGTGCCACCCAGCCGGCCGCCGCCGCCCTTGCCGTCAGTCTGGGAAATGGACCAGGCGAACTGGCCGCTCCCTGCGCACAGGCGGACATTTCTGGGATCGGCGATCCTCCGGCTCGGCCGCACCCTGCACGAAAACGAACGATGGGATGGTTCCGACGCTCGCGAACGCGAGGCGGCGGCTGAGATCATAGCAAGGGCCTGCGCCGACGATGCGCTAACGGTAACTGCCATGTTCAAGGAAGGCTTGAACGGCCCTCGCCCCTTTCCGTCCCACCTGTGGCAAACCCAGTGGAAGGCGCTGGCCGAAGCTTGCGCCGCCGATCTGCCTGAGGAGAACTCGTGGCGCGATGGCGGCCCGGCGTGGCTATTCGTTGACGGCGAACAGCTCGACCAACTCCTGGAAAAAGCAGCGGAGAAGCCAGCGTGGTGGCCGAAGCCGGCCGAGCAAAAGACCGCATGGGTCAACGGTAAGCGGTGGGTCGGAGAAGTTAGGCAGCGGTTGGCGACGCGTGGCGCAGCACTTTCAAACCGATCCGCTGGCGAAGAACTCGCGGCGATGTGGAGCAGCGCCCACGGCGGTGAAACAGCCTCCGGCCCCTCCTTCACCAAGATGCTGAACGATTTGGGAGCCTGGTGAGAACTTTTCGCGAAGTCTTTGGGAACAACAAGCCGGCCGAATAGATGGATTGACGTGGACACTCTCAAGGAGGTGTCCATGCAACAGGTACTCGAAGCAGCCCACAAGGCCGAAAAGGACTCCCCGTTCGCGGGGCTGAGCCGCCTAGCATATCCAGTTGACGCAGCCAGCGTCATGGCCGGCATTTCCCGCAGCAAGCTCTATGAGCTGATGAACGCCGGCACGCTCAAGTCCGTGAAGCGGGGAGGCCGGCGCCTCATCCTGAAGACCGACCTCGAAGCCTTCCTGATCGGGGAGGCCGCATAATGAAAGAGCCCGCCCCGCGGCAAGGCGGCGACGGGCTCAGGGTTGTTCATCAGCTGACCAAGCAAGAACGCCCAGAGCTTACCGAAGCCACCCACCCATATCAACACCCGCTGACTTATCGCCAACAACTCGTTCGCGCCGCCCGCCGCAATGCAGTGGTCGGAGCTGCTCTCGGGGGACGTGAGGGCTTGGCGCTGATCCGCCTTGCCGGCGCCTACGCCGAACGGGCCAGGACCGCGGTCGGGAGGTTCGCATGACTTATCCCGAAACCCCTGGGTGGAAGGGCGACCTGGAAACGGGCCGCGAGGCTGCGATCACCTTCAAGCCCAAGGCAAAGCCGCTCCGGCAACGTGCTATGGAAGTGATCGAGCGCGGCCCTGCGTCGGCCGAACAGATCGGCGCGGAGATCGACCACCATTTCATGGTGGTGCGGGCTCGCTGCAGCGAATTGCGCGCCCAGGGGCTGATCACCGACAGCGGCCAGCGTGGGCCGGGCGCTCTCGGGGGGCGCGTCGTCATCTGGCGCGCCACCACTCCCGAGGAGCGCGCTGCGTTCGCAGCCAGATCGGCCGGGGCGAACTGATGGCGATCGCCCCCGCGAACATCGAGGCTGAACAGGCGCTCTTGGGCGCCGCCATGTTCGATGCCGAGGCGTTCCACGCCGCGTCCCATCTGACCGCGGACTCGTTCCACGAGCCGCTGCATGGCCGCATCTGGGATGCAATCGGGGATCTGGTTTCCAAGGGTCGCCAGCCCGATCCGACGCTCGTGCTGGACCGTCTCGGCGATGATCCAGCCTTGGCCGAACTCGGCGGCCTCCGCTACGCCGCCGATCTGCTGGACAGAGCCCCGCCCACGACCAGGGCGTCCGGTTATGCGGACATGATCGCAGACCACGCCGCCCGGCGGGAGTTGGTCAGCCTCGGCGGGGAGATAGCTCACCGTTCGGCGGACACGGCCGATGGGTCAGCGCTGTCGATCCTGACGGACGCTGAGTCTGGACTGGCGGAGATCGCCAGCCGTGGCGTGACGCGCTCCAGCTGGTCCACCGCCGCCGACGTCGTAGGCGACGCAATCCGCTCCGCGCAGGGCCGCGCCGGCGTCCGCTTTCCAAGCGGCCTGGCTGAAGTCGACCAGATGACGGGCGGATTCACCGCTGGGGAGATGGCAGTCATCGCTGGGCGCCCGGGCATGGCGAAGAGCACGGCCGCGCTGACGATCGCACGGGCCAGCGCCACCGCGGGACTCGGAACCCTGTTCTTCAGTCTCGAGATGTCGACGGAGCCCGTGGGCCTGCGTCTTGCCTGCGATCTCGCCTACGACCCGCACGCCTTCACCTTCAACGGGCGCGGCGACAATCCAACCCTGGACCGGGCGCGCCGCAACGACCTGGAATGGTCGCAGTGGGAGCGCCTGGACGCGGCCCGGCAAACCGTCACCGACTGGCCGTTGCTGATCGACACGCGACCCGGCCTCACCGTCGCCCAGATGGAGGCGTGTGCGCGCCGAGCCTTCCGGGACTGGGAGCGGCGCGGCATCAGCCGCGGTCCTGTCATCGTAGATCACCTCGGCATCGTCCGTCCCGACAAGGCCAGGGGCGGCAATAAGGTGGTCGAGACGGGCGACGTCTCCCGGGGGCTGGCGGAGATGGCCAAGCGCCTCGACGTGCCGGTGGTCGCTCTCGTCCAGGTCAACCGCGCCAACGAGGAGCGCCAGGACAAGCGCCCCGGGCTGGCTGATCTGCGCTGGTCCGGCGCCATCGAGGAAGACGCCCGACTGGTGATCTTCCTGCATCGGCCCGCCTACTACCTGCGCCCGCCCGAGGACCCGGGCAGCGAGCCCCTGGCGCAGCGCAACGAGCGCGAGGTCAAACTCGCGGAGGTGCGGAACAAGCTGTTCTGGATCGTCGCGAAGCAGAACAGCGGCCCCACCGGCCAGGTGGAAACCTTCTGCGAGATCGGCTGCTCAGCCATCCGCGACCGGCGGGAGCTGTGGCGATGAGCGGCCTGCTGGAACCCCTGACCCCGGTGGACTGCGACTGCCGCGGCCTCCCGTACATGCCGCTGGAAATAGTGCGCCTAGGAGACAGTGACCTCGTTGCCCTCTCGACGGGTGACGAGTTCAAGGCGGCGGTCATGCTCTGGGCGAAGGCTTGGCAACAGGTCCCCGCCGCCTCCCTCCCCGACGATGATCGCATCCTCGCCCGGATGGCGGGCTGCGCCCTGGCCGACTGGCGCATCCTTCGGGAGATGGCGCTCCGCGGTTGGGTGAAGTGCTCCGATGGGCGGCTGTATCACCCGCTGATCGCTGACCTTGCCATCAAGGTAAGCGCCAAAAGGCGGGGTCAGGCGGAGCGTGCAAATTCGCGTTGGGCGAAGGCAAAAGCAGCCCAGAAGGCGGCGAATGATGCGCCGGCAGTGCCACGGCATCCCGAACCAGATGCCACGGCATCCGAAACACCATGCCCCGGTAATGCAAGGGATAGGGATAGTAATATCCCTCCGGGAAGGACGCCGAGCGTCCCACCCGAGGAGCCATCGAAAGAAGCTTGGCGCAGAGGTGTCCGGCTCCTCAAGGCTTCGGGCGGACTGACCGACACCAAGGCCCGCAACCTCTTCGGCAAGCTGCTCAGCCAGACCGGCCTCAGCGCCTCAGACCTCCTGCCCAGTATCGTGAAGGCCGAGACCAACGGCACGCAGGACCCCCAGGCCTACCTCACCAAGGCCGCGCAGCTTCTCGCCCAGCGGCGTCCCGACAAGCCCAACGGCGCCGACGTCTCCGCGTGGAACGACTCCCATTGGGAGAACGCCATGCGGATATGGCGCGACGAAGGACACTGGGACCCGGAGACCATGGGGCCGGAGCCGGGAAAGCCCGGCTGCATCGTACCGCCGCGGCATCTGGTGGGAGCCGTCGCATGACGAAGCGCCCGAGTGTCTGGCGGTCACCGACCATGCGCGCCCGCATCGCCCACGAACGCCGGCAGCGCGACGCCGCCGCCTTGCACCGGTTAGCCGAGGCGCACGACGCGCGAGAGGCCCAGCGCCAAGCCAACGGGACTGGCGAGCGTGAGGAGCCCGGCCATTGAATGACCGAAACCACCAGTCGGCGCGGTTGACTTTTGTTGACCTCGCGACCGCGACCTTTCTGAACGCGGCGGTCCATATCGCCTTCTCAGAACAGAGGGGCTGAGGAGCGATGACGAAGTTTCAGAAGGGCCAGAGTGGCAATCCCGGTGGGCGGCCCAAAGCTGAGCGCGAAGTCATCCGACTCGCGCGTGCGGCTTCGCCAGCGGCCGTCAAGCGACTGGTGGAACTGGTCAAGAGCGATGACCCGCGCGCGGCGATTGCGGCGGCGAACGCCGTCCTCGATCGCGCCTTCGGGAAGGGGCGCGGCATCGATCTGACGCTGCCTGCCATCAAGACCCCAGCCGACATCGTGGGGGCTCTAGGATCGATTGCCGCCGCCGTTGCCGGCGGCCAGATCACGCCAGAAGAAGGCACAGCCGTTGCCTCTCTGCTGGAGGCGCAGCGCCGAGCGGTGGAAACCGTCGAAATTGAGGCGCGCCTCTCAGCCCTTGAGGGACTTCAACAATGAACGTCGCCGCTCGCATTCGCCGCCTGGAGGCTACCCGAAACGGGGGTCACAGCAACCGGGTCGACGTCGTTTCGATCTATCCCGGCGAAACCCGGCAGGAGGCATGGAGCCGGCAGCGGCCGGGCGAGATACTCCCGCAGTCCGGCTTGACGGTGTTCCTGACCAAGTTCGCACGGGTGCCGGCGACTACCCCTGGGGCGCTGTCATGAGTCAAGAGCTGCAGCGCCGCCTCCGGCGAATGGAGGGACGCAACCGCCCCGGCCGTCGCGTTCTGATCGCCGATAGCCCCGACGGACGCTGCGTTCGCGCCCCATGACCGAGGAAGAGTGGCGACAGGAGTTCGCCTATCTGGCCGGAAAGGATGCCCGATGACACCCCTCCGCCAACGCGTCGCGCGGCTCGAAAAGGGTCGGGTGACCCGCCCGCTGCTAATCTGGGTACCGCCAGGGGCCGCAGAACCTGACCCGGCAACGATCCCTGTGAACCCCGGGCAGGAATTGATCTTCGTCACTTGGCTTGAGCCGACCGAATGAAGCTTGCCCGTGACGCAGTCCGGCAAGCTGTACGCGCCCACTTCGGCGAGGAACTGGCCGCGAAACTGAAGCTGCCAGACGATGTCGACGACGCTGATCTGGCCGCCGCCCTGCTGGCCGCGCTCGGGATAGACCAGGACCTGGACATCGCCACCGTGGGCGTGAGCCTGATCACACCGGGCCGGGACGCGGTCTTCATCGCGCCCGGCGAACTGGCAGCGCACCCCCTGATTCCTGACTGGATGGCTGGCAATCTCGCCGATGCGCTCGCCCGTCTGGTCCTCAACGGTTCCCGCCTCTACTCCCTGTCGCCGGACGGTAGCGGTTGCCCAGACGTCCGCGTCACGATCATCGGACCTGAGCGCCGGCTGGTCGCGAGCATCGAGGGGCCGATTGTCACCGCTCAGGGCATGGTGACCGCCGTCGCCCACTACGGCGGCGCTGTCGGCGCGGCGGCCTTCTCGCGGTCAGTCACGGTGTCGGGAGGGGCGTTGTTTCTGGTGGGACGAGATGCGCGGCGGTTGACGGCGAAGTCAGCCCCTGCCGAGCGCCCGGAGCCTGTGACGCTGCACTGAGCTAGCCGGCGGCGGGCGGCGCAAGTATCTGATCGATACGTGGAGTGAGGCGGGCGCCATCCGCTTGAGATTGCCACTGGCGGGTGCAAGGCTAAGCCGGCCACCTGAGGGAAACTAGGATGGACCGTCGAGACGAAGCCATCGTCAGGCTGCAAGGAGAGGTACTCGGCCTTCAGCTTGTAGTGCAGACCCTCCTCCAGGATCGAAAACGTTCCGAGGTCCAAACACTGAGGTGCAACGCGCTCCTTCACATGGCCGGGCAGTTGGTCGAGGCGGTGCCGGAAGCGAAGGTCGTGGATGCAGATGGCCTTATGGCGGCGGCCATGCGATGGACCATCTTGTCTTGCCTCGACGCTGAGAGCGAGTTTGCGGTCATGGTCGCGCGAGCGGCTTCCACACTCTCCGATGTTGCACCGGTGGCCGCCGAAACACCCTGAGACGGCGGCGTTCAGGGGCCGTCGGGCGAGCGCCCACGAAAAAGGCCGCCCCTTGGGAGCGGCCCTTCGCGCGACAGCGGCAGGAACCTCATCAGGGCACGAGCGCAGTCCCAATGCCGCCGGCCGCCTCCGTCGCCCTCCACCCGGCAGCGACCGGAGCTTTGGCTCGGTCTCCAATGCGCGCCGCGAACTCCTGAGTTTCCAGTTCATCAAGGGCAGCTCCGAGGATGGTTGCGGCCTCCGCCCGAGCCATCGCGCGAGCGACCGCCTCGCCCTCATGCAGCCGGACCACCTGCCCGCTGGCGCCCAGGCGATTGACGGTGGCGACAAGCGCCCGGATCAGCTTGCCCCGATGCTTCGCCTTGGGAAACGCTGTCAGCAGCGCCGCCACCGTGGCGAGTGCGATGTAGCCGGCCGGGCTGTCCTTCACCTTGGGTGGGCGCACCGGGTCGCCGGCAAGGGTGTTCGCGTAGGTCATCGGTTGCTCCTGTGGTGGGGTTCAGTAGCCAAGACGCGCGGTCGTGTAGGCGGCGCGGTGATCGAGCCACCGGCCATGGCGCTGACCGCGCGTGGCGTTGCCGATCGGCGACTTGATGAGGCTCGGGCTGAAGTCGATCCGGCTGGCGGTGCGGGCCTGGGCGGCGAACGCAGCCGCGGTCACGGCGATCTTGCGCATCCAGGCCCAGGCCGACTTGAGGCAGTCCGAGAAGGAGCGACCCGGCTCGGACCGGCGGAAGCCCCAGGCGACTTGCATCACGTTGCGGCAGCGGAGGCGGTGGGATTGGTTAAACATGACTTGCGCTCAGTTCCACATTGTTTACACTCCAGGTGTAACGAGTGGCGCGCAGAGGGTCAACACCTCACATGCAAAAACTTACACGTGAGGTGTGAACGTGCTGACTGGCGAACAGATCAGGGCGGCGCGGGCGCTGGCCCGTCTCGAACAAACCGACCTGGCGGGGAAAGCCTCCGTCTCTGTCGAAACCATCAAGCGCCTAGAGGGCATGCGGGGAACCGTCTCGGCGCAAATGGCCACCGTTCTCGCCATCAAGCGCGCCCTGGAGGCGGCCGGCGTGATCTTCATTGACGAGAACGGGGAAGGGCCGGGGGTTAGACTCAGGAAGACGACGGCCTAACCACCAGCGACAGCGGATCGACCTGTCGACACCCCGCGAGATACGGCTCGCAAGTAATTGATCGACACGTTCAGCGCTATACTTGCAAGCAGCGGATTAGGGCGAGGCTCCCGCCCTCGGCCGACCTGCGGAGCTTTCGGGCCCTACTGGCAGTAGGTTTGATTTCCGTAGTGCGAACACGTCGCGCTTTGCCCGTTCGGCCCCTGAATATAGGTGGTGTTGCCGTACGTCGTGCTAGTCGTGCCGTTTGTGCCATAGGTCGTGCGCCCGTACGTCGAATAGGAAGTCCCATCCGAGCCATACGTCGTGTTGCCGTATGTCGAGTAGGTGCTGCCCGAGTTGTTGTACGTCGTTCCGCCATATTGAGAGGCCGTGGAACCGTCCGACCCGTAAGCCGTGTTTCAGTATGTCGAATAAGTCGTCGGGCCCTGGCCGGGCGAGTATGTGACTGCCGGCCCGGACCCGTAGGTCTGTGCCGCGGCCTGCTGAGCAAATGATCCGAGCAGGGCGGCAAAAGCTACTGCAACCAGCTTCCTCATCTCAAGCCTCCCCAGGCTAAGCCGGAAGGAAGGTTGCCGCCCCTTCGCGCGAATAGTCAACAGACTCGCTCTTTCGGCGAAGCGGCTCTCGGAAGCCGTCCAGCGCGATGTCGGCCCCAGCCTGACCATGAAGCGCCAAGCCGGGGCCGGTCGAGACGGCGATACGAGGGACGGAAAGGTCGCCGCATCAACGCGCCCTCAATGACGGCCCGCACCTGAAGGGGCGCTGAGGCGGCAGTTCAGGCCCGGTTCAGCGGATCACGGCGGCGTTCTGAGTTAGGGAAGCGTGGCCGGATGTGATACACGTTGCACATGTACGGCATCCTCTCCCTTGGGGCGTTGCTGTGGGTCATCAGCGTTCCTGAATTTCTGCGCGAGCTGGCCAAGCGCCAGACAGCGCGGGGCTATCTGCCGATGCCGCCGGAAAGCCCATGGCGATGGTCCGTACGCATGTTGATGCAATTCGCTGCGTGCATCCCTCTTGGGACCATCGTGGCGTTTGCGGTGGTGGCAGCAATGAACCAGCTTCCCCAACTTTACGGTTTGGGAGTGTTCGTTGGCATGCTCGCCGGCACTGCAGCTATCTTCCCGCTCTGCATCGGATTGGCGCGGATGGCCCGGCGCACGCCTGACTTTCTCGAACCGGCGCCCTTCCGATCCGCGAGCGACTTCGCCTATTCGCTCTACATCCGCCTTCCGGCACTTGTGGTCCGCGGCCTCTTCCACGGCGCGGCGTATGTGCTCGCCTTCGCGATCGGAGCTTTCGTCCTGGCCGGTGTGGTCGGCCTACTGATGTTCGGCATTCGTCAGCTCTAGGCTCACCAGAAACTTGAGCCCGCCGAACTTGCGCAGGTAGCCGAACGGCGGCAAACTCCACATCACTGGTTCCAGCACACCGTGTCACGACACGGCCAGCGTCTTGAGCCCAGGCCAATAGCCGGCGGACCCGTCCGCCGCCCCTTGCTCTGGATGGCGCTATGTTCGGACCGCACACCACTCAGCAACAGGGTCAGCCCCAGCAGCCCGACGTTATCTCGGGGCTCTGGTAATGGCCGACACGTCCGCCACCATCAACGACCTGGTCGCACAGCGACAACTGCAGTACGCCACGCCGGCTCTCTATCCGGCTATTCAGCGCAGCGCCTACCTTGCGGACGCGCTGGACCAGATGCGCAAGCATGGCGGAGAGAACATCCGCACCGGTGGCGCTTTGGCCTCCAACCTCCTGGCTGAAGCCATCGAACAATTCGCCGCCCGTCGCGCCAGCCAGGACGTCAACACCCAGCTGCAGGGCGGGATGACGGACCGGCTCAATACCCTCACGGAGGGCTTTCTGCCCTCCCTGCCGACCGCCCCGCAAGCCGCGCCGGGCAATGACGGCGGGGGGCTGCTTGGGCGCCTATTCCACGGCCTGACCGGTGGCGGAACTGCACCCACCGCCGCTGCGTCGACCGGGCCCGCGCCAGCCGCATCTTATGACCTGACCCCGCAGGCGGTGGAGCACATGCAGCCCGCCGGCGCTGTACAGGCGGGAATCAACAACCCGCCGCCGCCTCCTGCGCCACCGCAGGCGGCTCCAACAGCACATCCGCTCGCCAATATCCTAGATCCCCGAGACGAGGACGCTGCTGTGCGGACGGTCTGGGGGGAGGCCCGCGGGGAGGGCGTTCCGGGGCAACAGGCGGTGGCTGGGGTCATCGCCAACCGCGCCCACATGACCGGCCAGAGCCTGGCGGACATCGTCTCGGCTCCGCACCAGTTCGCCGGCTACAGCGCCCGGGCCCGGTCTCTGGACCCGAACTCGCCGGAATATCAGTCGATCAAGCAGGCGATCGATCCGGTGCTCATGGGCGAGGTTGTCAGCCCGGCCGGCAACGCCGATCACTTCTATGCCCCCCAAGGAATGCCGGGTGGGCGCCCCCCGTCCTGGGACAACGGGACCGGCCACACTATCGGGCATCAGAACTTCCTCTCGCTCGGCTTCGGTGGGCGACCGCCGATGGCCGCGCCGCAGGGAGCGCCTGGGACGCCTATGCCCCTCCAAACCACCACAGGGGGCGACGTTGCCAGAGGCCCCGGCCCCACGCCTAGCGGGACGCCCGACATCCCAGGGCTGATGCCGATGCCAACGGTCTCCATGCCCGGGACTCAGCCCGCATCCCTCACCGGAGGCTCGGGCGCTCCCAATCCACCGGTTCCCCAGATGCCGGCAGGGACGTCCCAAGGCCAAGGCGGACAGCCCGGGCTAGGACAGCCGGGGTGGCGCGCGGACGTCGTGCCGCCGACCCAGCAGCAACTGGCGGAGCTTGCCCGCCTGCGCGATCTCGCCGCCCGCTACCCTGACCAGTACATGGGCGCCCTGCAGCAGTTCGCGGGCTCGCTCCGCCAACAGGCGTCGACGCCCGAGGAAATCCAGATCAGCCCCAGCGAAGGCGGGCAAATGATCGTGGTCGGTAAGACCTCCGGGCGCGTCTACGGCGTGCAGACTGCCGCAGGCTGGCAGCCGGGACCGGAGAGCGGGTTCACGAACGGACCCAACGGCAGCGAAGTGGTGCGGCCCGGCGGCTCAAAGGACCCCAATGCGCCACAGAACCGGGTTGGCCCCCCTGGCGTGATCCCTGGCACGGAGACGGTGGGCCAGCAGGACGCTACGGGCCGCTACACGGCTAACGCCCCGGCCGCGTTCAATCAGAGCATCCGGACCCAGCTTTATGACCGGGTCGCGAAGTCGGAGGAGTACAAGAACTACACCGAGGCCGCCGCCGCTTTCCGAGCGATGACGAGCGCGGCCCAGAGCACGGGCGGCATGTTCAGTTACGCCATGCTCGATACCTTCGCCCGCGCGATCAATCCGGGGGCAGTGGCGCGGGTCGGCACCATCCAAGCGATCAAGGAAGCGCAGGGCCTACCCGATGCGCTGAAGGGCGCGCTTCTCTCACTGACAGCGAACGGCCAGTTCCTGTCGCCTGAAATGACGCGGCAAATCCTCCAGGTGACGCGCAACTTCGTGCAATCGCGCCAGGCAGTGCTTGCCCCCCTCCTTCACGACAACGAGGACCTGGCGCGGCGCAACGGGCTCGATCCGCGCGACGTCACGCCATCCATTGCGCCCTTCGAGGATGCCCCGGCTGTTCCTGGACAAACGGCGCCCGGCGGCCACGGCAGAACCGAATATCGGCCCTACACGGGCGCTCCCCCGACGCAGGCGGATATCGACCGCCTGGCCGCTGGCCCCATGGCGAACGTCAACGGAAAGCCGATGTGGCGATGGTTTGACGACACGTTCGGGCCTGGCGCTACCGAGCATGTCCTGAGGGAGCGGCAGCAGCATCGATGAGCGATCCGCACACCGATCCCAACAACCCGTTCGCCCGAGGTGCACCGGCTCCAGCGCCTCCCGCCGCGAATAGCCAGCAAAACCCGTTCGGTCACAGACCTGCGGCGCCGCAGCCGGGTGCCCTGCAGGACAGCCTCGACACCATCTTCCCGGGGCTCGTTCGCGGGATCACCGGCCTGCTGGGAACGGTGGGAAATACACGCGAAGGGATGAGCGCCGCAGCAGAGTGGGTTGCAAGGAAGTTCGGCGCATCGCCTGAGGATGCCCACGCTCTTGTGCATACCGTCATCAGTCAGTCGATGATTGGTGGCGGTGGCGATCCGCTGTTTCACGCCTCTGGGCAGGGCCAGGGCGCTCCGACATCGGGTCAGCTCAACTCCGGGCTCGAGCATGTGACCGGACAGCATCTCTATCAGCCTCGAACGACAGCAGGGCGGTACGTCAACGCGGTCGCCGAGTTCGCGCCGAACCTTTTCACGGGCCCTGAGGGCTGGGGTGCAAAGGCGGTCGCGTCGAAGGTTGCCGGCACTGTGGTTCCTGCCGTCGCCAGCCAGGGCGCGGCGGACGTCGCCACCGCCAGCGGCCACCCGGAATGGGCGCCAGCCGCGAGCATGGGCGGCGCGCTGCTCGGGGGTGTCGTGTCCGGTCTGCCCTTCCGGCCCTCGGGGGCTACAAGGGCGATCAGTACTGCCACGGCCGATATGTCCGATGCCGACATCGCCGGGACGCAGGCTCTGCGGCAGACGGGCGTCAACAACGGCGTGCCGCTCTTGCTGTCCGAAGCCGGCCAGTACCAGACCGGCAACGGGACTCGGCTCGGCCAGCTGCAACAGGAGGTGCAGGCGACCCGGGCCGGTGGTGACATCATCCGCCCGTTCCTGGCCAACCGGACGCAGAGCGCAGAGCAGGCCTTGGCCGATGCGTTGGACTCCATCGCCCCGGCGTCGACCAATCCCAGCATGCTCGGCGTTCGCGCCCAGACGGGAGCGCAGGGCGCGCTGGACGGCGTGCGTGGGCAGATCAACCAACTTGCCGATCCGTTCTACCAGACGCTTCGAAACGAGAGCCTGGACCCGTCCTTTGCTGCCAGCCTCCAGCGGAACCCGTCCTACCAGCAGGCTCTGAGGACCATTCGCGGTTCGCCGGAGTTGAACGGCCCGCTCAGCACCCTGCCGGATGACAATCTTGCCGTGGTCAACGAGACGGTGAAGCAGCTCGATCGCGATATCGCTGCCGCCCGCCAGACGGTCCAGAACCCCTCGGGCAACAATCGCCTGGCTGGCCTGCGTCAGGCGGCTCGGGACGAGGCGGACCGCCTGGCGGGCCTGTCCTCGCCGAACTGGACCGCGGCGCGCAGCGTGGTTTCCGCTGGCCGGGAAACCTACCTCGATCCGCTTGAAGCTGGCCCGCTCGGCACGATGGCCGGTAGCGACAGCACCAAGGCCGCGCTCGGAAGCCTCTATCCGAACCGCCCGCTCGAAGGCACGGCGGATGAGACGAAGGCCGCGATCGACGCTCTCGGGAACCAGCAGCTCGCGGCGGAACTGGCTCGCGCGCACCTGGGGTCCAGCGCGGCCGAGAGTTTCCAGCTTGGCCGCTCTGGCCCAAACCCCTACGCCCCGGCCGCTTGGGCCGCCCAGATCGGCGGCAACGCCCTTCAGCGTGAAAACCTCATGACGGGCCTGGAGGCGTCTGCTGGGCCTCAGGCGGCGGGCCGCGTGGGCGATCTGCTGGACGTGCTTGGCGCGACTGGCCGGCGGCTGCCTGTGGGCTCGCAGGACGATCAGTGGCTCGCCGACGCACTGCAGGCCAGCCACACCAACCCGACCGAGTTCGGCATTGGGTTGGGGGTCGCCAAGGAAGCGCTCGGGGGCGCCATGGGGCCTGCTGCCATGCTCGGCCTGAAGGGCGCGGCGATCGCTAAGAACTTCGCGAGCAACTGGCAGGCGGGCAAGAACGCCGAGACGCTGGCGAACCTCCTGATAAGCACGCCGGAGAAGGGCACAGCGGGGATCTACGACGCCCGCAAGGCGATGAGCGCCGCCGACGCCCAGAAAGCCCAGATGCTGGCCAACATCCTGACGGCCGGCGGACAAAACCAAGGAGCAGCACCGTGACCCCCAGCACGCTGAAAATTGCTTTCCGCGAATGGTTCGGCGTGCCACCGGCCGAAGCCGATCTGCTGGCGACGCTCTACAACGCGGATGGCCAGTTCATCCCGATCGATGACCTGTTGCCGGACCATGACCCGCGGAGCGTCCGCCACACCGTGCACCAGCGCATCGCCAATCTGCGCAAGGCCATGGACACAGAGGCAATCGATTCCGTGCCGCGGAAGGGCTACCGCCTCTCGGAAGTTGGCCTAGCCGAAATCCGAGGCGTGATCACGTCGATTGCAGCTGAGTTCCAGGCGGCGGCCGTGGCCCTCCAGGAAGCAGCCTAGGTGGCTCCGCAGGCCTCGCCCTTCATGAATCTCGGCGTGGTCGCCCAGGCGATGGATGACGGGCAGCAGCCACCGTCGCTACTGGCCCCCGCGCCCCGCCGCGCCCCAGCGCCGACGACGCAGGCCGACCTGGTCCAAGCCCTGATGCAGCAACAGCAGCAGCAACCGCCCCAGCCGGCTCCAGGCGTACAACAGAGCCCCGTCCTGCATAACGACCTGAGGTACATGCGCATGCGCGCCGCCGGCTCGTCAGAGGACGAGATTGCCCGCCAACAGATGGCGGATATTCTGGCGCAGCATGGGCTCGGGACGGCGGCCTAGGTCAGCCGGGCTGTCGGCTGAGGCCCCTGCAACACAGACGCAGCGGACTCGGTTGGGCAGCGATTCTGCACTAGCTTTGCTGCATCGATGGCGCTTGCGAGCGCGTGGCAGTTCAATTATATGTTAATCGATGCAGCCATAAGGGTGGCGCTGGCCAGAGGTGCGTTGAGGCCGGCAAGACCCATTGCCGCCTGGGCTCCGGAGCCGAGGGCCTTCTTGATGTGCAAGCCCCTTTTCGAAGCGATTGAGCGGGGCCGCAATGATCCTGGCGCGGCCGCGCAAGCGCGCTGGGCGCAGTTGGAAGCCGATATAGGCTCTTTCGTTGAAGGCGGCTTTATCACTGAGAAAGTGCTGAAGCAGCTCAAGCCATCGAAATATGAGCACTGGGAGCTAATTAGTCGCCGACCGAAGCCCTCGCTTCGCGTGTTCTGTCGGTTCGCTAAGCCCAATGTTTTGGTCGGCACGCACGTTCAGGCCCGCAAGGAATTGGGGGGCATGTGGTCCGCCCGCTTCGAGCACGAGAAGCTGGTTTGCGAAGAGCATTGGAAGCAAGCCGGCCTCCCCGACGTACCGGCGCCGGGCGCTTTCAGCGATCCACCATCATTCCGGTACGAAGCCTACGTTACCGACAATGCGACAAAGAGTTGGAGGGTGCCAGCATGAACCGCCCCTATGAAATGACGATGTTCGCAGCTCGGAATCGGAACGTGGTCTATGAGATCGTAATGAAGGCGCTGGAAAAGGCAGCCGAGCGCGGGCTTACTCGCAAAGAGATCGCGCGGATGATGGGCCGCAGTCCTTCGCAGATCAGCACGACCCTTTCCGGGCCTTCCAACTGGACCCTGGACACCGTGAGCGACCTTCTGAGGTCTGCCAAAGCTACTATGGATTACCGGGTCATCTTTGACGAAGATCGCCCAAAGGCGAACGAGTTTCACGAGGATGGACAAGTTGACGCCGCCGCCCTACCGCCGCCGGAATCGGGCTCTTCCGCCAAAACGTTCAAGTTCGAGCTTGAACGGGTTCAATGATGGCGAAAGCTCCGAAGTTCGGCAACGTAGTTCTCTGCGAACATGTCGTTTCGGGGGTTGGAAACAAGCACACCCTTGTAAACGTGTTTAGCGGCGACATAATTGTCTCAGAACTTCCAGCCAGGCTATTCTTTGGGCTTTATGCTGAATATTACGCCCCTGAAGATGGATCCTTTAAGGATATTTCTATTGAGCTGCGTTTGAACGGCAAGACATTTGCCAGAATAGTGGTTTCTGCTCTTGGCGCGGTCACCCCCGGTGATGCTGGCGTTGTGGCTGTGCCAATCTTTGAGCTTGGCGTCGATAACGACCTGGCCTTGTCCGTTGTCGCCAGGGTCGATGGCCACAAGCCGCAGACCCTCATGACCAAACAGATCAGGCAAGGAACGGTCGAAGTGAGCGCTTCTGCCGTCTTCCCGCGGCAATCGCGCCCCGACGCTCCCTAGGAGTTGCGTCGCGCGGCTCTGATCTCGTCAATCTCTTGGGAGGAGTCGCCGCCCCGACAAAGCAACCGGTAGCGCTGGCGTTCGTTCGGACCGCGAGGACGTGCAGGCGCTTGTGTACAGCCCGATCGGTCTCGGGGGAGTCTCTCTGTCGCGCCAACGGCTCGGCGGGGGGCTCCTTCGTCCGGGCCGTGAACGCCGCACACCCGCAACGCGTCGGGCTGAGGGGATGCGTGGTGCGATCCGAAAAGATCAAGACTGCAGGCTATTTGATCTCGTGCGCCAGCGTCGCCCTGCTAGGCGTGTCGGCTTGGCCGGGCGCTGAGAAGGCCGGGCTTCTCCCTGCCCTACTCATGGGCATGGCCGCGTCCATCCTAGGAATGGCGTGCCGTTGGTACTCCTACGAAATCGAGAGACGGAACAAAGCCGGTGGCGGCGCCGATAGACGCTAGCGAGCGTGTGCGGCCAATGGGCGTTCACCGCCCGGCAGGCACGAAGGCCCCGGAGGTTGAGCCCCCGGGGCCTTCACCTATGGTCACGATGCAGCACCGCCGACGAGGATGAGCCTTGCCATAGGGCGGACGGCCCAATGAGTCGGCAAGCCGAGTCAAGCTCGAAGGCCGCGCTCAGTTCGAGCGTTCGCACTGGGTCGCCAGATTGTGGGTCCCGTCGGATGAAATTCCGACGGTGCGCCCGTCGACCATCTCGGCGTACGCTCCGGCGTAGGGCCCCGACGTGAACGTCAGCGCCCCACCGGCGAACCGGTAGGCCCCGGTCCCGCCCGGCGCGACGCGATAGCTGGTCGGCCCGGTGATGTAGAGGTCGCTGAACGTGTACTGCCCGCCAACCCGGCATTCGTACTTCCCGACCGCCAGCCTCGCGGACCGCGCGTCGGCCCTATCCTGTTGGATGCGCCGGGCCATCCCGGCGGCGTAGGAGCCCGTGTCGTAGGACCCGGAGGTAGCCGCGAGCGCTGTGGGCGGCGCGCCTCCGGCGCCCCCTCCGCGCGGCGTGCTGCTCGTGCCCGCCGGAACCAACGGATGCGACGGGGTGATCACCGGCGTCACCATCCGCCCCGGCGACATGGGATCGGGCGCCGGTTCGGGCGCCCGCGTGCTGATGTGCTCGCCGCTGATCCAGTAGGTCGTCCCGCCGCACTCCACCTGGTAGGAGCTGTTGCTCCGCCCCGCCCCGACGATGCAGCCACTGTACCAGTCGTTCGAGGCGCCTGAGGGCGAGGCGAACACGCTCTGTCCGGTGACGTAGGTCTGATCCTGAGCGGCCGCGCTTAAGCCCATCGCGCCCAGGCTCGCCGCGCAAGCCGAAATCCACCAGGTTTTCAAAGCGTCATCCTTCCACGCGCTGCCCGGACATCGCCTGTTGGCGGGACGGAGGTCGGCGCCTCGCCCACGCTGCGTGGGCGACAAGCCCTCGAAGTCGATGGCTGTGCACCAGTGGCATCATTGAGGTCCGCTTGGGAACCCCCGGTCACTGCGACGGTTGCGGCCGTCGCAGCCCCGCCTCTGGTCACGTCACGAAGCTTTTCACGACGTCTATCGCGATGTCCAAAAAGGCCACGACCGCAATAAGGCCGACGACCCAGCGCAGCTGAATGGACGATCCCCGCCCCTCTTGCGCAGCTTCCTCGGTAGATGGCGGCAGGGATATTGTCACGCTTCACCCCAGCAAGACTTACCCGCGTAAAACGCCAGAGGGGGGATTGGGATGCGCGGATTTTGGATCGTCCCGCGTCCAAATCGTACTGATCTGGAATGCTCGGGCGCCGCTTGGTCCACCTACGATCCCCTCCGGCCGGCGTGGGGCCCGTCAGAATGGAATGCCAGTTCGACGGACATGTACTCCGCCATTGTCGGCAGGCATCTTATTGATTTAACTGATACATTTTTCCACACGACGACCCGCGCCCTAACAAACCCCCTAATACCGGGAGGCATAGGACCTTTGCGCGGGCGCATTTCGCCGCCGCGGCCTCAAAAGGTCATCGCGTAAATTGCGGGTCCATCATTCTCGCGGATCTGAAGTCCCTCCGCTCCGCGCGGACGCACGAGCTTCTCGGCATACCGGATGACCGCATCAAGGTCTTCATGGTCACTGCCGGCAACCACGAACCCCATCACGTCGGGTTGCGCCTGCCCGTCCGCGCGGCGAATAAACTCGATGGTGTAGGTGATCGACGCGTGCATGGCGTTTCTGAAATGCGGAATGCAGAAATAGCGCTGTCGTTGCGCGTTCCCCCGTCCCATTCTCAGGGAGCACGTGCGGGCCTCACCTGTTTCCGCACCAGGCACGGCTTCGTTCAGGCCTGCTCCGGCTCGTCCAGCACTTCACGTATCCGGACCGCCAGCTGATCGAACGTGAAGGGCTTCTGAAGTAGTCGTACGCCAGCGTCGAGGCGCCCTTGATGCACAATCGCGTTGCGCGAGTAACCTGTCGTGAACAGAACCTTGAGGGCAGGCCTCAACTTCACCGCCTCATCGGCGAGCACCCGACCCGTCCGGCCTGGCAGAATGACGTCTGTGAACAACAGATCGACCTGCTTATCCGACCGCAAGATAGGTATGGCCGCTTCAGCGTCGGCAGCCTGAAGCACGCGGTAACCAAGTTCCGAGAGAGATGCGACGGTGAACGCCCGCACGTCCGGATTGTCCTCGACGACGAGAACCGCCTCGCTGCTCGCTGTTGGATAGTCTGTCTCGTAGTTCTCCTCCGGCAACGTCTGTTCGCCAATGTGCCGCGGAAGATATAGCTTTACTGTCGTACCAAGGCCCTCTTCGCTGTAGATCGTCACGTGTCCGCCGGACTGTTTGACGAAGCCGTAGACCATGCTGAGGCCGAGGCCCGTGCCGTGGCCAAGCTCCTTCGTCGTAAAGAAGGGTTCGAACACCCGCCCAAGTGTGGCTTTCGACATGCCCGACCCCGTGTCGCTCACGCAAAGCGCAACGTACTGGCCGGGAATGACCTCTGCATCGGTCGCGACATAGCTCTCGTCCAGAAAAGCGTTCTGTGTCTCGATGGTCAGCTTTCCCCCTGACGGCATCGCGTCTCGCGCATTGACGGCCAGGTTGATGAGAGCACTCTCAAGCTGATTTTGATCGACCTCTACCGGCCAAATCCGCGGCGAGAGTACGGTCTCCAGCTCGACATTTTCCCCCAGTGTGCGGTGAAGCAGATCGGCCATGCCACTGACCAGGTTATTGAGATCAGTGGGCGTCGGTTCGAGGGCCTGACGGCGGGAGAAGGCCAGCAGGCGTGAGGTCAGGCCGGCCGCGCGCTCGGCGGCATGGCGCGACATGTCTACGGCTCGGCGGATGCGGACCGTGTCTCCCGGCTTGCTGCGCGCAATGGTATCCAGCCCACCGATGATAATGGTCAGAAGGTTGTTGAAGTCATGGGCCACGCCGCCGGTCAATTGACCTACGGCCTCCATTTTTTGTGATTGGAATAGGGCCTCACGCGCTTCATCGAGTTCACGCTGGGCTTCTTTGCGCTCGGTGATGTCCCGGGTGATCTTGGCGAACCCGACATGCTCGCCGGCGTCGTTGCGAATGGCGTCAATGACCACGTGCGCCCAGAAGCGACTTCCGTCCTTGCGCACGCGCCAGCCTTCCGTCTCCCAGCGTCCCTCGTCTCTCGCCCGCTGAAGGCCGCGGGTGGGGACACCGGCTTGGCGGTCTTCCTCCGTGTAGAATTGAGAGAAGTGCCGTCCTATGATCTCGTCCCGTGTGTAGCCCTTGATGCGCTCTGCGCCGGCGTTCCAGCTGCTGACGCGACCCTCCGCGTCGAGCATGTAGAGCGCATAGTCAGTCACCCCTTGCACGAGCAGGCGCAGTTGTTCCTGGCTCTCGCGCAGCTGCTCTTCCGCGCGGCGACGCTCGGAAAGGTCCCGCGTGACTTTGGCGTAACCGACCAGTTCGCCATCGGGATTGCGGATCGGATCAATGATCACGTGCGCCCAGAAGCGTCCGCCGTCTTTGCGAACGCGCCAACCCTCATGCTCGAATCGGCCTTCCTCGCGGGCTGTCCGCAAGGCCGTGGCGGGCAGGTCGATCGCGCGGTCTTCCTCGGTGTAAAACCGTGAGAAGTGCTGACCGAGGATTTCCTCCTCGCTGTACCCCTTGAAGCGCTGCGCCCCACGGTTCCAGCTCGTCACCCGCCCGTCCGCGTCGAGCAGGTAGATAGCGTAGTCGGTGATCCCCTCGACCAGCAGCCGGTATCGACCTTCGGCGGATAAGGCTTCCGCAAAGCGTTCGTTCTCTTCCAAAGTGGGCGGTCCTTCTCGACGGACACCCCGTTCATGGGGCGGGCGATGGCGCCAAGGTCGAGCAGGCTGCGACTACCTCGAACACTCGCTATGGTGAAACGCGCGAAGTTGGACCCGGTTTAGCATGGCCGGAACGCGGGCCCGACGTGGCCACTTATCCGGGCGGCCTTTCCGTTTAGCTCCGCCTGGCTGACACAAGCCGGAATTATTCGAGACATAGCCTCCAGCTGCTTGCCAATGGGCGTTCATCGCCCGGCAGGCACGAAGGCCCCGGAGGTTGAGCCCCCCGGGGCCTTCAACATCTTCCGAAGCAACTCCCGCTGCTCCGTCCGTACCCAAGCTGGAACACACCCGCGGAGCCGCCCGTTTTGCGAACGCGCGGCGCATGAGTAGGCCGCGCTCGGCGGTCCCTAGCCGCCGCGGGGCCCCCGGCGGCCCTCGACAAGTCCCGGGGGCTCCTAGCCGTTTCCGGGGACGCCGCGGTTTCGCAGCCCCTAAAAGAGACCGATCTTGGCCATGGCCCCGATGACAATCATCCAGCCCAACGCGATCCATAGCGAGCGGTCACGGAGAATCTCTGGCAAGCGATTTGGCAGCGCTTTTCCTCCCGGCTAGTTCGGCGAAACAGCGTCCCCGGGTGAGGTAGCAGCCGCTTGAGCGTGGCTCCATTCGCACGAGCTGCCGTGGAGGCTACGCGCCTGCTGCTTGGTCGATCGTCTGCCTGTCGACCCAAACGATGCGGCAAATCACCGCTTTGGCGCTTCCGCGGCCCTCTTAGGCCAGGCCGCCCTAGCTACCCGCAAGTGTTCCCGCCAAAGGCGGGAAGTGCGCGACTAGTCGCTCCCCCTGCCACACCTTGATCTCGTTCGGATGCCCGCCGCGGCCAGCGTGATCGATGGCGTCGTCATCATGAGCGAACAGTGCATTCCGGCGCTCCCGTACCTCGCCGTGCTCGTCATGGAGATCGATCGTGTACGGAGCCATTGCGTCCCATAATGCAACATCGGAGAACCGGTCGCATTGATCTTGAACAACATCCCCGTCGCGGCGTGCCTGCTGGCGCTTGCCGCCGTCACTCCGCAATCTCGGCGCCGCTCTCCTCCCTCTCCCCCCGCGTCTCAGACGGCGACGCGGTCACACGCCGGCCGGAGCGCCAGAGTCTCGGGGATCCACGCTCTCGAGTTCGTCGCGTGCCATACAAGGCGCGCCGGCACAGTAACACTAGGCCTGCATCGAGGCACAACCCTACAGCGGGCAGCGGTCCCGCAGTTCGCATGCTCCAGATGACAACCGCGGCGATGCCGACGCCGATCAAGGCCGCCGCGGTCGCTTTCTTCAACGCCATCTCCTCAGCATGACGTGCGCGGGCTTTGCGCGCCGCAAGCCCGGGGCTCTTCAGCAACGGACGCGACGCTGGCGTGATGAGGGTCAATTTGTCGGGTGTCCCCGGCAGTGCGGCTCCGGCTTCACAGTCTCTCGCGTCACATGGTGGAGGCGCTTCGGTCATTAGCGCCTGGCTAACGACGTAGGGCGACGGAGGTGTTGACATAGTTGCTGCCTACGCCTGCGGGCACGGGTACGGAGGAGGTGGCGTAGTTCGAATTGACTACCAGGTTCGCGCTACCGTCCATCTGGATCGCCCTAGCCACGATCACCGTCCAGGCTGATTGTTGGGCCACGGTATTTGCCGTCCCCTCCACATCGAGGGTCGCAGCAGGCACATAAATGGCCCCTTCCAGCTTTCGGGCGCTCGTGGAAGATACCTTGAAGGTATGATCGTTCTGGCGCGTCGTCGCGATGACGAAACCGGCGTACGTGCCACTTTGCCGGCCCCCCAGCGTGACGGTCGATGAGTCGGCAAAGGTGAAGTCGGAATCCTTATCGAAAATCGCCACGACGTCATCGCCGGTCAGGCTTCCCGTGCCTTGAATGGTAAGGTGCCCTTGAGCGAAGTAGTGTTCGCCGGGCGCGAGCTGCAGGACCGCGTTGTTCTGCACAGTGATGTTGCCGCAGTGGATGCCCGGGGCCAGCACGTTTGACGTGCCGCTGTAGTTCACGTTGGTGCTCGAACTGCAGCTGTTGGCCGGAATGCTCACATTCAAAGATGTGAACGGGTCCGCGATCGTCGGAGCGCCCGTTTGCGGCGAAGGGACGATTGGGCCATTGGCCGTGCCCGCGGCCTGCGCCATCCCCGTAGCCAGGCGCGCCCCGGCATCCACCACGATGTCGCCGTTGGACTGTGTCAGGCACTGCCCGGCGGTCAGCCGCGATTGAGCCTTGAGGTGTAGGTCGTAGGCGCCGCCGATGCCGTGGCTCAGCACGCACAGGGGCAGCTGGCCGAGCGTCGCGGCGGTGGCGGACGCCCTGAGGTTCCAGCCCCCGGGGGGCAACAGACTGCCAAAAAAGGAGCCGCGATGGCCGGTGACTGTCACCGTCACGCTGGAATTGTCGGAGGCGATCGAGGCGGTCACGGCCACGCTGTCGGTCTGCACGATCTGTCCGAGCTGCTGATCGGCATAATCGGTGGCGCGGGCCGAGATGCCGGATGCCGTGGCCACGCCCAGTTGCTTGGCCATGGCCAGCGCCGTCGCGTCCGCCGCATCCTGCATGGCGGTCCTGTCGGCATTCACCTGGGCAAGGTCGACGGCGCCCACGCCCACAAGCAGCAGCCCGGGCGCCACGATGGCGAAGATCACGGCCGTGCCGCCGCCCGTGGCGCGCCAGATACGGCGCGCGAAGCACTCGCACGCTGATAACAGGCGGATTGCCGCGCCGCGCACCCCCCAAAGCCTCCCCAGCCTAGCCCTGGCAACGACTATTGCTCCGTGGACTGAATTTTGAGTTACCGCTCAGTAGCCTGTCAGTGAGCCATAGTGTAGGCTCGCTTTGGTATAAATCTCTGAACCGGTTGGCGCGCGAAACCTTAGTGTCGGCTATTTTACATTGATATTTTGCAATGTGCCTGCCCACTAGAACAAGCTGCGCCATTCCGAATTTGCCACCTAGAGCCGGGCCAGCCAATCCATCCCATTTAATGCGGCTCGTCTGAAACCTCGCCTCGCCGCACCTCTCGCAAGGCTTCCTGACCAGCCCCGCCACGGCGCGTATCCCTGTCTGTGCTCCACCGATGCCGCGCGCCTCTAAGACCGCGATCACCGTTTCAAGATCTAGGTCTTTGTGACGCATGCAGCCGAGGCAGGTGAACCGCACGCCTGCCTGGCCGCGGTACTGCCCGAGCGGCAGCCCAGGCGGATCGTCCATCGTTCACACCTTCCGCAGCGGCCCGCCTTGACGCCTGGCCGAGTCCTGGCGTTCTCCTTCTGTTCATGGGCCAGCGCAACCTCGACCGCTACGGCTGCACGAGTGGCGGCGTAAGGCCGAGACCATCGGGGACATGCTGCGCGAGGGCTGGGACGTCGTGTCCTGGTGCGACGCCTGCCATCTGGAGATGGCGGTGGACCTCGCGGCCATGATCAAGGTCAAGGGACCAGGGCTCAGCCTCTGGAACCGCAAGCCGCCTTGCCGGCGGCTGCGGGCAAGGGCCGCGCGCACTTCAAGGCGCGCATTCCGGGGCTCTACCAGTATCGTGAACTGGTGGCGCCGTGGCCCGACGACGTGCCGCCGAGGCCGACGCAGGTGGCGGCCAGGCGAAATACGGACGGAGGCTAGGCGAGTGTAGCGACACGTCCGCTGTCAGGCATTGATCTGCGGCGTACTTCGATCCGCAACGACATGCGCAACCTGCTTGTCGGGGCCCGGCCGCAGCGGTACCTAACCTACACCGGGCTCACGCGGACGCCCGGTCAGACGGTCCGCCGTCCAAGGTCCGCTCCAAGCGCCATGATTTTGGCGGGGAGCACCAATGGACCGAACAACCCCAGTCGACAGGAACGCGCCAAGGCCAGAGTGCGTACCGTTCCGTGAGATCGTCGCCTACTTCCTGCGCTTGGGGACGCTCGGGTTCGGCGGTCCGGTGGCGCTCTGCGGCCTGATGGAGAAGGAGCTGGTCGAGCAGAAAGGTTGGCTGACCAAGGCCGAGATGCGCGAAGCCATCGCGGTCAGCCAGTCCCTGCCCGGCCCGCTGGCGATCCAGGTTGGCATCTTCGTCTCCTACATGCGCGGCGGCTTCTGGGGCGCCTGGGCCGGCGGCTGGGCCTTCATCCTTCCCAACTTCCTGATCGTGGCCACGCTGGGCGCCATGTACGTCCACTTCGGTGATCTGCCCTGGATGACGGCGGTCTTCTACGGGGTCAGCCCGGTGGTCATCGCGCTGATCCTGCACTCCACCTGGCGGCTCTCGAAACTGGGGATGGAACACTGGCTCCAGTGGCTGATCGCCATCGGCGCCTTCCTCATCACAGTGGTGCTTCAGGCGGAGGTGGCGCTGGTGTTCATCGGCGCGGGCCTGATCGGTATGCTCTATTACGGCTCGCTGCTCCGGCGGGCCAGCGGCCCCACGCCCGTCGCGGCGGTCGTCGGCCCCGTGGCTGCCGCCGCTGTGCCCCATGCGGCAACCGCCTCGACCATCGGAAAGCTCATTCTTTTCTTCCTCAAGGCCGGCAGCCTGACCTTCGGCAGCGGGCTGGTGATCGTGCCCTTCCTGGAGAAGGGCCTGGTGCAGGAGAACGGCTGGCTGACGCCCCGAGACTTCCTGATCGCCGTCGCGGTCGGGATGATGAGCCCCGGCCCGGTGGTGATCACCGCGACCTTCGTCGGCTTCATCGTGGCGGGCTTCTGGGGCTCCCTGGCCTCGACCGTGGCGATCTTCCTGCCGTCGTTCATCCTCGTCCTGATCGCCGCGCCGCTGCTCCAGCGCCACCGGGGCAATCCCAACATCCAGGGGTTCATCAAGGGCGCCTACGGCGCCGCCATCGGCACCATCCTCGGGGCGTCGGTGCTGCTCGGCAAGATCGCCATCGGCGACGTGCTGACCGGCCTGATTGCGGTGATCGCACTGGGCCTGCTGTTCCGCTTCAAGATCAGCAACCCCGTCCTGATCGCCGCCGCGGCCGTGATTGGGCTGATCGCCTTCCCGATGATCAAACCCACCTGGGTGATGATCAAGTGAGCGCCCACGAACCACACATTGATCGCGCCGCCAGTTCCTCCATAAGGAACGAAACATCGAGCGCCGCCTTTCCGCACCGGCTGGTCGCGTCGCGGTCGGGGGGGGCTGGATGACTATTCCTGTGTTGGTCTTGTTGGCGGAAGACGATCCGCAGATCGTCACCGTCATGGAAGCCGCGCTCGGCGACGCGGGATACGAGGTTATCGTCGCCAGGGACGGTAACGCCGCCCTGAGGGAGATCGAAGCAGACGCCGCACGCTTCCGCGCCGTAGCGACCGACATCAAGCTGGGCCCCGGGCCGGATGGGTGGGAGATTGCCCAGCGAGTTCGAGCACTCGTGCCCACAATGCCGCTCGTCTACATGACGGGCGACACAGCACAGGAATGGGCGTCGAAGGGTGTGCCCGGCAGCATCATCCTGACAAAGCCCTTCGCGCCCGCGCAGCTCGTCACCGCTATAGCCAGCCTGTGCACGCAAGCGGACATGCAGGCTTCTGTTGCCGGGTCAACTCCGACCGCTCCCGATTAATTAAATGCTTTGCCATTGCTCGCCAGTGGGTGGAGCATGCCCAACAGAGAGGTGACGTCGCCTAATCGCGCTCGAACGGTGGAGGGTAAGATGCCAGGCTACCGGCTCTACCTGTTGGATGGCGCAGGCCACATCCGGGAAGCGGTAGAACTGGAGTGTCGGGACGACGAGCACGCCGTGGCCATGGCCCTAGTCCAGGAACATCATCAGCGTATTGCGATGGAGCTTTGGGAAGGCGCCCGGCTCGTCCGGCGGTTCGAAGCCCAGCCGCCCAAGTCTTAGGCCAAACGAAACGGGGCCCCGGCGGATGTGTCCTGCCGGGGCCCTTCGCGCTGCGCGACCCGCTATCGGGGGGGGAACTGGTCGCTCGCGGGTGAACCAGGGGAAAGGCCCGCGTGGCTGGGAAACGACCAATTGGCGGTCGAGTTTCGTCGGGCACTCGACACCAGGAGCGAAAATCAACGCTTTTCTTGTCCCCGCCGCCTTCGGGCCGGACCTGGCGGAACAGCGGCCAGGTGGAGTCGTTCAACATCCTCAGCAAGGGAGATAGAGCATGGCTGACAATTCGGGTGGCGGCGCTGGAATTGGCGTTATCGTGGGCGCCCTCGTCGTGGTCGTAGCGTTGGTCGGGTTCTTCGCCCTCTCCGGCGGGAACATGTTCGGCGGCGGCCACGACACGAACGTCAACGTCCACGTGCCGAGCATCTCGACGCCCAAGTGAGGGCCGTCGAGGCCCGGGGCCTCGATGGTGCACTGTTCACGATAAGCGTGCTTCCCTCCAGCGGCGCGACTCGCCCCGCGGAGAGTGCGAGCCCGCGTTCGGCGGCACTTACGCGCCGGTTTCTTTTTCGGCGATGCGCGCGCTTAAGACGCCCGATATCTGCATCGCCTGCTCAGCCAAGTGGCGCCAGCATTGAGCGAGGGCGAGTTGGCTCCTCCTCTCGTCGCTGGTGGTCGCCTCGCGCGCTCGAAGCTCAGCTTCGAAGGCGCGAGCCTGATATTCAGCAGTGCGAAGCATCCGCGCAGCTTTGTCCTAATTGGCTTAGAAGCTGTTGATCTGTGACAACCTGAAGGTGCGACATAATGGAAGCCGCTCAGTCGAAACCGAGGTAGCCAGCACAGCAAAAATAGATTCAAGCCAAGTCTGGGCGGCCGCTGGCCGGCTATGAACGCCCCGGGTGAGTCGGCTCGGGAGAGGACTGCCGCTGGAGGACTGCCGGACTTGATACCGTCGGCGGTCCCTCCCTGAACAGGAGAACTCCGTCTTCCAGGACGTCCACCGCCAAGTGTTCCGGGGAGGCCGCAAGCCGCGCCGATGCGATCTCTCGCGCCCGGACTGAGCTTGGTGCGCTCACGAGCTGCAACGTGGGAACCGAGTACCGTCGATCATGGATGAGAAAGGTGAAATCGCGCATGACCGCCTCCATGCGGCAGGCGCGCATCGTCCCTGTCCTTTGCGGCCGTCGCTGCGGACCTGCACTAACCCGGACTTTACACCTAGAGCGCGGCCACGGTACGTCGACTAGCCGACGGACCGGGAAGCTGACCTGGGGCCCTTAGCGCGATAAATTCCTAGGGCGGCCCGGCCGCTGCGGAGACGCGAGAGCCGGGCCCAGACTCGGGCTCTGGATCGCACCGTACTTCACCATCGGTGACGATGCATCCGAACTCCGTCGCCACTGACCGGACGTTGGGTCCGACCTCTTCAACAGCCTCCCTCAGCGCGTCTTCGGAGACGCTGAACTTGCCTGCCCAATATCTCATGTCATGAGCGCTGCTGACGTCAATCTCGGCCCTGGGCTTCCAGGAACGGTCTTCCTTGGCGACACGCATGGCGGCCTCCGCGACTGTGACCAGTCTGTAACGTACGGGGGCCGTTAAGGTTCGTCACCACACTTGATCGGGAGCAGGCCCGCTAATCGTCCATCCCTCACCATCGGGCTTAGGCTCGGCGATAAAGTAGCCGCTGGGGCCATCCATCATCGCTGCGAGTTCGGGCGTAGCGCGGACAGCCGTCACGCCACCGGGAAGGTCGGGGGCGTAGAGCAGCCACTTGTCCCCGCCGCCCTCGGGCCGGAACAACTGGACGATCATAGGAACCTCCAAGCGTTGCCCATATTGAATCCGGGTTCGTCCACCGGGTTCCCGTCCAATGGCTCGTCGAAAGCAGGATATCGAGCGCACGCCGCGGGCGCCGGCCTTCGTCCCGATCCAGTTCCCGCGCCTCGTGAAGCGCGTGCCCGCCGGCTCCGAATGGCTGCATGAGATCAAGTTCGACGGCTACCGCATGCAGGTCCATGTGGAGGGCGGCCGGGCGACCTTCTACACCCGCAACAGCTTGGACTGGACGGCACAGTTCCGCGCGCTCGCCAGGGGGGATCTGAAGATGGACGAGGGCCGATAGATGCCATCCCCCGTTCCCCACCCGCGCCGAGTGGACTGGTTCCTAGTCCGGGCAGCGTCGAGCCGAGCCCGAGCTGAGGCGGAGACCAACCCTGCGATCAGAGGCGCTTGGCTGGTAGCCGCCGAGCTTTGGGAGGGCTTGGCGGAGAGGGCCCGAGCCGACAACACGGGGACGCAGCGGAAGGGATGAAGAGCGCCGGCTCTGGCGAGCCTTGGAGAGCATCCTAGGCGCGCCGCTATCCGCGGCTTGGATCAGTCGGGGTGGCTCGGGACGCGCACTTGGCGCGACCTGATCGCCACTCGCCCAAGCCGGCCGGTCGTTTGTCGAGGGACCGACTTAGGAACAGCGAAACTCGCCGTCAGTTTAACAGTCATGGAGCGGTTCGAGAGATCAGCCGATAACAGCAGGGATGGCATATCCTCACCAAAGCCGGATGTGCGGCGGTGGTTTCGGCAAGTCACCTCTGCGCCAGTGAGGCCGGACGCTGGTGAGCCGATCGTCCGTCCTCGTTGGATCGGCATAAGCGCGAGCGTCCTCACCCTGGCGGCCTGCATGGCGTTTTTCGTCGCGTTCAGAGCTCTGAATCCCTAACCGGGGCGCGGGCCGGTGGGCCTAGATCGTCCAGCCGCGAGCGGCTTTCTGAATCTTCAGGCGCACCACACGCGCCGCCGGGGCGTCCGGCGCCGGCTCGATCTGCCAGCCGACCTCCGCGATGGCGGTCAGGGAGTCGAGCCCGATCTGCAGCATTCGCTCCAGGCCCAGGGCCTCGCGGCGGCTGAGTTCGCTGCCAGGCGAATTGCGGAGCTTGGCGAGCGCTGCCTCTGCGGCCCCCGTCGCCGGCACGAAGCCGTGCTCGCGGTTCATCGCCATGCCGAAGTCGAACACCGGCCCGATGGCTGTCACGTCCCGGCGCGTCAGGCCGGGTTGCACCAAGTCGTCAGGGTTCGGCGGGGCGGCCATGCGCAGATCATGCGCGAGCGTGTCCCTAAAGGCAAAGAGGGCGCTTCCTTGTCCAGTACCAAAAAGGAGGTGACTCGTGGTGAGTCAATGTGCCGGCGAAAAATTGCGCAGCGTCAATGAGTTAGAGCATGCCCTAAAAAGTCTGCTGGCGGTGCCACAGGCGGTAGGAGCGGGGGACCCCTGTCGATCCCGGGCGATCCCGCTCCGGCGCCCTACGATCCCGAAAAATGGCGGCCGTGAGCTAGGCAGCCACCCTGGCTGCTTCCAAAAAGGCGTGGAGGTCGGCGCAAAGGATTAGCCTCCGGCCCCCGATCTTCACCGACGGAAGCCGTGCTTGGGCAAGCAGCTCATAGAGCTTGCTACGGCTGATGCCGGCGGCCCTGGCCGCGTGGGGAATGCTGAGAGCCAGCCGCTCGTGGAGGTCCATTTTCGCCAATCCGAATTTGGCCCAGGCGCGGGCTCGGCGATGAGACTGGCGTCACGACAACTAATGTAGGTCACGTTTTCGCACGCGGCTGTCCGCAGAAATCCACCACTATCCAGGCAGTCCGTTAGGGCGTTTGTTAGGGCCGCGCCGCCGGCATCACCGAAAAGCGCCGTAATTTCCGCGTCTTAGCGGTCTTAGATGGCGGAGAGGGGGGGATTCGAACCCCCGATACGCTTGCGCGTATGCCGCATTTCGAGTGCGGTGCTTTCAACCGCTCAGCCACCTCTCCTGGCGCCGTCCTGAGCGAGGGCGCGATAACTAGCGAGGGCGCGCCGCCTCCGCAAGCAGGCGCGCGAGCGGCTGTGGGCATGGCGCGACACCCTGTCAGCGCTTTGCGGTGATTGAGATTTCCGGCTTGCATGCCTGAAATCGGCGTCGTTTAAGTGCGGCCGTCGGGGATTCTCAGCCGCGCCCGCCGCCGGATCGACTCTTTATGGCCGCGAACATCTTCATCAGTTTCGCCGGGCACGACCTGAAGGTCGCCAGCACCCTCTGCAAGGCGCTGGAAAGCCGCGGCTTCCACTGCTGGATCTCCAGCCGGGACATCCTGCCGGGCGAGAACTTCCAGGTGGCCATCGTCCGGGCCATCCGGAACGCCAAGATCATGCTGCTGGTGTTCACCGGCAACTCCAACAATTCCGAGGAGATGACCAAGGAGCTGGCGCTGGCCAGCCAGCACAAGCTGATGGTGGTGCCGCTGCGGATCGAGGACGTCGCGCCGAACGACGCCTTCGCCTACGAGTTCGCCACCCGCCAGTGGATCGACTTCTTCGCCGACTGGGAAACGGCGATCAATCAACTGAGCGACCGCATCGCCAGCGCCCTGGGCGCCGATTCGCCGACCGTCGCCCGGGCGCCGGAGCCGCTGGCCGCCGCGCCGCCTCCCGCCCAGCCCGCCGCCCCAGCGCCGCCTGAGCCCCCGGCAGCGGAGGCGCCGACGCCGGTCCCGACGCCTGCGCC
>Ga0105240_10001634_pt1 | contig 38053 bp, 37 predicted proteins | sample KBSC54metaG_FD_80426 | JGI IMG/M metagenome (GOLD analysis project Ga0105240, IMG submission 80426) | Corn rhizosphere microbial communities from Kellogg Biological Station, Michigan, USA - KBS C5-4 metaG | ecosystem: Host-associated > Plants > Roots > Rhizosphere > Soil | place: Michigan, USA... | reverse complement strand
CAGGTGGCCCGTTCATCCTTTTCAAGATTTGCTCTGCTGCCTCGTAAGCTGTGCCCCGTTCATCGCGGCTTTATCGCGATGAGCGGGTCTTCAGATCAACATCGAATGGATATTACGATAGGACCATTGCAGGTGGCCCGTTCATCTTTTTCAAGATTTGCTCTGCTGCCTCGTAAGCTGTGCCCCGTTCATCGCGGCTTTATTGCGATGAGCGGGTCTTCAGATCAACATTGAATGGATACTACGATAGGGCCATGCCGTACGGTTTGAAGCGATTTCAGAGAGCGGAGGCCCTTCACTTCATCACGTTCAGTTGGCAGGTGGCCCGGTCATCCTTTTCAAGATTTGCTCTGCTGCCTCGTAAGCTGTGCCCCGTTCATCGCGGCTTTATCGCGATGAGCGGGCCTTCAGATCAACTTCGAATGGATATTACGATAGGCCCATGCCGTACGGTTTGAAGCGATTTCAGAGAGCGGAGGCCGTTCACTCATCACGTTCAGTTGCTTTCACCGTCTCCCGCTGCTGGAGGCGCCAGAACCCAGGGAAACGCTTCAGGCCATACTGGAGGAAACGAGGGCACGTCACCAGGCCAGAATCTACGCATACGTCCTGATGCCTGAGCAGGTGCAATCTGTTGATGAACGAGCCCGCGGGGATCCTGGTGGCGCAGTTTCTGAAGGCCCTCAAGCAGAGCTGAGAGGCGACCGCGAACGATTTTGGCAGGCTCGCTATTTCGATCGGAACATTGGCGGAGAGGCGGCTCGCTCTGGGGTGATCCGCTACATCCACCGCAATCCGGTGAAGCGGGGGCTGGTGGTCGCGCCTGAGCAATACCGACGGAGCAGCTTCAGCCACTATGTAACCGGAGAGCGGGGCGTGGTCGAGATCGAATCAGAGTGGACGGCAAGGCTTCGACGCCCACTCATCGCGATAAAACTGCGATGAATGGGGCACAGATGGCGTGGATGGGCCTCCTGCCGGGACGTTGTCGAGATCGAATCAGAGTGGTTGGCAACGCTTCGACGCCCACTCATCGCGATAAAACTGCGATGAATGGGGCACAGATGGCGTGGATGGGCCTCCTTCCGGGACGTTGTCGAGATCGAATCAGAATGGACGGCAAGGCTTCGACGGCCACTCATCGCGATAAACTGCGATGAATGGGGCACAGATGGCGTGGATGGGCCACCTGCCGAAGAGCCCAAAAAGCTTTGATTTGTATCCCCTACCCTCTTCCTGCCGTTTTGCAGTCTAAACCGCGCTTTGGAGCAAAATAGACTTATCCGCACCCTCCTCTGGCACATTGCAAAGGATGCACAGCCACAAAGCTCATCCTTTGGGGAGGCGCAGCCCTGGCCCAGGAAGCCCGGCAGCAGGGGGGGCTATCTCCCTTGGTGAGAGATACTTGCGTTTAATCCAAGTTATTTCAATAAGATGGCGGCCTAAGCATCCGCCATGTCGCTGATGCGAGGGTCTTAAGCCGCCAAGGCGGGGGGGACCCCCTACCACGAAATCAGCCATCTGGCGGTCGCCTTTCCGCGCTGTGGCCAGACTTGACCCGCAGACGAATATTGTGGGTCGCGGCCCTCGTAGCCGCCGGATTGTGATCAGGAGAACTGCGGATGGATACACGACCGCCTCCCGGGTTGGTTTGGGAGGCGGGTCGGGCACGAACAGCTAGAAGCTACAGGCTGGAAGCTGAAAGCTAACCAGCCGCGCTTAGTCAGCGACCGCGGGAGCAGCCACGGGCTCAGCGGCTTCCTGAGCGGCATCGGCGGCGACGTGGACGCCAATGTGGGCGGCGACTTCGCGATGCAGCTTGACGGAGACGGTGAAATTGCCCAGGCTCTTAATCGGCTCGGAGAGCTGGATCTTGCGGCGGTCGATTTCGAAGCCTTTGGCGGCGAGTTCGCCGGCGATGTCGGCGGTAGTGACGGAGCCGAAGAGCTGGCCGTTTTCGCCGGACTTGCGGGTGAAGCTGAGGGTGAGGGGCTCGAGCTTGGCAACGAGGGCCTGCGCCTGAACCTTTTCTTCGGCGGAGCGGCGCGCGGCAGCGGCTTTCATCTGTTCAATGACCGCCTTATTTGCCAGTGTTGCCTGCAGGGCCAGCTTGCGGGGAAGAAGGAAATTGCGCCCGTAGCCGTCCGCAACTTTCACCATGTCGCCGCGGTGACCGAGGTTGGCTACGTCTTCTTTCAGGATGACTTCCATGTGAAACTCTCCAGATTTACGGGCAGCAGAACGAGAGGCCGTCCGTCCGTTGTGTTAGACACAGGCGTTCAACATTCAGTTGCGCCGCGGCAGATTCTATCGCGAATCGAGCGCGGTCGTCGCCTGCCAGATTGTTAGAACGCTACAACGAAGGCGTCATTTTAGTAACGAGGACGCCTAAGCTGGAGCGGGCATCTTAGTGCCGGGTAGCAAAGGGCAGCAGAGCGATGTTCCGAGCCTGCTTGATGGCGCGGGTCAGGCGACGCTGGTGCGTGGTGCAGACACCAGTGAGGCGACGAGGCACAATCTTGCCGCGCTCGGCCACAAAGCCCTGCAACAGACGGACATCCCGGTAGGGAATGGCGTCGATCTTCTCGGTGCAGAACTTGCAGACCTTCTTGCGACGGAAGAACTTACCGCGACCGCCGGGGCCACCGGGTCCGCCTGGACGTCCACCGGGGCGACCGCCCGGACCACCGGGACCACCGGAAGGGGGACCGCTCTGGGCAGCGGGTGCGGCTGGTGCCTCGGGTGCTTTTACCTGGTTCTCATCAGACATGTTGTTTCCTCTTCAAATACTGTCGGGTTTATCGACCCTTCAGGGGCTTAAAGCCCAGTTAGTTTCATTGCCAATACGGCTCGAGTGAACTCGTGCCCTGATATCCGCTTCTTTCAGACGCACCGGCTAGGCGCTGGCTGGCGCGGCTTCGGCTGCTGCCGGCTCAGCGGCGGCCGGATGGGCAACTGGCGCGGCGGTCGGAGCGGGTGCTTCCGCGCTCACCTTGCGACGAGTGCCCCGGAGCGCTCTGACCTTGGCCAGGCGCTTCTCTTCCTCATCCATGCGCACCGTGATGAACTTGATCACAGGCTCAGAGACGCGGAGACGGCGCTCAAGTTCCAGCACCACCGGCCCACCGGCCTCAATGGTCATCAGGATGTAATTGCCATCGTTAAATTTGCGGACAAGGTAGGCCAGCTTGCGGCGGCCCATTTTCTCGACGTTCTTCACCACGCCGCCACCATTGGTGACGCTGGTAGTGAAGCCGGCGATCAGCTTGTCGACGTCTTCATCGACCGCATCGGGCCGAACGATAAACATTACTTCATACAAACGAGACATCCGTGTTTCCTTTCGCCGCATGCGCGGCTCAAAGTTCTGAGTTCGCAGTCTGTAGTTCACAGTTGGGATTTCTGGTCCCGCGCTCTGTTGCTACTTCCTGCTCTATTTCCTTCCGCCGGGTTGTTTTACTCGCGGCGGTTAAACTCGTTCATCGCGGGGCCGGGTCCCTCCTGGATGATGCGCCGGGTGGCGGTTGCCACCTTGTCAAGCACCTCGTCCAGTTTGGTCAGATCCCCTTTGCGCATCGGTGAGAGCAGATAATCTCTCCCGGGTCGTTTGCCGCCAGCCTCTTTGGCCTCGGGCGACAGATCGAGCCCAACTCCTATGCGCAACCGCAGCCACTCCTGGCTGCCGAGAGCGCTGGTGACGCTGCGGGCCCCGTTGTGTCCCGCGGGCGAACCCCGCTCCCTGATCTTGAAAGTTCCCAGCACCAGGTCCAACTCGTCGTAGATAACGAGAAGGTCTTTTGCCGGGTCCACCTCGAACTCCTGAATCAGAGCGGCAACCGAAACGCCGCTCAGATTCATGAATGTCTCCGGCTTGGCCAGGATCGTTTCGCGTCCTGCCAGACGGCAGGTTGCGGTAACGGCCCGGCATCGCCGGTTTGCGACCACAACACCCTCTTGCTCGGCGATGCGGTCAATTGCCATGAACCCCGCGTTATGCGGCGTCCATAAGTACTCGAGTCCTGGATTACCGAGACCCACCACCAGGAAGGGCCCACGCCTGTTTTCGTTCTCGAGCACTTCGTCCAATACCTACTTCTTTGCCGGGGCAGCGGCGTCTGCAGCTGCGTCGGTCTTGCCCTTCTTCGCCACCTCGGGTTCGGTAGGCGTAGCACCGGCTTCCGCTCCGGCTACAACTTCGCCCTCAGCCGGGGTTGCTGCTACTTCTTCGCGGATGGTGACAACGTGCGCCACGGTTGCGTCTTCGTTGGTCAGGTACTTGATCTTGTCGCTGTGCGGCAGGTCGCTGACGCGGAGAACACCGTGGAGAGCAAGCCCGGTCACGTCGACGTCGATATGATTGGGGATGTTGGTAGGGAGGCACTCGATTTCTACTTCGCGAAGAACCTGGTCGAGGATGCCGCCTTCTGTCTTTACGCCCACGGGAACGCCGAGGAGCTTGACGCGGACGCTGACCTGGAGGAGCTTGTCGAGCGCGATCCGCTTCATGTCGATATGGATGAGCTGATCCTTGATGGGCTCGCGCTGCCATTCCACGATCATGGCCTTGGCAGAGGAGACGCCGGCAACTTCGACGTCGAAGATGGTGTTGTGGCCGGTCTCAGAGTAGAGGATCCGCGTGATCTGCTTAGGATCGACTTCAACGGCAACGGCATCCGCACCCGCCCCGTAAAGGACGGCGGGGATTTTTCCGGCGGCGCGAACGCGACGCGCGGCATTCTTATTGAACTTGCCCGTTCTAGGCTTGGCTACGACGACTTCAGGCATTTGAGTCTCTCTTTTCTGTATTCGGGCACGGGAAGCAGCTTCCAGCGTCTCTCGCCTAACCGCTAGCTCGCAGGTTTGGAGGTAGTTGCTATATGGCTGAGTTTGTCGCTCCCTTTGTTGAGGAGTGCGAAGGTTTGAGTCTTCGCCTCCGTTTTTGTCTATCCAAGCTACTAGCTTGTGAGCTAGAAGCCAGGAGCTGCACTACGAGAACAGCGTACTTACGCTGGTCTCCATGTGGATGCTCTCGATGGCGGCGCCTAACAGGCCAGCAATGGAGAGCACCTTGATCTTGGGCGTTTTCTGTGCGGCTTCGCGCAACGGAACAGTGTTGGTCACAACGACTTGTTCGAGACGGGAAGCAGCAATTCGTTCAATCGCGGGACCGGAGAAGATGGCGTGACTGGCGCACGCGTGCACAGTAGCGGCTCCGTTTGCATAGAGCGCGTCCACGGTCTTGACCAGCGTTCCGGCGGTGTCGATGATGTCGTCGATGATCAGGCAGGATTTGCCATGCACGTCACCTACTACGTGCATCACTTCGGCGACGTTGATATCGGTGCGGCGCTTGTCTACGATGGCCAGCGGGGCTCCCATCTTCTGCGCGAAGAAACGAGCGCGTTCGACGCCGCCGGCATCGGGTGAGACAACGGTGAGATTGGGAAGGTTAAGCTCGCGGAAGTAGCTGACGAGAACGGGACTGGCGAAGAGGTGGTCGACGGGAATGTTGAAGAATCCCTGGATCTGCGCAGCATGGAGGTCAACAAAAAGTGCGCGGTTCGCGCCGGCAGTGGTCAACAGATCGGCGATGAGCTTGGCGCTGATGGCGACGCGGGGGCGATCCTTACGATCCTGCCGGGCGTATCCGTAATAAGGAACCACGACGGTGATGCGGGCGGCGGATGCGCGCTTGAGGGCATCGATGATGATGAGGAGCTCGACGAGGTTCTGGTCGACGGGGTAGCAAGTGGGCTGTACGACGAAGACGTCGACACCGCGGACATTCTCGAGCAACTGGAAGTAGACTTCGCCATCAGCGAAGCGCTGGAGCTTGGCTTCACCGACGGTGACGCCGATGTGGCGCGCGATCTCATCGGCAAGAGGGCGGTTGGCTGTGCCGCTGAAGAGCTTGAAGCGGCGGTCCTCGCTGAGATTGCGAGTTCGCTTGCGCTCGGCGGCAGGCTTCGCGTCCTTGGCCCTGGCATCCGGATTCTGGGCAGGCTTGTGAGCGCCGTCTTTATTGGCGTCCGGGGAGCCTGGCTGCTTTTCGTCCAGTGTTGCTATCGTCGATCCCAATTCCATCTCCAATACCTCCAAGCTGGTTGGCTTTGGCTGCATCTTGGTTGTCACAGAAAGCGCGAGAGGAATCTGGCTGGGCGACCTGGATTCGAACCAGGATAAATGCCTCCAAAGGGCATTGTCCTACCATTGAACGATCGCCCAACTCCACTCTTGCTTGCCGCTGATTGACAGCCGATGGCGAGTTTCTATCCCGCCGTGGAGGACTGTCAACCGAATGCACAGAGACTATTCCACAATCATTTCAGTCCAGTACTGCGAGCGCGGCAGAGTTTGCGTAAACTGGGTTTTCACGCCTGCCGCGGTCAGCCGTTACTGGGCTGCCTGTGCATGTTCCCGGGTCAGGTACAACCCGAAGAGCGCCGAACCGGACCCTGACAGGGACGCATGAAGGGCTGCCTCCGGGTTAGCGGCGGCCGCAAGAACACGCTTGATCTCAGCAAGGGAGGGATGCTGGGGGAAGACGACTCGTTCGAAGTCGTTCTGAATCCAGCTCGTGATCCCGGTGCGGACAAGCGCGGACTCTTGTGGTCCGGCCAGGTCCCCGTCAATGGCAGGGACACCGGAGGAGCCTTCGCCATCCATAGCCTCCGAGAAGGCGCTGACATAGGCGCGGCTCAACTGTTCCAGTCTATCTTCTGACGCATCAATGGTCAAACCTTCGCGGGCGCAAAGGGCGTCCCAGTCGCGGAACGCCTGGGGGGTGGACACGCCTACGGGCGGCGTGGCGATGAGACACCATGTCGGATCGAGGTCGGCGAGAGGGTAGACGATTTCGCCACGTCCGCGCCCCAGCACAGCCCCGCCAACCAGAAATAAAGGGACGTCAGAGCCTACCTTTGCGGCAAGGTCAAGCTGACGAGATGGCCAGCTGCCGGTATTGTGAAGGAGAGGCTCGTTGTCGGGAACTCCCATATTTTCCGCAAATTGCGTGGTGTCGAGCCAACTTCTTCTTCCAGAATCATCCGGCAGAGCGTCGGTGCGGAATCGGGTCAGCTCATTCTCTAAGCCGACGAGAGCGGCTATGGCATTGGCGGATCCAGCTCCCAAGCCGCCCTGGATCGGAAGTCGCTTATCGATATAAATAGATACGTTCGCGGGGGTGGCTTGGTCCTCCAGAGCCAAGGCGACCATCTTCCACGCGGTGTTCCGGGCATCGGTCGGAACGCGAGGGTCATTCGAGGTGAGGCGGATGGAGGTTTCAGGAGCCGGGTGGGCGGTGACAGTGACCAGATCGTGCAGTTCGATGGTCTGATAGACCGTCGCAAGAGGGTGGAAACCGTCCGCGCGGGGAGCTCCTATGTAGAGGCCCAAGTTGATCTTGGCGTGCGAGCGAACGGTGGTGGGCATACCGGTCCATTGTAGAGCCGAGCCGTTCCGCGATCCCGGGGAAGCGCTTCGTCACGCGAGGTGAATTTCACTTTCGAAAGCACGTAGAATTTCTTGCATTCCGGCAGGCGGGTGGCGGAATTGGGGGTGTCATGACTCCTCTGGGCAAAGCTGGATTGGGCTTCGTGCTCCTGCTGTTGGCAGGCCCTTCGCGGGCGAGCGGGCAAAACGCGGCTCAGAGCTCCTCCCGGCCGGCCGTTTTTGTAACTCCCATCGAGCTCATCCACGACAAACCATACGTGTCGGTGATGGTCAATGGTCGGGGACCTTATCGGTTTCTGATCGACACTGGAACCGGAGCGCAGGCTCTGGTGTCTCCGGAACTGGTGCAGGAACTGGGCATGCCGGTCGTGGGACATGCGCGGCTTACCGACCCAAGCGGGCAGGGAGAGCAGCGGTCCGAGATGATCTGGGTCGATTCGCTCAAGATAGGCAATCTCGAATTCCAGGAGGTGAAGGCCGTTGAGCATCGCCTCTTCCGCGAAGAACAGAACTGCCAGGGCGTGCTCGGATTTCCGCTTTTTGAGGACTATCTCCTGACGCTGGATTATCCGGGCAAGAAGATGATGCTTTCCGCCGGCATTCTGCCGGAGCATGCGGCGGGATCGATCTTGCCTTTTCGGCTGAAAGATGGAGTACCGGTCGCCACGCTACAAATCAAAGATTTGAGTGTGGAGGCCCAGATCGACTCGGGGGGAAGCGGGTTGAGCCTTCCGGATGCGATTGCCGGAGAAATGAAGTTCCAGACTACGCCGGTGGAGTATGGAAAAGCCGAGTCGCTCGCGACGCGCTTCTCATTGAGAGCTGCAAGGCTTGAGCCAGATGTGCGTCTCGGTCCATACATCTTTCGGAAAGCGTTTGTCGAGATCAATTCAGCATTCCCGCTTGTGAATGTCGGGTCCACGCCGCTGAAAAACTTTGTCATCACCTTTGACCAGCAGGAAGGCATGATGCAGGTGTATAGCAGACAGAGGGTGATGCCCCTCGATGCTTCGCCAGTGCTGCTGGAGATGCAGAATGAGCCGCGGCGCCAAGCCTCCGATGCAAAGCTGGTGCCGGTCGGGTAGAGCGCCGGGTATTCAGCCTTGGCTTGCACCAAGGCCTACTGAGTTTTTGATTGCGGGTAATGAGCATCTTTGCGTAGGCTTGGGGCGTTATTCCCCTATCCTTTTTGCTCTACGCGGAGTTTCGATGAAGCGGCGTTCTTTTCTGAAGAGTGCGGCGGCTTTGTTGCCTGCTGCTGGATTCAATCCGATTTCGATCGCCGAAGGGCCCGCTCAGGGACAAGAGCAAGTGATCGCTGCTGGGCAGGACACGTTGGGAGAACCTCATTCGCTTGGATTCAGCACAATTCTGTTCAAAGTGCTTCCCCGCGAGACCAGCAACGGGCTGTTTGTTATCGAGCACATGAACCTGACGAGGGGAGGTCCTCCATTGCATAAGCACCCGAATCAGGAAGAGTACTTCTACGTGATCTCGGGTGAGGTGAGGTTTGCATTAGGGGACCGGAGGGTGATTCTGAAGGCCGGCGATTCGGTGCTGGGACCACGTGGTATCCCGCACACGTTTGCTGCTGTTGAGGGAAAGCCGAGTCACATGCTGATCGCGTTTACGCCGGCGGGGAAGATGGAGGAGTATTTCAGGGCGACAGCAATTTCGAATCCGCCGAAGCAGGATGCAGCCTTCTGGCGCAAGTTCGATGTTGAGCTGCTGGGTCCCTCGCCGTTTGCTGGCTGACAGCCGAGTGGAAGAATGCTGAAACAATCTCTTTTTGTCGCGCGTACTGCTGTTAGAGCTACACTGATGCGGCAAAGGAAACCTGTGTCTACGGACACGGAAAGGCAAAACGGGACGATGAAGATTATTCAGGGCGTGGCGGTGATGGCAGTTCTGGCTGGATCGATTGCATTGCAGGCGCAAACACCAGCACCGGCAGAAAACACTCCAACAGCGGATGAGATCGTGGCGAAGCATATTGAGGCGATCGGTGGAAAGGCTGCCATCGGACAGGTGAAGTCGATGACCATCGAGAGCTCGACCTCGGTGATGGGGAATGATGCTCCGACGGTTACCACGGTGTCAGACGGAGTGGGGTATAAGAACGAGACGGATTTCAATGGTACGAAGATTGTTCAGTGCTACAACGACAAGGGCGGCTGGATGGTGAATCCAATGGCCGGTGCAGCGGATCCGACGCCGATGCCAGAGGACCAATACAACCAGGGCAAGGGGCAGATCTATATTGGAGGACCATTGTATGACTATGCGGCTAAGGGCAGTAAGATCGAACTGATCGGAAAGGAAGGGCCCTCGTACAAGATAAAGCTGACGTCGAAAGAGGGTACGGAAACCACGTTTCTGATCGATTCAACAAGCTACATGATCACCACAGTGCTGGCGAAGGGGAAGATGCAGGACCAGGACGTGGACATTACCTCGAAGTTTTCGGATTACCGAAAGACAGACGTCGGCTACATGGTTCCCTACGCGATTGACATCGACCTCGGTCAATTCCAATTGTCCATAGCAGTGAAGAAGGTGGAACTGAACAAAACGATTGATCCGGCAGTCTTCGAGATGCCGAAGCCGGCGGAAGCTCCGAAACCGGCAATCTAGCGCCAGGCCCCGGGCCGCGTTCTTTCTCCTAGAGCGCGGCCGTGGTGCTTTCCACCATTTCTCTCGCTTTACGGAGCGATACAACTGGATCGGAAGTGGGCTTGAATTCCATGGCTACGGCGTGCCGGTATTTAAGCTGAACGAGCTTTCGATAGACATTTGCATAATTGATCTCGCCCGTGCCCGGCTCGTGACGGCCGGGAACGTCCGCCACATGGATGAGGCCGATCACATCGATGTGCTTGTCCAGCTTTTCAATGAGGTTGCCTTCGGCGATCTGCTCGTGGAAGAGGTCATAAAGGAACTGCACCTGCGGGTGGTTGACCGCGCGCACAATCTCAATGGCCTCGGCTGCTGATTGCAGAAAATAATGTGGGTTCTCTTCCGGATCGATGCACTCGAGGAGAAGTCGCACTGGTTGACCATCGATCTGCTTCCCATCCACCAATCCAACAGCGCGTTTGAGCCCCTCAACGCAACTTTTGTGCTGCGCTTCGTGAGACATGTCCGACACGACATTTCCGGAGAGGACGATCATAGCCGGGCAGGAAAGCTTCTCCATGGGCGTGAGTGCATCTTTCAGCTCCGAAAGAAAGGCATTGCGAATGGAAGGGTTGCCGATACCGTTGTGCAGCCCGGCTGTTGCGTCGAAGCGGATCTTTAGTCGGTTGGCAGCGGCGATCGCCTTTTCGTAGTCGGCTTGAGACCATTTGGCGTATTCGCCGACAAGCTCGATATTGGTGTAGCCGGCTTCGGCGATTTTCGCGAGGCGCTGCTCAAAGGGAAGGTCGTTGAAGACAGTCCAGAGCATAACGGAAAGCGGAAAGGGTGAGATGCCTGGGTCGAGAGTGGAGGAAGCCTCGGATCGAAGAGCAGTGGTGGCGAGCGCAGCGGAGGCAACTTTCTGTGCGAATTGACGACGATTCATTGGGTCCTCTTTTTAGATAGTTCAACTTTGCCGGAGCGGCGGAACGCCTGCCAATCTTTTTTGGCCTGGGGAGCCCTCCGCGGAAAAAGACAAACGGCGACTGTGCCATGAGCTGATGCTTGAGCTTGAGTAAGGGTGGCACGCGGGCCGCTCAGCGCGGTCAAGCAATGCCAGCGGAGCAGCTCTCCTGCCTATTATGTTGAGCTGGTCGTTTTGCTGACGGCCAAGCTGCTTGCGGCGTGCCCGTCCGAGATTTCGCCGCTCCTCGGGTGTTGCCCAGGACATTGCAATGGAGCTCCAGAGTTCTCCACATGGAAGAATAGACGGTTGAGCTTCGGATGCGAGTGTCAGAGTGCCAAGACCGACAGAGCGGTTTTGCTCGAGTAAACTGGAGACCCGGGACAGTTTATCCAACGCCATGTCTGAAGATCGTGCCCGCCTGGAGGATATCTCTTGAGGTATTTCGCCCGCAGGCTTGCCCTTGCTTCGATGGCAGTGATGGTGTGTGCGCTCGGGCTGTCAGGGCAGAAGTCTGCCAAGGATCTCACAGTTGAGGAGATTTTCGGTCACGGTCCACTGACGGGCACGCCTCCTAGCGGGATCGCCTGGTCTCCTGATGCACAACACCTGGCATATCTAGATGGCGGTGAGTTGGTCGAGATCGATCCCGGCGTAGGGAAGGCTCACATCCTGGTTGGTCATGGAAAGCTCTCGACCTTGCGCGCTAAGAGCGCTCTGAATGAAGAAGACAAGGACCACCGGCGACGGTATGGGATGCCCAGCTATCTGTGGGCACCAGATTCGAAGCATCTGTTGTTCGATTCGAACGGGAGCCTCTGGTACTACGAACTGGCGAACGGTACGGGGATCGATATAGGTTTCACTGGTGCCGGTTCAGGTGATGATCCGAAGTTTTCTCCGAATGGCGATTATGTCTCATTCGTGCGCAATCATGGGCTAGCCATCGTGCCGCTGCGCAGTCCAGACACGCCGACCGTGATCGTCGCGGCTTCGCCCAACCTGAACACATTGAACGGCGAAGTGGACTGGGTCTACCTGGAAGAGCTGAACACGCGGAGCAACTATTTCTGGTCGCCGGATTCTAAGAGCATCGCCTATCTGCAAACGCTCGAGGAGAATGTCCCTGCCTATCCGCTTGTTGACTGGATCCCGACGCACGCAACGGTGGAGATTCAGCATTATCCACAGCCTGGAGATCTCAATCCCGAAGTACGCGTGGGCGTGGTGAGCACGAGAGGGGGCAAGACGGCGTGGGTTCATATCCCTGTCGACCAGGGACAGGACTACATCCCGCGCTTTGGATGGGTTGATCGAAGGACGCTTTGGGTGGAGACACTCAGTCGCGACCAGAAGCACAGAAGGATCTATTTCGCGGATCCCGGAACAGGGGCAGCGCACCTGGTTCTTGAGATCTCGGATGAGAAGTATGTGAACGAAAACCTTGACGCGTATGTCGCACACGGCTGTATCGTGCTCACCGACTGGGCGGACGGACACAACCACATTTACCTATATCGTTATGATGAAGGCAGAACCGATTCGACGCGCGCTACCCTCGACAAGCAGCTAACCAAAGGCGACTTCGATGTGTTTGAGATCTACCGGGTGGATGCTTCTCGCAGAGAGATCTTCTACGCGTCCAACGAGACCTCGCCGATGGAGCGGCAGGCATGGCGCGTGACGTTCGAAGGCGAACGCAATCAGATAACACACGGCGCAGGTTTTCATGATGCTCAGTTCGCGTCAGTCGGCGACAATTACGCAGACAAGTTTTCGGCGCGCATGGCTCCGCCGAGAATCCAAATGTGTGGTGTCGGTACAAGCTGCGTCCCGTTCTGGCAATCGAGTTCGCTTGACGTATACACTCTGCAAACGCCAGAGCAGATCGAGGTCAAGGCGCAGGACGGAATTATGTTGTACGGAACCTTGCTGATGCCACCCACCGTGACGGGCACAGCAACGGTGCCGCTGATCGTGAATCCGTATGGGGGGCCCGGCGTACAAACAGTTGTGGATCGCTGGAGCGATTCGCTGCTGTTTGACGAGTTGCTCGCGCAGCATGGATTCGCGGTTCTGCATGCAGACAACCGCGGAATGGGAATGAGAGGGCGCGATTTCGAACAGGCTGCGTATCATAACTTCGGCCCCGTACAGTTGCACGATCAGTTGACTGTCATCGACGCGGTTCTTGCGAAGCATCCAGAACTCGACGAAAAGCGGATGGGTTGGTGGGGAGGCAGCTGGGGTGGAACGTTCAGTCTATATGCAATGAGTCACTCCGACAGATTCAAAGCGGGGGTGGCTTTAGCTCCGGTGACGGACTGGCGCAATTACGATTCCATCTATACAGAGCGATATCTGGGTCGTCCCGCTGAGTTTCCCGAGGGGTACAGAGAGTTCTCATCATTGAATTCGGCCGCTAACCTTAAAGGACGGCTTCTGCTGGTGCACGGAACGGGCGACGACAACGTGCATATCGAGAACACTGTGCAATTCGTTCAGAAACTGATCGAGGCAAAGATCCCATATGACCTGCAGATCTATCCCCGCAAGACACATTCATTCTCGAGGACTGATGTTCGGGTGCATATGTATGGACGCATCCTGGCGCACTTCGAAGAGTATTTGAAAGACCCTGCTCAATGAAACGAGTTAGCAACCTCTAAAGCGCGGCAACTGGAGAACGCACTTGAGCGCGCCGGACTAAAGCTCGTGTCGGCTGAAGAATTCATCCTTTTCGCGTTTGGGGCAGTTGGTGCATTCAAGGCAGCAGACAAGCAGAACCGCCACCCCCAGCGTGACCAGAATGGCCAACACACTCGCGTAAGAGCCGATGAAATGAGTAAGAGTATGCATATGCCACTGTGGACTGCATGAACCGGTTGCTGTTGAGATAGACCGCAATCAGCAGCGAAAAGTCTCAAATGCAGGATTTGTAGCAGCCCAAGTCTAACACCTCGTTAGATGAGAGTGGAGGGTTTCCACGTTGTAAATGGGCGAATAAAGAGCGAATATAAGACGTGGCGCATGTGATAAGTGGAAATCCCGGAACGGAACTCCCACCTGAGGAGTGGCCGGAAGGCACGGCGTCGGAATCGCTTGCCACGGTTTCACGTGACCAAGCCGATGGTTCGCCCTCTGTTAACTGGCTGTTCGTAGATCTGAATTCATACTTTGCGTCGGTTGAGCAGCAGGATCGTCCGGAACTCAGGGGGAAACCGGTCGGCGTTGTCCCCATGATGGCCGACACGACCTGCTGCATTGCCGCCAGTTACGAGGCGAAAGCCCACGGGGTAAAGACGGGGACTATCGTGGCGGATGCTCGACGGATGTGCCCCGGCATGATTTTCGTGGAGGGTCGGCACGAACTTTATGTGGAGTTTCACCACCGGATCGTCGAAGCAGTCGAAAGCTGCCTGCCGGTTTCGGCGGTGATGTCCATTGACGAAATGGCGTGCAGGCTGATGGGGCGGGAGAGGCCTCTGCTCGCTGCACTGGAGTTAGGACGGAAGGTGAAGGCGACCATCAAGGAGAAGGTCGGGCCCATGCTCCGTAGTTCCGTAGGGCTCGCCACGAGCCGATACCTCGCCAAGGTCGCGAGTGACATGGAGAAGCCGGATGGCTTGGTCGCACTGACCCTCGACATGCTTCCCAAGGCCCTCTGTCAATTGACGCTGCGAGACTTGCCGGGGATTGGCGCGCAGACGGAAAAGCGACTGAATGAGAGGGGCATTCGCACCATGGATGACCTGCTGGAACTCGACTGCGAGAAGGCTGGGCAGATGTGGGGCTCGGTGTGGGGCGAACGCCTCTGGTACTGGCTCCGTGGCGAGGACTTCGAGACTTCGGAAACAGAGCATCTGAAGTCAATCAGTCATTCGCACGTGCTGGCTCCGGAAATGCGGACCCCGGAGAAGGCTTGGGCGGTGGCGCACAAACTGCTGCACAAGGCGGCGATGCGGCTGCGATCCCATAAGCTTTGGACGAGTTCGATTGGATTGGCGGTTGGGTTTTCGGTGCCGCGCGAGATGAATGCTCCCGTTAGCAGGTTCGGCGTGCCGACGCGCGGATGGCACCATGAGATACGGCTAATGGAGTGCCAGGATAATCAGACTCTGATCGGTGCCCTCTGCCGCTTGTGGAATGAGAAGCCGAAAGGCAAAGGCTACGACGAACCCTATTTCATTGGAGTCAGCCTGAACGGCCTCGTGCCGGACCGACTGCACTCGCTGAATCTCTTCGACTCACTAGAAAACGCGAAGAGCCGGGCAAGACTGTTGGAGGCAATGGACCAGCTGAATCAGAAGTATGGAATGAGTACGCTAGCTCCGGCCACCATGCTGGCGGCGTACAAGGCTGCACCGACGCGGATCGCGTTTCACAGCATTCCCGATCTGTTTTAAGAACAAATCCCTTGCTGGAAAAACGAAAAAGGAGCCGCGCGGTAACACGGCTCCTCTTGGGTTGATGCTTCGAGACTAGCGATGCACGAGCGGCTGAACAATCAGGTGTTCAGGGCTGTTAATGGCGTAGGGAGAACCCGGAGCCAGCTGAACCGACGTCGGAGTGATGGTATACACGCGAAGCTTACCAGTCGTCTGGCTGATCGCGTAAAGGTGATCGCTGTTATCCCAGAAAATCTGATTCACCGGGTCGGTTGTAAGGAGGCCTTTATCTTTTTTGATGGGATTGTCGCCGTTGAAATGGAAGATCTGCAGGCCTTGCTGTCCCGCGACGGCGAGGAGTCTGCCGGAAGGCGACATCTTCATGTCGTAAGGATCAGCGATCAGGGATGACGGCATATTCGAGTACTTGCTCCTGGTGCTGATGACTCCAGTCTTACTCACCGTGTAGGTTGCCAACTGAGGCAGCGCTGTGGTGCAGCCTGGTGGGTTTGCCGGCTGCATAAGCATGGCAAGGTGGTTTGTGGGATCGGCGGCAACAAGCTCAGGAACGAAACGGCGGAAATCTTTCGAGGGTGTCGGGTAGTTGGCCAGTGCGCCACCTGAGACGAGAAGCCCGTTCGCTTTTCGCTTGAATCCGTAAATCCCGTAATACATGCAGTCAGAGTTAACCGCGGTGTAGGCATAAACGTTGTTTCCAATGAAGGATGCCGCGTTGTTGTCGCCAGGAAAGACCCCGGTGATGTTTATCCCGATGTACCGCAATTTACCGGTCTGCTTGTTGAGCGCAAAGGAAGCGACGCCGGTGTTGTCGCAATCGGCGTTGAACTCCTGAATATAAAGCGAACTGCCGGTGTGGTCGAAGAAGATCTGGTTGGCAATGGGGCAGTTGTCGTCGATTGAGTACTTGGCGTAGTCGGAAGAGGCTTCGTAGCGGAGTGTGCCGCCCTTCTCAATGACGAAGGTATCGATGTTGGGCTCGGAATGGTTAACGGCTAGAAGATGGCTACCGTCGACTGCCATTGCATCGACGTTTTCGCGGAAGGGAGAGCCAAAGATCGGGGTGAGTTTTCCGCTGCGTGCTACAGACCATGCGGTGATTTCATTGGTGCTGCTGTTATTCGGGTTGTCGGCGACATAAACGTAAGCCACTGCCTGGGAAAACGCGTTACTGGCGACCAAGGCAAAGCTCAGGAAGGCAAAGAACTGCAAACTGCGTTTCATGGGAGGTCTCCTCTGGTGGGCAGACCCGCACTGGCCCGGGCACTACTTACGTCATTCGAGACATTTTGTTGACTCGCGGTTGTATGAAGAAGCCGCTGCGTCCCGCGAAGTGGAAGTACTTCTCAAAAATACTGATCTGAACATTTTTCTTTCCATCCGCGTACATTTTGCATCCCCACCCGCGGCACGCTGCGGATTAAGAGGTAGAAGCGAAACCCATGGCGCAGAAATGGCAGCCGGATTTCGAAAAACTGGTGGACGAACACCAGTCCATGGTGTTTTCGCTGGCATGGCGCATGACTGGCGATCGTGGACTGGCGGAAGAAGTCGCGCAAGATGTGTTTCTGGAGTTGGACAGGCATATGGCCCGCATCGAGAGCCCCGAGCACGCATTGAACTGGCTAAGGCGAGTGGCTGTGAGCCGGTCCGCGGACGCGCTTCGGCGGCGACGGGTAAGAGGCGTAGACCTCTGGGTTGAGATCGAAGAGAAGCATGGCTCTCCTTCAGAAGAGAGACAGTCTCCACTGGAGACCCGCCTGGAGCAATTGCTGTCGACCCTTCCTGAAGCGCAGCGGGCGGCATTGGTTCTTCGCTACCAGGAAGATATGACGCCTGAAGAGATTGCAGTCACTGTCGAGGCACCTTTGGCGACTGTGAAGAGCAATTTGCATCGGGGGTTGAAATTGCTTCGCGCCAAGGCAACAACGAATTTGAAGGAGTACATTCGTGGACTTTGAATGGCCTGATCAGCCTGAAGAATTCAACGAGTTTGAGCGAGAACTGAAGCAGGCGATGGAGCGGCGCCCAGCTCCCCCCGGCCTCAAGCGGGGGATCATGCAGAAGAGGAGTGCCCGTTCAACTGAGCGGCACCACACGACCATGATCTGGTGGCAGCGGCTGGCCGCCTCTTTGCTGATTGCGGGAGTGATCGCAGGGGGCTTCGGTTGGCGGCAGATGGAAGAAAGGCGCAGGGGTGAAGAAGCAAAGCAGCAGGTGTTGACCGCTCTTCGCATTACCAACCAAGTCTTGAACAACATGAACAGAAAGCTTGTGGAGCACGACAGGTCCGATAACGGCAAGTAGGTGAAGGAGAGATCGATGAAGAACCGGGTAAGAACCTGGGTCTTGTGTTTAGCGGGAGTGGCATTTGCGGCGATCCCGTCGGCGGCGCAGACCGGCTTGCCACTGCCCTCGCCCGTTGAGAAAGAGCTGGCCGCGCGGGCTTCGAATGTCACTGAGGTGACGCTGGGAAAAAACATGTTGGGGTTTGCAGCGAAGTTCCTGGATGGCAAAGACAAGGACGAGGAAGCAACGCGTCATCTGATCGAAGGGCTGGATGGGATCTATGTGCGGGAGTATGAGTTCGATAAAGAAGGACAGTACTCGACGGTAGATATCGAGAAACTGCGATCGTATTTCCAGACCGGAGGCGAATGGTCACCTATTGTGCACGAGCACGATAAGCGGAGCGGCGAGAGCACAGACGTGATGATGAAGATGGTGAACGGTCAGCCGCATGGGCTGTTCGTCCTTGACGCGGAAGCGAAGGAACTGACCGTCGTGCTGATTCTCGGGCCGGTGAAGATGGAAGATCTGAGCAAGCTTTCTGGGATCGGCGGGCTTGGAGTGCTGGGCGACATCGATTCGGACTCACACGGAAACGCAAACAAGAACAAAGACAAGGTAAAGCCGCCCAAGGCGAAAGGCCGGGGTGACGAATGAGAAAGCTGATCTTGATTCCGATCTGTTTTCTGGCTCTCGCGGTACCGGTGGTCGTACTTGCAAACGGCGTACAGGGCGGGTTTGACCAGGTTGTGAGTTCGATCGAATCGCGTTATCGCGTACATGCCGACCGCATTCCCCTGCTTGGGCTAGTGAGCTTTGTTGCTCGAGCATCGACACACGATGGAGTTCGCGGGATGCACGTTGCTGAGATCGAGGACTTCCATGCCGATGTGGACGGCGAAGAGCTAAACAAGCTGGTTACGGAAAAGCTGGGTGCGGGTTGGGAGCGCGTGATTCGCGAGACGAGCCGCAGGGGCGGCAGCCAGACGCTTATCTTCATGCGACCCGAGGGACCACGGATGGGGATGTTCGTTCTCGATCTCGATGGGCATGAGATGGATGTGGTGCAGATGTCAGTGGATCCCGATCATCTGAGCGAGAAAATCGTGCAGTATGACCATCATCGGAACTAGGGTTAGAAGTCAGGAGTCTGTGAACAGAAGAGTGCATGCTTGAATCGATCCCTAAGATCCGGCTGAGCGCGGGTGTAATTTGAGTGCGGGCAGCAGCGAACGTACCACGAGAGCGGTGTCGCTCTCCTTCATTTGCGCCAGTGGCCAAAACATCGCTTCTTTTGGATCTTCCGTGATTGAATCGAACTTCCCGTCCTCGACGATCCGAACGATCTGCCACAGTGTGGACCCTCAGTCAGCTGGAGCCTCGGAAGAGGTTTGCGAAACGGCGGAGGACGGACACTTACGATCTCCTGAGCTTCGGTTATTCAGAGCGCAGGGCCTGCATGGGATCGACGCGCGACGCCTGCCGCGCCGGGAACCAGCTTGCGGCAAGAGCGACTCCGATGATGATGATGGAGACGGTTCCAAAAGTGATGGGGTCGTCAGGACGGACTCCACGGAGAAGATTGGCAACGAGCCTCGCCAGGGCGAACGCGAGCAAGAGGCCGATTGTGAGCCCTGCGCCTGTCAGCCAGGATGCACGGCGCAGAATCATACGCAGCACATCATCTTTGCTCGCTCCCATCGCAAGACGGACTCCTATCTCGCGAGTGCGCTCACCAACAAGATTCGCCATCACCGCGAAGATACCTATGGCGGAGAGAAGCAGTGCAATGAATGCGTCGAGGGCCAACATGGAAGCGGCATACATCAGCCCAACCAGGTTGTCGCGAATCAGGTTTCTGTATGTCTGCACTGGGTCGAGTGGAATTCCGGCGTCTATGGAGGCTAGAGCTTTGCGAGCAGGCCCGGCGAGAGAAAGCGGATCGCCCTTGGCGAGAATAGCGATAGTTGATCCTGCGAGCGGCTGTTGCGCGAAGCTCGTGTATACAGCGGGAGGCAAATCATTTTCCCAGAGCGAGTAGTTCGCCTCTTCGGACACGCCGACAATGGTGAGCCATGGATCGTGGCTCTTGCTGTCTCCCAGGCGAATGCGGTGCCCTATCGGATTGTTCCCGCCGAAGTAGTGATCTGCAAATCGTTGGCTGACGATCGCGACCGGCATGGAATAAGCTGAATCGCCCAGTGTAAAATTTCGGCCATCCAAAATAGGAATGTGGAATGCGTCAAAGTAACCCGGAGTTACGGCGAGCCGCACCGCTGTCTGCAGCTTCCCGGGAGTAGTGGGCCGGTTCTCGATTGCGACGTCGAGTTGCCAGCCCGAGTCCGTGTAGGGCAGGGCCGTCGCCATTTCGACGCGGTCCGCGCCAGGAATTGCACGCAGCCGGTCAAGCGCTGCCGTATACCATGCCGCCTGCTTCTCAGGCGTGTCGTAGCGCTTCACGGGAAGATCGGGGTGCAGCGTAAGGACCTTCTCGGGGGAATAGATATCGGCCTGGTGGAACATGGAGCTCATTCCCTTAGCCATGAGTGCCGCGCCGATGACGAGAGCAACGGCCAGCGATATCTGCGCGACGGCGAAAACGCTGCGAAGACGGCTGCGGCCAGTAGCCTGACGCGAGCCCGCACGGAGCTGATCAACGAGGCGAATGCGAAGTGCCTCGATACAGGGCGCGAGGCCGGCGACTATTCCGGAGAGCACTGCGAGAAGGATGGAGAACGTGAGGGCACGTCCATTGATCGAGATGTTGTCCCAGCCGGGGATGTAGCGCGCGACGCGTGCGGGCATGGCGATCAGAGTGAGGTGCAGATACAAGGCGGCAAAACCGATGCCAAGCCCTGCCCCGACAAGTGCAAGCAAGATGTTTTCCGTGAGGAGCTGGCGAATGATGCGCTTGCGTGTTGCTCCCAGGGCCGTGCGCATCGCGATTTCGGGACGACGCGCGACTCCGCGTGCAAGCTGGAGATTGGCAACGTTGGCGCAGACGACCAGCAGTACGAACATCGTGGCGCCCATGATGAGCTTGTAGTAGAGAGGCGTGAGGTCGCCATTGATGTCGTCGAGCAATGGCTCGACGTGAACGGTCCAACCCTGGTTCGTGGCTGGATATGATTTCGCAAGGCGGTCGGCAATGATCTGCATCTCGGATTGAGCCGAGTGAAGCGCCACTCCGTCACGCAGTCGTCCGAGCACGAGAAAACTGTGATCGCTGCGGTTGGCAGACTGCGTTGGGGTTGGCGCGAAAGGCAGAAGCATGTCCACGGCAGGGGGGTACTGCATGGTTCGAGGAAGCACGCCAATGATGGTGTATTCATGCTGGTCGAGCTGAATCTTCTGGCCAACAATACGGGAGTCTGCTCCGAAATGACGGCGCCAGAATCCATAATTTAAGACCGCCACTGCATCACGCCCGGGTTCGCATTCGCTCTCGTCGAAGGTGCGACCGAGAAACGCGTTGGTGCGCAGAACCCTGAAGAAAGAAGAAGAGACGAGATCGGCGCTGATCTGCGCGGCATCACCAACACCCGAAAGGGTGAAGTTCGCGCCCTGGATAGCTGCCAGATCTTCGAAGGAGCGGTTCTGCCGGCGCAGATCGTTGAAGTCGGCGAGGGTGACCGGCTCTTTGCCGCGCTGTTGCTGCTCAGCCAAAACCATCACATGGTCGAGCGCTGGAACCGCGAGGGGTCGTAGCACAACGGCATCCATGCTGCTGAAGATGGCCACATTGACGCCTATGCCGATGGCGAGAGTGGCGATCACCGTCAATGCGAATCCGGGAGACTTGCGCAGCTGGCGGGCAGCATAGCGGATATCGCGCCATAGACTCGCGAGTGCCAGGCTCGTATCGAAGGCGGCGACGCGTTCCCTTGTGCTCGTCGGATTCCCGAAGCGAAGGAGTGCATCGCGGCGCGCCTGATCGGGCGACATACCGGCTGCAAGATTGGCATCTGTGCGCAGGTCGATGTGAGATTGCAGCTCATCGGCGATGTCGCGATCGATCGCGTTGTATCGGAAGAGGTTGGTCAGGCGGAACAGGGCCATGGAAGGACTCCGAGGTGGTACCTGGCTTTCATGCGTAACGCAGCACGGCTCTTACGCCTTTAACGAGCTGATCGAAGCTTTCTTCAACCTGTTGCAACTGGCGGCGCCCTATGGCGGTGAGTTTGTAGTACTTAGCGCGGCGATTGGTCTCAGTAAGCGACCACTCGGCCGAAATCCAGCCGCTCTGCTCCATGCGGTGGAGCGCAGGATATAGCGAGCCCTCTTCAACACGAAGCAGGTCGTTGGACGCGCTCTGGATGTGGAGGACAATGCCGTAGCCATGGAGAGCGGCGTTCTGATCAAGGGTTTTCAGGACCAGAAGGTCGAGAGTGCCCTGGAGATCGTTTTTAGCCATTCCTTTGATATACCTCTTGATTTCTTGGTACATAGAAAGCTAGGCCTAGACGTATAGGTATGTCAAGTAGCCTGTGACGAACAGTTAATACTCAATGACCAGTATTACTGCGGGTTTCCTGGTTTCCGGCAGCCACCGTCTATCTGTCCACCTGCCTCCCCCTGCCGCGTTATCCTTCTGGGGTTGGGGGATCGAAATGACTGATACTGCTGCGCGTCCGCAACTTGCCTATTTAACCGACGTACTGAAGGAACTCAGGGCGAAAGGAACGCACTTCAGGCTTCGAGTCCTTGATGATCAGCAGGCGCCCGTTTGCCACTACGACGGCAAGGAAGTCATCAACCTGGCGAGCAACAACTACCTCGGGCTGGCGAACCATCCGAAACTGATCGAAGCATCGCTGAAGGCCACACGGGAATTGGGGGTAGGTTCAGGTGCGGTCCGGACCATCGCGGGAACCATGCGAATCCACATGGAACTCGAGGAAAGGATTGCCCGGTTCAAAAATGTTGAGGCGTGCGTGGTTTTCCAGAGCGGATTTGCGGCGAATGCCGGCACGGTGAGCGCGATCCTCGGCAAAGACGACTTCATCCTTTCAGATGAACTGAATCACGCCAGCATCATTGATGGCGCGCGCCTGTCGCGAGCAAAAATCAAGGTATTCCGGCACAAGGATGTGGCGCATTGCGAGGAGTTGTTGAAGGAAATCGAGAACGAGCCTGGGCACAAGCTCGTGATAACGGACGGCGTTTTCTCGATGGATGGCGATATCGGGCCGGTGGACAAGCTTGCGGCAGTGGCGGAGAAGCATGGAGCCATCATGATGGTGGACGATGCGCATGCTTCGGGAGTGCTGGGGCGAAATGGACGCGGGTCGATTGATCACTTCGGGATGCACGGGCGTGTGGATGTGCAGGTGGGGACGTTGTCAAAAGCGATCGGCGCACTCGGCGGATATGTTTGCGGATCGAAGGATCTGATCGATTACCTGTACCATCGCGCGCGGCCATTTTTGTTTTCGACTTCGCATCCGCCGTCCGTGGCGGCGACATGCATTGCGGCGTTCGACATCCTGGAACAGGAACCGGAGCGCATCGAGCGGCTCTGGTCGAATACCAGGTACTTCCAGGGCGCGTTGAAGAGTGCCGGATTCAACATCGGTGGCGTGAATACCCCTGCCACGGAGACGCCCATTACGCCGGTGATAATCGGCGAAGGACGAGCAGCGATGGACTACTCGCGCGCGTTATTTGAAGAAGGAGTGATGGGAACGGGGATCGCATTCCCGACGGTACCGGAAGGGAAGGCGCGCATACGGCTGATTCTGACGAGCGAGCACACGAAGGCTCAGATGGATCGAGCGCTGGAAACGCTGGAGCGTGTGGCGAAACGCATCGGACTACTTGGCTAAGTCCTCTTGAGGACCTCCGTCGTGGGCGGGATCCTCGTCCCAGGCAGATGTAGAGGCGTTGAACCACTTCTGAGCGGTCTTATATAGCTTGTTCATTTCGGCTCTCCGGGCCGATGTGTGCACCTCTTTCCTCTGCCGCGGAGTCAGAGACCAATTCAGTGGATCGGTGCCGACGGTGTCAGTAGACCACTCATCAGCAAACACCAGCGATTGGATGATGACCTTTCCCGCATAGGCATGTTCCAGCAATTCCAGTCCCGACTGATCCCTCGGAGTGATGCTTTGATGGCCTGCCTGCCAGAAGCCAAGCAGAGGGCCTCCAACCTGACTGAAGAGGTTCCATGGAGCATTTCCGCTATTGTGATCAGGAACCGATTCGGGACCGCTGCCATAGATTGCATCGCTATTACGAATTTCGATAAGCAGAATTCGTAATGGATTGTTCTGTGACGCGGGCAATACCGGACAACTGTCTGCGGCCTTGGGAGGCTCCGGTGCTGTCCCTGAGGGAGGATTCGTGTTGGCGGGGCCGAGCGCGTAGCGTAGGAACTCCAGCGCCGATGCCGTACCGTCGTTATCGTAATACCCTCCATCCGCGAAATGCACGCTGTTAACTGCGTTATCCAAGACCATCGGAGCACGAGCAGCAGAAGAGACGTATGGGAACGTCGCGGAAAGCTGGGCTGCACTGGAGATTGGAAGATCAGAGTATCCGGCAGCTTTTCCGTCGATCATGCGTTTCTTAAAAGTTTCGAGGAATGAACGTGCCCGGTAGTCAGGTCGGGATTCGCCTTCGAGTTTGCAATTGGGGATCTTGTAATTTGCAGATAGGAATCTTTCGCCGCTTTCAACCACGGTGGTATTCATGGTGAATGCAGGGCCTGATCCCGCGGGGAAGTCGCGCAGTGTCAAGCCACTGCCGGTCTCATCCGTTGACTTCGCGTGAACTTTGTTTTTGTCTTGATGCGAAGACCAGCGAGCCTGGATGTTTGTATCTGACTGCCATACATGCCTACAGTAGGTGTCATCGAGGTTTCTGAGGAACGACTTCCGCAGAGACCATGTGCGATCCTTCCCCAAAGGTGTGCGGCCGGGACCATTGGTATCGAGATCGCCGTCACCGGACGACGGTGAAACGAAATAGGGCAATATCGGGATGAATGCTTTGGGCAGATCGTAATATACGAGCCCCCATCCTACGCCCTCAAGGCTCGAGCACTGCGCAACGCTCTGCATACGCAGTGTTGCCAGACGTGGGCGTGAGTCGAGGGTGCCATCGTGAAGTTCACGGAGATAAGCCATCAGACCGACGCTTCCGCCCGAGACAGTACTGGCGAGGAGGAGATGGCTGTGGAAGTCAGGTCCGAAGGTCTGCTCGAGATGCGCGAGCACCGCCGCAGTCCATGCAGAAGCGTGAAGACCGCCGCCGGTGGCGGTAACGATGATCAGCGGCTTGTCATCGTGAATCGAGTTCAGATGCTCCTGAAGGATTATCGAGGGGACAGGCAATTCGGCGTCAGTACCTTCTCTTGCGGCTGTGGTGGATACATAGTGCTCCTCCTGACCATTTCCAGCGTGCACTCCTGAGGAGTCCACATAGAGACTGCGATCCAGGTGAAACATGCGCGGGACTACGAGAGAAACCAATAATAACGTGAGGACTGGAACGCGGTAGCGATCGAAAAAGAATGCCAACGAACCCAGCGTCCAACTGACGGCAATGACCAGAATGAGAACGGTGGCGAAGATCGGGAATCGTTCAATCTGTGTAAAGAGATAGAGGAACAGGACAGCAAGGAAAAAGACAACCACGGTGATTGTGTTCCATATCTGGATTTTCCTGAGGTGAACGACCTTGCCGCCTGCCTCTCTTGGTTCAGCAGACCAGAAGACGTAAAGCACAAACGCGATGAATGCTCCCATCGCTGCGATCGCTATCCATGAGGCAACGGGTGCACCCACGGGAGCGGTCAGCGGCCAGAGCAGAAGGTACAGCCCTCCGAAGATCGAGAGCGAGATGATGGCGAAGTTGTGAGCTTCATAGAGTGAGGTTGCTTCAGGATTCTTCTCATAGCCTGGCAATCCGATGAAGAGGCTGAGGCCAGATAATTTGTGAATTGTCCTGAAGATCGGGCGGGAGAAGATGGTGCGAGCCTGCTCTATCGTCACCTTGCCCGGGCATTGATCAGTGGGACGATTCAATCCGAATAGCGCTCGTGGGAAAAGGATGGTTCGGGCCGCATTCTGTCCCAGGACAAACTTCAGTGGACTGTCAGAGAGAGCCTTGTACGTCAGGTAGTACCATGCATTTGCATTCCACCAGAAGATGCAGGCAAGCAGAACCCCGATGAAAAGCCCAAGAACGATCTGCATGAGCGCGACGCCCTGGCTCACTCCGAAGTCGATGAGGTATCCGAAGACGAAGAGATTGGGAAGCTGCGAAATAAGAACTGCAAGAAACTCTCGTTTGCCTTCATCATTGACCAGAAGGTTCTTAAGTGCCGGCGGCCGGCAGTCTTCAGGAGTTATTAACAGATCGAGACGCTCAGGGCCGTAGATCAGTGCGATGCGCGCCAGAATCAGTGCAGAGCAGGCGGCAGCAACGAGGAAAAACGAGACGCATAGGTATTGCTCCCAGACTTCCGAGACAAGGATGCCGCTGGTCAGAGTCGCACTTGCCATATTGAGAAGACAAAGGACAGGAGCGAACAGCCAGAGTGCGAGCGCGAAGCGAAGGAGGTATGCGAAGCTGGCCCATTTGCCAAGCGCGGCAAGAAATTTTTTGACAAAGGTGAGGGCTTTGTTCATCTACCCGTTTCTCCTGGGGTTGGAGATTTGAGAGGCAACGATCAGGACTTGCTTATTGGATTTTCGGCTGGCACAAAGCAATCTTCTCTACTGCGAGAGTGCTCGCACCAACTGCGTGACGCGATCGAGCGCAGAACTGGGCAAGGATGAATCGACTTAGCATAACCCGAAAACCTGATCTGTTCACCTGAGATTTTTGCGTGTGATGAGGGCGATGGTTGAGTGCGGTCGATGTTTGTAAGATGGTGTAGGCACGTCTCACAGCAAAGAGAACTCGATGATCGCGCATCTTCGCGGCAAGTTGATTCACAAAGAACCCGGCCAGGCCATTGTTGACGCCGGAGGAGTGGGATATGACGTCGCGATTTCGGTCCCGACGTTTACAGCCCTGCCTAGTGTGGGTGCAGAGACTTCCCTTCATGTCCATACGCAGGTGAGCGAAGACCAGATCGCGCTGTTCGGCTTCCTCGATCGCGAAGAGAAGCGGCTTTTTGAGCGCCTGATCACGGTGAGCGGTGTGGGGCCGAAGCTGGCGATTAAAATCCTGAGTGGTTTGTCACCGGAGCGAACGGTACAAGCAATACGAGCACAGGATCATCCACAGTTGACGCGCATTCCGGGCGTCGGGAAGAAACTGGCGGAGCGCCTGGTGGTCGAATTGAAGGATAAGCTGGAGGATTTCGCTGTTGCTCCGACACCGAGCGCTGTGGCTGGCCCAGCCGTAGACGACGTGCTGTCTGCGTTAGTCAATCTGGGCTATCAGCGTCCCGCGGCGGAGAAGGCGATCGAGCAGTCGGTGGCGAAGGAAAAGGCGCTGGCTGGAGATTTCGACGGGCTGTTCCGAGCGGCATTGAAAGTGATCCGATAAGGAGCTTTGCGCCTCTACTGCAATCGGCTGGCGCTGGACAATGGTTCGCGCAATGCATCTGATCACAACTGATTCTCTGATTTCCTCAGGAAATACGTGCCCTGTGCACGCACTGTGTCTTGCATTTTTCTACACTGGCAAACGTATGCCACGCACTTCGAACGCTTCTGCGGCAGCACCGGCGGCCTATTTCCGACCTGAGGCGATAACATTTCTGCGGAATCTCGCGAAACATAATCATCGGGATTGGTTTCAACCACGCAAGGCAGACTTTGAGGCGCTGCTCAAGGAGCCAATGCTTGCAGTCGTGCGCAAGGTGACGGAGGCGATGATTGACTTCGCTCCCAATCATATGCGGCCTGCGGAAAAGTCTTTGTTCAGAATCTATCGCGACACGCGGTTCAGTCACGACAAGCGGCCATACAAGACGCATGTTGCCGCGTGGTGGACTCACACGGGCTTCGACAAGACATCGGGGGCTGGTTACTACTTCCAGGTTAGCCCCAAGGGAGTAGTCATTGCCGCGGGCGCATATATGCCGGAGAAAGAGCAACTGGCGGCGATTCGCCATTGGCTCCTCGACAATCATGATGAGTTTCGAAGGATTCTGAAGAAACCTGGAGTGCGGAAGACCTTCAGCGAGTTCGAAGGCGAAGCGCTTACGAGACCGCCAAAAGGTTTCCCTGCGGACCATCCAGGTATAGATCTGATCCGCTGCAAGCAGTGGGGAATGAGCACGACATTGCCCGCAGGAGCGGCGCAGCGCAAGGATTTCGCGAAGGTGCTGGTGAAGCATTTCAAGCTTCTCGCTCCGATGGTCGACGCCTTGAATACGCCCATCGCAGCATCAGTTTCGCCGAGGCGGAAGGTGCTTTTTGGCCTGCGCTGAAAGAGCAGAAAGACGTGGGATTCTGACGGTCCTCTGACTCGAAAATGGTGAAAACACGGTAAAAACCGTTAATTTTGGCTAAAAAATGGCTAAAAACCCAAGAAAATTGTGGAAAACCGTAGTTTTTCCATTGACTTTGGGTCACCCCAAGCCGCATTGTTACGAACGACAGGGTTCTCGAGAATCCGCATGAATAAAGGGGTTTCGTGCACTACGTTGCCTCCGGTGCTTCGAGGTTGGAAGTTGAAAGCGCCTAAGGTCGCACTCCCCCATGCGGTCGCTCCACGGCTTCTCTGAGGGTTTGCTGAAGAGGCGGGGCGGCGAGATACCAGGCAACAACCAGCGAAGGAGAACATCACATGGCAACAGGAATGACAAAGACGGGGCTTACCCGGCATATGGCCGAGAAGCTCGAGCTGACGAATAAGCAGGCAGCAGGATTTCTTGATCTTCTGGCAGAGACGGCGATCAAGGAGACCAAGAAGAACGGCGTATTTGTGATCCCCGGCATCGGGCGCCTGGTAAAGGCAGAGCGCAAGGCGCGCATGGGCCGCAATCCGCAGACGGGTGAGGCCATCAAGATCAAGGCGAAGACCGTGGTTAAGTTCCGCGTGGCGAAGTCGGCCAAGGACACCATCGCACCGCCGAAGAAGTAGTTCCATTCCTGAGGGGTGTAGTACAAGCTAGGGGAAGGGCGAAAGCTCTTCCCCTTTCTTTTTTGATGCCTGAGATGCGCGCAAATTTTTGCGCAACTCTTACCATCACATTCATCCAAAGGAAATGGCAACGCAGGCCCAGAGAGTTTCCTATACAGACGGCGCAGTTACAGGATCGGTATCTACTCTGCTCAGGCTCGAAGGCTTAGTTGCAGCGGTTGCATCCGCAGTGCTGTACGAGCGCACAGGCACAAGCTGGTGGCTGTTTGCAGGTCTTTGGCTGACGCCCGACCTCTCAATGCTGGCTTATCTGAAGCGCCCATGCCTGGGAGCGCGTTTCTACAACGCAGCGCATACGTATTTGCTGCCGGGCATTTTGGCCGTTTGCGCAGCGCTGGCGCATGCCAATGCGTTATTTTCGATTGCATTGATCTGGGGCAATCACATCGCGGTGGATCGGTTGCTCGGGTACGGGCTGAAGTACGCCGATGGATTTGGCTTCACCCACCTGGGCAGATTGGGTAGAAGCGTGGCTAGTTCTCTGGCGCGGGATTGACGTTTCGGGGTAGGAAAGCGCGAGCAACAAGCGAAGCACCGAAGCTGATTAGGATGATGCGGCCCGCCAGGGCCAGATCGTAGTTTCGCCAGAAAACGGCGAGAGCAGCCAATACACCAAATGGCGTCAGCTCTGCCAGAGATGCGCTGAGCCAATGCGGTTCCGCGCCGGTATTCGCCGGAGCGCCGCGTAAGCGCGGAATAAAACGCGGCACGCCGTTGCAATAGGCCTGATAGGGCTCGCCGAGACGACCTGTCAGGAACGACTCCTCGCCGAACGTCAGCCGGATCATGAAAACCGTGATCAGTACCATCGCAAGCAGCGCGCCCGTTGCTGGCATAAGGAACGACATCGCCGCAACCATGAACCACAGACCCATGTACAGCGGATTCCGCAGATATCGGTAAGGCCCGCTAGCCATGACGTTTCCGGCGACCATGTTGAAGCTGTTCACGGTGCCTGGGCCCAGGTAAGCGGTGCCTGAGACTCGAAAAATGACAGCGGCCAGCGCGAACACCAAGGCAATGAGGACGACCCCGGAAGTCGCGACACCGAACGAAGCGATCCCGATCCGGCTGATCTGCAATGCAAGCCACTCAACGAGCGAGATACGTTTGCCGGCGCCCCAGCTTTCAATCCACGGCGCCCAGAAGCCGAGGAGAATGATGACGGCGTTGATTGCCATCCTAAGGCGAAACTCAATGGATGTTGCTCGCATGCAGGTCCTCGCCGGAGTTTAACATCCATCGAGCGGCGAAGCGCTGTCTGTGGCAAAGCAGGAGTGGCTAATCATAGTGCAACGTGCGCGCCACATCGAGACGAAGTGCACGACGAGCCGGCGCAAGCGCGGCAACAGCGATAATTGCCGACAGGACGGTTAATGCAGAAGCATACCCAATGGGGTCGAGATTGCTGACTCCGAACAGGGCAACCCGTAAAACCTTCGACCCGAACGCTGCCGCCGTCGTTCCCATCAGAAGGCCAATGGCTACTGGCCACGAGAACTGGCGCAGGACGGCTGCTAGCACCGCAACGGGCCGTGCGCCAACAGCGATCCGGATAGCAATCTCTTTGGTACGCTGTGACACCGTAAATGCAACCAGACCGATGAGCCCAATGCCAGCCATGGCTACGGCAACAATTCCGATCGCGCTTACTGTCGTTGCAATCATTTCCAGACGAGACACATTTTCGCGATAAAGCAGTTTGATTTGTCGGATCTCAGGAAGAGCTTTGGGATCGAGACTTTCGCTGATCGATTTCACGGCGGGTGTCAAGGATCCGGGCTCGCCGGTAGCACGCGCTACCACCACCATGCCCGACATGTCGTCAGCTTGCGCCGGCCAATACTGCTCGGCAGCATCGTCGTCGCTGAGGGCATTGATGTGAGCGTCGCCCACGACGCCGACGACCGTGTCCTTCGTGCTGCCCTCGCCCATGTGTTTGCCGAGCGGATTCTGGTTGGGCCACTGCTGGCGCGCAAAGGACTCGCTGACAATAACCGCATGCTTTTCTCCCGGCATGAACGTGCGGCCCGTCTTCAGCGGGATTCCCATCGTGGAAAAGAATCCAGGCTCGACCCAATTGGGATAAATCGTGACCTTGTGGCCGTTAATCTCGGTATTGCTGTTTGAAACGATGTGTCCCATCGGTGGCAGCTTCACCAGCGATACGGACGTGATCCCCGGGACAGAATGGAGACGGCTCTGCATCTGCTGAAGATATGCGCGAGCCGCTTCCGGCGAATAGCCGTGTTTGCCAAGCTGTGAATCGATGGAGATGAGTTGCTCATAGCCAAACCCCGGATCGGTGTAAAGCACGTGCTGTGTTGCACGGACAAGGAGTGCGGCAACAATCAGCAACACGCAGCTTGCCGCCACCTGCGCAGCCACAAGAATCTGGCGGACGATCGTCTTGTGTTGTCGTTGGCGCGCGATCTGAAGAGCCGGTGCAAGTCCGAAGAAGGCGGCGGCCAGCACTGTGACGACGATGGTAAAGAGCATGACACGCCAGTCCGGAATTGCGCTCAGCCAGCGGGGGGTGTTGGGGAAGGAGAGAAGAACGCGCATCACGGCGTAGCCCAAACCAAGGCCGGCCGCCGATCCGAGCGAGGCTAGCATGAGGCTCTCAGTGAAGAGCTGGCGGAGGATACGTCCGCGGCCTGCCCCGATGGCGATTCGAATGCCAATCTCGCGTTCGCGCGCGACCGCCCGCGCGAGCATCAAGCCACCCAGATTCGCGCATGAGACTGAAAGGATAAGAAGAGTGAGGACACCTATGATCGCGGCGATCTCGTACATTCTCGGCTGCATTACTTGCAGATGACCGCCTGGCGAGACTTGAAGGTGCTCATTGTCATCCCAAACGGCTTCTGGGTGCTCTTTCCCCAACTGGTAAGTGAGAGCTCGAAGTTCCTGTTCGGCTGTTTTTGCAGTGACTCCAGGAGCGAGACGGCCCCACATGCGGACGGTTGAATCTTTCCAGTCCGTGAGAACCTTGCTGCCCTGGATGAAGTACGGCTGCTGCGCGATGGGCATCCAGAGTTCATGGTGCTGGCCTCCGAGGCTGGCGCAGTCATACGGAAGTATGCCGATCACCGTCGCGGGGCGCCGGCTGATGTGAATACTCCGGCCGATGATTGAGGGATCGCCCGAGAATCGCTGCTGCCAGAGTTCGTAAGACAGGACTACGGTTGGTTGTGATGCCGGCGATCCGTCGAGAGAGGGTGTAAAAAGACGCCCATAGGCCGCAGGCGTTCCGAGTTCGGAGAAGTAATTCGGCGTCACAAAAGATGCGCTGGTAGGCTGCAGATCATCCTCAATCTGCATGGGCGGAACGCCGAGGACTGCCATGGCCGCCGACAACGTCCGGGCGTGATCCCGATAAAAGGCAAAGGACGGATAGGCCATTTCGCTTGTATAGGAGTCGAGTGAGCGGCGCTCGAGGCGTACGATCGAGGCCGCGTCTCGCACGGGAAGCGGTTTGAGCGCAACCATGTTGAAGAAGCTGAATGCGGCGACATTGACGCCGATTCCAATTCCCAGCACAAGAACGGCCATGACGGTGAACCCGGGAGAGCGGGCGAGGATGCGGGCTCCGTAATGGAGGTCCTGGAAGAGACGATCGAGCCACGTCCAGCCCCAGGCTTCGCGGGACTGCTCGCGCATTCGCAGCGTGTTGCCAAAGTTATTCCGGCCTGCGCGTGCTGCCATCTCGCGGTGGAAGCCCATGTCCGACTCGAGTTCGGAATCGAGACGGCGGCGGTTAAAGAGATACGAGATGCGGCGCCAAAGTTCGCCCATGGGGAAGTCTCCTATGCAGTACGCAGAATGTCCTGAATAGCCTGGGTGATGCGATCGTAGCCGGCCATTTCGGCTTTGAGCTGCGCCCGGCCTTGCTGAGTGAGCCGATAAAAGCGCACTTTGCGATTGGTCTCGGAGATTCCCCAGTCGGCAGTAACCAAGCCCTTCAGCAGCATCTTCTGCAGCGTCGGATAAAGGAGTCCCTCTTCTACGGCAAGAACTTCACTGGAGAGCACATGGATGCGCTGTGCGATCGCGTATCCATGAAGAGAGCCCGATTGAAGCACACGAAGTATGAGCATGGTGAGCGCACCGGGAGGCATGCCCTCTCTAGGCCTAAATGACATAGGCATAATGATCTTATGCCTGCGGCCGGGAGTCAAGGGTATAGGGTTTTGATGTGACGAATGACGTCGAAATCTGGTGCTGAAGGATTGAGGTCAATGAAGGCGTTACTGATTCTGGTGATTTTCGGGCTGATATGCAGCTCCCTCGCATCCGCGCAGAGTGGCTCTCCTGAGACAGTAAACATTCAAGTGAACCTCGCGAAGCACATCGGCCCATACACGCCGATCTACCGATGGTTCGGCTACGACGAATCGAACTACACAACCATGAGGTACGGCAAGCGGCTATTGCGGGAATTGCACGACCTCAGTCCGGAGCCGGTGTACATCCGTGCGCATCATCTGCTTACTTCCGGGAATGGCGTCGCGGAGCTCAAGTGGAGCTCGTCCAATGTGTTTTCGCTCGATGCAAGCGGAAAGCCTGTGTACGACTTCACGATTACGGATCAGACATTCGACGAGTACATGCGCGCCGGCGTGCGCCCGTTTGTTGAGCTCGGATTCATGCCGGAGGACCTTGCGGCCGAGGTTCCGGGCATCAGCGAATACCAGCTGCACTATCCGAAGCAGACGATGGGCGGTTCCGTCAACAATCCGCCCAAAGACTTCGCGATGTGGGGTGAGCTGGTACGCAGGTTCACCGAGCATCTCGTACAGCGGTATGGAAAAGAGCAGGTGAAGACCTGGTACTTCGAGGTGTGGAACGAGCCCGACATCATCTACTGGCACGGAACCGAGGCTGAGTACCTGAAGCTGTACGATTATGCGGTTGCAGGTGTCCGCGCGGCGCTGCCTGAAGCGAAAGTGGGCGGTCCGGCAACGACAGGTCCTGGATCGGAGAAGGCTTCGGAATATCTCGACGCTTTCCTGCGACACTGCCTGAACGAGAAAAGCGCCGCTGATGGAAAATCGGTGCCGCTGGACTTTATCTCCTTTCATCCCAAAGGAAAGCCCGAGACGATCGACGGTCACGTTCGCATGGGACTTGCCAACGAGCTTCGAGCTGCGAAGGCAGGGTTCGAGATTGTCGCCAAATACCCGCAGGTTCAGAAACTGCCGATCGTGCTGAGCGAGGCTGATCCGGAAGGCTGTGCTGCTTGCTCCATGAAGACCAATCCCGCGAATGCTTATCGCAATGGTCCGCTCTACGCGACCTATACTGCTGCCGCGATCAAGGGTTTGTTCGATCTGCAGGATGAGACGCATGTGAACCTCGCGGCGATGTTGTCGTGGTCGTTTGAGTTCGAGGGAAAGGAGTATTTCGAGGGCTTCCGCACTCTGGCGACGAACGGAATCGACAAGCCTGTCTTGAACGTCTTCCGCATGGCCGGGCTGATGACTGGCGATCGCGTCGCCGTGAACAGCAGCGGTCGCGTGGCGAGCGACGACATCCTGAAGAGCGGCGTTCGGCAGAGTCCTGACATTGATGGGCTGGCTACAAAGGCGGAACACGAGGCAGCTGTGATGGTGTGGAACTATCACGACGATGACCTTCCGGCTGTTGGAGCGGCGGTGAAAGTGACGGTCGCGGGAATTCCGTCGGGCGTGAAGCGCGTGCTTCTGCAGCACTACCGGATCGATGAAACGCATAGCAATGCGTACACGGTTTGGAAGCAGATGGGATCGCCTCAATCGCCATCGTCAGAGCAATACGCGCGGCTCAAGCAGGCTGGCCAACTAGAGCTGGTGAACTCTCCGAATTGGCTTGATGTAAACAGCGGCGAAGTCACGGTAGAGATGGAGCTTCCACGACAGGCAACTTCCCTTTTGAAGCTGTCGTGGTGAGGCTGACGACCAGCAGTGCAGGAATTGGCATCCAATCCTGAATATGTCTTTGAAGAAGCCTTCGCGGCGGGAATTGCTAAAAACAGGTGCTTTAGCGGGTGCGGCGGGATTCGCAGGATCGCTCATCCCGGGATGCGGATTGAAGGGCGGCGGAATCACCGGAGTTACAGGGTCAAGTTCGTGCGGCAAGCTGACCGACATTGAGCACGTGGTCATCATGATGCTCGAGAACCGGTCGTTCGATCACTACTTTGGAACGTACAAAGGCGTCCGCGGATTCAACGATCAGAGCGCTGCTTATAACCAGCCCTATCCTCCGAATACTTCGAGCGCGCCGAGTGGCGTTCTGCTGCCTTATCACCTCGACACGACGACGACCAATGCGTCGTGCACCCACGACATCACGCATGACTGGGTTCCACAGCATCAGAGCTGGGACAGCGGCAAGATGGATGGGTTCGTCACTTCCCGCCTCGCCATTAACGCGAATGACGCTGTGCTTTCGATGGGCTACTACACGCGCGCAGATCTGCCCTTCTACTACGCATTGGCAGATGCGTTCACGCTGTGCGACAACTACTACTGTTCGGTGATCGGTCCGACTGATCCGAACCGGCTGTACTCGATGGCGGCTTCGATCGATCCGGACGGAAAAAACGGCGGTCCCATCGTGCAGACGCTCGTGTCGACGCGCGCCGAGATGATTGGCAAGCTGACGTATACGACAATGCCGGAGCAACTGCAGGCCCGCGGAATTTCATGGAAGGTGTACAACTCTCCGGATCAGAACGTGCTGAACGGCGTATATAGCGACAACGTGCTGCCTTATTTCAAAAACTTCCAAGATCCATCGGGCGTTTTATTTAAGAATGCATTCGGGCCGCAGTTCCCAACGGACTTTGTGGCGGACGCAGCTGCCGGCAATCTGCCGCAGGTAACGTGGATCGTTCCTTCCGTTGTGGATTCGGATCATCCGCCATCACCAGCTCTGTTCGGCGAGGCGACAGTTTCGGCGGTTGTCTCCGCTCTGACGGCGAACCCGGCCGCATGGGCCAAGACAGTGTTGTTCATTACTTACGACGAGAACGGCGGATTTTTCGATCATGTTCCGCCTCCGACCGCACCTGCGGGAACACCGGGCGAATATCTGACTGTACCGCCAGTTCCTGATCCCACCTATGGAGGCAGTCCACTGATCACGGGGCCGATCGGGCTCGGGTTCCGGGTTCCGATGATTATTGTTTCTCCTTTCAGCCGTGGCGGACTGATTTCGTCGGACGCGTTCGACCATACATCGCTGCTGCGCTTCATTGAGACACGCTTTGGAGCCGAGGTGCCGAACCTTTCGGTCTGGCGCCGAAGCGCGGTAGGCGATATGACGACTGCGTTGAACTTTCACAAAGTGGACACGTCGGTTCCTTCGATACCGGCTCCGAGCACTGCTGGAGCGGGGACGATTGCGGAATGCGCCGGGAACCTGGTGGGGTTCGCACCGCCACAGCTTCCGGCCACTCAGACGATGCCGACGCAGGAGGCGGGAAGCCCGGTGCGGCCAAACGGGGCCTGCTGATCGTCGCTGCCAGGCCAGGTTGAGAATGGGGGGCGAAAGCGTCGAAATGGACCCCCTCCCCCCTGGTCGATTTGTTTGTTTTCAAGGGGTTAGAGCGTTTATTGGTTGTAAACCAAAGAAAACAAAGGGAAAATCACGTAAATTAATCGTAGATAAAGACTTAACGTACATAAAGCACCATCCCTTCTAGAGAGGCGGCCAGCCCCGTCGCGACCCGGCGCGGAGAGCCTGGGGTTTGCAGTATCCGATGACAGACCCCCGCCTTGCGTTTTGATTCTTTTCAATAGTTTAGCGGCGGGAGTGGCTATAAACTCAAGAAAATAAAGGATAGGCGGTCTAAATTCTAACAGCATAACGGGTTAGTCCTGCAGAGCTGCCGAAATGAAATCAGTTGCTCCGGAACAGATCGAAGGTGTGGTCCTGAATCAATTCCCTCGGTTTCATTGTGTGCCAAAAGAGGCGAATTGGATGCAAAGCGATCGCGACAATCGTCCCGAGACAGAACGACCGTTGCGCGCTCCGTCGCCCGCTGCCAGGACGAATGGCACAGCGCCTTCAACATCGCCAAGGAGAAGGGCCTCGCCCCCGCCAAGGCCCTCCGCATGGCAGCCGTCGCCTACAAGCTCGCCATGCCCCGCATGGAGTCGTTATCCGCCATCCGCGCCGCAATTGCATGCATCGCGCAGGGCATCGCTTTAGAAGTCTTCGACGGTCGCGACGGCTCACAACTCCTCTACGCCGCGCAAGTTGCCATGAGCACCCTCAAAGCCAAAGGAGCCAAAAAGAAGTGACCACCCCCACCCCCGCCACGCCTAATCAACCCGCTCGGGTGCCCCAGGTCTCGACCTTGAGACCTGGGAAAACAACGGACCCCAGCCCCGCCCTCCGCCAAGCCGCCCAAATCCAGCGTGCGCTGAACGATCAGAAGAAACTGGTGCGCGGCCCGCTAGTGGAGCAGCCGGCCAACGCCGCCCGCCTCGCCGCAATCCTCCATCTCGCCGCCATGGATTTGTGGGAAGTAGCCACCGAGCAGGACCAAGCGCAAATGTGGGAGGAAGCCCGGGCAATCGCCAGCCGCATCCTCGCAGCGTGCCCATCCGCTTAACCTCCGGTGCGACTTCCCCCGCACCAGCCTAGCCAAAATTTTCTTACTTCCGAGTTGCCGGTAACACTCCCGTCAAATGAGTTGGTCCTCATGTGCTCACAGTTCAGCCGCTAGTGATCGAGGTCGGCCTTTCCGGTGTTCCGAATTGACGGCGAACAGCGATGACAGCGACTACGGGTGCTGCAAAGGCGCAAGCGTATAGCAGCGCATTTGTTCCGACCTCCACTAGAATTAGGAAAATTGAGAACGCGACGCCCCCTCCGTTGAAACCGAATCCGAGGATGGATGCAGGAAAGAGACACAGCAACAATCGGGTGGAGAGCGGTCGCAAAGGATCAGTGAGCAGAAAGATGGTCGCGACGGCGGAGCCACTCAACGCTCCTAAGAGCGCAGTGAATACGATGGGGCGGGTTCGCCAAATGCTCATTATCATGTCGCTCGTACCTAAGTGTATGCCCGGCTTGCGTCGTCAGTTGCGGGGTTTCTGAGTGTGTTGTTTGAATGCTTAGTCGAGGAGGAGCGCGAGGTGTTACAAGAAGCTGCTGAGCTCAGCGTGAGCTGACTCAGAGAACAACCTCGGAGGCTCCTCAGAGACGATATGTATTACATCGGACT
>Ga0105240_10001633_pt1 | contig 38062 bp, 28 predicted proteins | sample KBSC54metaG_FD_80426 | JGI IMG/M metagenome (GOLD analysis project Ga0105240, IMG submission 80426) | Corn rhizosphere microbial communities from Kellogg Biological Station, Michigan, USA - KBS C5-4 metaG | ecosystem: Host-associated > Plants > Roots > Rhizosphere > Soil | place: Michigan, USA... | reverse complement strand
CTCGACAGCAGTGATGACCAGAATAGGGATGTTTTTAGTGTTTCCGTCCCTCTTGAGCCGCGCCATGAGCGCCCAGGTGTCCTCCGAACGTAGAAGCACATCCAGGACGATTGCGGCTGGTCGAATTTTTTCGAGAAGCTGCTCCGCCTCCCGCGATGTGGAGGCAGGCACCGCGTGATAACCAGACCCTTTCAGGAGGCTCTTGTAGACCGCCATCAACTCTGGGCTGTCTTCAACGATGAGAACCGGCAGGCCCGTCTCATCAGCGGTCTCTTCGATTGCCGGAACGCTGTATTGGGCTGCGGGATCCCGATACCGGACTGGTATCCGGACAGAAAACGTCGAGCCAACGCCCAACCGGCTCTCCACCTCTACGTGCCCGCCCAGCAGCACTGCAAGTTTCCTCGACAACGGAAGGCCGAGTCCCATACCTTTGATTCGCCTCTGAATCGGATTATCGACCTGCGCGAAATCTTCGAAGATCAAGTTTTGATTCTCCGGCGCGATTCCAATACCCGTATCGGAAACGGAAAACTCTACAAATCCGCCGTCTTTCAGTGCGCCGGAAACGCGGACTTCCCCCTGTTCCGTAAATTTAAGAGCGTTCGAGATGAAATTCCGAAGAATTTGCGACACTTTCGCCTCATCCGAATAAATAGCCGGGATGTGGGAGACATCCTCAAATATCAGGTCGACGGAGTGGTTTAACAGCAGCGGCCGGAGCATTCCGCGTAAAGCCGCGAAGAGGTTTGCCGGCTCAAACTCCAGCGCCTTCACATCCACCTTACCGGCCTCCACTTTGGCAATGTCCAATAGGTCGTTGACGAGTTCCAGCAGATCCTGGGCGGCTGTCCGGATGAATCCAACCTGCTGGTCCTGCTCCGGCGTGAGATCTCCGTCGACGCGATCGCGCAGCAGTCCGCTTAGCGCGAGAATCGAGTTCAACGGCGACCGGAATTCGTGGCTCATGTTGGACAAGAACCGCGACTTTAACTCATCTGCCCGTCTGAGATAGTCCGCTTTTTCGTCGAGTTCGGCGTACAGGGCGACCACGCCCCGGTTGGTATCTTCCAATTCCGCGTTTAGCCGCGTCAGCTCGATTCCACGCGTCCGGATCTCTTCCATGGCCGAGAGCAATTCCTGATTTTGATGCTGCAACTCATGAAAAGCGTCCTGGAGCCGTTCTCGCTGCAGAGTGGCAACAATTCGCGCAAGATCTCTCTCGCATACCAAAGGCGCGCGTTTCGGAAGCAGTTTCTTCAGCCAAACCGTCGTGCCTTCGCCTGGCACGGATTCAATTTGGACCTGATCCATAATCCGCCGGGTTCCGATAATGCCGAGTCCCATTCCCGTCCGTGACTTGTATCGCCCCTCGAGTATGCTGTCGAGATCGTGAATGCCGGGTCCGGAATCCGCGATTTTGACGACGAATAACTGCGGTGGCGCCAAACCCTCCAGCAGATATTCTACGCGTCCCCCCTGTGCATAATTGAACGCGTTGCGCGCTATCTCAGATACCGCTGTGGAGATTCGGGTCTGGTCTTGCGCATTGAATCCCAGAAGACCAGCGATCTGGCGAGCCCGTTGACGCGCCGCGACCGTGTCGTGCTCGTAATGTATGGTCAGCGAGAGTAGGTGCAGGCTCATTTATGCCGTTTTTGCAATCACCACGGTGGAGTCGTCGCGGCCGCGCGAGAAATCGCGATAGAGCACGCCTGCGATGAGCGAGGGGTCGTGCAAATCCAGCCCCGGGTAGCCTGCCAGGCCCGTACCGGTCAAGAGACCGTCCGAATAAAAAATCAGCGATCCCTTTGCAGGCCAGGGGTAACTGAACTCCCGCAGCCGAAGGCCATTATGCCCGGCGGTTCCATTCATTGAAACCAGGTGCTGCCCCCCTTGCGAACCTGAGTATATCTGGGCGGAAACGTTGCCCAGACCCGCGAACGAAACTTCGCCTCTCGCGTAATCCACCCGGGCGATGGAAACGGCCGCGCCCCGCGTGCCGCGGAGCGCCCGATGCGTGCGCTCAAGAAGCATCTTCGGTGACAATTCAGGATTTGTGTGAAGCATCCTTATGGCCTCTAACGACGCGGTTCTCGCCTCAACGCCGTGCCCGAGGCCGTCAGCCACCATCACTGCAAAGTAGCCATCCCTTCTCTCTGCTCCCCACGAGTCCCCGCAAACCTCCTGCCCCGGCTTGCTCACGTTCACCACCCCAAGTTGCATAGAAGGCGGGCGTTCTTCACCAGTTGAAGTTGTCCATCGCGCCAGAATGGCGGTTCCCTTTCCTGAAAGGGAGTAAAAATCCGAGGCGGCCGACAGCCGCACAATAGCTCCCAGGCCGCCCCCATGCGAGGTGCCGGTGCTATAACCGTCCACCAGGCACTGCTCCAGATTTGCCATGCCTGGACCCCGGTCCAGGGCAATCATTTCCAACGAAGCACCGCCGTCCTGCTCGTTCTTCGAATTCAGCAAAATCTCGCCCCGGCCGGCGTGCTTCAAAATATTTGTGCAGGCCTCGGTCACCACGATTGCGATCTGTTCCGTCCGGGTGGAGTCGAACCCTATCCCGGCCGCCATCTTTCGCGCAGTTCTGCGAGCTCCCGCCGTTTGGCTGACGTCTTCCACAGGAATTCGGGTCGACTCGGCCACTTTCTACTTCCACCTCAGGATAGAGACTCGTGTGCCCTCGCCGAGTTTCGAAGAGATTTCAAATTCATGCGAAAGGCGCCTTGCGCCGCCCAATCCCAGTCCCAACCCTTCCCTGGAACTATAGCCATCGGTCAAGGCCAGTTTAATGTCAGGAATGCCTGAGCCCTGATCGAGAAAAATCAGGCGGAGCCCGCATTTCCTCTCGTGTTCGATCACTTCCATGTCCACCGTGCCTCCGCCGCCGTAGTCCAGGGTGTTTCGCGCCAGTTCACTGGAGGCGGTAACTATTTTCGTTTGGTCAACCAAGCCAAATCCGAGGGAGATCGCCCTCTTGCGGACGGCCAGGCGCAGGGCAACGATATCGAGGGGACCCCGAACTTCGAACAGTTCAGAGCTCAAAACTCTCATTGGAGTCTTGTCCCGCTTCGCTAACGGCGGCCTGAAGCGCCCTCATGCCCTTATCTACGTCGAGCGCCGTGCGGACGCCGTTCAAAGAGAGTCCAAGCTCAACCAGTGTGATGGCGACTGCGGGCTGCATGCCGACAACCATTGTCTCGGCGTCGAGCAAGCGTGCCATTGATGCGATCGTCCCCAGCATGCGTCCGATGAAGGAGTCAACCATCTCCAAGCCGGAGATATCGATCAATACTCCGCGGGTTCTATGCTTCACGATTTGCATCGTAAGATCGTCCTGCAGAGTGAGCGCAAGGCGATCGTGCATGTCCACCTGAATGGTGACAAGCAGATACGCGCCCATTTTCAGAATTGGTATGCGGTCCACGTTTATCTCACCGGGGCACGTTTCGTCTTGTCCTCGCGCACAACGCGATTCCCGCTACGGCGCAACGCCAGTGCGAAGGCATCCGCCAGAGTTGCTTTCGTCGTAACACCGGCGAGATCGACACCGAGATGAATAATTGTTTGCGCAATCTGAGGCCGGATTCCACTAATGAGACAATCGGCGCCCATTAGCCTTGCCGCCGCCACTGTTTTCAGCAGGTGCTGTGCCACGAGCGTGTCGACCACTGGGACGCCGGTGATATCGATGATGGCGAAATCGGAACGGGTCGCGACAATAGCCTCGAGAAGATTCTCCATCACCACCTGCGTCCGGGCGCTATCGAGCGTTCCGATCAATGGCAAAGCAAGGATGTTGTCCCACAACCGGACAACGGGCGTCGATAGTTCCAGCAACTCCTGCTGCTGGCGCGAAATGATCTCTTCGCGGCTTTTTTGGAAAGCCTCCATGGTGAAGAGGCCGAGGTTGTCGAGCAATTTGCTCGACGTCCAGACAGCGCTGCCAAGAGCCCCCGCATCCGCCGCATACTCCTCTTGAAGAGCGAAGAAGAGGGATTCCTTCAGCGAAAAGATCATCGAAGCGGTTTCGGAAGGCGAATAGCCGTTCTTCGCGCGAACAGCCGAAAAATCTGTGAGGAATTCCCGGACAGTAATCCACTCGGGACCGCCAATGTCTTCCGTGCCGCCCCGTTGCAAGGCCGTTTGCAGGCTCCCGAGAAACTCCCGGGACTGCCGATCTGCTTCCTTCTGCTCCGGCTTGGACATTCTTCGTCCACCGGCGAATTGAAACTCGAGCCACCTCGATACGATCTCGAGCTCTCGCTTGTCAATTACGGTCGATAACTCGGTAAGTGAAGCCACGCAACCTCGCTCTCTCCATGATCCAGTATGTCACTGAAGACATCCGGGGCGAGCAAACACTTCCAAAGCGGGCGCGTACGTTGTGTCGGCACTCGCGAGTCGATACGCTTCAGAATACTCCCTCGCTATTGGGGGTAGTCCATCGGGGGGGAAGTTATTCCAACGTTCCGGCGTCTTCCTTCAACGCCACACCCGATAGCCGCCTGGCTCGAGCCTCCACCATCAGGAAGTGCAGCTTGTGTGCGGCGGCATCATAGGGCAGGCCCTCGGGACGGATATTTGAGATGCAATTGCGCTCGGCATCTGTGCGGCCGGGGTGCGGGTCCCACGTCAGATAGACTCCCAGGCTGTCCGGCGAAGTGAGCCCGGGCCGCTCGCCGATCAGCACCACGACTTGCCGCGCTCCGAACCGCTCGCCGATTTCGTCGCCAATCGCCACGCGCGCCTGGAGGACGACGGTAAGCGGTGCAAGCTTCCAGTCCTTCTCCGTGAGCGCGGGCAGAATGGCGTCGAGCAGCGGGCCCGCATGGCGGTGAACCGCGAGCGCCGAGAGACCATCTGCGATCACAATGGCCGCGTCGTATTCGCCCCGTTCAATAAGCGGCTGCGATTCTTTGCTGAGCCGGCGGCCGAGGTCTGGGCGCCGCAGGAAAGTATTCCGGTCCGGGGCAGCGCTGTGCAGCAGCAGATGTGGAAACCCAAGAGATCGCGGATCGAGCTGCCGGTGGACCGCATCGCGGGCGCGCGCATGTTCGAGTTGAAAGCGCAGCAATTCGGCCGTCGGCAGGCTATTGCCGGTGCGGCCCAATGCGAGGCGCGCGGGTGTGAATGCTCTCAGGTCAATAGCCATTGCGGTGGACTCAGCGACGGATGCTGCGAGAACCATGCTTCGAATTCGGGCGCGGGCCGTAAGCCTAGCACGGACCGGATATAGAGCGCGTCGTGAAAGCTTGTGCTCTGGTAGTGCAACATAATGTCATCCGCGCCGGGCACGCCCATGATGTAGTTGCAACCGGCTACTCCCAACATCGTGAGCAGCGCATCCATATCGTCCTGGTCGGCCTCGGCGTGATTCGTGTAGCAGATGTCGCAACCCATTGGAAGGCCGAGAAGCTTTCCGCAGAAATGATCTTCGAGACCTGCGCGAATGATCTGCTTGCCGTCATATAAGTACTCCGGTCCGATGAACCCAACGACGGTATTGACGAGCAGCGGTTGGTATCGGCGGGCCACGGCGTATGCCCGTGCCTCGCACGTCTGCTGGTCGACGCCGTGATGCGCGTTTGCCGAGAGTGCGCTGCCCTGGCCGGTTTCGAAATACATCACATTCTCGCCGCGCTTCAACTCCTTCGCCGCTTGATGCGCCTCGTCCAACATTGCGAGGTTGACACCGAACGAAATGTTCGCCGCCTCGGTGCCGGCGATCGATTGAAATACGAGATCGATGGGCGCTCCGCGCAGAATCGCCTGCATCTGTGTAGTCACGTGAGCAAGAACGCAGATTTGCGTTGGGATTTCGTAGAGTTCCCGCAACCGATCGAGCATTCTCAGCAGCGCTTCGACGGTGCGGACGCTGTCGGTCGCCGGATTCACGCCGATCACGGCATCTCCGTTGCCATACGAAAGTCCTTCCAGAATGCTGGCCGCGATTCCCTTAAGATCGTCGGTGGGATGGTTGGGCTGGAGCCGCGTCGAGAGGCGGCCTTGGAGGCCGATGGTCGAGCGAAAGCGCGTGATGACGCGGCACTTGGCGGCAACCGAAATCAGGTCCTGCAGGCGCATGATCTTTGAGACCGCGGCGGCCATCTCTGGTGTGATCCCTGGCGCTGCGGCAGTGAGTTGCTCCACAGTGGCGTCTTCCGAAAGAAGCCAATCGCGGAAACCGCCGACGGTGAGATGCGAGATCGGCGCGAATGCCGCCGCTTCGTGCGCGTCGCAGATGAGCCGGGTAACTTCGTCGCTCTCATAGGGAACGATCTGCTCGGCCAGGAACGCCTTCAGCGGCAGGTCGGCGAGCGCCATCTGCGCCCGCACCCGCTCTTCTGCGTTCGCCGCGGAGATTCCCGCCAGTTCGTCGCCGGAGCGCGGCGGAGAGGCCTTCGCAAGCAGCTCCTTAAGACTCATGACTCCATTTTTACGCGGCGGTGAGTCATGGCGAATTCCTCTTCGGGAGAGAGAACCAGTTTGTGACGGGCATGCCCAATGAAGTAGACGATCCCGCACACGAACCAAATGGCAGCGCCGATCACTCCCTTGTTGTAATCCGAATTCAGGAAGAGCGTGACAAGTGTCACCGTCGCAATCACGATCGCGATCACCGCGCCAGCGATCCCCATCGGGCTCACGTAGGGTCTCTCGATATGTGGAAATTGCGTACGCAGTAGTATGAACGAAATCATCTGCAGGATGTAGGCGAGCACAGCGCCGAAAACCGCCATGTTGAGTAGCACGGCGCCCACCGAACTATTCTGCGGAGTGAAATGAATCGCCACAGCGACGGCGTAACCGAGCACGGACCCGGCAATCAGGGCGCGATGCGGAGTCTTGTGGCGGCCATGCGTCACAGACAGCCAACTCGGAAAATAGCCGGCTCGCGAGAGGGAATAGATCTGGCGGCCATAAGCGTAGATGATGGTGTGGAAGCTTGCTGCCAAGCCGATGCATGCGACCAAAGCCAACATTCTTGTTCCGAGACCGCCTCCAAAAATAGTTTGGAACGAGAGAAACAGAGGCTCCTGGGAAGCGCCCACCTTGGCCGCTCCCGGCGCGATCCCCGCGCTCAGGATCACGGTAAGAAATGAGCAGACGATCAACGTGACCAGTCCGTAGAGGATTCCACGCGGCATGTCGCGTCGCGGGTCATGGCTCTCTTCGGCTGCAAGCGGAAGTTGCTCGATGCCGAGATACAGCCAAAGCGCGAATGGAAGATTCAACAACACGCCTCTGCCGCCGGACGGAAAATAAGGAGCGGCCCAGCGATGGAGGTCGAAGTGCGGAATAGCGCCAATCCAGAAAACAGCCAGCACCGCGAGCGCGCCGATGGTGATCCAGATCGAAACCCGGAACGACAGCTCGACGCCCCATAGATTAAACGCCACAAATACGATGTAACTCATCAGCCACCACAACGGCTCCCATGAAGGCGGCGTGCCGAAGATGGCTCCGAGATATCCTCCGATGCCTACCACAATCACGGCGGGTGTCAGAATGTATTCCATGTTCTCGGCCAGACCCGTAATGTAGCCCCCCCACGGGCCCATGGCCGTACGCGCGAACGAATACGCTCCGCCTGTATGCGGGAGAGCCGGGGACATCTCCGCGATTGAAAAACAAAGCCCGGCATACATTACGGTCATCACCATGGTGGCCAGCAGCATTCCGCCGAAGCCGCCTGCGACGAGACCGAAATTCCAACCAAAGAAATCGCCGGAAATTACCGCACCGACGCCCAACGCCCAGAGGTGCAGCACACGCGCGTGGCGGCGCAGTTGACGTTGAGCCAGATACGCGGCGTCGGCGGGAGTGTACGTCGCTTTCAAGGAATCAACTATCTTAGCGTCAAATCCCTGGTGAAAACGGTACGCCGATCATCTTGGCGAATCTGCCGGTGATCTCTTTCATCGACTAGTTTCGTCGAGTTGGTAAACCCCGTCAGCCGGCTTTTTCGATGATCCGGAAAATCTGCGTCGCGTATTTCTGCACCAGATTCTGCCCGACGCCTGAGATTTCAATCAGTTCGGCGGGCGTGCGGGGCTGCTTCACCGCGATTGCCTGGAGCGCGCGATCGGTAAGAATACGAAACGCAGGGATCGCTTTGCTCTTCGCCTCGGCCAGGCGCCAGGCTCGTAGCGCGGCCTCAATCGCCGACTGTTTTCCGGGCGCAACAACAGTCTCTTTCCGCGTGGCCGCCTTCTTCTTTTTTGCCTTACGCTTCCGCCCTCGTGGATCGCTTTCGATTTCGATGGCAATGAGCAGCGGCGTTGATGCATCCGCCGTTCGTCCCTCCGCGGTGATTCGCGCCTTGCGATAGTCGATCTGCTTTCCGTCCTTTTCAAATGACGCTTCCGCGATCTCAACAAGTCCGCTCCGTGCCATCGCCCCCAGCAGCTCTTCAAATTCGCGACGCGCGAACAGACCATCGGGAAAGACTTGCGAATGCAACCGACCCGTGGAAAGTCCATCGGTTTTCTTGAGCGCGTAGAGGATCTTAAGTGAGTTGGCAGATTCTTGGGCGTTCGCTTGCCGCGACTGCTGCCCGATGATTCCTTCCGGATCGCAGAAATCGCAGATCCCACAGCGCTGTTCCGATTCTTCGATGTCGCCGAAGTAGCGCACCAGCGCCTGCATGCGGCATCCGGCGCTTTCACAAAACGAAATCATTCGCTCGAACTGCGCCATCTTGTGCGCGCGATGCGCCAGATAGGATTTTCGCCAATCGAGGGCGCCGCGAGCGGCGTTTTCGGCGTAGTCGAGCGTAGCGCCTCCGTGAACCCAGAGTTTCTCGATCACGTTGTCGAATTCGTCGGACGTCATCCGGCTGCGCGACCGCACCAGTTCCTTCGGCTGCGGCTCGGCCGTCAGCATCTCGAAAACCGCCGCGAGCACTGAAGGATCCGGATAGTCACGTTCAAAAAAGAAATCATGCGTGTGCCGGTCGGCGTAGGCATGCATCATAATGGCGCGCGAAGGCTCGCCATCGCGGCCCGCGCGGCCGATTTCCTGGTAGTATCCTTCCACGCTTCCCGGCAGCGCGGTGTGGATGACGGTTCGGATGTTCGGTTTGTCGATCCCCATTCCGAACGCGATGGTGGCGACGATGACATCCAACCGCCCCTCGAGAAATTTAATTTGCACATCTTCTCGCCGCTTCCCGTCCATCCCCGCATGATACGCCGCAGCCGGGAAAACGGATTGCAGTTCGGCGGCAAGGGACTCAGCATCGCGCCGGCGGGGCGCATAGACGATCGCCGGACGACGTTCTGCGTCGGAGAGGATTTCCTGCACGATCGCCGCCCGTGTGCCTAGCGGAGCTTTCACCACTTCAATCGCGATGTTGTCCCGCCGGAAGCCGTGGATGAAATGCTTCGGTGTATGCAATCCCAATTGCTTCGCGATATCGGTCTGCACTAGCGGAGTTGCCGTCGCGGTCAACGCAATCACGGGCGCCGGCCGCAACGCCGGAAGATGTTGGCCAATGGTTCGATAGTCGGGCCGGAAATCGTGCCCCCATTGGGAAATACAATGGGCTTCGTCAATGGCAACGAGGGTCGGTTTGCGTTTTGCCAGCATTTCCGGAAACCCCGGGACGCGCAAGCGCTCCGGCGCGATGAACAGAAAATCCAGGCGGCCTTCGAGATACGCTTTCGATACTTCGCGCGATGTGCCGCGATCGCGATTGGAGTGAATCCGCTCCGCGGCGAATCCGAGCGACACAAGTTTCGCCACCTGGTCTTCCATCAATGCGATGAGTGGACTGATCACCAGCGTGGTTCCACCGCGCATGATGCCGGGAAGCTGATAGCAGAGCGATTTTCCGGAACCTGTCGGCATGACGAGCAATACATCGTGATCTTCGGTCAGCGCGCGGCAGACAGCTTCCTGATTCGGGCGAAACGAGCCGAAACCGAAACGGTTTCGTAAGACTTCGTGGATGTCTGTACTCTGGAGCGGCGTTCGCGCGGCGATTGCAGTAGCCATTGGCGGTGAGATCACCGCTGCTCGCGGCGCGGCGGGCATGGAACCCACTTTCCCAACCACTTCAGTCACGTATTTTTCGATGCCCTCAATGAACGGCGTCAACTGGGCCTGTCCGCGTTGGATACGCTTCAAATACGCTTCCCACTGCCCGGTCATTGCCGGGCTTTTCACCTCAGGATGTACCACTTCAATCAACCGAATACCCTTGTCGGTGGCCTCGATGCTCTTCCCGCGCCGCTCCATGAATCCGCGTTTCAAGAGCACCTCGATGATCTGTGCGCGCGTGGCGGGAGTGCCCAGACCGGTCTCTTTCATCGCATCCGAGAGTTCTTTGTCGTCGAGCGTCTTGCCCGCGGTCTCCATTGCGGTCAGGAGCGTTCCTTCAGTCAGCCGCTTTGGCGGACGCGTCTTTTTAGCAATCGATTCGGCATCAAGAATTTGCTGTGGCTGACCTTCAGCCAGGCCAGGAGGCAGCGTCTGTCCGCCTTCCGCTGCAGGCTCCTCGGTGTCCGCACCGGCTCTAGGCGCTTTGCGCTCCTTCTTCTTCTCGCCGCCGATATCCAGCACTTTCCAACCCTGCTGCTGAACCGCTGTTCCGCTCGAGTGGAAGCGATCTTCTGTCTTCTCCATCGAGTTGCGAACCAGCGTGATCACGGTCGTCACCGACCAGATATGATCTTCATGCCAGGCCGAAAGCAGACGCCGGCAGATCAAATCGAAAATCTTCTGTTCCTCCGGACTGAGTGATGCCCCGCCCGCTGAAACGCCAGTGGGAATGATGGCGTGGTGATCGGTTACTTTCGAATCGTCGACAAAACGCTTCCCGAGTGGACGCTCACCCGTGCCCGGCGCAAGAAGGCCTTCATAGTTGCCGGCGATTACGCCCACAATGCGCGGAAGCGTCTTCGCCACATCCTGCGACAGGTGGCGGCTATCGGTCCGAGGATAGCTGATCAGCTTATAGCGTTCGTAGAGAATCTGCACCAGATCGAGCGTCCGCTGCGCGCTGAACCCGTAGAGGCGATTCGCATGGCGTTGCAGTTCCGTCAGATCGTACAGCGGCGGAGGAGGCATGCGGCGAGTCTGCGATTCGATTTTTTCGATGCGCGCCTCGCCCACTTTTACGCGAGCGACAATCCGTTTCGATTCCTCTCCGTCAGGCGGAAGCCGCATTGCGGCATCCATCGGCTCCACGCCTGAACGAAACCAAGTCCCTTCGTAGGTCCGTTCCGGCCCGGGAGAGAACGTCGCAACCACATTGATGTAATCTTCCGGGACAAACGCACGGATCGCCAATTCACGGTCCACCAACAACGCCAGCGTCGGAGTCTGAACGCGGCCGACGGAGAATTCTTCGCCGCATGCAAGCGTGTAGCACCGCGAAAGATTCATGCCGACCAGCCAATCGGCCCGGCTGCGGCCACGCGCGGCATCAGCGAGCGGATCATATTCCCGCCCATCGCGCAGCTTCGCGAAACCATCGCGGATCGCCTCCGGTGTCAGTGATGAGATCCACAGCCGGCGCACCGGTTTGCGCGATTCGGCGGCTTCATAAATGTAGCGGAAGATGAGTTCGCCTTCGCGCCCGGCGTCGGTTGCGCAAACGACATCGGAGATGCGCGGCGAAGTGATGATTTTCCGAACGACTTCGAACTGATCCTTAGTATCCTCGCCGATCACCAACGGCCACGATTTCGGAAGCATTGGCAGAAGCTCGCGGCGCCAGGTACGCCACTCCGGTTGAATTTCATGCGGCTGCGCCAATGCGACCAGATGGCCGATGGCCCACGTCACCACGTACCCATTGCCGTGCAGGTAACCCTGACCTTGGATCGTGGCCTTCAGGACTTTCGCGATATCGCGCGCAACCGAGGGTTTTTCGGCGACCACCGCGACGTTGGTCTCCGCCATGCTCAACTTCCGTGGAGCCCGAGTTCGGCGGCGCGCTCGCGCATCGCGGCGATACAAAACTCGATATGCTGATCTAACTCTACGCCAAGCGCCACGGCGCCGTTAGTGATGTCGTCACGGCTAACCGATTTAGCGAACGACTTGTCTTTGAGCTTCTTTTTTACCGATGGCACTTCTACCTCAAGGATACTCTTACCGGGCCTGACGTAAGCGCACGCGGTAAGAAATCCGGCCAGTTCGTCGCAGGCGAAAAGAGTTTTCTCCAGCGGCGATTCCCTCGGCACCCCGCTGTAGTTTGCGTGCGACAGGATGGCCCGGCGAACTTCTTCGTCAACGCCGCGCGCCGCGAGAATAGGCTCTCCCTTCATCGGATGATCCGGCGCATCGGGGTGCACTTCATAATCAAAATCGTGGAGCAGCGCCGTCACCGACCACTTGTTTTCGTCCGCGCCGAAGCGCCGCGCATAAGCGGCAACGCACGCCTCCACGGCCAATGCGTGCTTCCGAAGACTTTCTGATTTCGTGAACTCATGAAGGATTTCCAGCGCTTGATCTCGATCCATACCTTATTTGAAGGATATAGTATTCGAAATGAGTGAAGAGCATTCCCGCCGTACATTTCTGACCGCCAGTCTTGCGGCATCGGTCGCGTCTCTAGCCCAAACATCCGGCGGAGGCGGCCCGATGCTCGATGTCGATTACGGCCGCCTCGTCTCCCGCGCCGATCTTGTCTATGAAAAGCCAGCCGCCAGGAGCGAAGAGGGCTTGCCGGTGGGCAACGGGCGTATGGGCAGCCTGATGTGGACAACCCCATCGGCACTCAAGTTTCAAATCAACCGCGTCGATGTCTACGGAAACAACAGCTACTCAACCAGTTTCCCGGAGCGCAACACCGACTACTGCGGCGGCTGCGGGTTTGTCGAGATCGACTGCATGGATTTCGGCGATGAAACATTTCCGCAGGATGGAACGAAACAGCATCTTTCGATTTACGACGCCTTGGCGACGGTGAAGGGGCGGGGCGTCTCCGCAAGGGTCCTGGCCTCAAATGACGTTGACGTGATCGCGGTGGAATTGACCGACCAGCGTGACAAGCCGGCTTCCATCAGTGCGAATTTGAGAATGCTGCGCTACGCGCCGTCTCTCGAAACAATGACTTCTGTATTTCGCACGCGCAGCCAGACGGCGACCTCAAAAATGGAGATTCGCGGCGGCAGAATCATTCTCACCCAGGAATTCCGCGAGGGAGATTACTACAATGCTTCGGCGGTCGCGATCGGTATCAATGGAAGAGCGGCCAAGGCGCGGGTTGAAAACGAGACGACGCTGCGATTGACAGCCGAACCTCGAAAAGGCGCGCTCACAGTGCTGATCGCCAGCGCGGCGAGCTTCGATCTGAAGGAAGATGTCGCCGCCGCTGCGCTTCGGAATCTGGAAATCGCGGCATCCAAAACATTTGATGCGCTCGCTCGATCGAGCCAAACCTGGTGGCACGATTTCTGGTCGAAGGCATTCGTTCATCTGCACAGCGCCGACGGCACGGCCGACTACATCGAACAAAACTACACATATTTTCTTTATGTGATGGCCGCCAGTTCACGCGGCGCGTTCCCGCCGAAGTTCAATGGCATGATCTGGAGCACAAACGGCGACCGGCGCACCTGGGGAACGCAACATTGGGGAGCAAACTTGAGTTGCTATTACGGCGCGCTTCCGCCAACAAACCGATTCGAGCTGATGGACCCGATGTTCCGGATGTATTTCAACATGTATGAAGCCTGCGCTACGGCGGCTCAACAACAGTGGGGCTCAAAAGGTATTTACATCCCCGAGACCACCTGGTTCAACGGACTTGCAAAAATGCCGGAGGATCTGGCCGAGGAGATGCGCGAACTCTACCTGCTTCGTAAGCCCTGGGAGGAACGTTCGCTCAAGTTTCGCGAATTTGCCGAGACGCAGAGTCCGCATTCGAGCCGCTGGAACTGGAAGGATAAAGGGCAATGGGTGAATGGGAAATATGTGGCAACGGATCGCGGCGGCGGTCCGTACGGACCGGTAAATCATATCTTCGGAACTACGGCCAAGATCGCGGAGTATTTCTGGCAACGATACGAATACACGCTCGACAAGGAATGGCTGCGCGATCGCGCCTATCCCATGCTGAAGGGGGTTGCCGAATTTTATCGCAATTATCCAAACGTCAAGAAAGCCGCCGACGGAAAGTATCACATACACAACGTCAACAGCAACGAAGGCGTATGGGGCGCGCAGGATACGGATGAAGATTTGTCCGCCATGCGCGGAATGCTGCCAGCGGCGATTCGCGCTTCGGAGATTCTGGACGCCGATACCGATCTGCGGCCGCTCTGGCAGGAATTCCTCGACCACCTGGCACCGCTTCCGACGAGCGACCAACCGAATGCCCTGAAGGTTCCGAATGCTCGCGGAAAGCGCGTATGGGTCCGCGGCCTGTATCCGGTGGTCCAAGCACGTGGCGGAATGCCGGACGGCAATACGATGCCGATGTGGTGCTTTCATTTGTGCCACACCGAGACGCCCGATCAAGACCTCCTGCGCCTGGCAAAGACAACGTATGAGGCGTACTTTCCGAATGGAATCACCGCGCAAACTCCCGCCGGTCTTTTATCGAAACTGGCCAGCGCCGGCACGCTGCTCGGCCGTGTGGAAGCGGCTCGGTTCCTAATCGTAAATCAGATGCGAGCGCCCGGCGTGCTCGCGAACAGAATGGGCCTTCGCGAAGGACCACAAGCAATGGACGTCGAGAGATTGGGCCGCGCATCCGAGGCTCTCCATTACGCCCTATTGCAGTGCGAACCAGTGGAACCCGGCAAGCACGCAATTCTCCGAATGTTCCCCGCGTGGCCCCCTGAATGGGACGCGGCATTCACGCTACGTGCGCGCGGAGCCTTCCTCGTCACCTCTTCGATGCGTAAGGAGCAAATTGAATTCGTTCAGATTCGTTCAGAAGCGGGAGCCGAATGCCGGTTGCGAAATCCCTGGCCTGAAAGCGCCGTATCATTCTTCAGAGACGGCAAGAAAGCGGAAGATCTAAGCGGATCGCTGTTGACGTTCGGAACAAACCGCGGAGAGACAATCGTCGCTGTGAAACAAGGTTCAACGCCCGATCAATTCAGACGCGCGATCATCGCGCCCGCGCCGTCGACTGCCTGATCAGCAGCTTTGGTGCGAATATTTTCGAATCGCCATTCTGCCGCGACGGATTCGTAATCTGGCCGAGCAGGATCGTGGCCGCCGTGCGTCCCAGCTCGTGACGGGGCCAGTCCACCGTGGTGAGAAACGGATTCGGATGGTGCGCGCCCTCAATGTTTCCGGCGCCGATGATGGAGATGTCGGCGGGAACCTCGAGTCCCGCCTCTCTGCACGCGTACACGGCGCCAATACCCGCGGGGTCGTTCCCGGCAAACACGGCCGTCGGCGGATCATTTACTTGCAACAGCTTCCTCATCGCCTCTCGGCCGCTCGGAATTTCGAAGTCGCTGTCCGCAACCAGTTCGGGCCTCACGGGTAATCCTGCCGCCTGAAGCGCATCCAAATAGCCGAGATGACGCAGAGACGACGGGCTCAAACTCCGCCCGTGAATGTGCGCGATCCGCTTGTGCCCGAGTTCGATCAGGCAGTTCGTTGCAAGCCGCCCTACTTCGCGATCGTCCGTTCGCACGGATGGAAAATCACAAGCGTCGAAGAAGCGATCAACGAGGACCAGTGGAATTTTTCTCTTGCGCAAGTCGAGGAACGAATCCGGTGCGTTTTCCGCCTGTTCCGATGCGACGATCAGTCCATCCACTCTGATCCCAATCAGCGCGTCGATTTCCGACCGTTCTCTCGCGGGATCCATCCGGGAATGGCAAAGCAAAAGGTTGTAACCTGCGCCTTCCACTACTTCTTCGATTCCGCCGGTGATCTCTGCGAAGTACGAGTGGCTGATATCCGGAATGATTACGCCAACCATGGAAGAGCGATTGGTGACCAGGCTTCGCGCCCACCGGTTTGGGCGGTAGCCGAGCGTCTGCGCCAGGCGCACCACTTTCTGGCGGGTTTTGTCGCTGATTTCGGTGCTGCCGGTCAACGCGCGCGAAACCGTCATAGGCGAAACGCCGGCGCGTTTCGCGATATCGAGAATGGTAACTGCGCTTTTTCGCTGCGTGCTCACTAGTTGAAACCAGTCTAGCTTGACATCTCTCCGTGCGTGTAGCAACATTGTGACATAATTTCGTTAACGTTATCGACAATGAAGAAAGTAGCCGCCCTCATTCTCGCGCTTAGCGCGTTCCATCTTGCCCTGGCGCAGATCTCGGTTCCGGACGAGCTGCGCGACCAGCGCCTCCAATGGTGGCGTGAAGCGCGCTTCGGAATGTTCATTCATTGGGGACTCTATTCCGTCCCGGCCGGTGAGTGGAAGGGCCAACCCGTACCCGGCCTGGGCGAGTGGATCATGAATCACGCCCGAATTCCCGTAACCGAATACGAGCAGCTCGCCAGCCAGTTCAATCCAGTGAAGTTCAACGCTGACGAGTGGGTCGCAGTCGCCAAGAACGCCGGAGCGAAATACATCGCGATCACCTCAAAACATCACGACGGCTTTGCCATGTATGGTTCGAAAGTCAGCCGCTACAACATAGTGGACGCGACCCCGTTTCATCGCGATCCCATGAAGGAACTGGCCGCCGCCTGCCAGAGAGCCGGGATCAAGCTCTGCTTCTACTACTCGCAGACGCAGGATTGGCACGAGCCCGACGCCAACGGCAACACCTGGGACTGGCCCGACGAGAGCAAGAAGAACTTTTCGAAGTACCTGGAAGAAAAAGTGAAGCCGCAAGTGCGCGAGCTTCTGACAAACTACGGACCCATCGGCCTCATCTGGTTCGACACGCCGAAAACCATCACCAAGGAGCAGAGCGCCGAGCTTGTGAATCTGGTGCACCAACTGCAGCCGATGTGCCTGGTGAGTGGACGCGTGGGCCACGGCCTCGGCGACTACGATTCGGCGGGCGACAACCAGATCAGCGTTGGCGTGGTGAAGCGCGATTGGGAAACTCCTGTCACTATGAACGACACCTGGGGTTTCAAGAAAGACGATCACAATTGGAAATCGACCGCAGTGCTCATCCGCCAGTTAGTACAGATCGCCAGCCGCGGCGGAAATTATTTGTTGAACGTCGGCCCCACGTCGGAAGGGGTCATCCCGCAGCCGAGTGTGGAGCGTCTGGCCGAGGTTGGGCAATGGCTGAAGGTCAACAGCGAAGCGATTAACGGCACTGCGCCCAGTCCGTATCCTTACGAGCTGTCGTGGGGTCTCATCACCACGCGGCCAGGCAAGTTATATCTGCATGTTTTCGAATGGCCGCGAAAAGAACTCGTGCTCTATGGTCTCAAGAGCAAAGTGCGGAAAGCCTACCTTCTGGCAAATAACACGCAGTTGAAGATAGCCCAGCAGGAGGACAAAGCGATCGGCCATCACTCACTCAAAATCGGACTCCCGGATGCTTCGCCGGACAAGAACGATTCCATTGTGGTGCTCGAAACGGCCGGTGGAGTCGATGTAGACACCACGCTATTGCAGCAGCCTGACGGCTCAGTCACTCTCGATGCCTACCTCGCGGAGATACATAAGTCGCCTGCAGGATCGCACGTCCAACTAGATAGCCGGGGCGTCGCCGAACAATGGTTCAACAAAGACGAATGGATGAGCTGGGATTTCAAGACCAGCCGCCGTGGCGCATTCGACGTTGTGCTGCTCACATCCGAACAGAAATATGGAAAGGGTTGGGAAGGCGGCCATCATGTCGTGATTGATGTAGCGGGACAGAACGTGAAAGCGTCCGTCGAAAATAACGGCACGCAAGAGAACTCCACAAATCCGTACTGGAAATATGTAGTCTCAAAGATGGGACGCGTCCAGCTTGATAAGCCGGGCAAGTTCACGCTCTCGCTGAAACCCGAGACCATTGAGTCGCAGAAAAAGCTTGGGCTGACGTTGGTTTCAGTAAAGCTGGTCCCCGCTCCATGACGTCGAGACGTCAATTCATTGCTCAAGCGGGCGCGGTGGCGGCGCTTGCGCAACACGCGCACGCGGCGCCCGACTTAGACGTCGCCAATGCGCCTTCGAAGATCGCGTCTTCCGACCCAACTGGCAATATCAAGCTGACACGCGAGTGGAAGGGTGATCTCTGCAGCCCGAAGCTCACCAACAACGGCGAAAAATCCGCGCGAATCAAAGAAGTCGTGTTGTTCTCGATCGCTCACAGTCTCCCCGCGGATACACGCCTCTACGGTGAAAGCTTCCAGATGTTGTCGCAGACCGTTGGCACCTTGGGAAAGCCCGTCGACCTCGGCTATTCGGAACCGAAGCACTACAAAATCCCGCAACCCGAAGGCGTCACATCGATATTCGGTCTCCTGACACTCGGACTGCCGGACAACAACAACCTCGTGCTCGCTTTCACTTCCTGCAAACGGTTCGCCGGCCGTTTCTACGTACGCGAAAACTCGATTGACGCCGTCGTTGATACGGAAGATCTGGAACTCGGTCCCGGACAAACGTGGAACCTCGAAGAATTCCAATTTACGCGCGGCGAGAATCGATCGGCGCTCCTCACCGGGCTCGCCGATCGCATCAACCACAATCATCCACCGCGAAAGTTTCCCAAGCCGCCTACTGGTTGGTGTTCCTGGTATTGTTTCGGGCCGCGTGTTACCGCGCAAAATGTGGAAGAGAACCTCGACTTCATCGCCAAGAACATCCCTGCGCTGAAATACGTGCAGATCGACGACGGCTATCAGCCCGCGATGGGCGACTGGCTCGAGACCGGCAAGGCCTTCGGCGGCGATGTCATCGGCGTGCTGAAACAGATCCGGCAGCGCGGCTTCGAGCCGGCCATCTGGGTCGCTCCGTTCATTGCCGAGCGTGATTCCCACTTCTTCCAACAGCACCCGGACTGGTTCATCCAAGATGCCGGCGGCCAGCCGCTCTCGTCCGATAAAGTGACGTTTCAGGGATGGCGCCATGGCCCTTGGTTCGCGCTCGATGGAACTCATCCCGAAGTTCAGAAGCACTTCGTCAGCCTTTTCCATACGATGCGCCACGAGTGGGGCTGCACTTATTTCAAACTGGATGCCAACTTTTGGGGCGCCATGCATGGCGGGCGGTTCCACGATCCAAAAGCGACGCGCATCGAAGCCTACCGGCGCGGCATGGAAGCGATTCTCCGAGGAGCGGGCGACAGCTTTATCCTCGGTTGCAATCACCCCATCTGGGCGTCCTTCGGCCTGATTGATGGCTCGCGCAGTTCAGGCGATATCAAGCGCACATGGCCGGTGTTTGAAAAGTGCGCGCGTCAAAATCTCAGCCGGAATTGGCAAGATGGCCGCCTGTGGTGGAACGATCCGGATGCAGTCACGCTCTCCGGTGATCTGCCCGATAATGAGTTCCTCTTCCATGCGGCCTCCGTTTATGCTTCGGGTGGCATGGTGCTCTCCGGCGACGATCTAACCAAGTTGCCTGCGGACCGTTTGGCGCGGCTGCGTAAGCTGCTTCCACCGACCGGTGTGCCTGCGGAGTTTGAGGATGATTCCCTCCGCGCTGGAATCGTAAGACTCCCCGGGCATTCCGTCGCGTGTCTGTTCAACTGGAGTGAACAGGCGCAGACAATTTCCTTCCGGCTACCAAAGGCCGGGCGCGTTACAGATTATTGGACAAGTGAAGACTTAGGCCGCCATAGCGGGGTATTCACGCTGAAAGATCTGTCACCGCACTCCGCCCGGCTGCTGGTCTGTACCTGATTACAAGCGAGCTAACTTCGCATCCGTAAGCAGAGCGGACATCGATTGCTTCAACGCTTCGCTCGTCGATCTCGAGCACTTCCATCCCAGCCCTTGAATCTGGTCGGTGTTCAATCGCACGATCGGAACATCGCCCTTCCAGCCGCGATTACCTCCGCTGTACACAAAATTCACGCGTGCCGGATCTAGACCTACAACCTCAGCGGCGATCCGGCCAATTTCGGTGACGGTAATGTAATCGCCCGTCGCGACGTTATATACATGGAAGGGCGTATCCGCAGCCTGATGGGCGGTGAGCACCGCATTCATCACGTCTTGCACATGGATGTATGACTTACTCTGAGTTCCATCGCCGAGGATCTTGAGTTCCCGTGGATTTGTCAGCAACTGCCGGACAAAATCGAATCCCACTCCATGCGTCTGCCGCGGCCCTACAACGTTACCAAAACGAAACGCGCGAGCAGTCATTCCGAACATATAACAGTAGGAGCAAATCAACATTTCACCGGCAAGTTTGCTCGCGCCGTACGTGGAGATGGGTAGCATCGGGGAATAATTCTCGCCCGCTTCCACCGTGCCGATGTCGCCATAAACGCCGCTGCCGGATGCGTAAAGCAAACGGGGAACGCCCGCAATGCGCATCGCTTCCACAACCTGCGAAGTGAGAAACGTGCCCTCGCGAAAATCGATATCCGGCTCCGTCGCCGCCTTCGCAATGTCGGGATTGGATGCCAGGTGAATCACAACGTCATGCCCTGCGATTGCAGTGGTCAAAGCGCCGAGATCTTTCACGTCACCCCGCACCACGCGCAGTCTGCCGTCGTTCTTGTGGTGCTCGTAATGCCATTCGCGGCCGGACGAAAAGTTATCGTAAAGCGTCACACCTGCCGTCGTGTTGTCGCACAATAGCCGGTCGGTGAAATGGCTCCCGATGAACCCCGCTCCACCAACGATGAAATATCGGGCCGAACTCATTTGTGAACTCCTCCTTCCTCTCTGTTCTTTTCCGGTCCGCCCAGAACGATCTGGATCGGGATAGCCGATACATCCGGCATCGGCGGATACGGCGCTAGTCTGTAGGGTCTTCGGTCGGGATATGCCATCCAGGCTCGCCGGTTAGGGTAATAGCGAAGCAATTCCAGGTTGCGCTCCGGGCCCATGTCCTGCGCCCAAATGATCCGCGAGCCGTCAATATCTGCGGCGTTGTACACCCATTCCCGCGGATAAAATTCCTGCCGCTGGTAGTTCACAAAGACGAGATGCGACCCGGGAACCGACAAGAGCTCGCGAATCGCCGTTACTCTCGCCATGCCCTCGTCCGGAGTGCAACACGATGACAGATAATTGCCCCCAGTCATCACCGGGATGTGCGCCGCCCGAGCAATCACATGGGCTATGCAAGTGATGGCCACTACCACCATGACAATACGCGAGAGCTGCAACCCAAGCTGATCCGAGTTGCGCCGGTACACTCGGAGATGCCGGATGCACTGGACCAGTAACGCAAAAATGCATCCCGTAACCGGGGCCATGTAATGCGGAAAGCCGGCTTCCAACATCATGACCACGAATAAAGCCACGGTCAGGACGGCCGGAAGCAGCATCATACGGTCGTGGAATGCGCGGCGAAGAAACACCAGCGGGATGGTCAACGCCGGGCCAATAAAGAAACGCCAGAGAATCTGCACATGCAGCGTGAAGTACACTATCTGTGCCCAGAGGGAATTTTTCTCTCTCAAGATTCGGGACTCGAATTCGTAATAGAGACGCATCTGACGATGGCGATGGGTAATTGCGGCCGTATGAAACCAAGGCAACGTCAGAGGCCAGCCGTAGGTTTCGCGATTCACCGCATACGGAATTTTCAAGGGGTTCCCGGTGACTCTGAAGTTGAAATAGGCCATGCCGGCACCCAGTGTCAGCAGCGCCAGGGTCGCAGGAATAATCAACCGTCCGAGGACCGGACCCCAAGTAATGCGGCGATTTCTGAATAGACGCCACGCCAGTACGCCGCCGAGGAGAGCACAAAAAATCAGGCCTTCAAATGGGCGGGAATTCGCCAGCAGCGCCACGCCTAAAACCAGCAGCAGAGAGTGTTTGATAGTGGGCCGCTTCTCGATGTTCACGTAGGCTCCCACCGCCAGCGCCCCACCTATGGCGGCAACGCATCCTCCCCAGTAGCTGTTAACCCAGTAACTTGTAATTCCGATGTGTATCGCACAGATCGCTCCCCCAAGAAGCGCCCATCTAGCCGGCAGCATCTGTTGCAACATCCAAACAACGACGCCACACATAAGGCCCATCGAAAGCAGTAAACCAATCCATGGATTTCCCAACACCTGCCCCAGAGCCAGAACCATTCCCTGCGCCGGAAGATACTGTGAGCTGTAGGTCGGCTGCTGAATGATATGAATTGACTCGAAGTGAGTCCACATCGGATGGGGAGGATTAGCAAGCCGTCCATGCGCAAAAGTGTCCCCGGCCAATAGATAGCTGAATTCATCAGTAATGGCCGGTACGGGCACGGGGTAAATCGGTAGCAGAAGCACCCGTACTGCGATTGGGACCAATGTCGCCAGAAGGATTACAAGGCGCCTGCGCTCGGCAAATTGCGCCAGTTTGGTTTCGATCGTGTCGAAGCCTCTCCAACTGGTGAAAAACGTCCGGCGGCGGCACAGGATTCCTAGCAGAACCCATTCGAGTGGATTCAAGTCGAATGCCAACACGATGACCACGAATGCAATTTGAAATGCAATCAGATCGATCATGAAATGGAAGAGAGGTCAGACCGGGCGAAGCTTTCGCGCGGCAGAGCCAAAGAAACGCAGCGGAACGAGACGGAAAATTCTCTTAAATGTCCAGACGGTAGACGACCACTTTTGCAAAGTACTGTCGCCAATACGGTCGTTGTACGGAATATAAACCTGCTCCACTCGATATCCTAACAGCGCCGGCTTGAGCAATAGCTCCACCGGCAAGGCTGGACCGTTCGGATCGAATTCAACCGCCCTGAGCATGGCCTGGCTGTACGCTCTCATTCCCGAATGCAGATCGGAAGCACGTATACCCAGCACCATCCACGCCGTCACCGCAAAAGCCCGGTTGGCTAGAAAATTTGACCAGGGCATCGACTGAGGTTTCGTCTGAAGACGCGAACCGTCCACCAGATCACATTTCCCTAACAGCACCCGATCCGCGAAAGCCAGAATTTCAGAGGCCGGATAAGTATCGTCGCAGTCCAGCGTCACTACCACTTTTCCCTTCGCTTCGCTAAGAGCCCGCCCCATCGCCCGTCCATAACCTTCGGGCGGAAACTGGCGCACCACGCGAGCACCCTTGCTTTGAGCGATCTCGGGCGTCGCGTCGCGGCTGCTGTCGATCAACAGGATTTCCACGTCGCGCCCCGCTACTGCTTGTTTAATTTCCTCGATTACCTTCCCAACGGCCTTTTCCTCGTTGAGGGTAATCATCGCTACTGTAATCTCGGGCATGCTGTCCTTATTCCCTCGCCGCCGCCAATTCGCCCTGGCGCTCTAACTCGGGCGCCGTTTCTTCATTGACCCGCGCGGCCACTTTCAGCGCTCGTTCAATGCACGTGTCCATGTTGATGTACTCAAATTCCGCCACACGCCCGCACAACGCGATGCCAATCCCTTCGAAGTACGCCTTGGCCTTGTCCAGAAATTTGCGGTACGTAAAATCCTGCACCACATAGCCGTACTTCGTCCGAATTACCTTTGTGTAGCAAATGTCTTTGGGGTTCACCAGGTTCATCTTTTGCAGGCCCGCGATAACCTTGGCCAGTACCTCGCTATCCTCGAGATCCCAGACTCCATCTCCCTCGTTCGCCGTTATTTCGGCTTCAATGATCGATTTTCCAGCCGGTGCGTTGTGGGGACTGAACTGCGCCGGAAACGAAAGCCGATGGAACAGAAATTCCGGATCGGGCACATAAATCGCTGTGTACTCCGGCAGATTCGTCGTGTTCAATCCCACGGCAATCGTGAACAGAGAGTTATAGCGAAGATGAGCCACGCAGTCTTTGATCTCATCGGGCACTCCTTCGACAAGATGCGCCATCTCATGTATCGGAATGGTGGCAACCAGCCGCTCGTAGCTGCGTTCTTCCTTGCCATTACTCACCTTCCACATGCCGTCTTTACGCCGGACACCCCGAATCGTAAAGTTGGTCGTAATATTGGCCACCCGCTTTTCCATCGCCGAAGGCAGGCATTCAATTCCGCCGTGCCGCGGATAGCTGAAATAGAGTTGGTGAACGTAGCCCTCGGATTCGACCCCAACCGCGGCTTTCATGACGTCCTCAACCGCCGGCTTAGGAACCCGCCCCTCCACCCAATCCAAACTCATATCGCCGGCCGGGACATTCCAGATTTTCTCGTTATAGGGCAGCAGGTACTTCTCCGTCAGGCCTTTGCCGAACGTGTAATACATCCACTCCTTGAAGTTGGTTGGCTTCGGGTAATCGTTATTGATGTAGTGGTAGAGGCACTCAAACCGGTCTTGTGGTTCCAGATCGTAAAGGCCGTTTTCAAACGGGTACTTTACATACCGGCCTTTAAAATAGATCTTGTTGCTACGCCGCGCGCGGTGCACATTATCGCCGAGCAGGGAAATCATGAAATCGAGCGTCTGTTGATTGCGCGAAAACATGATGTGGGGTCCGCCCGCATCGTACGTGAAACCCTCTTCTATAACCGTCTGGCAATGGCCGCCCGATCTAGAGTCGCTCTCCAGCACCTCGCATGGCTGCCGCAGATGCGCGGCAACGGTCAAACCGGCCAGTCCACCACCTAAAACACCAATTTGCATAAGGGATTAACAGATTCTCGCGTGCCAATTATGTCATCGGCCAAAGGACCGCAGTTCTTTAGGTACCTTAGATCCTGCGAGTCCTTACAACGAAATGCCGCCGCGCGCCTTAGGAGTAGTCCCTTAGTAGGTTTGTTCGGCTGAAGTGTAAAGGGCTACCCTCATTTGGTCGAAGTAAGTAGAGACGAATCACAAGTAAATGCCTGTATCTCTCAACGAGCTTGCTGATACGAAGGCACTTAGCCGCGAGACGCGCCCCGGTAAGCAGTTTGTGCTGTTTTCTGCCGCACTATTCCTGGTGTTAGCCGCGACTGTCATTCCCCGGCTGATTTCCGATGCCCAAACCAAGGTGGCCGCATTACCTTTCAGCTTCAAAGTGATAGGCCTCGAAAAGGAGGCATCTGATCGAGTGAATATCACTTATACGTCGCCTATTCCCGACCTTGGACAACGAGCAAATGCCAGTGAGCAGATGGCGATCCCGATCCGTGGAACGTTCGAGTGGGTGCTGTCAGGCGCGTGGATAAGAGCTATCCAATTGACCGCGTCCGAAGACGTGCTCTCCAAAATCACTGGCGTAGACGTCGTAATCGGGGACCAGCGAATCAGTTACAGCGCAAGTGAGCTCAGCAAATGGAAGCGTATCCCCAATCTCTGCTATGCGATTAATGATCGCACCAGCGGTTGTGCCACAGTGGAAATGCCACCGCCACCGAAGTTGTACTGGCCAACAGGTCCGGCTCCCATCATCAACTGGCCGCAGACCCGTTCGCTTATGGCGGCAATCGTGATCCCGAAACTCCTCTTTTTTCTGTTCGCCCTGATTTCGGGTTGGATATTCTGGCGCGCAATGGATCACCCGGTATGCCGTGAATACCAGGCGAAAGCCTTAGGGCAATTCCCCGTCCCTCGCGCTGAGACCCGCCCCGGTCCGTGGTTGGCGGCCGGATTCCTGGTCCTTCTAGCTACGCTAGGGATTTACTCTCGCTACGGCTCCAGCACCTTCACCCAGGACGACAATCTCGGACAGTTCCTTCCCGTCGTTCAGATGTCGAGCAAAGCGCTATTTGCGGGGCAGTTTCCTATGTGGAACCCCCATCAGCAACTCGGGGCACCCACAACAACTGTGGGAACCTACATGCTGACCTACCCACCCACTTACCTGTCATGGTGGATTGCTGCCCGAGTCGCCGGAAACGAAGACCTCACGATGAATGTTTTCTGCGTGCTCCACCTGATCGCGGGGTACTTTGTCACCTATTTATCGCTCCGGCACGTGGGAATCCGGCCCTCTCTTTCGGTAGCGGGAAGCTTGAGCTACATCCTCTCGGGTTTTCTGTTGATTGCCGGACGATCCCAGTTCACGTTCATTCCGCTCGCGATTTTTGCACCGCCGCTGCTCATGGCGCCCTACTACCTGGTGCAGTCGAAAGCGCCTTGGAAATGGGCCTTATTCGCAGGCTCCGTCATCGGCGTCTTCTTTCACGCCGGTCACGCACAGATGTGGGCATACGGAGTGATGTTTTTCGTTCTGGAAATTTTGCTGTTCGCACTCGGCGGGAAGCTGGCATGGCGCCGGGCACTATGGAGCCTACCAGCGCTCTGTTTCGCCTTCGCCATCGCCGCCCCGCTATTCCTGCTTCAATTCGCCGAAACACACGACATGTTCCGGAACGTGGATGCCGGAGCCGGCCTCGAAGTGTGGCGCACCCTTGTCCCGCTTGGGCCCCAGTGGTGGAGCACGCAATTGAACGGGCCACCACCCGGAGGGCAAATATTTTATGCAGGTACGTTCTTCGCATTAACTGTGTTCATCGGCCTGTGGATGCTGACCATGACGCTAGTTCTATATCGAACAACATGGAAGCAACTCCGGGAGCTGATCGGGTCGAATGTCTTCCTGATCACCGCCGGTATCGCTCTCCTGCTGGCGCTCGGCCACGACGGTCTGCTATGGACCCTCCAGTCCCAACTCCCTGTATTCGACAAGTTTCGCTGGCCAATGAAGTACACCGGCTATCTGGTACCGCTCATGGCAGTAGCAGGAGGATTGATCCTGGAGCGGACGCTCAAAACAAGGGCCCGCAAAATGGAGATCGGCATCCTGGCCGGCGTCTCCGCTCTCCTGATGCTTCATTGCGCGCTAATTCAGGGCTCCTGGTACGACTATGGAGTGCGTCCTTACCCGAAGCTGCCAGCGGAAATGTCGAAACTCGTTAGCGGCTCAGAAAACAATCCGCCCGCTCGCGTGCTCACGTCGCTGATCTCCATGAGGAGGAATCCAAGCGCCGCGTTCTTCGATAGCCTGGCAGTGAACTTTGCGACGAAGGCGGAAGCCTACGCGGCCGGCGGCTATGACGTATTCATCGAGAACTCTCCTGAATACTTGCAAGTCCTCGGCCGGTTCAGCCAGTCACCCGTCGAAGCAGCCAAAGCCTACGGAATCCGCTGGATCATTCAGTCGAGCGGCCTTGACCGACCTGAGTTGGCAGTGAATCGCACGCTCGACCAAATGGAAATGCCCTCGCTATCGGAACGGCGCGTCCTGCTCAAAAATGCAGAATCCGGAGTTCCTGCTTTCACTTCGCCAGACGTCACCGTTTACGAATTGAAAGGCGCCAGCCCATACGCTTTTACCACCAGCCAAACTCTCCCAGTTAGCTTCGATGCGAGCGGCGCGAACATTAATGTCTCGGACGTTCCAGCAGGAACAACGGTGATCACCAATGTGTTGTGGCGTCACTGGTTGAAGGCCACGCTCTCCGGCTCGCCAATACCCACCAAGCCAGACGACTGGGGCCGAGTCGCCGTCACGCTACCGGCCGCCGCACAAACCCTGCGCATTACGTACTCGCCGCCATGGAACAAAACCTGCCTCGTTGCTTTGGCCTGCCTGATTCTGGCGCTCCTATCCGGCCTCCTGCTGTACCGATTCGAACCAAAAGTGAACACTCCATGGCAGAGCTAGTCCGGAAACTGTCCGTCGCGGCGCCGGCATACAACGAAGCCGCCGGCATCGAACTTATCGTTCAGCACTGGGCCGACTACCTTCGTGCAACGCCAGGAATCGACACGTTCGAAATCATCGTCTGCAATGACGGCAGCCGCGACAACACCGGCGCAATCCTCGACCAACTCGCGGCGCGGAACCCCGAACTCCAGCCCGTCCATCACACAAAGAACGCAGGAGCCGCGGCAGCATTCGCCACCGCCATCAGAAAAACAACAGGCGACTGGATACTGCTGATCGATTCCGACGGACAATTCCCCATCGAAAACCTCCCCCGAATGCTCGAATCGCTGAGGCCCGGCGTCTCCGCAGTGGTCGGCGTCAGGACGCGAAAGGAGGATTCCACGTTCATGCAGGCCGGCTCCTGGCTCAGCGGAGCTCTCTGTAACTGGTTTCACCACACACGCTATCGGGACTTCAACAGCGTTTTCAAACTCGTCCAGGGCGACCTTCTTCGCTCGCTCAGTCTCGAGGTCACGGGACTGAATTCCTCCGGAGAGGTCACATCGAAACTCCTCGAGCGGGGCGTTCAACTCGGAGAAGCCGAGATCGTCCACCGAAGGCGCGAAAGCGGAGTCAGCACCGCCAAAACTTTTCGCGCCGCGGCCCACCGCCTGTTATTTGTGCTTTACGTAGGCGTCCGCCAGTTCCTGTTCCGAATGCAAGTGTTACAGAGGATGCCGCCATCTCCGTGATCGCCCCCAGCTCGCAAACAAAAGTCGTGCTGTTCTGCGGAGGCAGAGGAAGCAGCACGATTATTCGCGAATTCATCCGCTGGCCGCAAGTGAAGTTGAGCCTGCTGGTGAACGCCTACGACGACGGCCTCTCCACCGGCGAACTCCGCCGTTTCGTGCCCAACATGCTCGGGCCGTCGGATTTTCGTAAGAATCTCGCCAGCCTCTTGAATCTGTATTCCAGCGAGCAATACGCATTGCATCGAATCCTCGAATACCGGCTGCCGAAGGATTTCGCTATCGCCGACGTCGCCGCGCTGGAAAAAATGGAGTTCAAAGGAGATTTGAAGTCGCTATTCGAAAATTTAAGCACAGGGCTCAATGAAAAATTGCGCGGTTTCCTCGACGAATTCTTCCACCACTACCGGACCAGCAACCGGCCCTTGCAATTCGCCGAGTGTTCAGTAGGCAATCTGATTTTCGCCGGAGCCTATCTTTCTTCCAATCACGATTTCAACGCGTCGGTCCGCGCGCTCGCCGGAACGTTCGGCTCCGAGGGAGAGCTAATCAACGTCAGCCAGGGCGAACCCTGCACGCTGGTTGCGCTAAAGCTCGACGGGCAAGTGTTGGTCAGTGAAGCGGAAATCGTTGGACCGCAAAGCGATGTCCCCATCCTCGACATATTTTTCATGCCCGGGACGCTCAACGGCGACCAGATGGCGCTGCTCGACGCCGTCCCCGCTATTGAGCAAAAACGGCAGCTTCTCAAGAGCTGGGAAGTGGAGGTTCATCTCTCTCCCGAGGCCGCCCGGGCCGTGAGGGAATCGGATCTGATCGTCTACGGTCCGGGCACGCAGTTCTCATCGCTGTTCCCGAGTTACCGCATCGAAGGACTCGCCGATTGCATTCGCCACAGCCGCGCCACAGCCCGAGTGCTGGTCGGAAACCTCGAAACCGACCACGACATACAATCCATGAGCCTCACCGGCATCGTCGACAAGGCCCTTCAGATGTTCGGCGATCCGGACAATGATACAAAACTCATCACCCATGCGTTGTACAACGGACCGAGTGCGAATCGCGCCGGCGGTATCAAGCTCACCAGAGATCCCTCCGTGAACGGCTCGTACAAAAATATCTCCATCATCAAGGGCGACTTTCAGAACCCCGCTAAGCCCTCGGTTCACAGCGGCTACATGGTTGTGAAACAGGTCTTCGAGGTGCAGGAATCGCGCAATAACCCGGCTGGCCTCGATTCGCTCGACATCTACGTCGATCTCCTCGACCGCTCGCAAGCCACAGAATCCATCTTGCAGGAATTCCTCGAGCTTCCCTGGCAGGACCGCTTCGAGAAGGTGCGCCTCCGCCTCAACCGCTACAAGCCCGCCGAAGTTAAGCTGCCGCCACAAGTTTCGGTCGAGAGCACTCGGTTCGAAGGTCTGTTCTCTGAAATCGACGTACTCGATGATTGGCTGAAGAACTCCGATTCGAAATATCTCCTCACTCTCACCGGAGACGGCGAATACCGGCTTCGCGATGTCTTCGTCGGGCTGGACGTGTCAAAATCCGGACTATTCGGAGCAGTGTACGGCTCTCGCACACAGAGCCGGCGTCAGTTCCATTCCGCATTGCAATCGGCCTACGGCGAGAGCCGTGTGTTGTACTGGTTTAGCTGGATGGGAGCCTTCCTGTTTTCATCGATCTTCGCGCTCCGGTTTCAACTGATCTTCTCCGACCCGCTCACCGGCTTCCGCATTTACCGCCGGAGCCGCCTGACTGACAAGTTCCTCGAAGCACTGGCCAGTAATCGGCCCCGAACGGCATCGGAAGTCACGCGCCTTCTCATCCGCTCAAATGTCGAAGTCGCCGAAATTCCCGTCTGCTACAGGACCTTCGCAGGATTCACCAAGGCCTCATGGCGCGTAGGCCGCGCGTTGCGAAATCTTAGGGGAGCGATATTTTGAGTCTTCTGTCCGCGAAAAAGGCGTTTCTCTTCGACCTCGACGGAACGCTAGTCGATTCCAGCCCGCTTCACGAGCGGGCATACGTCGAAACCATCCATGCCAATGGACTTGAAGTGCCGTTCTGTTACGAACATGCCAAAGGCCGGTCGACGCAGGACTACCTCGCGATGATTCTGCCGCCTGAACACCTTCCGCGATTACAAGCGCTAGCTGCCGAAAAGCAAGCACGATACCGCGATTTGATCGCCAATCTCCAGCCGCTGCCCGGCGCCGACCGCATACTGGCATTTCTGAAATCCGAGGGCAAACGGCTGTACGTAGTCACCGGAGGATCACGGCGTTCTTCAAATCATGCGCTAGCCGCCGTCGGCTTGGCTGGCTATTTCGAAGGCATGACCGCCGCGGATGATGTCGCGCGAAGCAAACCAGAGCCCGATCCATACCTGCATGCCATCCACAACGTCGGCTTCCTGTCATCGGAAGCAATAGCCATTGAAGACGCCGAAAACGGAGTATTGTCGTGCCGTGCCGCCAATCTGGACGTCATCCTGGTGAACAACCAAGAAGCCGGCCGCCGCATTCAGCCGTACTTTTCCGATCTTGATTCTCTGTTGGAGGCGCTGCGATGCGGAATCTCTGCGCAATAATCCCAGCCGCCGGGAAAGGTACCCGTCTAGGTCTCGACCGCCCAAAAATCCTCGCGCCCATCTCGGAAGAGCACACCATCTGGTCCATTCTGCGCGGTAAACTGCTACCGCTCGCCGATCACATCCAAGTGGTTCTATCGCCGGGGGCAGTGGCCGTTTTCGAACAAACATTACAACTGGATCCGGAATGCGAACGGATCTCGATCGTCGTACAACCGGAGCCGACCGGAATGGGCTCTGCCATCTTCCAAGGTCAAGAGTTCTGGAAAGATTTCGACGACCTTTTAATCGTGTGGGGTGACCAAGTGAATCTCTCTGAGCGCACGCTACGAGATACCGTGGCGCTCCACCGCCGCTACGAGGGTCCCCATTGCACCATGCCCGTGGTCAAACTGCTCACGCCGTATGTGCAATACGACTTCGACGATCACGGCAAGCTCTCCGGAATCCGCCAGACCCGAGAAGGGGACCAAGTGGACACCCATGGTTGGAGTGACGCCGGCACATTCTGTCTCAGTGTGAAGGGCCTACACGCGCCGTGGCGAGATTACTGCGAAAATACCCCGACAGGCACGACGACAGCAGAAATCAACTTCTTGCCATTTTTGACCTACCTCTCCCGCACGGGCTGGGACTTCCATCGGATCGAAATCGCCGATGCGGGAGAGGCGCGAGGGGTCAACACGCCAGAAGACCTCGATTTTGCCAAACGTCGAAATTACTGAGATGGACCACCCGCCGCCTGCTGACGCTTCAGCGTAATAATACGAGCGTCTTCCGCGGCCTGCGTGGCCTCACGAGCAGTCGTTACTACTTGGCGGCTACTTCCTTTCTGAGACTGATAGCTCTGCGCCTGGCGGTAAAGCCCGTCTGCTTTGGCGTAGGTGTCAGCCGCATACTGGTCCGCACCGACGTATTTAGCGTTTTGTAAAGCGTTTTGTGCCTGGTACAAAGCCGAAAGCGACTCGTATTCATCCATCGACACCATGGGACGGCCTTCATTGGCGGGACGAGCCGACTTGTCGAATGTGTATGCATTGCGCGGCATCAACTCGTATTTCACGTTGACCTGCTGCACTTGCCCAACGGTTTCAGGACGCAAAACATTCTCCATCACGACGACATCGCTCGGCACAGTTACCGAAAAGTACGGCTCGGCGGTCACCAGCAAAGCAAATGCTTGTAGATCCGTCGTCACATTCAGCTTTCCCTTATTCGCATGATTTGGAACCAGTTCGCCCAAGTTCACCGGACGTCCTTCCGGCGAGATCGCCCACAACACGTAAGTCAGAAACTGAGGACCGTAAAGCGAGGGTTCTTGCAGATGGCTGAAGTCGGCCATAATTTCCACAGCTCCGCGCTTGCTTTGCACCGTGGCCTCCCCACGGGCATCCGGCGCCAATACCGTTCCCCTGAATCCAATTTTTGTCGGCTCTGACCGATGTCCATAATTAATGGCATCAATCGTTCGGGAAACAACTGTAATCCGATAAAGCGGCTGACCGCTGTTCTGCGCGCGAAGTCCAAAAGTTCCAACTAACAAAAGCGCGAGTGTACCGATCACTCTCATGGCCATACCTCCACGCCCGTTATCTCGCACGCGGTTTGCCGAATATAATTTTCAATCAGTTACGCCAACTTCAGCCGATCAAACTTGCCGGAGGGTGGAAGGATTTACCTCCTCGGCGATGGACTTAATGACTTTCTGGCGTTCCGTGAGGAATCGCTGCATGTACTGTTCAAGAAAAAGCCGGTCGGCTACGCGCCCGAGCCAACGCCACGGAGGGGTGTAGTCGAACACGTCAGTCATAGTAGTCAAACCATCCATGCAAGAGAACAAATGATCGTGATCAAACCGAAGAAAAGCACCCCGAACTTGCGAATCGCGAAAAGACCGCGGGCGATCATACGCCGTAATCCTGCTGGTCAACCGTTGGCGGATTCCGAAATGGGTCGCCTCCCAAGTGACTTCCTGCCCGAGTTCCATTAATCCGTGGGTGACGCCGCCCACCGCCCGCTCCTTTGTCCTGGCGGTGGACTGCACATGTACGTCCACGTTCCGCGCCAAATCGAAGCAGCGCTCGATGGGAGCCCGGATCGCGGTTTTGACCACAACAATCGGCATATCAACAGCGTAAATCGGGAGATTGTTAAGATCCCGGACCACCCATCGTCATCCCATTGAACGAAAAGGAGGTCCACCCTGCTAGCCTTAGTGGAAAGCCAAACGCTTCCGCCCCCAATGGGTGAGCTCGAACAAATCTTTAACGAACATCGGACCCGGGTCTTCCGCGCTGCCTATCGCATCACCGGCAACGCCACCGACGCCGAAGACGTTCTGCAGACCGTCTTTCTCCGTCTGGCGCGCCGCGATGATCCAGGAGCCGTCTCCAATCTTGAGAGCTACCTCTACCGCGCCGCCATCAATGCCGCCCTCGATCTCTTGCGTTCGCGAAAGACCGCTAATCGAGTTGCTTTGGATGACGTGGCCCCAACGCTAGCCGACGAATCCTCGTTTTTGCCCGGCGCCGCCCGCTCCGCCGAACTTCGGCAGTGGCTGCGCCAGGCGATCGCTAAACTCAGCCCGCGGCACGCCGAAATGTTCCTTCTCCGGTATATAGAAGGCTTTGACAATCGCGAAATCGCCGCGATGCTCAACACATCCCAGGCAGTAATCGCGGTGACGTTACATCGCGTGCGCGGGCAACTCAAGAAGGATTTTCGGACATTCGACCAGAGGATAAACTAATGGACACTCGGGAAAACGCTAAACAGATTCTCGATGAGGCGATCGACGCATTGCGCGAAGATCAGCCCGAAAAACGAACTCTCGATACGGCTAGCGCCCGCGCCTGGAATCACATCGCGCAAGAGCTCAAGCTTCCAAATGCCGCGGACCCCGATTTCAAGGTCCGCGGATGCGCGGACGTGGAGGCATTGCTCCCGGCTTACAAAGCGGGCCGGCTCTCCAACGCCCATGCCACCATTATTCGCGACCACCTGGGCGATTGTCTCAATTGCCAGGCAAAAGCTTCGCGCACCGCAAACGTACTCCAATGGCGCGAACAAGCGACAGTTAAACCCAAGCCTGTCTACACCCGCCGCTACGCCGTAGCCGCGGCCTTGTTGGTGGGCGTGGGTCTCAGCACCGTTTATTTTCGTGATTCTTTCCTCGCTCCGCCGGAAGGATATCGGGCTACGCTGACCGATACCGGCGGCGGTCAGGTGTTCGTCATTTCGGGCAAGAGTCAACGGCCTCTCAAGGTTGGTGACCAAGTTGCCCAGAAGGAATGGATCAGAACGGGCCGCGGCGCACACGCCATGGTGCAGTTGCGCGATGGCTCCATGGTCGAAGTAAAGGAGCACACGCTGTTTACCGTGGCGATGAATCGTGCGGACACCATTGTCCACCTGGACGGCGGCAACATTATTGTGCAGGCCGCCAAACGGCGTACCGGCCACCTTTATGTGACCGATAACAACTGTCTGGTCGGAGTTACGGGGACCGTATTCTCAGTGTCCGAAGGCATCAAGGGATCGCGTGTGTCGGTGATGGAAGGCGAGGTCCACGTTGAACACGGGAAGCGGCAGGATGTGCTCCATTCCGGCGATCAGATTTCGACCGATCCGACGATGACACCCATCGCCATCCGCGACGACATCGCCTGGAGCCGCAATCTTGATCAACATCTTAAACTCCTCAAGCAATTTGCCGATCTCAAGCAGCAACTCGCTACCGTTCAGTTGCCGGGTCTACGGTATAAGAGCAATTTGCTGAACCTCGTTCCCGAGAACGCGATCTTTTTCGCCGCAATTCCGAACTATGGCCAGACGCTCGCCGACGCTAACCAGATCCTGCAAAGCCGCATTCAGCAAAGTCCCGAACTGCGGCAGTGGTGGGAGCAGACAAATGGTGCACGTGCCGATCAGGCCATCGATCAGGCTATCGAAAAGATCCACACTCTTTCACGCTATATCGGCGACGAAGTAGTCGTATTCACGTATCCGGCGGGCGACCGCTCCGTTGCGGTCACCGCCATCGCCGAAGTGCGCCAACCAGGGCTGCGCCAGTTTGTGGATAGCCAGCTTGGCGATAACCAAGCCCCGCTGCATGGGCAGCCGCAGATTCTGATCACCGATAAACTGGTGGCCATATCAAACGATCCGCAGGCGCTACGCGACCTCACCACGCGGGCAGTGGACCCGCAAAGCAACGGCTTCCTGAAGACGGATTTTTATCAGCGCATCGCCAAGTCTTATCGGGATGGCGCGGGCCTGCTCTTCACAGCCGACTTGCAACAACTCAAATCGCACGTTTCCGGTGGTCCGCCGCCGCAATTATTCCAGCAGTCCGGCATCGATGGCGCGCGGTATCTCATGTTCGAGCAGAAAGAAATTTCCGGACAGGTTCAGAGCACGGCGCTCTTGAGCTTCACCGGCGCGCGGCACGGGATGGCTTCCTGGCTGGCGGCGCCTGCACCCATGGGTTCGCTGAACTTCATCAGTTCCAACGCGACGGTGGCTGTCTCCGTCGTAGTGAAGAACCCCACTCAACTGCTGGACGACTTGTTCGGCATGATCCGAACCAAAAATTCGAACTTTGACCGCGAGCTGGCCAACTTTGAATCATCGAGCGGAGTCCGTCTCCGGGACGATCTGGCCGCGTCACTCGGAAGCGACATCACGGTCGCGCTCGACGGACCAGCGCTGCCGACGCCATCATGGAAAATCGCGGCGGAAGTGAACGATCCAGTTCATCTGGAACAATCGATCGAGCGGCTGGCCGAAGTTTTCAAAGCCAAGGTCGAAAAGTCCGATTTACAGGGCACACCGATGTACACGCTGACGATACCGGGCTCGGGCTACGAAGCAAATTATGTTTTCGTCGACGGTTACCTCGTGGCGGGAGCCACGCGCGGCCTCCTCAGCCGGACGCTCCGTGAGCGGGACTCAGGCCAAAGCCTCGCCCGTTCGCACCGCTTCACCAGTCTGCTGCCGACCGACGGCCACGCAAACTTTTCGGCGCTCATCTATCACAATCTATCGAGGATTGCCGGGGCTCTGGCCACCGCCGGTAGCGCCACTAACATGCTCTCGGCCGACCAACAGAAGGCCTTGCAGGAACTCGCGGACAACGCCAAGCCGACGCTACTCTACGCCTACGGGCAAGAGGATCAGATTCAAGTCGCAGGCAATGGTATGTTTGGCCTGGACTCATTCCTGAGCGGGGCAGGACTGCAACAATTCTTCAACGTGCAAGCCATGCTGGGAACAAAACGCCAGTGACGCACGTAACCGATAGTTACCAATGCGCGCCGTAATCGAACTCGATCACCTGCAAGTCGACCTCGGCCGTCGAACGATCCTCAAGAGCCTTACCGGATCCCTCAACGGCCGGGCTATCGGCCTCTTAGGACCCAACGGGGCGGGCAAATCGACGCTCATCAATGCGCTGCTCGGGTTCCACGCACCAACGTCGGGCACAGCGCGAATCTTCGGCCGGGACATTCGCACCGACATCCAAAGCCTCCGCCGCATGATTGGCTACATGCCTGAGAACGATTCGTTCATCGCCGACATGAGCGGAGTGCGCTTCGTTCGCTACATGGCGGAACTCTCTGGCCTTCCGCCGGAGGCCGCGCTCGAGCGCGCGCATGAAGCCTTTTTCTATGTGGGGCTGGGCGAGGCGCGCTACCGCAAAGTGGGCGGGTACTCGCTTGGGATGAAGCAACTGGCGAAGCTGGCGCAAGCCATCGCACATGGTCCGAAACTCCTGTTCCTCGACGAACCGACCAACGGCCTCGACCCACCTGCTCGCGCGCGAATGCTGCAGCTCATCCGTGAGATCCGCGATGCGGAAGAGATGCATATCGTCCTTTCGTCACACCTGCTGCGCGACGTAGAAGAGTGCTGCGACGAAGTGATCATCCTAAAAGACGGACAGATCGCCGGGATCTCGAACCTCGAAGAAGAGCGCCGGACCAACCGCAAGTTCCTCGAGCTGGAGACCGCCGGCGAAACGCGCGCTTTCGCCGAGGCGTTTGAGAAGCTCGGCTGCGATTGCGCCGTCTTCAACAACGGAAAGATGCGCATCATTTTGCCGGACGGCATCGAGATCCGTGAATTGTACGCCATCGCTGCCGATCAGAATGTGCAAATCCGGCGCATGAATTACCGCAAAGACTCGCTCGAAGACATCTTCCTGAAAGCGATGGAACCGGTTGGAGGTCAGTCCAATGGCCGTATATAAGCGGCACTACCGGCCGTACGGCGGCGAGTTGACGTCGAACTGGACGCGCTTCGCGATCATTCCGCGATACGCGCTCCAGGACATCTTCAAGTCGCGCATCTTCACCGGATTCATGCTGGCCTGCTTCATTCCGTTCCTGGTCGCAGGTACTCTGATCTACTTCATCAACAACCCGATCGCGCGCGGCCTGATCGGACTGCAGGGCGAATCGCCGTTCAACGTCGACAACAACTTCTTCTTCAACGTGATGAAGTTTCAAGGGTCGCTGGCATTCCTGCTGACTGCGTGGGTGGGCCCCGGGCTCGTCTCGCCCGATCTCAACAATGGTGCGCTGCCGCTCTATCTTTGCCGTCCGTTTTCGCGAGTCGAATATGTGCTCGGGAAGATGTCCGTGCTTTTCTTTCTCCTCTCGCTCATCATGTGGGTGCCGGATCTGACTCTCTTCGGATTGCAGGCCGAGCTTGCCGGTCATGGCTGGTTCGGTAGCAACCTCCACATCGCTAAAGCTATCTTCCTCGGATCGCTGCTGTGGATTCTGGTGCTCTCGCTGCTCTCGCTCGCTCTCTCCGCCTGGGTGAAATGGAAGCTTGCGGCCAGCGGCCTGATGTTCGCCGTCTTCTTTGTTCTGGCGGGTTTCGGCGAGGCTTTCAACGGGGTGATGCGCACCTATTGGGGACACACGCTGAACCTCGTTTTCCTGGTAAACGAGGTCTGGGCCGACTTGTTCGACGTACCGGTGCTCGTTCGCACCAGCCGGCGCATGATGGAGAACCCCGTTTTTCAGAGTGTGCCCACGGGAGTCGCCTGGATGGTGCTTCTCGGCGTCTGCGCGATCTGTCTCCTGCTGTTGAACCGCCGGTTGCGCGCCCGCGAGGTGGTCCGATGATGAACACGGATCAACTCATCGTCTTCGAAAACGTCTCCAAATTTTACGGCGACGTGCTTGG
>Ga0105240_10001631_pt1 | contig 38066 bp, 37 predicted proteins | sample KBSC54metaG_FD_80426 | JGI IMG/M metagenome (GOLD analysis project Ga0105240, IMG submission 80426) | Corn rhizosphere microbial communities from Kellogg Biological Station, Michigan, USA - KBS C5-4 metaG | ecosystem: Host-associated > Plants > Roots > Rhizosphere > Soil | place: Michigan, USA... | reverse complement strand
CGCTGGCGCGCTCGAACAGCTATTTTGGCGCCTGGGCGCTGTCGACCAACGCCGGCGAATTGCCGGAAGCCGCGGCCACGGCACGCGTGAGCGCGACGCAGGCTTTTCAACATTGCGCCAAAAATAACATTCAGGTGCATGGCGGCATGGGCTTCACCTGGGAGTTCGATTGCCATCTCTATTATCGCCGATCCAATGCGCTGGCGCTGGCCCTCGGTAGCCAATCTTATTGGGAAGATGCGTTAATCGATCGGCTGCGCCGCAAGAATGCGGCTTGAAGGTTTGAGGTATCCTCATGAATTTTGAAGACACCACGCAGGAAGCCGCCTTCCGTAGTGAGGTGCGCCAATGGATCAGCGCCAACGCTCCGAAACATCTGGAATTAGAGCTGTCGAGATCGTCAATCGGGCGCATCAAATTGATGAATGCCGATATCCTCGAGGTCGCGAGAGCCTGGCAAAAGAAGAAATTTGACGCCGGCTGGGCCTGCCTGCATTGGCCGAGGGAATATGGCGGCCGTGGCGCAAGCCCTATCGAACGGGTGATCTGGCAACAGGAGGAAGGCGTCTACGACAAGCTCAGCAGCCCCTTCCTAATCGGCGAAGGCATGTGTGGCCCGACTTTGATGGCCTATGCCAGCGAGGCCGATAAACGGCGCTATCTGCCGAAACTCGCCTCCGGTGAGGAAATCTGGTGTCAGCTGTTCTCGGAGCCGGCCAGTGGTTCGGATGTCGCGGGTTTGCGTACCCGCGCCGAACGTGACGGCGACGACTGGGTCGTCAATGGGCAGAAGATCTGGACCTCGGGTGGACATTATTCCGCCTATGGCATTCTGATTACCCGCACCGATCCTACCGTGCCAAAACACAAGGGACTGACCATGTTCCTCGTGAACATAAAAAGCCCGGGCGTGGAGGTCAAGCCGATCAAGCAAGCCAATGGCATGCAGGAATTCAACGAGGTCTATTTCACCGACGTGCGAATCCCGGATTCGCAGCGCTTGGGCGCGGTCGGCGAGGGGTGGAACGTGTCGCTCACCACGCTGATGAACGAGCGCATGTCGATAGGCTCCAGGATCGCCACCGGCTTTCAGGAGCTATTTGATTTCTGTAGCCATCTGAAGACCGAGAATGGTCTGGCGATCGAGGATCGCGCCACGCGCGCGCGGCTGGCGGATTGGTCCGTCAAGAACAGCGGGCTCAAATATACCAGCTATCGCGCGCTGTCGGCGCTGTCCCGCGGCGAGCGACCCGGGCCCGAGAACTCAATCGGTAAGCTCGTGGCGGGGTCGATGATGCAGGAGATCGCGATGTACGCGCTCGATCTGCAAGGCGCCAACGGCGTTGTGTCGGATCCTGCCCTGGCGGAAGTGGCTGCCCAGTTCCAGACCATGCTCTTATCCTCGCCGTCAAACCGCATTGCTGGCGGCACCGACGAAATCCTGCGCAACATTATCGCCGAGCGCGTGCTCGGGCTCCCGGGAGATATTCGGGTCGACAAGGACCTGGCCTTCAATCAGATCCCGATCCGCGGGCGGCGATGATAAGGGTGGGGAGCCCGAGAGCGTTGATCTCTTCGCCGCAGGCTTTTGTTCGTGTCGGCGGTGGGTCGCTTCCGCCTCGGTCGGCTTAAGCGGCTCTGTTTCGCGACCTGCGCGCGGAGAGAGATCGGGAAGCGGGACTGACAAACCCATTCACGATCCAGAGCCGCCTCAGTTGATCCACTGCCGTCTCGGCAATCGTTGCCGGATCGCCAAGACCGCTCTGCCCCACCACGAATATCGTTCGCGCAACCAATCCGGTAAGCGGATCATTGCGATCTACAAGGCCGAGCGTCTTGGTCGCCATGTTGAAGGCAAGATCGAGAGCAGCGACGTCTTCCGACTGAATCTTTTTAGTTCCAAGGACCTGCTCAATGGTCATGCTCTATTCCCCTACGCGCAACACTCACGCCAGAAGCGCTTTTTATGGCCTCATTTAAAAATGAGGAGGGGCATGAAAGCACCAACCGAATAGATCCGCACCAAAAAAGCACTGCCTAAGCCGAGAAATCGATTGTGCGCCGCAACGGCATGAACAGTTCCGGGTGGAGAAGCTGTCCAGCGGTACACTTTCTTACGATTTATCAGCGGCACACGAGTGATCTGCCGCAAATTTAGACAACAGACCGAAGCCGAGCTGCCTCTCAGGCTCTTAGGGTAGACGGGTCATTAACGCTGTTGGCGTTGCCGTGATACGCTGACGCATGGCCTTCTCTCCCAAGAAGAGCTGTGGTTCCGCTTGGGAAGGTACTTCCTGCGCACCCTCAAGCGCGAGTCTGCCTCAGACCACTGGGCGACCTGGTTGTCAGATCCATGGACAGTGCATGTGCTCAACACGGCGCCGCGCGCGTTTACGCAAAAGGATGTCGCCGACTACATCAGGCAATTCGACCAGCGCACCCGGCTCCTGCTTGGGATTTTCGAGATGGGAACGCGGTCGCATGTCGGGTTCGTGCGGATCGATTTGGAAGCGAACGGCGACGCGCTCGTCAATGCGATTATCGGCGAGGTGCCCATCGCAACGAGGCGCGACCACCGACGTCTTCGTGCCGCTGTTGGATTTCACCGGCCCATCGGCGTGAGCGGCTGAGGGATTGGACACTAGAAGCGGAAATCCGCCATCACGGCAGATTAGCGATCCAATAACAACCGGGCCGCGCCGCTCAGAGTCAGAAAGGAAAGTAGCGTGGAGGACAAGATGATCCGAGCGATGCGCCCGTTGTCGGCCCCGTAGCGCTCGGCGAGTGCCCAGACGTTGCTGGCGCTGGGCAGCGATGCCGTCAGCGTCAGGACCATTATCTCGAAGTCGCTTATCCCGACGCCAAGCCTTTGCCCCGTCTTTGCTACAACGGCTACCAAGGCAGGATGAACGAATAGTTTGATGAGCGCGACCGGCCAATACTGAGCTACAGGTGTGCGGGTATGCGCATGCCTACTGGCAAGCCACAACACGGCTCCGATGGTGAAGAGCGCTACGGGCGTAGCGGCATCGGCAAGCATGCGAAGGATTGCATCGATTGGACCAACAGGCTTGAAGCCGGTAGCAGAGCTTATGGCTCCAAGAGCAATGGCCCAGGGCAGTGGGTTGAGCGCCGCCCCGCGCAGTGCTCTAACAACGGCGACACGGTGACCGTGCTTGGATGCCTCCTGCCACCCCGCAAGCGTGATGCAAACGGAACTGGTCAGAATCATATCGACAACGATGGTCGAAATTATCGTTCCCGCAGCGGCCGGGCCAACCAAGCCCACAAGCAACGGCAGCCCCATGAAGCCGGTATTGGGAAAGGCGGCGACCTGCGCTCCGAACGCCGCATCCTTCAAATTCACCGAACCGCGCCAAGTTAGCGTGATCGTGAGAGCAATGATTAGCAGCGCGCACAGCGAGTAGAGCGAGAGTACTCCGGGGCTTAGCAACTGCAATAGCGGCGTATTCATGCCAAAGCGAAACAGCGCGGATGGCAGTGCGAAGTACAATACAAAGACGTTGAGGCCCGGGATTGCGGCATCGGACAACATGCCTCGACGTGCAGCGAGGTAGCCGAGCAATATGAGCGCGAAGAACGGAACCGTGACGGCAAATGTCGACAGCATCAGACCTTAAAAACGCTTAGGGTGGCATTAAATCGACGTAGCACGCGGAGCTGCTTCAAGCCAGAATCGAGACGCGATCCGGGTCAAAAGGCGAAGAGTTCACGTTGAGAAAATCTGGTCCGGCTATGCTGTCGGCAGCAGACCGCCGGCAGATCTGGCGCAATTCGCAGTTGGCATGGGAAATTTGCACTCGCTAGAGAACAGAGCGGCTATGTATTGATCAGGCGCTGGAGACGATCCACGCCCGCGTTTCCGATCAAGAAGATGACGCTTCCCACCGTGATTGCTACCAAAGAAAAACGAAGAGTCTGCATGAAATAGAAAAGACCAAAATTATGGGCGCGAAATCCATAAATCGGGCTCTCAACTTTCGTTAAGTCCAGCAGGTGCAACCCAATTGCACATATTGCGAATATCCCAAATATGAGAGCTTCGTGAGGGACGACCGACAAAACGATTACTTGTTGCTTGGCGTATTGTCGGACGCTGTCCACTCCAAAAATGACAGGCCAAATCAGCAAAACAGCGCACATAATCGCAAAGCTTGCCGCATGACCCGGACCCCGCCGATCCAGCATAATCTCAAATTCTGCCGGCAAGGCGAGCCAGATCCACGCCAGTGCTCTTACTAGGCTTCGCGATTGAGCCCCGTGAGCAGAAAAGACGTCGCCCGATCCCAACAAAGAAAATACGACAGGTGTCAAACAGCCAAAGTAAGCGGTACTGAAAAAATACGCGCCAAGAAGGTCACTCTGATGTCCGTTGGGCGGGTGTCATTCGCCTGGCCTCCTCCCTCGATCTGCAGCCGCGGTGTGCTGGAGGGTACCTACCTCGTCGTTCATTCCGTGGCTCTCGTTGTCGATCACTTGTTTTCCAGTGCGCGGCGCTGCGCCTCGGCATCAATGGTTTTGGCCAGATCCGGGTGTCGGGCCATCAAGAGCCGGAAATCAACGAGATCGAGAACGAGCAGTCGGGAGACCCTGGTCGTTGTGATATTGGCGGACCTCAGGTGATTGCCGAGCAGCGCCATTTCGCCGAAGAACGCGCCATCCTCGAGCAAGATCTTTTTCCCGGGCAGTTCCACTTCCACTTGTCCCGCGGCGATGAAGTACATGCAGTCGCCGACCGTGCCTCTTCGAATGATGGTGGTGCGTGCGGGCAGGTCGATGGTGCGCAGCATGTGGGTGACGTCGGCGATGGCGGCGGGGCCGAGCGTGGTGAAGAACGGTACCTTGCTGACAGACTCCCAGGTCTTGAGGAAGTTTTCGCGGCGGGTCTCTGCGGCAAATCCGGTCGCCAGGATACCGGTCCAAAGCCCGAATACGCCGAGCCCGCAGATCATGACGGCGGACGCGATAAGTCGGCCGAGTGGCGTCATCGGGACTACATCGCCATAGCCGGTGGTGGTGAGGGTCGCAACCGCCCACCACAATGCGGCGGGCACGCTGCCAAACGCAGCTGGCTGGACGTCGCGCTCGAGGAAATAAACGATGACGGATGCGACAAAGAGCACCGTCAGGAAAATGACGAGCACACTCAACAGGGGGGCCGCTTCCAGGACCAATACCCGCTGCAGCTGCCGTATGCCGCGAATCCCGGACACGATCTTCAGTACCCAGAATACGCCCAAGAGCCACGCCGATTTGGAGTCGGCTCCCAGAAGGAAGGCGATCGGCACACCGAAGGCTGCAATCAGATCGAGAAGATGACGGCCGGACAGCACATAGGCGCGAAGACGATGGGTCACGACCGCCAGGCGGAGGCGAGCGATCCATTCGAACACGAAGAACGCCAGACACAGCCCCAGGACGGCATCGATCCAGTGGTGCGCTGCCGCATAAGCGGGGTCCACCGTCACCAGCAGCATCATGAGGCTGCCGAGCGCTACCGCGGCATAGGCGCCCCGGCTCATGTTGCGATCGGCCGTAGCCGCCAGGAGTTGCGCGAGAAAAAGCGGCTTTGACATCGAAAGGCGTTGCCTGGTCGAACCGAGGGGGAGACATGAGTTACTGGAACGGTCGGCCTAAAGTGCCCGCGCGCCCGCAGTCAGTCAACGACCGCCATGACGCCGAGTTTCCCATAGAGGCCCATGACGGTGGTTCGTCGATGGAGCCCGCCATTTCCGGGTCTGCTATTGCGTGTCGATTTTAGGCTGATGGTCTCTCGTCGGTCCTTGATGTCCGGGTGATTTGATGGCTGCGGCGGTGCAGCAACCGATGCAGGGATGACCACGATTCCGCTGAGCATCCCCGGCTTTTTGCCGGCGCCCGAGGTGCATTCCAGGGGTGAAAATGTCATAAGGGGAACCGTCCGCCGTTTTCAGTTTCCATATCTTTGCGAGAGCGCCAGCCTTGTCGTTTCCCTCTCTGTCGTCATCGGTCCCGGTTTCGGCCCTCGTCGGCTGGATGCTCGTGCTCACCGTCAAACATGTGATTGCGGATTTTCTGCTGCAGAACGCATGGATGGCCAAGGGGAAGGACCAAAAGTCCGGCTGGGCTCTGCCATTGCTGAGCCATTGTCTGGTCCATCTGGCGGCAACAACCTTGTTGGTCACGCTGATCGCGCCGCGCTTCTGGTTTGTGGGCCTGATTGACTTCGCCATTCACATCACCATCGACCGTATGAAGGGCATTTGCGTTTCCCGGTGGAATGTGACCATGGACCACCCGCAATTTTGGTGGCTGATCGGTATCGATCAGGCCTTGCACCATCTCACCGGCTTCGGGCTTTCGATTTTCATGGCTGCCAATTAGAGGACGGAGCGTCGGTGCGTGTTGCACGCGTCGGTTGTTTTACGGTCCGTAGAAGTCCGGTGGTGGTGGTTAACCCTCCGTTAGGAAATTGCGCTGCATCCTCGCCAGCGAGGAGAAAGCCAATGTTTTCAAGCCGCGAAGCCTTCGAAAACGACCACTGTCCAATCCGCGAGGAATTGCTGGGGGAAATGTACCGGGCCAGCGAGCACGGATTGCGCCATCTCGTCGAAAGCGTTTCCTCCGATGTCCGCGCCATGCTGGCGTTGTTCTGCTATCGCCGCAGTCACCTGCACTCACTGGCGATTTCGATCGCTTCCACCTGTACGGAGCGCGAGCTGATCAATCTCGGCGGGCGCGTGGGCTCCACGCTGTATGCGCTTTCGCGAGAAGCACCGGCTACGCGAAACGCGCCGTCATCTCCCTACGGTCATCGCAAGCCGATCACTCTTTCTACCAAGCCGCTCACCACCCTGGCACCGCTCGACCAGGAGCTCGACGACGAAGATCTTTCGCAGGCCGTGACCGCCTGATCGTCTTTCAGGTTACCGGCGGAAGACCATATCGGCGTCGCGCCATCATACATTCGGCATCACCCGGCAGACAGGTTCGGCATACTTCAGGGCGCACCTCGTAGATCGCGCAGGCGGTCGACTGACCGATCGTACCCACCAGCGCCGAGCAGCGGTCGCCATCGCAACGCATGCCGGATTGCCGCGCGTTGACGAATTCAGATGGGATTTGATCTAGCGCTGCATCATCCTCGGTGCTGAAGCGTGGCCAATTGGATGAGTAGCCGCAGCACGCGCCGCAGGATTGGCAGGGGTTGGTTTGCATGTGGGTTTTGCTTCAACTGAAAACAAAGACGGGTTGGGTGAATCGCTGCAGTGAGCGGAGAGGCGCGTGGTTTCTTGTTGGATGTCTTCAAGACGTTAGCGAATGGAGACGCAACGACCCAGACACCAGACATAATTAGGCGTGAGCGACGCCGTCCTTTGGGCGGCGAGTCCGGGACCGCACGAGAGCTGTCTCGACGCAAAACGCCTTATCCGGCTTTCGAGGGCGGCCACAACGCTTTGGGTACAAATTACCTTAGTTCTGCACTGACCGCAGCAACCGCCGACCGGAGATTATGCATCTTTGTAGTTCCGACAATGACGGTCGAGACCAGCGGCATGCGCGCGGCATTGCTGATGGCGGCCGCCGGTGCGATGTCTGGTTGAAAGCGAATGATCTCTCGAGCCAGCACGATGATTTTTCTTTGGGCAATTTCGTTGGCGCGAGGTGAATTATGGATGGCGGTCAAAACATCATATGGCAGTTCCAACAGATCAATGTTTGGTACCTTCAGAGCCTCAATTAGTACATCGATGGTATCACAGGATATTCCAAGGGTAGCTATCTTGCCGGACTCTTTCAGCCGGCTGAGGGTCTCCCACAGCGCGGGATGATTGATCGCGGCGACAGGCGGGCTGTGTAGTATATAGCTGTCGATGCGATCGGTTCTAAGTCGTCGCATGCTGCCTTCAACCGCCCCCGCTATGTGGCGGGGGGAAAAATCTTCCGAGATTTCCTCAGTTCTTCGAGCGGCGACAGCTGCCCCTCCGCGTTTGGACAGCAGCGGTCTGAGCAACGGCTTGAAAGGCCGCAAGAATCTCATTTTTCTCGAAAAAAGTTTTCCGCCCTTTGTTACGACAAATGCCTTATTTGCTCGGTCTCCGGTCAGAAAACGACCCAGCTCACGTTCGCTGTCACCCTGTCCATAAACGTCCGCGGTATCAAAAACCGTCACCCCGGAATCAAAAGCGGCAGCCAGCAAGCGTTGTGTCTCGGAACTGGAATGCGAATTGCTAAAGGATCCAATGCGGCTGCAGCCGAGACCGATAATAGAGAGGTACTTGTCAGGACCTGGAAGAAACGTACGTTTCATTGGTGGCTCTCGGCGGTCTAACTGAAAAATCCGACTGAAGATTTGCTGCCTCAGTTTGGATGTAAACTGGATATTTGCGAAGCGTAAAAATAGGACAGGACAGAATGTTGTCTAACATCAGCGAGCTTGCCTCGCTTGAACCGCATGATGTTGTAATTGTCGGCGGCGGTGCGGCTGGATTGACCCTCGCACACGCGCTGAAAGGGAAGGGCCTCAAGATTCTCCTTTTGGAGGCGGGCGGAGAAAAACGCAAGAACAGCATTCAAGACTTCTATCGCGGTGAGTTCAACGATCCGCATCCCCGCATTGATCGCTATCGCGAACGAGCGATTGGAGGAACAAGCCGTATATGGGGTGGTCGTCTTATTCCTTTCGATCCGATAGATTTCGAACGAAGGCCGTGGGTGCCGCATTCGGGCTGGCCGATTTCCTATGACAGTTTGAAGCCATATTACGAACGAGCGACCCGTGAGGCGGACGGAGGCGTGGGTGCCTATGATGTTCTCAGCGCGTTGCCTAACTCGCAAAAGGAATTTGTGCCCGGTGTCGATAGCGACCTCGTTGCCACCACCTTGGAGCGATTTAGCAAGCCTACCAATTTTTGGAAAAGGTACGGCGAGAGTCTTCGGGAGGCTGACGATGTAAGAGTGGTTTTGGCTGCACCCGTGACCGGAGTTCGGCTCGTCGACGGAGGTTCTGCGGTGCATTCCCTCACCGTTTCGTCGGCGGATGGGAAGAACTTTTGCGTAAAAGGTCGCTACTACGTTCTCTGTCTGGGCGGCCTCGAGACCGCACGGCTTCTGCTTGCTTCGCACGACCAGAGATCTGAAGGTATCGGCAATTCGTCGGGCGAGCTCGGACGATATTATATGAGCCATCTAAGCGCTACCGCCGGCACCATCTCGTTTAACCGTCAGGAGGCTGAGGTCGCGCATGACTACGAGCGCGATGCGGAAGGAATTTATGTTCGTCGCCGATTATGGCTCAACGAGAATGCCCAGCGTCGATTCCATCTTCTTAATACGACGTTTCGCACGGAGCTTCCGGACCTTTCGAATCCTGATCACGGCAATCCCGTTCTCTCCGCCATGTTTTTGGTAAAGAGCATCTTGCTCTACGAATACACCCGCAGATTCTCCGAGCGGAAAGTCAGCCTTGCGGTACGGGGCAAGCATGTAAAGAATATTCTAGGCCACCCCCTCCAACTGACAAGATTCGGGATAAATTGGCTGCGCAATCGAACGTTAGCAGATCGCAAGCTGCCTTCTGTCGTCATCGCGTCTCCCCCGGAGAACCGCCATGTTTGGGAATTTCATGCGGAGCAAGCTCCCAATCCTGAGAGCCGGGTATCGCTGACCAGCGAGCGCGATGCGAATGGCATGCAGCGTCTCAAAGTAAACTGGAGGCCGACGCCGCTGGATTTCGAAAGCTTGAGGCAGAATTATCGAATTTTAAGCAATGAACTTGTGAGGACCGGGGTCGGCAAACTGGAGTATGACCCTGACAGCCTAGAACCTCGCGCCTACCGCTACGGTATTGTTGGAGGCCATCATATCGGCACCACGCGAATGTCAGAGGATCCACGCCATGGAGTGGTCGACTCGGATTGCCGGTTGCACGACGTGCCCAACCTTTACATAGCAAGTTCATCCGTATTTCCGACTTCGGGGCAGGCCAATCCTACGCTTACCCTGCTCGCGCTGACCTTGAGGCTAGCGGATCGATTGCTGCTCAATTTGAGATGAAAGTTGAATCCCTCTCTTGAAAGCAATGGATAAAACCAGCGGCGTCATGTTGGGCGCTGTCGTCTGCCTTGCTCCCTTGCCTTACGGCTCTGATCAATACGGTTGGGTTTGCATTTGGATGGGAATGCTTTGCGCTGCCGTGTTGCTGCAGCTCTGTATCGCACACCTCCCGTCGCGAAAGGCCCCCTTGGTCACTGTCTCGGTGATCGGTTTTGCACTGGTCGCTCTTGCCGCGTTTCAGCTTTCGGATTTGGTACCGTCGCAATTTGTACATCCGGCCTGGTCGATCGCATCGGAACACGGCATCGCTGCTCCGGGCCGGATTGCCGTGGACGCTGGCGCGCCGCTACGTGCGCTTGCGTCGCCTCTGGCTGTATTGCTCGCTTTCGTGGCGGGATATCTTCGGGCAGACCGACGTTCGCAGTGCTGGTCGTTGATCAAAATTTTTATCATTTCGGGCGTGATCTACGCTCTGCTCGGCATCTTCGTCGGGGTTGCCAATCCCGGATACGTCCTGTTTGAGCGGAAAATCGCCTACCAGGAGGATTTCACTGGCACGTTTATCAACAGAAATACCGCGGCTTCATATTTCGGCGTCTGTTTGCTGGCCGCAGGAACGATCGCCTTTCGGGCTTGGCGCGACAATTGGCCGACGGGATACCTACCCGCAAAGGAACGGTTTTTGTTTCTGGTCCGGATGCTGACGTCAGCGACGATATTGTGGATTCTGGCGGTAGCCGTGCTGCTGGTCGCTATTCTGTTGACGGGATCACGCGCCGGCACAGCAACATCTGCGTTCTCCGCGTTCATTCTGTTGATTTTATTGATCCGTAAGATTGACCAGGCGCTGCGGACTGCCGTGTTGTTGGCCGCGATAGTGGCGGCTGTCGCCATCGTTCAGATATTCGGTGCGGGAAATATCTTGAAACGGGTCTCGGAAGGTTTCCACGAGAATGGGCGTTACGATACGTGGGCGAGTTCCTGGAACATTGTGAGGGACTATCCCTGGTTTGGAACTGGGCTTGGATCTTTCAAGATGGCCTTTCCGCCCTATCGCCAGAGCGATGTGGGAATCATGCAGATTTGGGAAAAGGCGCACAGTACGCCGCTTGAATGGGCGGTGGAGCTCGGATTACCTGCTGCATCCGTTATGACAATCGTCTGGATTTTCGCTCAATTCATTCTTCTTCGGAAGTATTTGATGGAGCCCCATGCCTACGCGTTGCCGGCTTTGGGGCTCGGCGCGATGATTTTGATTGAGGTGCATAGCGCAGTGGATTTTCCCATGCAGATCGCGGGCTGCGCGATACCTATCACGGTTCTTCTTGGAGCGATTTTTCGACAAGTTCTCGATGAGAATTCGATCACGATGCAGCGTGTGCCCGGTTGATCTGCAGACGTTAACCGCGTCATCGGTTCTTACAAAAATGCAGTGAGTTCCGCTCAAGATTGTGGTAAAAAATTCCTAAATTAGAAGGGGAGGATGAAACAACAGTGGGCGGAGTGCCGTTATGCGTTATCTGTGTACATTGATGCGACAATTATTGGCGATTGCATTGTTTCTATGCACGGCGACTCCGATGGCGTTTACGTGGACGGCGCTCGCGCCAAAGGCTTCCGCAGAGGCGCTGGCCAATCCGGTCACAACTTTCCCCGATGTTTCACCATCTGCGATCGCTGCATTCAAGGCGGATCCGGTTGCATTTATCGCGCAAATTACCGCCGAGAAAGGCGACCTTGCGGCCATTGTGGCCGGCCTTATCATCAAAGACCCGAGTGTGTTGACAGGCGGAACGCCCGGGAAGCCCTCGCCCGTTGCTGTGGCAAGCAACAGTCTTCCTGATCAGGAGAAGAATTTTGCGAAGGGAGTCGCCCTTGCCGCACAATATTTCGTGAAGGCACAGAAGCAGGAAGTCTTCACCGCCATTCAGACCGCAGTCACGACGCAGTTTGATGGTGTATTTCAAGGTGATTTCACCAATTCTATCGCTGACGTCCGTACGACGGCGGTAGGAATCTCCAGCGGAGCGGGGGGTGGCGCGATTGGTGGGCTGCAGACCGGCGGTCCGAATTCGGCGCCATTTAGTTTTTCGCCGGAAGTGGTCAAAAATCTCGGTCCCGCATCACCTCCGGTGGGCGTGGTGGGAATAACTGGCAGCGGTTTGATAACGCGCACAGTGGGCAGTTCGAGTAGCCCTACGAGCTTGAACAGCTTTTAGCCGCAACGCCGGAGATGGCTGCAACCCCACCGCCGCGCGGTTTTGTTGCAATGCAACCAAACTTCGCCTACAAAGGGTCAATCAGGGGCGTTCTGTGCGACGCCGAGTAAATTGGTGTGAGAGTGCCCTGGGCGACGTCGATGATCGTCCACATGATGGCCGGCTGAAGAACGCCCGTTAGTGGTAGAGCCAAGGTTTCGAAATGTTGATGCAGCCAAATCCACGTGTAACGAGCAGTTCGCTGGCGAATTTCGCGGCCAATGCGGCCACGGCGTTTGATCTAAATCGTCTGATGGAGATCGGGCGTCGGCATCGGGTGCTGGTCGGCGTTACAACGCTCATCGTGGTTTTGTTTGCCGGGGTTTTCGCGTTGACGTCTCGACCGATGTATTCGGGCACAGCCTTTGTCATCATCGACACGCGAAACGCACATGCCACGGACCCGTCAATGGCGAATGCGATGACGACACAGCTCGGCCTCGACTCGCCGGCGGTGGATAGTCAGGTCGAAATCGTGAAGGGAGAGCGGATAGCGCTCAAGGTTATTCGCGAATGGAAGCTGGCGGAACGTCCCGAATTTGTGCAGCCGTCAAGCCTGATCGTGGCATGGCTTCTGGCTGAAGTTCATCAGATCCGCACACTACTGGCGTTTGGGCAGGAGGAAGCGGAAGTCAAGACGGATGGCATACCGCGGGCCGTAGTGGACGAGTTTATCCGACGCACGACCGTCAAGCGGGTAGACGAGACGTATGTGATCAGCATTCGGTTTGACGCCGAAGAGCGGGCGCTGGCGGCGGGTATCGCAAACTCGATTGCCAATGCGTATCTCGACGAGGAGCTTGATGCGCGTTTTGACTCGGTGAAACGGACGGCATCCTGGATTGAAACGCGGATAGCGGAACTGAAGAAAGGCGTCTCGGAATCGGATCGTGCAGTACAGGACTATCGGCGGGCGAACGATATCTACGTCACGGGTCCTGGCGCTGGGGTCAGCGCGGGTGACGGTACCCAATCGCAGTTGCTCTCCGATCAACGCCTTGCGAAGTTGGCGGATGATTATGCGTTGGCGCAACGGGCGACGGTGGAGAAACAGTCGCGCTACGATCAGATCGAGGCGGCACTGAAAGCCAACAATCCGGAAGTCAGCGTGGTTGAGTCGCTGAACAACCAAGTGATGAGTAGCCTGCTTGCCCAGATTAGTTCGAACAATGTGAAAATGGCGGAGTGGTCGCGCCGGTATGGCGCGACGCATGAGGCGGTGTTGCGACTTCAATACGAGAATGCGCAGATTCGGCAGTCTATGATTGCAGAGCTACAGCGGATCGCGCAGGTCTATAAGAACGATCTGGATGTGGCGAAGTCGCAGGAGGCCAATCTGTCGGCAGCGCTCGACAGTATGAAGGATGCGGCCTACAAGACCAACGTGGCGCAGGTAAAGCTGAGGGAGCTACAGCGCGACGCAGATACCTACCGCAACCTCTATCAGTCGTTTCTTGACCGCTATCAGACGGCAACGCAGCAGCAGACATTCCCGATCACTGACGCGCGAATTTTGACCAGGGCTTCCGAGCCGTTCCAAAAGACGTCGCCGAAGACTCTGTTGATATTGATCGTGGCTGCGGTAGGCGGCTCGTTCATTGGCTTTGGCATTGCGGTGGCTAAGGAACTCGCTGACAGCGCCTTCCGGACGCCAATGGACGTGGAGAACCACCTTGGCGTTGCCTGCCTCGGAGCGCTTCCGAAGGTGACCGTACCGCCTTCGGCGCTGGTCACGAAAGGTAGTCAGAAGAACCGACAGATTTCGGAGAATCTTGGCTTGCTGCAGCACGCCTTTACGGAGCCGTTGTCGCGGTTCGCCGAGACGCTGCGCGCGGTAAAGGTCGCGGCCGACCTTTCGTCTTCAGGAACGCCAGTGATCGGTATCGTTTCGTCCATTCCGGGAGAGGGCAAGTCGACCGTCGCCATGAATCTTGCGCAGTTGATCAGCGCTTCCGGCAAATCGGTGCTCCTGATCGACGGCGATATGCGCAGTCCATCGCTGAGCGAGATGGTGGCGCCGAACCGCCTCTCGGGCTTGATCGATTTCCTGATCGGGGAGACTCCGTTGGAGCAAGCGACCTATGCCCATCCGACACGGCCTCTGAATTTCCTACCAGCTAACGGGAAGATGAAGATCTCCCAAACCGCCGAATTGATCGGCTCGCCGCGCATGGAGGCGTTGCTCAACGCGGCGCGCGAAAATTACGACTATGTGTTAATCGACCTGCCGCCGCTCGCACCGGTTGTCGATGTTCGTGCGATCGCTCGCATGATCGGCTCGTTTGTCTATGTCATCGAGTGGGGTGAAACCTCGGTCGCCACCGTCACTCAGGCCATGCTGACCGTCCCCAATATCGAGTCCAAGATTCTCGGCTGCGTCCTTAACAAGACCAACATGCAGGCCCTACGTCTCTACAACATGGGACACGGCAGCAGCGAATATTACGACTACCATCGCTTCCGAAATTACGAGACAGCCTAGTAAACGTTACCCTGATGGGGACGAACTCCGCCTTTTCCCGAATTATGGTCGGCGGTCTGGCGGCGGCAGGCCTGCTTGTCTGCGTCAACGGACTGTGGGCTGAGGGTGATCGTTTAAGCGTAATGTCGGCGGAGCTCGCGTCCGCGATCAGATCGGATCGCGCCGGGGCTCTAGCTGCAGCGAAGCAGGCAGCCGCAAGGCACGATGGCGACTGTACAAACGATTTTCGTCGCGGCGCCACCGCGATTGCTTTCGCGGATCTGCCGTCACGCATGGATCAGTCCTATGATGCCCGGCTTTCGGCGGCTACCATCGAGATCAAAGAGCAGCTTCGTTGCTCGCCCAGCGATGGGAACGCTTGGCTACTTCTTGCGATGGTTAGTGAGATGGCGGGGCAACATGGCCTCGTACCCGACTATCTGAAACTCTCACAGTTCTATTCGCCGCGAGAGGGCTGGATCCTTGTGCAGAGAATCGGCTTCGTTTGTTCGCTGCCAGAAACCAACTTAGATGAAATAACCGAGCTTGTTCGAAGTGACTTTCGAGCGCTTCTCAGCGATCGAGTTTTTGACAAGGCGGCGGGCCTCTATGATGGGTGTCGCAATGAAGCCGGAAAGGTTCTGGAGGATCTGCTGTCAAAGGCGCCGCCGGACGTAAGCAAGGCATTCGCCCGTGAAATGGCAAAGAAAACCAATCGGGCTTTCTGAGTGCTTTGATCACGGTCGGAAATCTTCAGCGGGGCGGGCTTACGAGACCCCCAAGCAGGCGTAGAACAAGCCATCCGCCGAAAGTCGCGCACGCCAGGAAAAACATGGCGTAGGCGGTGATTATCTCCGCCACGCTGCCGCCAAAAAACGCAACTGCAACTAACAAACCGCCGAGCGCGGCGCAACAGAACAGCGTGAAAATCCGAATACCTTGCTGGAAGTTAGCAAAACTTAGAAACAATGTGATCGGCTGATACAGACCGCTGACTAGGATGATCAGTGCTGCTGGGAGATAGGCTTCTGGGGGAACAAAATTGTTGTGGCCGAAAAGTAATCCAAACAGGGCAGACCCGTCGAATATGACCAGTGCCGCCGGAAGAGCTGAAGCCGCGACGCAGAAGGCGGTAACAACCTTGACTTTCTTGCTTGCCGCCGCACCATTCTTTTCGATCAGCAGCCGCGTTATGCTCGACAGCTGAATCTCAGCCAGCGTCCGCGTGCCAGCCATGGCGAATCTGGCCAATTTCATGATTGAGTCGAAAACCACGATCGTTGGGCCGGCCCCGTAAGCCAGCGTCAGGACAAGATACGGCGAGTTGAGGACGACAAGCTCCGATAGTGTCGACAGCAGCGATGTAAATATCTGCTTGAGGTGATCGATCAGGAAACTCCCCCGCAATTTTTGCCAGGAGGGCAGAACTGGTAGCAACGGCCCTTGACGGGCGATCGCGATCTGTGCGGTGACGTGAAATCCGATGGAACCGGCGCTCGCAAAGATACCGAACGCCAGGAGACTGCCGGTAAACCATAATAGGGCCAGCGCCAAAAAGTGAATCAGCCGTCTCAGGAGTGAGAGATAGGAGAAAGTTCGCTCAAGATCGACGGCCCAGGCCGTTGGTTGCAGAGTGAACGCCCAGGCGTTCATAAACAGCACGGTCACGAGAAATAGTACGTCTTCGACGTAGGGCTGAAAATTGGAATGCCTGAACGTCAGGGGAATGACGACGCACGCTGAAATAAGCGCCACAGCTTGCGCGAGAAGAATGACAGAGATTTCGTGTCGAGACTCGGCTGCAACATTTCCCACGCGCTCCCGCCGCACAACCACATAATTCGCGCGTCCCAACGATTGATCGAACGGCTGCAGGTAGAAGCCAACCGAGATCAGCACGATTATCTCGGCGTATCGCGCCGGCATGAGTACATGCGCAAGAACAAGAAGCTGAACCAGCGTATAAACGAGATTAATGCCCGTGTTCAGACTATGAAATGCGGCAAAGCTCGTAAGATGTCGGGCTATGAAATTGCGCGTGGATACGACGCTGGTCAGCATGACTAAAAGCAGGCCTTGATGGACGAGCGGATTTGCTCGCTAATAGTTTTCGTGCCGGTCGATCAGCTTGGCCAAGCCGCCTGCAACAGCGCTACTTTTTTAGGCATGGCGGACAGGATGGCCGCCGGAGTTAATTAAGGCGGGTCTGCGCGGCGGCTCAGGAAGCTTAATTCTTTCTATAATACGGGTCAGGCCGCGGAGGGGTTAAGGAACATCCTGAATGCATCTAATGGTAAAATATGATGCGGTCCCTGCTATCTTTACACGAAAAGGCCGCGACTCGGAATGACCCGATCGCGACCCAGATAGAACTCTGCCACTCCCGACGATGTGGGTTGCCAGGCAGCCGAATCCGGCTCATGGCCCCATAGGTTAAGCTGTCACAGCCCTGACATCCTCGAAGGTGGGTGACAATTCCGGAATCGGCGGAAAGGAGAATTTCGGTGTATTCCGAATCTCCATGATATCCAGCAGCGTGGGAGCAATCTCCTGCAGCGAAACAAGCCGGTCAACGACCGCATGCCGACGCTCAGGAGTTCGCAGCCACAGAATGCCATGCGGGTGATGCATGCCACTCTTGAGCCCTGCCTCGATCAGGTAAAAGACCTCGCTAAACTTCACCACGTCATTGGTGAAGGGCGACTTGATCTCGGTATCGGGTGGGGGTGGGCTGAAGACCGTACATCCCGCGAAGATTTCCTCGTTGGTGAGGCGTGCCTTCATCACAGACGAGCCGTCCGACAGGCGAAGCGCCAGCAACTTCTCCGCCGCATCTGCGGCCGCGGCGCTGTCGTCGAAAAAGAGCTTGAACTCTTCGGCCATAACCGGAGCGTAGCGATAGTTCGCGGTAATTCCAGCGAGCTTCATCAGCGCCTCGATATTGAGAGGTTTAAACAGCTGTCTTCCTCCGCTTTGCTCGTATTGCAGAAGAGGTTGCTGTCCGAGTGCGGTGCAAAGTACCACCGTCGTATCCGGATCGGCGAGATCCAGCGTCTGAGACACGATCGCGTCCATCTTCTTGTAGCCGAACAAGATAGCATCGCTGTATTCAAATTGATCTTTGTTACTCGGCTTCACCGTGAATTTTTCCGGCTCCATATTACGCCAGTAGTAGTGCTGATAATGCGCGGTGCTGTTGAGAAAGAAGGTCGAAAAAGTTGGCTTCAACTTCTTATAGAAGTGCTCGAAAACGTCCCACTGCAGACTGTCGAGAATGGGGGCTCGCCGCCAGCGCCCCCTCGATCGACGTTCGCCGGCGAGCTGTCTTACCGCCTCCATCACCGTCCGTTTGGATAGGCCGTGCGAGAGCATAAACATCAGAAAGTCGATATATTGCTTCGCCTTCAGCGGCGGCTTGTCCCGGGTATATTCCTGTACGTAGCTGCTGATGAGTTTGAAATACGGGCGAAACAACGGTTCCGGTTTCGGCGAAATGCCGATCGCCCACGGATCCGGCAATACCATCCCGTTGATGTCATTGTTTCTTACGGCCGCGTTCATGCTGCCGCACACCCAGACCTTCTTGCCGGCATCAGAAACGATGTCCCATATTCGCGGCGCCCCGAGCTTCGGTCCGTCGCCGAGCGAAAAAACCTTGTGTTCGGCAAACGACAGACCGGAATGAACCGTCACCCATTGAATCCAGGGTTCCAGATTCGGGGGCTTTTCCTTGGCGTCTGACACGCAAACGATGGATTCGTCGCGAAGCCTTTTGAAGCCAGGTAGATGTCCCTCATCAATAAAATGATCCATCAGACGCGGCGTGAGCTCGTTCAATTCAAGCAAGATTACTCGGGACATCTAGCATCTCCTGCATTGGTATCTTCGTTCTCGGATTATGCCTGAAGTCCGGCGAAAGGGCAATTAAGTGGTGTTCCCAAACGCATGCGGGGCAGCATTGAAATCTGAGAACGTCGACACCCTGACGAAAGAAGGCCAAAGCTTGAGCATTTCGTGAATGATAAATCGGCATCGGTGTTTCATTCTTGAGCTGCCAAGTGGACGTCGTCGGAACAGATTGCCACGCTGGCGATCTCCATGCGTAACATCGTCGAGACCTGCGATGAATGCAACGAGTCCTACGCGAACAAAAGTTATGCATGCGAAGTAACGACCGGCCGCACGCGTCAGAGTGTTCCATGGCAACGAGGTGTCATGCGCTCTTCACTCGCGGGACATATTTGGCAGGAGCAACGGCTATTGGCTGCTATTCGCTCAAGCCGCGGTGAGCGCCTTTTTGATGCCATAAGATAGCCCCCGTTGCTTCCTTTAATGAGGTTATTCCAGCGATGACTGCGCGATGGGCGCGGTAACGCTTTTTCCGGCGGGTTGGCGCCTTTTGAGATCTGTCTGCTTCGATTCCGGCGTTTGCAACTCCTATCTAAATTGGTAAATTCGTGCTGGGCACACGTTCGGTTAACGGGGTTTGATAGTGATCGTTTGGTTCGTCGTCCTTTTTTTGCTGGTGCTGCTTCAACATCCGTTCGTTACCTATCCGGTATCGATATGGATGGTAGCGAAGCTTCGGGGTGGGACGGCAAGGAGCTACCCAACCTCACCACTGTCGATCGACGTTGTGTTTTGCGCCTACAACGAGGCGAGGGTTATCGAGCGGAAGCTAGAAAATTGCCTCGATCTAAAATCAAGATTCGATGGACTTTCAGTCCACTGTTTTTCGGACGGCAGTTCGGACCGTACCCCTGAGATTATGGAGAGCTATCGGGATCGCGTTGATGTCGTCCTATCACAAGCGCGCTCGGGCAAGAGCGTCGGCATGAATACGCTGCTCTCCCGATGCAACGCGGATGTCGTGATCTTTACTGACGCCAACAGCTATATTGAACCGGCATCGATCAAGGCGCTGGAGAGATATTTCGCCGATCCCGATATCGGTTGCGTCTGTGGTCATCTCGTCCATTTGAATCCGAATGAAAGTGCGACCGCCGTCGCCAGCACTCATTACTGGAATCTGGAACAGGTCATCAAAAATCTGGAAAGCCAGCTGGGCACCGCGATGGGGGCCGATGGAGCGCTTTTTGCTATTCGGCGCCGTCTTTATTCACCCGTCCCCGCCGACATTATCGACGATATGTACACATCGATGTCGATCATGTGCAAAGGATACAAAATTGTTCAGGCCGACGACTTCATCGCGACGGAGCGTTCGGTTACTAATAATTCCGAGGAGTTCCGCCGGAAAGTGCGGATCGCTTGCCGTGCGTTCAACTGCCATCGGCTGCTGTGGCCGAAAATCCGGAAGTTATCGCCGCTGGTGTCCTACATGTACGTTTCGCACAAGTTGCTTCGATGGTTCTCAGGTGTTTGGCTCATAACGTTGGCAGTTGCGTTAATGTTTGCGCTTGGGCAGCTTTCACCGGTCTACGCGGCGATCTATGCAACGGGTGCCATCGCCCTGTGCCTGCTGGGGCGGGCTCGCATGCTTGGCGGCGCAAATATAATCTGGACGGCGGTGCTGTCGTTCGTTGCGACGAGTCTGGGCGTCTGGAAATCCTTACGCGGGGAGCGGTTCGCAACCTGGGTCGTGGCCAGCTCGGCCCGCTAGAGCTATTTGACCGAAAGGTCCGGATCCGGGGGTGAGACCGGGTTTCCCGACGAAGACTAGGTTCAAACGAAAAGCAGGAGCTTTGGTTCTTATCGATGGGACCAGAAATAGCTCTGCGGTGCGCTCAGCTGCAGGCATCGATCTTGCAGTCTCCAAGATACCAAATACCCGCATGGAAAGAGTGTTTAGGCCGGCGATGGTTGAAAAGGTGATTATCTTCGGCGGATCCGGATTTATCGGGACCCATCTCACGCGCAAGCTGTCGGGCGATCTTGGTTGCGAGGTAATTTCCGCCGATATCCGTCCTCCGCGAGAGCGTCTTCCTGGCGTTGACTACAGGATAGCGGATGTTCGCGACCTCAGCGCCTTCGAAGCCCCTACGGACACTGCGCGCATCTACAATCTGGCGGCGATCCACACGACCCCCGGTCATCCGACCCACGAATACTACGAGACCAATATCGCCGGAGCCATCGAGGTCACCGGGCTCGCTGAACGCGCGGGAATCAAAGAGATTCTCTTCACGAGTTCGATTTCGATCTACGGGCCGAGCGAGGAAATGAAGACGGAAGATAGCCTCCCGGCGCCGGTGTCCGCGTATGGTAGGTCGAAGCTTCTAGCCGAAAGCGTTCATCGTCAATGGGCGGCGCGCGATCCGTCGCGCGTCCTCACCGTCGTGCGGCCCGCCGTGGTCTTCGGTCCCGGCGAAGGTGGAAATTTTGCGCGTTTGGCAGCCTTGCTGAAGAAGGGATTATTCGTCTATCCAGGCCGCAAGGATACGATCAAGGCCTGCATCTACGTCGAGGATCTGATCGCCGCATTTGAATTTGCGAGAAGCAAGCGCCTTCCCGTGACTACGCTCAATGGCGCCTATCCGCAGCGCTATACGCTCGAGCAGATTGTCGAAGCTTTGATCGACCAGCATTTCCCAAGAGCGCACACCTTCCTCGTGCCAAGAGTGGTCGTGACGGCGGCGGCGAAAATGCTTGGCGCCGTGGGGTTCTTGAATCTTGGGATCCATCCGGAACGGGTGATGAAGCTGGTTCTGTCGACCGACATCTATCCCGGATGGCTTACCAATAATGGCTTTACCTTTCCGGGCTCGCTCGCTGATGTGCTGGCACGCTGGTCGCGACAAACCGGGGGAAGCTTTGTTTAGAACATTTAAGCCTTGGTCATCCACGGCTTGGTTCTGTTAGTCGAATTGTTTTCCGGTCAATCGGAATGAATTTTCTCGATCGTATCGAACCGGCACTCGGCGCTTTTCGCTTCCCTCGGACCGTTCCGAAATAATATACGCGCCGCTAAGGACAAAAATGTAAATAGTATGCAGCGGAACGTTTAGCGATCCATTCATCAAGTGATATTGGATGAATAGAGACCAAGAGATCGCAAACGGAACGCCGCGACGGAACGTGCCAAAGCAAGTCAAGAAAAACCAGAACACGGCGCAGATAGCTCCATATTCTACAATCACCTTGGAATAGGGTGCCCATGTGAATGCCTTAAGGAAACTCTTCCCGCGTGGCATGGTACCCGCGCCCTTTCCCAGAAGAAAGTCGTCCACCGGTCCAGTTGCGGCCTGAGCCACAGCCTGCATCGGAGCTATGAAGCGTAAATTAGCGCTCCCATCGGCTTTATCAAATTCAGTGGTCCGGCGCGCGATGTTGTCTACGAGACCAATCTGTAAGGCCAAGACGATAGCAACTGGTGCCCCTACGATCACCCCCAGGAGCAAGGGCCCGCGAAGCTTCGGCAATAAGAATGGGAAGGTGAGGAGTGCAACACCAAGCCCACTTCCTCCGATCGTACCGAGAAGCGAGAGTCCGAGAAAGAGCATGCGCTTGATGCGCATGAACAGGACGATTTCGCAGACAAGAGCCATCGCGATAAATTGCGATACATGGGATGACTCTAGGAAAATTATTCCGTTCGGCTGAATTCTGATCGGACCAAACCAGAATCGCTTGAGGTAATTGTAATCGCGATATTGGAATGGTCGCGGCAGCACGTGATAGAGGTCGATCTTCCCAAGACCAACGATCTGGGTAAGCCAGTCAAGCCAAACAAGACAGCTGGCGACCGTAGCGATAAGAATAAAAAATTTTACGACACGGATATAGTCCGCGCGTTCAATGGGAATAACGAAGATGTATGTCGAATAGATACAGATGAAAAGCGCCAGTGAAGTCGGCGAATAACTCCCGTCGCTCAGTCGGATATGGAAGATAATTGCGGTCGCAGCCATTCCCACGTACAGCAGGAGTCGGGTTGGATCAACAATCGCGGCCCGGCGGTAGATGAGATACGAAAGAGCGATAAAGTGTATCGGGAGTGCAACCGCGACCTGGGAGGAGTCTGCTGAGCCAAGTGGAATTGCCATCATCTGCGTGAAAACTACCGAACAAAGTTCGAAGCACATCACGCGCACGACAAGAGACCGTGTTTCACTCGCCAGCGTTGTTCCTGGCGTTTGTATTTGGTCCAGCCCAGCCGGACTAGATGGGGAGAGGGTTATCGAGCCTCGATCAGAAATCATGGGAGAACCCGGACGGTGTATCGGTGGCGATCATGCCGGGCCATTGCGGATTGCCGCCATCCCGGATCAACTGTTGACCCAGTGGGCTTAGTTCCCCACGCGCTGTCTCCTGCATGATGAAGACGAGCGAAACGAAGAGCGTGCAATCCGTCAAAGCCACGAACAAGCCAAGGCCGGCGGTTGTCAAAGCGCGCTCCACAGCTTTCAATGCGCCCGCCGGACCATGGCTTTTTCCGCCAGATCAGCAATTAATCTACCGGTTCGAGGCTATCGCGGTTACGTTATTTTTGCAATGCAGCATGGCGTTGGAGCCCGCGGAAAATCCTGATTTTGGCAAGCCGGGTGTTCGCTACCGGTCGAAGAGTTCGGTTTTTCCGATCGGTCCCAACCCTATGGCCGCGCCAAACGCATCGGAAATGTTGCCGCCCAGCCAGATCGTATTGAAAGGCCGGTAGCCGCGGATCCATGGCTCTGCTTGAGGATCTCGCGTGATCCGGTAATAGAGCTCAACCCAGCCAAGATTGTTCCTTTCACCGGAGGAGGAGACTGGCCGTTGTGTGTAACCGGTCTTCGACTCAAAAACGGAAGGGTCGGAAAGACCTAGAAAGACGCGGTGAACCAGCCGTTCAAGCGGGCCGCCTTTCATCAAAAGCCGCTTGTCGCCGTTGGCGTAGGCAAATGCCGCTGCCTGGACCAGTGCACTGGCCGAAGCTGCATGATAGGTCAGCGCGTATTGCCCACGCTTCAGCTCCAGCGGTAGGAAACCATCCGGATCGATATCGGCAAGGCCGGCCTCAATCCGGTGATGGCCCCATTGATAGAACCCCGGGTCCTTCAGAACCGTGGCGGCAACGATGGCTGCCAATCCTGCCCAGTAGAAGTGGTTATTTTTTTGTGAGGCGCTGTCGGGATATTGCTGCAAGAGAGGGGTCGCCATGGCGCGCAGCCAATCGGCCACCGGTTTAGGCGGTGGCGGTGGATCAGCCTGCCCGGCATAGATCTGAAGGTATATCTCACCCAGAGCAATCAGCGACCATTTGCGTTCGTAATGTCCCTCCGGCCAGCTAACGTCACCGAGAAGGGCGCCGCCCTCCGCCCATGCAGACATCCAGCGGAGGACACAGGATCGGGCGGCCTCCTGTGCGTCGCCCTGAAGCTCCAGAGCGACGTTGGCCATCGAGGCAAGCCTGGCGAGATAATTATGCAGTGGCTGGGTCGCGGCCCGACGCGCGGCCTCTCGTTCTGGAACCTTGTCGTTCCATTTGCCTGTGACAAAGACGGATTCAATGACAAGGTCGCGAAGCGGCGGCGGCGGCGCGGAGCAAGGGCCTAGCAACTTTGGTTGATGCCGGAGACCCGGAGACATGGCGTAAGGCGAGCGGAAAGTCTCAGCTGCAGACGGGGTCGCGAGCCCACCAAACAAGGACAAGATCGCTATCCAACTCAGGAACCGACGTTCCCGGAAAGGCCAGAGTAGCTTTGCAGGGGAATGCGCCACCGCGGCAGCCGCCTTAATTCTGATAGCGAAAGCTCTTCTCAACGATTCAAGGCCTCGGAAGTAGCAGTGGCTCTGCGTTGTCTGCCTCCTAAATCAGACAAATCAAAGCTACGGCTGATAGCCAGATCGGAGCCTAAGGCTGAAAGGTGGCCAAAATCCATGTAGAGGAACTCGTCCCCTTGCATATATTCGCATACCGTGCCGCTGCACATGCCTTTCATCGGGTCGATATAATTAGCCAATCCCGCAGTCATGAGCCGAATTTGCTGGTTGATTTTCGGATCGATCATAATCGGCCACTCTCCGATCCGAGCGCTATTAGAGCGCCGCTGGCGATAGGCCAAAGTTTGGACATCTACGGGAAACTCAGGTGATTGCCCAATTACGGAAGTGCGAACACCCAGCCGATGCAACTGTTCCAGGGTATCAGGCAAGTCGGTTAGCCCTCGTGAACGGAGAGAAACCCACCGTGCCGAAATGATGACTTCGTCTATTCCCTTCGCCTTTATGATTTCAGGAACCCGCGAGTTAAATGCATGGCAGTTTGGCTGGGCATAGCTGAAATAGGACAGAATAGGCCGGCATCCCGCCGCGGTGTACTGGATGATGTTAGCTCCAATTTGGTCCGATCGGTGCATCAGACCTGGCACATAGTGGGCGGCGAAGCTGTCACCCCACAAAAGAATATTGCGACCATGACCGGTTGTCCGGGTGCATTTGGCGGCGTCCCAAGCGTCCGGGGTCTGCTTGGCAGTCAAGAAGCACGTCCCTTCAAGCCATTCGTTTTGTGCTTCGATTTCACGAGGTACATAGTCAGGAAAGCGTTGGGGCAAGCCCTTTGTCCAAACGCCTATTCCGCCTATGAGAATTATCAAGGCGAGCGTTGCACCGGCGCTGGCCAAGGTAAGCGTCGAGCGTGATTGCGGCTTTGGATGTCGGAATGGTTGTTCGATAAAGCGGTAAGAAAGGTAGGCGAAGCTAAGGCTCGCGATTACCAACGCCAGAGTTTCAGCGGGGCGGAATTCGCGGAGCAATAGGTAACGGCTGAAAACAATGGTCGGCCAATGCACGAGATAAAGTGAATAGGAAATTAGGCCTACCCAGACCATCGGTTTGAGCGAAATGAAACGAGTCACGAACGCTCGATGTTGGCCCTCTCCAATATAAATCAACAGGGCTGCGCCTCCGCAGGGCAGCAAAGCGCTGATTCCTGGAAACGGGGTATCTTCTGTAAAGAAAAGCACAGCATAGCCGATCATCAACAAAGCCGCGCCCGCGATCGCTTCGACCGTCAACCGGGAGCGAACGGGTCTTAGCGGAGTGAAAACAAGAAGCGCGCCGAGCAAAAGCTCCCACGCTCTCGTGGGGAGCAGGAAAAAATTGGCGGTGGGGGCAAAGGGCGTGGCGTAGACGCTAAGCGCGAACGATATGATGGCGACAGGGAAAAAAAACGCACTCCATCGACCCCTGCCAAATCGGGCAACTGCGTAAACCGCCACAGGCATAAAGATATAATACTGCTCTTCGACCGCCAGAGACCACGTATGTAAAAGTGGGCGCATCAGGGCGGAAGCATCGAAATACCCGGAGTTCTGCCAAAAATAGATATTTGAGCTGAATAGCGCCGTGGCGACAGTGCTTTTTGACAGGTCAGTAAATTGCTGAGGAAGGAATAGGAACAGCGCGGTTATCCATGTCAGCAATACCATTGCAAACAAGGCAGGAAAGATGCGCCGTGAACGCCGCACGTAGAAATCGATGATCGAAAATCGATTGTTTTGGACGTCTTCCAGTATGCGCTTGGCAATCACGTAGCCGGAAATGACGAAGAAGACATCAACGCCTACGAACCCACCGCTAAACCATGATAGGCCCGCGTGAAACAGCAACACCGCAAGAACCGCGACCGCACGAAGGCCATCAATGTCCGCTCGGTATTTGGTCAAGCACCGTCGCTCCGGAATAATCCTAGCTTTTGAACATCATTTGCTGCATTGCGTCAATGCGGCTCCCGCGTTCGTGAACCGCCGTGTGACAGTACGGGCGGGAACACAGATGGCATTGGTTCAAATCTGGCGATTGACAGTCTTCGTCACGGAGACGGCCGATTCTCGACCGCAACGCGCCGACGCTTACGAGAGAGACGCTCTGAGATTTTGATAGAAGCTGACAAAACCCGAGACAAATCGGCGCCATGCGGTCGTTATGATCTCTTCCCAAAAACCGAGCGACCACGCCAGATGCATGGTCATAGCGCAGGGACCGCTCAGCGCTATCAAGGGGTCACGTTGCCGGAACGCTAAAGAAAATCCATAAACCACGCAAATTGCCGTCCAGATCAGCAGGAGATCTGTGGCTATCCAGCGCGCCGGCGAAATCAGTTCAAGCGCCAGCAACACTGCGATCGGTGCAGGAACCAGTTGCCGTAACTTTGGCATTCCAAAATGCTTGAGAAAGGTCCGGGCTCGACCGCGTCCATAGGCCAGATATTGATTAAACAACGCGCCCAATGTTGATCTCGGAAAATAGGTCACGCGGGGATAATTAGGCAGCCAGATCGTGAATCCTGCTTGCCGCAATCGCAAATCCAACTCCGCGTCCTCATTGTGACTGAAGCCCTCGTCATAGCCCTCGACGGCACGAAATGCCGAGACTTTCATCAGGGCGTGGTGACCATGATCGATCCAGCGTCCTTCGGTCGCATTGCGGTGTGCTGAACCACCATTTCCGAGCAGCGAATTCTGGGCGGCTGCGGCAATCTTCTCAAATCGGGTGCGGCCCCTGGATTGCATGGATGTAACCACGCAGTCGGCACCGGTCCGTTTTGCCTCGGCCACCAGGGTGCGGCAGAAATCGGGCGGGTATTCGCTGTGGGCATCAATCCGGATCAGGTAGTCCGCCCGGGCCCCGATCGTGGCGACCGCCAGGTTGACCGAAGAGCTTTGGAAACGTTTAGGGTTTTCCAATAGCGAAACGACCGGATGTTGCTTTGCGAAACGCGCAACGATTTCGGTCGTGCCGTCGGTGCTTCCGCCGTCGACTACGGCAATCTCCATGTCCAGAAGCTGAGCCTCGGCCACCAACCCCTTCATGATCAGCTCAATATGAGCTGCCTCATTCAGACAGGGCACAATTGCCAATATTTTGGGCGTACCCGTTTCAGCCAGCACCGTTGCCTCCGGGGGAGGACGAAAGAAGTCCAGGTATGCACCCAGACGGTGCACAGAATGCCCAGTTGAACGGCAGTTCCGCTACGCGAGGTGTCCGCACCTTTACTGTCAGGCTCTCCAGGGGCAACGATAGCAGTTTACCGAGGTACATTGAAAACTCTGACGGCAATACCCTCGCCTTCGTCGTCCAAAACACAACTTAGGCAGACTGTTTGATCAATCATACTACTGCCGCAATACAAATAAAAAGCACCTCACCGCAATAGGAAACCCTTATTCGATGGGAAAATTCCGTCAGTATTGTAAACTGAAGCTATTGACGGATGCCAGAGCGCTCACGCAGAGCATCCGTTGATGACCGGTTTTTGCCGTAGATCAGCTGCCGGATTCCGGTCCGACGCAAGAAGTTTTTGGCGCGAAACTTCGGCATATTCCGGAGATAGGATGTCCAAGAGTTGACCGGATGGCAGTGGCGGCACACGAACTGATGCGCTTCGCCCGAACGTTCAAAGCCGAATCCCGCCTGGCGCAGCAGGCTCATCACGTCATGCGGATATTTGCCGACCTCTACGTCGCCCCATGAATGTAGTTCGATGATAATGGTGCAGTCCGGCTCTTTCATGTGCCTTTCAGCACCCCGTAACGCACGAAATTCAAAGCCTTCCACATCGATCTTCAAAACGGTCCGCGGTCCTGGCGGCAGCAGGTCATCGAGTCGGCGCACCGCAACTTCGATCGTGGGTGCTCCCTCGACTAAGTAGTCGCTGTCCGTGGTAAGCGTCCCCAGTGTGTCCTCGACCCCGATCGAAAACGGCAATGTTGTGTTCTTGTCACCGGCGGCAGAATGCATAACGCGTAGCTTGTTCCCATTGGGATTCGGCCAAGTCATCATGTTTTGTTCTAGCTGCTGGCTGAGGTCCGGATTTGCTTCAACGGCGATGATCTCGCCGCCGGAGAGCAGGGCATTGGCAACGTAGGAATAAAGGCCGCGATTGGCCCCCACGTCCACAAAACGTCTCGCGCCGGACAGAACGCCAGGAAGAAGATGGAGCTGTGCGTCTTCATAGTCGATCAAGAAATTGAAGCGATCACGTGCTTCCGCGAGGATTGTGTCAATGGAAACGGTCATCATCTTGCTCGAGGTTGTGTTTTACTGTCGCGACGTATCGCTAAACGCTTCCTTGAACGCGGCAGCCGATCGTGGAAATCGTCCGGTCGACAGCTCCGCATCATAGGAAGAGGTCGGGTCGTCCCAGTAACTCTGATAGACAGGTCGCGTTTCGGATATCCATTTTGCCATTTGCTGGACAAAATAAGGATCGTCGCCTGAACCATGTCCATCCTGTTTGTTGCCGACTCCCCACTCGCTATATGCAATCGGCTTGCCATGGGACACAGCAAAATCACGGTGCCATTTGAGTCCGAAGGGTTGGTCGCGATAATACTCCCATCGCTTCACCGGATCCCGGAAATTCTCGGACCAGATTTCGTCGTAAACATCCATTCCGATGATATCTACGAAGTCATCCCCAGGGTAAACGCTCGACGGATCGATTTTGTGGCGGCCATGATTTGGCGTCCATTCGAACTTGAATTGCTGGCCCGGAGTCGCGCGCATCAATCGGACAATGCGTTGAAAATATTGCACGTAGGCAGCCGGGTCGCGGTCCGCCCGCCACGGCATCCAGTCGCCATTGAACTCCCAAGCAATGCGTATCACGGCATTTGCATAGCCGTCGGCAACCAATTTTTGAGCAGTCTTGCTGAAAACGTCGTCATATTTGCCTGCGACGCCTTCAGCAAGAGTCCCTGGGTCCCGAAATGTCAGCATCGGAACCGACAGCGTCAATGCGATGCCGGAGCCTTTCCAGCACGAAATCACCCATGGGATGCTGGAGCGTAATTCCGACCATGTCTGCTGATTGAGAGCATCGACCGTACGTTCCACCTTGCGCCCGACAAATTTCTCGAAACTTGCGATGCGGTCGCGGCCAATGCAGCCGGGCCCTCGATAGACGGAAAACTCGGTCGCGTTGGAGCGAGATGTCGGCAAAGCAAAGGACAATACCATCACGGCCATCAGGGCGAGGATCGAGCGTAACGGCATCGTTGCCCTCACTTCCAGGCATGCCCACCGCAAGACTGAATATAGTGGATAGCATGCGGGCTGATTGGTCTTCGTCGCCCTGGATGACGGAAGGCCCAGACAATGAATTTCCAGATTGCCTTGGGTGCGTTGATGCGGCCGCGGTTGAGATAGGTGATGTAGGCCGCAAACAGTGTCATATTGAATGGCACATACCGGAACGGCAGATATTTGTATGTGATGATCAGCTTATTGGTGAGGCGCATCTCCTGCACTTCGCGCGTCGGTTTACGGCCGCCGGGGTCGTTATGTTCGAACACCCAGCAACGGGGCTCGTAAAATATTTCGTATCCCGCATCGACTACGCGGAATGCATAGTCGATCTCCTCTAATCCATAGAAATATTCATCCGACATCGGACCGATCGCCGTAAATGCATCACGGCGCATGGCAAAACCGTTGCCCTGGAAACGGAAAGTTTTAAAGGGCTTGTCCTTAGGCAATGATTTGTTGGTATGTGGAAACGAAGCGCGTGGCGTTTCGCCGGTATCGGCGTCGCGGTGACGAGCGGTTACTATCGCTACGCGAGGGTTTTCGGCGAAAGCGGCCTCATACACATCAAAGGCACCGACGGGATTAAGAAATGCATCGTCGTCGACAAAAACGATGAAGCGTCCTCTCGCTTCCCCTGCGCCGTCGTTGCGAGCCGGTACACCCTTGTTCAACCCGAGCTTGATATAGGTCCACTGCTCGAATGGCTTAAGCCAGTCTGAGCGATCAATGGTGTCAGCATTGTTATCAACCAAAATGAATTCAATGTCGCGGCGTCCACCCGCAGCCTTGGCCACTTGTGCCACCGCCTGCGGAGCGATGTGGTCCCGCGCATAGGTTACCATCGTCGTTGAGAACGTAGGAGCCGGGGCATCTGCAGGGGGAGAGGATTTTCGGATCTCGGCCATGATTCTCTTAGGTTTTTTCCTTGACGGCTGTCGCTCGTAGTCCGTTATGCCGTCGCAGTGAGATCCACGCGGTCGCCCAGTAGATCGCGGCGACGGTTCCGGCACTTAGCAGAGCCGCGGCCACGGCGCCGTCGAGCTTAAACAGGCTGATCAATACAATCGATATCAGGATTCTGAATACCGTTGCCGACAGTTGCATGACGGTTTGAAAGCCGGAGCGGTCGGACGCCAGAAACAGCTCCGAGCCGATCTCGACAAAGGAGCGGATCAAAGGCAATGCGGCGATAAGGGCAAGAATGTGGCCTAGTGCAGCGTATTTGGGGCCGAAAACCCACAGCACGATCGGCGTCGTCAGCACCACCCCGATCCATGCGGCAAGACCCAACAGCAAGATCAGAGGAACAATCTCGAATACGATCTTGATAACTGCGGACGATCCGTCAGCCCCGGCCTTGTGCATCCTTGCTTGCAAGGTCTGCTTCAGGGCACGGGTAGGAGCGTAGAGCCCGTCCATCAGCCGGGCTGCCACGGCATAGACGCCGACGTCCGCCGGCGTGGCAAAGAAGGCCAGGATCAATTTATCGCTCTCCACCTGAATGGCGGCGTTAAAGGAAGTTAGCGCGAAACTGGCGCCCCCAAGCGCGTCGAACGGACGCAAATGAAATTTGAGCCATCCGGTTCGCCTGACCGTGAACCACAGCGCGGCGAGCGCGGATGCAAAGGTCGAGAGCAGGTAGGCGATTGCGAAAGCCATCAAGGTCTTGTGTGAAATCGATGTGATGATAGTTGCCGCCACTAACCGGCCGAACGGAATCAACATGCCCACAATGGCGACGCGAAATTGCTGACCGAGGGCGATGAATACCTGCTGGCAGTTCATTGCAATGCGCCAGGAAATCAGCTCGGAAAAGCCGATGCAAAATGCCAGCCAGATCGGTAGCGGCGTCGGCGATACGAGCAACATGATGGCGATCGACGCGCCTCCGACGACAGGCGCGCTTAAGGCGGTCCAGGCGATGGACCGGCCGAGAAACTCGTTGGCACGTTCAGGCTGTCGCGCGGTTTGCCGCAGTACCAGACCGCCGGCGCCAAAGCCGGACAGTGCCATCATGATGGTGCCGACCGATACGCATAAGGTAAGGTAGCCGAAATCCGACGGATCGAGCGCGCGCGCTGCAACGATCGTATAGAGCAGTTGAAGGATCGAAGGGCCGAGCAGGCTGACGAAGGCCCAGAGTCCATCGACGATCTGCTGAAATTTGAGGCGCTTCAGAAAATGGAACAATCGTTTCAGCCCCTGTTTCGAGCGCCCCGATGGATTTGCCTTACGCGACCAGCCTCAGACTTTTCGCCCATTCGATACTGAGAGCGATGCCTTCGTCGACAGAGACTTGTGGCACGTAGCCAAACGATGCGGCCTTGTCCATGGAGTAGGTTACATCCATCGAGAAGCGCTGAATGTCGTCGTCGTTCGGATTGATCTTCAGATCCTCCTCGGTCTTTTTCATGATGTTTTTCAATCGCGCGCTTCGATTAGCGACGTCGAGCAGAAGATCACGGTGATTGGCGAGGAGGTATTTGCCGAAGGCACGAACCGGCCGGCGGGCGATGACCTTAAGCCCAAGGTTGGAAGAGGGCTCGCGCAGCGGGTCAAAGCCGAGCGCCGTGTTGAACCGCTCAAGATACGAGTTCCAGGTGCAAACTTCAGGGCCGTTGCCATTGAACACCTGATAGGGACCGACATCATGATCGATCAGGAATTTGGTGAAGCGGACGAGATCGCCGACATAGACGAGATTACATTTTCCTTCCCCCCGCGACCCGAGCGACCGCCATTTCCCGGATGCAAAACGGTTAATGTAAGGCGTCGTCCACAAATCGGAAAAAGGTCCGTACACCAGCGTCGGCCGAATGATCGAGATTGCGAGCGATTTATCGGCGTATTCCTTGCAAATCGCTTCCGCCTGTCGCTTGCCTTCGCCATATTCCGTTATCGGCGGGACCGGAGGAGTTTCTTCGGTAACAATGCCGGTCGCATTTCCATAGGTGGCGACGGAGCTGGTGAAAATCACCTTTTTAACCCCGGCGGCCCTGATCCGTTCGAGCAGCAGCCGGGTCCCCGAGAGGGTGACGGAATTGTCATCGCCCTTGGCGCGCGCGCAGTGAACGACAACGTCGACGCCCGAGAGCGCGGCGTCGAGCGACTCCTTCTTCATCACATCGCATTGAACGATATCGAGTGGAAAGCGGGCGATGCGGGCTGCGCTGGACCAGCGGGCGATACCTGCCTTGACGTCCGCCCAGCCGGCCAAGTGGAAGGCTTCCGCGATCCACCCACCGATGAACCCGCCTGCGCCAGTGACGAGAACGACTGGTTTACTCACGCGCTCCACTCCCTGTAATACCGCGGCATCTCCGTAGTCGCGTTCTCGTAAATCGCGTCAATTGCCGCAAGCGCCGGGACGACACTGCGCGCTTCGATCAGGAGTCGAGCCCGACCGGCGACGGTATCGATGAAGTTGGTAACGAAGCGCTTGGCGATGACCTTGCGATCGGGACTTCCGGGCGCAGACACCCTGCGCCAGGTTCCACCCGAAGGCTTGAACTCAAGGCTGTCGAAATCGGTCGTCCGGCCCCGGACCGAACCCGCGGTTCCCTCGACGAGGTAGGTGTTGGGAAGTTTCTCGAGAAAGCTGATCGCTACCTCGATCGTCGCGCTAGATGAGGCAAGCGTTGCGGTAACGAACGCTTCAGGACCGCCATAGCCGTCGACAACGGCTTGCCGGACCGTCAGGCCCTCGCCCAACCACCAACAGATGACGTCAAAGACGTGCACACCGATGTCGAGTAGCGCGCCTCTGGGCTTGCCGTTCGGCCAAGGCCGGCGGAAATTAAATCCGGACTGGGTGGGCCAATCAAAACGATGGCCTTCGGCCCAGGAAATTGATGTGATCTCACCAAGTTTGCCGTTCGAGATATATTCCTTCACCAAGGCATAGGATGGCGCAAGCCGGCAATACTGGTTGACGGTTAGCACGCAACGATTACCGGCGGCATCGATCAGTGTCTGTGCATCTGACGCGCATTCGGCCAGCGGCTTCTCCACGATCATGCTTACGCCCCGCGCAAGCAGCGGCGCCGTTGTAAGAACGTGGAGATGGCTCGGTGTGGCATTGATCGCCGCCGTCAGAGTGTCCGGCAACTCTTCGATCGAGGAGACGCACTGGCTGGACGGGAAACCATTTGCTGCGGCAACGGCGTTACGACGGTGAACTGAAGGTTCCACCAGCCATACACGGTCCCTGAGCTGCCGGTCGGAGGATAAAATCGGAAAATAGTAGGCCTCGGCAATCGCACCGGCGCCTATAACGGCAATCGACATATTATTATGCATTGATTTGCCTGGTTTCTTTCAATTGTAGAAATACGGCGTGCCAATGAAGGTGTGCCGATCACGCCTCGCATAGGCCAATCCTGCAGACAGCCGACTAGGCTTCATTGCCAAAAGTTCCTTTTTGCAGCGCAGCATTTTGACGTATACTAAGCGAAGTGGATTCAGTCTACCCGAGAACTGGTGCATTGCACAAATTCCGTTTTCCGAAGCGGAACGTATAGCCAAGCTTCTGACGGTGTTTAGGTTTTTGTTTCAGCTCGATGCCGGCCGCCGACTACCCCGACCGAGGCTTTGTCCTTGGACAAGTGTCGCGCGCCCTGGGTCTGAAATGTAGCCGGAAGGATCTGTTTGAGATGGGCTCTGATGCCTCAACCACGCCTCGACGGGCAGCAAGGGCAGTTTGGTCGACAGCCCCATACGAGTGCGTTCGATTTTCGCGGGCCTCAACCGGTAGGCCCGCAATCCACTCATGTGAAGGTATATCTGGAGCGACAACATAATGAATAGTCACTTTTCTCGCGCCAAAACCAAATTGCATGCAATCAGGCGAATGCGCGCGCCACAGATTTACGGTCATATCCGACGCCGAATCCGCAATCGGCTCGTTCCGAAATTCGCCGCGTCGTATCGGGCCAGTCTCGAGCAAGCGTCAATTGCGTTACCTGCTTTTCAACCGGCGCCGCAGGCGCGCGAAATGGGAGCAATGGTCGCGAAATTCTTTGCAGCGGAATATCACGACACGGTGCCGTCCTGTTTTTCCGGTCGTTTTCACATCATGAACAAGACGGTCGATTTCGGCAGTGTCGATCGCATTGATTGGCAAATAGCGGCCGATGAGGGAGATCGGCAGATATGGAGGGCTAATCTGGCTCAGATGGGCTACCTCACGACCGCCCTGAACCACGATGAAGAGCGTGCCCTAGCGTTTGCCGCCCAACTGATCCGCAGCTTCCTGAAATATGGACGTTTTGAGCACAGCAGCGACTTTGTCGTGATCTGGCATCCCTACATCGCCTCGCGGAGGGTTCAGTCCCTAGTTTCCTTGATGCTTCTCCTTCCGGAACGATTTCGTGGATCAAGCGAATGGAAGGAGATCGAGGCATTCACCCGGTTCAACGTCATTTATGTTCTGCGTAATCTCGAGGTTGATCTCGGCTTCAATCATCTCGAACGCAATCTCGCTGCGCTGGCGATTTTCAGCCTTTGCTGCGGATCCGTTCCGCCGGAGATAGCCGCTGCGTTGCATCGCCATTTCGAATCGATCGTTCGTGACACCGTTGGCGATGATGGCGTGCCGAAAGAGCGGTCGGCGACATACCATGTGCTCACGGTCCAAAGCTTCCGGATCTTTCGGGCACTTCCCATCTGGTCCGACGCGCAGCGTCACCTGCTTGAAACCCGGCTGGCGCAACTGGAGCTCTCGCTGGCGGCCCTCACGCTGGGTGACGGCCATCCGGTTCTCTTCAATGATAGCTGGCTTGGCGAAACTCCGCCGATCAGTGAGATCGTCGACAATAGCAGGCTCGGATTCCATGCCATGCCGGACGGCGGATATGTTCGATTAGCACAGGGCGACTGGGTCATCGTCATGGACGCTGGCCCGATCGGACCGGATGAAAATCCGGGACACGGACATGCGGATTATCTATCGATCGAAGTCTCGATCGGAGAGCGACGGTTGATTGTTGACCCCGGTACTCTGATCTACGCCAAGAGCGAAGTGCGCGATCATCTGAGGAGCTGGGAGGCGCACAATGGTCCCTCATTCGTCGGTGCCCAGCCGGTAACCTTCGTCGATGCGTTTCAGGTCGGCAACCGCGCCGCTGCCGTACTTCGCCGGGCTGGGGTGAATAATCATGGATTACAAACGGCGGAAGGCATGCTCGAATTCAACGGTTTAAAGGTGGAGCGTTCTTTGGCTTTCGATGGCCAGTGTCTCGACATCGTCGACAGGTGGTCGGGAGACGGGGTCCGCCAGAGCCGCTTCTTGATACCCGCGGGCTGGAGCCTCGAACGGGAGGCAAACAAGATATTCCTTAGAGCAGACAATCATTGCGTGTCGTTCACCTGGGACCAGGATGTGGAGGTCAAGGTCGGAAGCGGGCTGTGGTCACGCTATTACCGCATTCAAGAACAGGCGCATGAGATCGTTATTCTGCCGCGTAGCTCCACCGCTAAGATCAGGTTGCGCTGTGAGGACGTCTCCGTCCAGGAAGCCTGAACGTAATGCAAATGCTTGTCCGGCTCCTGACAGGCTTTCCGTTTCTTCATGCCTTCAACACGGTCTCGAATCTCTTCTTTACCCTTATACGGCTGGTGGTATTTGCACGGCTCCTTGAGCCGTACCGATACGCTGAGATCGTCCTCCTCATTGCGGTTGGCGTGTATTTGCAGCCGCTTGACCAAGGGTTGGGGCGCGCCGGCTATGTAGCCCTGCGGCAGGATCACGTCGGCGGGATCCGGCTCCATCCGAGACACGAGCTGTCAACAATCTTCGCGGCGTATACTGTGTTTCTCACGGTGGCTGGTGCGGCCGTTCCCTTGTTTTTGAAGCCGGCAAATCCGCAGCAATATACCGAGGACGCTCTGGTTCTGCTGTCAACGCTGTTTATGAACAACTGGACGTTCAATCTGCAGGCCGCTGCCTGGGCTCTTGATCTCGAGCGCTTTTTTTCGAAATTATCATTCATACGTCGGAGCGGCCACTATCTTGCCCTTGGACTGTTGTGGCTGACTGGGAGCCTGTTGCTATTCGGTATTGTTGCTATCTTAGTTTCGATATTCTTCCACATTCTAGCGCTGAAAATAATCGCGCGTCATTCACCTCTTTTGCCACTTCTGCCTTCGCTGAAGAAAACGAGAACGAAGGATCTAGCGCGGCATTTCTCGCAGATCGGTACATCGTTGCTTTCAGCGTTGTCGGAGTTGATCGTGCTCAATCTACCCTACGTTCTGCTGGCATTTCAGTTCGGTGCTGGACCGATCGTGGTGATATTCGACACGATCATGAAAATCGCACGGGTGGCTATGGCAGGCACGCGCGTGGTCGCGGAGGTCAATCTTTCCGAGATCACCCGCCTTCGCATTCTTGGGGAGGTCAAGACTACCAGCCGCCGTGCACTATTGGTGATCGTCGCTTGCCTTTTGATATCGACGGTACCAGCCGCCATAATTCTATTTGACGGTCAAACGATCTTCGACCTGCTGCTCGGTCACAATAATATTGTTCCACCATCGACATTCCCAGCGATTGCAACCGTCATCATGTCGAGCGCGATTTACCAACCGGTGATTGTCTTTCTCAGTTTTGGAAATTTTCAGCACTTGATTCGCGTATTCACATTGATCTGCGGCATAGCGGCCAGCACCCTCGCGGCCGGAATCTGGAGCACAGAATCACCTACGCGAATCATTTGGCTTTTCGCGCTTCATTGCGGTTTTTGCGCTTCAGCCGGTATTTTCTTGGCCGATCGTGCACTAAAGCGGCAGGGATAGAAATCGGTAGTAACGGCTGATTTCTTCTTGCACTCATTTTGAGCGGCATAAAAGCTCGTTTCATTTCTAAGCGCTCGATGGCGTCCTATTTGTTGCCATTATTTTTTGGAAGACGTCTTTCAAGCGAACGAGATTCGAACGGTGGGTTGCTTCGGGCAGCAACCAGATTTTTGAAAAACCGTTTCGCAGCAAAACGACCGGTCGTCGACAAAGTGCGGGCAATCGCCCGTTATAAAAGTTCAGCGCAACATTTGTATCAGGAGCTCGCGGGAAAAGAGCAGCGTTCGAGTGCGTATGGGGACCACTGGCGTGAAACACGAGAAGTGTTGGCACGCTTCGAGCATCACACTGTCGGGGGACAGCACTATGACAATGACAGGTATCTTCGTTGCCAATGATCCACGGGCTTTGCAATCATTCAACGATTGGCTTGGCACCGATGCCGATATTGTCGGCGCGCATACCGGACGGGCGAACTGGACGGATTGGCAAACCAGCATCTCGTGGGAGGCAAGCCTGTGGAAGGG
>Ga0105240_10001630_pt1 | contig 38080 bp, 33 predicted proteins | sample KBSC54metaG_FD_80426 | JGI IMG/M metagenome (GOLD analysis project Ga0105240, IMG submission 80426) | Corn rhizosphere microbial communities from Kellogg Biological Station, Michigan, USA - KBS C5-4 metaG | ecosystem: Host-associated > Plants > Roots > Rhizosphere > Soil | place: Michigan, USA... | reverse complement strand
GACAGGAATTTTTTCATGTTAGATTGGAATTTGGGTCCTAAGATAGGGGATTTATAAGGAAATGTTAATCTAAGCAGTTATCCACAGGTGTTTGGAACGATGTTTGGTCAAAGGCAAAATAATTAGAAACTTAGCACGTTAACGGCTCAGGGAGCCTTCCAACGAAAATACACCAAATGGCCCACTGGGGCCGGGACGAGATAAAAATCAAATCATTTTCCAGTGAAGAATACTGTATTATTTTTTTTCGTCATTCTCTTCAGCTCTTCGTCATTTGCCCAGCAGACCCGTTATTATGACGACCCGCAGGCCAGCTTCAGGCAGGGGGTGGAGTTTTTCGAACACGAATATTACTCGCTTGCGTTCCCCATTTTCCGGGACCTGAAATACTCGCTGCGTGAGACAGACAAAAGCAATAACTACGTTGAGTACCAGGACGTAAAATACTATTACCTGGTGTGCGCCCTCGAGCAGAACGACAAGACGGCAGTGACGGCCGCCCAGGAGTATATCGACCTGGAGAACAATGCTCCGCGGGTGGGTATGATCAGCTTTCACCTGGGAGAATATTATTTCCGGCAGAAGGACTATACGGCGGCGCTGAGATCCTACGATCACGCGGATATCGACAATCTGAGCAATAAGGACATCGCGGATATGAAGTTTCACCAGGGGTACTGCTACTTTACCAAGAAGCAGTTCGACAATGCCCTGCCGCTGTTCAATGCCATCCGGCAGCTGCCAAAGGATCCGAACTATATCGACGCCAATTATTACTATGGCTTCATTTGTTTTTACCAGAAGAAGTATAGCGAGGCGTTGTCGGCCTTTAAGATAGTGGAAGATAATCCCACATATGAGAAAGTTGTTCCCTATTATGTGGCGAACATCTACCTGGCGCAGGGGGAGAAGGACAAGGCGATCGAGTATGCCGAGGCCCGTCTGAAAAAGGGGAACCAGTATTATGACGCGGAATTGCGGCAGCTGGTAGGGCATGGCTATTATGAGAAACAGGATTTTGCCAAAGCGCTGCCTTATCTCGAGCAATACGTCAATCTATCCAAGAAAGTGACCAGGGAAGACCTGTACGAATTGTCCTATTGTTATTACCAGACAAAGAACTGGAACAAGGCCATATCCGGATTTAAGCAGATGGCCGGCAGCAAGGATTCCCTCGCGCAGAACGCTATGTATCTTCTCGGAGACGCTTATCTGAAGACTGCGCAGAAGGCGAATGCGCGGAATGCATTTCTGTTCTGCTCGATGAACAGCAGCAATCCCAAACAGAAGGAGATATCCAAGTTCAACTACGCCAAGCTGTCTTATGAGCTCGGCTACCAGGACGTTGCGCTGACGGAGTTCCAGGGTTTTCTCCAGCAGTATCCCAATTCGGAATATGCGCGGGAGGCGCGTGAGCTGCTGGTGAGCGTGCTTGCCGGCACCAACAACTACAAGGATGCCCTTACCCTGCTTGACAGCCTGGACCACCCATCGGATAACGTTCGTCGTCTTATCCCCACGATCCTGTATGGCCGCGCGACCGAGCTGGTGAATGACGGTCTGCTGCTGAATGCCAACGAGCTGCTGGATAGGGCGCTGAAGGACCCGAACAACGGAAGCGTGCTGCCCTATGTCCAGTTCTGGAAAGCGGAGATCGCCTACCGGCTGAACCGGATCGACGACGCCATCCGGTATTTTCTGGAGTATCTGAAGAGTGGCGCGGTCAACGGGGAAGTAAACCCCTCGGATGCCAGATACAATTTGGGCTACTGTTTCCTCAAAAAGGAGAACTACCGCCAGGCGCAGGGCTTTTTCGAGCAGGTCGTCCGCAATCCCAAGATCGGGTCTTCTCCGCTGGAGCAGGACGCGTATGTACGGGACGCGGACTGTTATTATATGAACCGCGACTACCGGACGGCGCTGGCGATGTATAACAAGGTCGTAGACTTCTCCTGGCCAGCGAGCGACTATGCGACCTTCCAGAAGGCGATGATCGCGGGTGTGAGCAATGGGAAGGATAAGATAACGCTGCTGAATACGATCAACCGGCTATATCCGGGGAGCAATCTGTCGGCGGATGTGAATATGGAGATCGCCGGGACCTATCTGGCCGGAGAGAATTACCGGGAGGCATTGCCATATCTGAAGAATGTCCTCCATTCACCAGGAGCCGATGCGCTGAAGCCGAGGGCGTATCTGCAATCGGGTATCGCCTGGTACAACCTGAATAATAACAAGGAGGCGCTGAACCAGTATGATTCGTTGTTGCGGCAGTATCCGAATTCTCCCGAAGCGCAGGATGGCCTCGATAATGCCAAGACGATCTATGTGGAGGAGGGACGCAGCGCGGAGTATGTGAATTTTGCCAAGGGCATGGGGGTTGAGGTCAGCGCCAGCCAGGAAGACCAGCTGGCCTATGAAGAAGCCGAAGTACAGTTCAACAACGGCAATTTCCCCGGCGCGGTACAGCGATTTGAATCGTATCTGGCGAAGTTCCCGGATGGTAAATATTCATTGGAAGCGAACTATTATAAGAGCGAGATCTATTTTTCGCAGAAGGACTGGGCGAAGGCTGTGGTGGGCTATGCGGCGGTCGGGGACAGGGCGCCGAACAAGTTTGCAGAGAAGTCGCTGCTGCAGGCGGCCCGGCTGTATTTCTTCAACCTGAAGGACTATGCGAACGCGGAGAAGTATTTCGGCAAATTAAAGGATTTCAGCTCTTCCCAGGAGAACAAGATGGAGGCCATGCGGGGGTTGCTGCGCAGCCAGTTTCAGCTGCAGAAATGGCCTGACGCTGTCGCAAATGCGAAGGACCTGCTGACCCAAAAGGGATTGAGCGTGGATGACAAGGTGTTGGCGAACATGGCCATTGCCAAGTCCTATCAGTCCGCGGGTCAGTGCGAGACGGCGCTGCAGTATTACCGGGTGGCGGCGCCTTTGACGAAGTCGGCTTATGCTGCCGAGGCCCGTTATCAGATAGCGGACTGTCTCTTCCATCAGAACCAGCTGAAGGACGCCGAGAAGGCTGCATTCGAGGTCATCAACAAATCGGGCTCTTATGAGGAGTGGGTTACGAAGGCCTATCTGCTGCTCGGGGATGTTTATTTTGCCGAGAAGGACTATTTCAATGCCAAGGCTACTTATCAGAGCATCGTGGAAAATGCGAAGATCGAAGACCTCCGCCTGCAGGCCCAGCAGAAGCTGGCGCAGGTGACGGAAGAGGAGAAGAAGGGCAGCAAGGTAGATTCGACTAACTAACTAATCATTCATTCCAGAAATTCGATCCATGTATAGAATATCATTCTTAGTACTGATGTTGGTTGGGACGGGAGTTTTTGTGCAGGCGCAGGATACGACGAAGCGCAAGACCATCGATATTACGTCTTCTTTCAAGCCTGTGCTGCGGGAGGCCGTGAAGATCAATTTTAATGCGGCGCCGCCGGCCGTTGACACGTCCAGGCCGAGACTGGCCTATAATATCCCTGCGCAGTACCTGTTCCTGAACTATCAGCCCGGGGAGATGAAGCCGGTGGCCTTGCAGCGGGATTCTGTGAAGCCATGGGAGAACTACAACTATATCAAGGTGGGAGTGGGGAATGTCCATATTCCGTATATCCGTACCGGTTTTAGTTTCGGCGACGGGAAGACCACCTTCTTCAACTTATTTGCCAATCAGCTGTCTTCGAAAGGGAACCTGGATTTTCAGAAGAACAGCCTGACGGACGTAAAATTTGTGGGAACGGTAAAGACCGCCTCGAAGCTGGAATGGAATGGGGGGCTGGGATTCAAGAACGACGTGTACTACCGGTATGGTTTCCGGCCGGACACGCTGAAGTTCACGTCGGATCAGCTGAAGCTGACCTATCAGACCTATGAGGGGCAGCTGAGCCTGCGCAATACGGAGCCGACGGAGTTCGGGCTGTTGTATCACCCGAATATAAAAGTGAATGTATTTTCCAATAATAGCAACCCCAGCGCCAACGAGGTGAATACGGTGCTGAACCTGCCTTTGGAAAAGACGATCGGGGACAATTATGCCTTCGATCTGGGTTTTACGGCGAACCTGACCCACTATCATCTGCCGTTGTCCGGCGCGACCTTCGACCAGAATAACAATATCTATATGGTGAATCCGGCCTTTCTGGTGAAGACGTCGAACCTTTTCCTGCAGGCGGCAGTGACGCCGTCCTGGGACCAGAAGGTCTTTCATCTGCTGCCGAATTTTTTGGCGGATATCTCCACTTCGGACCAGCGGTTTACGCTGCAGCTGGGGTGGATCGGCTATTACGACAAGGGGTCCTATCAGCGATTCGAGTCGATCAATCCCTGGCTGGCGGCCCCGGATTCGCTGTTGAATACGCGGGTGCAGGAGTGGTATGGCGGGTTTAAGGGATCCATCAGCAACCATTTCAGCTATGCGGCGAAGATCGGATTTCAGCAGTATAAGAATATGGCGTTGTTCGTGAATGACTCGGCGATGAACAACCAGTTCGACGTGCGGTATGAGCCGTCGATGGACGCTCTGCAGCTGCATGGTGAGCTGAGCTATATCGTCGGGGATGAGTTCTCGGCGACTGCGGGTGTCAATTTTTATGACTACCGGCATCTGAAGGTGAATGCCAAGGCCTATGGGTTGTTGCCGATAGAGTTCAATACCCATCTGAAATGGCAGGCGTTCAAGGATTTCTGGGCCAAGGTCGACTTTTTTGCGTTTGATGGTGCGCGCTATCTGACGGCTGATGGGAAGGCCTTCAAGGGGGATGGCGGGGCGGACCTGAATGCGGGTGTGGAATTCAAGATACTGAAGCAGCTGAATCTCTGGTTCCAGATGAACAATATCTTTAATAACAAATATGAGAGATGGCACCAATATCCCGTTTATGGCTTTAATGTTTTGGGGGGTGTGGTGTTTACGTTTGGGCAGAAATGACGTAGATTCGCAACCAAACTAAAAGATAAGCCATGTTTGCGGTTCTGAATGCCTATCTGTTTCAACATAGAAGTATCAGTATTCCGGGTCTGGGTACGATCTACCTGGAGACTTTGCCTGCTGAAGCGGATGTGGTGGATCGCACCATGCTACCTCCTGGATATCGTTTCCGCTTTGACAAATATTTCGATGCGCCGGACAAGGAGTTCTTCGGGTACCTGGCGTCCCAGCAAAACATGCTTGATTTTGAGGCTATTAAATGGTATAACGAGTTCTCCTTCGAGCTCCGCAACCGGATACGCTCGGAAGAGCAGGTCAACTGGGACGGGGTGGGGATACTGAAGAAGGATGGTTCGGGGAATGTCTTATTCGAGTCGGTCAAGGCGCCAGCTTTTTTTCTTCAGCCGACCCCTGCCATCCGGGTACAGCGCGAGGATGCACAGCATACCCTTGTAGTGGGTGACCGTGAGAGGACCAGCGGCGAGATGAACGAATGGCTCCAGGAGGAGAACAATGGCCGTCGGCGGATATCCTGGTGGGTGATCGCTATTGTGCTGGCTGTCGCCGGGCTGGCTGTTCTTGGGTGGCATTTCTACACGCACGGCTGGTCTACCGGCAACCAGATAAAATTTTAATCCCTGCCTTGTATCTATGTCTTTAATTCATTATAGTCATTGTCCTTCCTGTAGCTCGGATCGTCTCAAGTTTGCGTTGAAAGCCATCGATCATACGGTTGGCCGGGAGCCTTTTGAGATATGGGAGTGCCAGGAGTGCGGGCTGCGCTTCACTCAGGACGTGCCGGATGCGGGGGCGATCGGCGCCTATTACCGGTCGGACAACTATATCTCTCACACGAATACCAATAAGGGGCTGGTCAACCGGCTTTATCATATCGTCCGCAGGCAGACCCTGTCCAATAAGTACCGGCTTATTTCGTCGGCTACGCGGAGCCGGCAGGGCAAGCTGCTGGATATCGGAGCGGGGACGGGGGCGTTTGTCGCGCACATGAAGGACTCGGGCTGGGAAGCGACGGGTCTGGAGCCGGATGAGGTGGCCAGGGAGAAGGCGAGGTCGGACAACCGGGTGCAGCTGCTGGAGATGGATCAGCTGTTCTCTTTTCCCCAGGAGAGTTTTGACGTGATCACGTTATGGCATGTGCTGGAGCATGTTCACGATCTGCATCCTTACCTGGATCGGCTCAAGATGCTGGTCAAGCGGGATGGGCGCATCTTTATCGCCGTCCCCAATTATACCTCTTATGACGCTGAAATTTATAAGGAGGCCTGGGCGGCCTATGATGTGCCCCGGCATCTGTATCATTTTTCGCCGGATTCGATGGAGCGGCTGCTGAGCGGGCACGGGCTTCAGCTGCAGTATTGCCAGCCGATGTGGTTTGACAGCTTTTATATCAGCATGCTGAGTGAGAAGTACCGCAGCGGGCGCGGCAATCTGGCGCGGGCCGTCTGGAACGGGATGGCGTCGAATGTGAAGGCCTTCATCGATAAGTCGAGGTGCAGCTCGCTGATCTATGTGATCTCGAAGTAAGCTGGGCCTAGAAGGGAAACTTTATTTCATAAATGCTCGGCCAGAGTTTGCCGGTTACGTATACCTTGTTGGTGGTGGAGTCATAGGCGATGCCGTTGAGGACCTCGGCTCCGGGGTATTTGTTGCGCGCGTCGTTCTCGAGGCCGTCGAGGTTCATTTTTCCTACCACTTTACCGCTGGCGGTGTCAATTTTCAGGATATAGTTGGTTTGCCACTGGTTGGCGTAGATATAGCCTTTGATCAGCTCGAGCTCGTTGATATTGCTTACGGGGCCGTTGTTGTCGGTCACGCCGAGGACCTTTACCAGCTGGAAAGTATTGGGATCCAGATAGTTGATATTGCTGGAGCCGTCGCTCATGATGAGATGGACGCCGTCGGTGGTCATTCCCCAGCCTTCCTTGCTGGGGAAGGTGAATTCTCCCAATTTCTTGAAGGTTTTGGCGTCGTAGATGAAGCCGATCTTTGTTGTGTAGGTCAGCTGGTAGACTTTACCATTGAGGAAGACGATGCCTTCGCCGAAGTATTTATTGCGGTCGAGGGTGGCTTTGGGGGTGATCTTTCCGGTGGAGAGGTCGACCGTGCCGAACATCGATCTGCGGCTTTCGGGCATTTCCGGTTCGGTCCCGGTGGCTTCGTAGAGCTGGCCGTCGTGGAAGAGTAGGCCTTCCGTATAGGCCGAAGTATCGTGGGGGATGGCTTTTATGACCGAGTAGTTGATGGTTGGGGGGGTATTATCGGGTATTTTGGTAGTCGTGGCGGTGGTATTGTCCTGCCGGTCGTTGTTATTGCATGCGGAAAGGAGAGATAAAAGGGCAAAAAAAACGGTGACTCTGTTCATGGTGTAAAAATTGTATAAAAAACTTGCAATTACCAAAAAAAATTTATTGTTTTACAGCAGCTTATCTTCTGGATACCATTCCTGCCAACACACCACAATACGGGCCGGACGGAATCCGGTGGTTATTCATCTCGCCAAGAAGCAGTATCCTTTCTGAATAACTGAGTTTTTCCAATTTAACCTTTCCGCGCAGACAGACGGCGCTAACGATCTTTTGCTATATACAATCCGGTTACCCCTCCAATACCGATGATCTACCGCTTGAAAAAGACGGTATAATGAAGTATTTTCTACCCTTTGTAGGATGCATGTTGATCGCATTTCCCGGTTGGACGCAACGAGACTGTCGTTCGTTTGACTACAGGCAGCAGCAGCTGAACGCAGACCCCTCCCTTGCCCTAAAGGTGGAGGCAGTCGAGCAGTTCACGCATATGCAGCTGCACAGGTCCTCTGTCACTATCACCGGTGAGGGGGCGAAGGAAACTATTCCCGCAGTGATCACTATTCCGGTTGTCGTACATATCCTCTACAACATATCTTCCCAGAATATCAGCGATGCCCAGGTACAATCGCAGCTGGATGTGCTGAATGCCGACTATGGCAAGCACAATGCGGATACTTCACTGATCCCTTCGTATTATATGGGTCTGGCGACGGACTGCGGATTCCGGTTTGTCCTGGCGGGTGTCGACACCGACGGGCATGTCACAACGGGGATTGTCCGCAAGCAAACGAATACCGTGTCATTCTCGCTCAACGATGACGTCAAGTTCAGCGCGAGGGGTGGGGATGATGCGTGGGATCGTGACCGTTATCTGAACGTCTGGGTATGTAGTCTTACCGGGAATGTACTTGGCTATTCCAGCGTGGTTGGCGGGCCGCCGGCTACGGATGGGGTAGTTATAAAATATACGGCGTTTGGGACGAAGGGGACGGCATTGTCTCCATACAACCGGGGCAGGACGGCCACGCATGAGATCGGTCACTGGCTGAATCTGATACATGTATGGGGGGACAGCCCCTGCGGGGATGACCAGGTCGAAGACACGCCGCCGCAGCAGCAGGCGACTTATGGCGATCCCAGCGGGATCGTCGTCTCGTGCAATAATGCTCCGTACGGTAACCTGTATATGAACTATATGGATTTTACAGACGATATCGGGATGCATCTTTTTACGAATGGTCAGCGGGCGCGGATGCGGGTATTGTTTGCGGATGGAGGTTTTCGGCATGCTTTGCTGGCTTCTCCTGCGGCGGCGGTATCGACACCGGCGCAGGGCAGCGGGGTAGGTGTTGCGCTGGCTGCTTCGGTTACGGGTGTGTATCCCAATCCGACTATGAATACTACTATGATCAAGCTGACCGAGACGGGGGGCGTGCTGGGGGTATATAACCTAATGGGAGCGCGGGTGATGGCTGTGCGGGTTACGCAGGCCAGTGTGCAGCTGGATCTTTCGGGGTTGGCGTCCGGTATTTACTTTGTGAAGCTGGAAGGCAAAGGCGGGGGTATCCGGCTGGTGAAGATGTAAAAGGGTTTTAGCCTGGTTCACCGCCGCTGGTCATCAGCGCTGCAACTTTTTCTCCTACGATAGGTGCGAGGGCCACGCCCATTCCGCTCATGCGGACGGCACAGAATACGTGTTCGTTGACGGCCTTGATGATGGGCATTTTTTCGCTGCCCATGGCCATGATACCGCTCCACCGATGTTCGATGGTATAGAAGCGACCGGGGAGAATGACTTCTCCGAGGAAGCGCTCCAGCTCGTTCTGGATGCGTTCTGTGGTTGCCATTTCTGTAGTCGTCTCTTCTTCGAAGGCCAGGTTGCGTGCTCCGCCGAGGAGCACTCTGTCGCCCAGGTCCCTGAAATAATAAAATCCTTCATCAAAGTGAAAGCTGCCTTTGAAGGGCAGTCCTTCGATCGGCGAGGTGACGAGCACCTGGCCGCGGGCGGGGGTGATGTCCAGCTGAGGCAGCAGCTGGAGAGCGAAGGCATTTGTGGTGACGAGCATCTGCTGCGCTATCAGGGGGATGCCGTACTGCGTGTGCAGCAGGAGGTGGCCGTGTACTTTTTCGTAGCCGGTGATCTCGGTGTTGTTGAGGATATTGACGCCCATGGATTGGACCAGCCGGATGAGGGCCTGGCAGAGCTTGCCGGAATGCAGCTGTCCTTCGGACTGGTTCTCGATAAGGTATTGGACATTTGCGAAGCCGAACTCGCTGATCTTTTCGTTCTGGAGGCGGAAGGTCTTCTGCTGGCCGGTGATCTTTTTGAGCAGGCGGTTGAATTCGTCGATGGAGGACCGCAGCTGGTCGAGGTCTGAGAGGTCGGGGGGGACGGAGCCGGGTTCGGCGGTCCCGGGGGCGGCGGTCTCCGGGTCGGCGGTCGAGGGATCGGAAGCTGGAGTCCCGGGATCGGGGTTCGCGTTTGTTTCAAGGGTGGTGTTCGTGGTCTGCGGCGCGGAATTGTTCATGGCGGTGTTGTTGGCACTGCGGATGCTGTCGCGCGTCGGTCTGCCGCCGCCGATGAGCTCGTAGCCGCCATATTTTTCATAGCCGATGGCTTCGGAGCCGAAGAGTTTTTTTATCTTTTTGATCCCCCGGTAGCGCATGTCGACGAGCTCGAGCAGCTGGTCCATGCCGAGGTGGCGGGAGTCTGTGACGAGCTCGGAGAGGCTGCCGAAGCAGGCGAAGCCGGCGTTGCGTGTGCTGGCGCCGGAGGGGATGAGGCCGCGTTCGATGATCGTTATGCTTAAAGAGGGGGCGAGTTTCTTGAGATAATAGGCGCTCCATAGCCCTACCAGGCCACTGCCTGCGATGATGATATCGGCAGGCGCAAAAAAACTTTCTTTTTCCCAGACGGATTGCTGTGCCATACTATTGATTTCGGCTGAAAAGTAAACATTAATTTTGACTTAACAGGGCGGAGCCCTGATAGCATAAACTGAAACAATGCCGAAAAGAAGTACTATACCAGTGCACAAGCTGCAGGAGCATACTGACCAGCGGTATCATCTGGAGAGGGTGGACTGTGAAAATGACAGGATCAAGAACTCTGCGCCGATTGATGCGCATCGGGATGACCACTATATTTTCATGGTGCTGGAGAAGGGGTGGAGCAGGATGATGGTAGATTTTCAGCAGTATGAATACAGGGCGAACACGGTCAATTTTGTATTGCCCGGACAGGTGCATGATCTTCAGGGTATGGGTGATGATACGATCGGCTGGTACCTGGCATTGGAGCCAGGGCTTATTCCCGATCTTTTCAGGGCCGTGCTGGAAGATCCGCTGCTGCATCAAAAGCCGCTGACGCTGGACGGTGAGATGATCGAGGCGATGACGCAGTGTCTGAGGCTGGCGCATATGCTAAGGCGGCAGCAGGAGTCGGTGTATTCCAGGGAGTGTGTCTTTTCCCTGCTGGGGTCTTTTGTAGGATTGATAGCAGACTGTTATGCGGGCCGGCCGGTGGCGGCAGACGGCAAGCTGGCAAGGCCGAAGATGATCACGCTTGAGTTCAGGCAGATGGTGACGCAGCGGTTCAGGACAATGAAGAGCCCGGGTGACTATGCGGAGGCGATGCATTTGTCGTTGTCCTATCTGAATGAGATCGTGAAGGAGACCACGGGGTTCCCGGTGAGCTACTGGATACAGCAGGAAGTGATACTCGAGGCCAAGCGGCTCCTTTATTACAGCCAGTGCAGCGTAAAAGAGATCGCGTTCGAGCTCGGATATGAGGATCATACCTATTTTTCGCGGCTGTTCAAGAAGCAGGCGGGTCAGACGCCGGGGGAATTTCGTGGGGAGTACAGGGGGGAAACGAGGGAGTACCGCGAATAGTCCAATGCTTACCCCAGATACGCCATTGGTAGGGAGGGCGGGTTGTCGTTGTTTTGCAGGATGAAAAAGAAAATTGCACGGGTACTGGCTGTACGGACCTGGGAGCCGGACACGATGCGGGAGATCGACCTGCATTTGCCGGATTGCGACATGAGCAGGTGGAATAGTGCGCAGCATATTAAATTCAAGGTTGGGAATTTTATATACCGGGACTATACGCCGTCGGGATGGGATGCGGAGACGAGGACCTGTACGTTGATCGTGGCTACGGCGCACGATGGTCCGGGAAGCCGGTGGGGCAGGTCGCTGCAGGCGGGGGATATAGTCTCCTATCTGGGGGTTGATTCTTCGCATCAGCAGCCGGCGCCGGGGAGGCCGCTTGTATTCCTGGGGGATGAATCGGCCATCGGCCATTTTCTTGCCTTGCGGCAGCTGGCGGGTACGGGGGTCGAGATCAGCGGCGCCGTTGTGCTGTCGGAGGAGCATCACCGTGATGAGTTCGGGCAGTATTTTACCGGGTGGGGGCTGCAGTCCCTGAGGAAGAGGTCTTCGCGTGACTATGCGGAGCTGGAGGAGTGGATCGCGGGATTGGGTATGGAGAAGCATAGGGATGCTGTTTTTTATCTGGCTGGGTATAGCCGGGAGGTGGTGAGGCTGAGGAGGATGTTAAAGCAAAGGGGCGTGCAGGTGAAGGCCCAGGGGTTTTGGAATTAGCTTATGGGTATTATGATGGGGTTGAAGGCTTTAGAGGCGATCATTACTTTTTGTCCGATGTGGAGGCCGGTTCGTTCTGTGGCGGTGGCGATGACCTTTACGATACTATTGGCGGACAGTATGCTTACGATATAAACGATGTCAGCGGGCTGGATGTCGACGATCTCTCCGGTCGTCCTGAATTTGCTGCTGATCTTTTCTTCGAGGAAGACCCGGGTGGGCGGGCCTTGTTTTTGTATCCTTCCATTTTCCAGCACTATTACTTCATCAGATAGCCGAAATATTTCAGGCAGGTAGTGGCTGACGAGGATTGTCGTCAGGCCGTATGAACGGTGTGCTTTGCCGATGAAGTCCTGCAGCTTGAAGCGCATTTCGTCGTCGACGGCGGAGAGGGGTTCGTCGAGGAGCAGCAGGGCGGGGCGGCGGGCGATGGCGCGTGCGAGGGCTGTGCGTTGTTGCTGGCCGCCCGACAGCAGGGTGGGTTTGCGGTGCTGCAGCTCCTGCAGCTCCATCATTTCGAGGAGCTCGTCGATGGTCTGGCGGTCGGCTGTTGCGGGGAGTGCGAATTCCAGCTGCTGGCGTACGGTCATGTGGGGGAAGAGGGCGAAGTCCTGGAAGACGAAACCGATGGAACGGGATCGTGTAGGGAGCCGGGTGTTGTGTGTAGTATCGAGCCAGACTTCGTTATCGACGCTGATGAAGCCGGTGTCTGCGTCGGTGAGGCCGGCGAGGATGCGGAGGATGGTGGTCTTGCCAGCACCGGAGGGGCCGTAGAGGGCGAGGAGGCTTCCTTTTTCCAGCTGAAAATTTACGTCGAGGAGCTGGATGCCGGATGCGGTGTGGAGGGTTTTCCTGACTTTTAGCTGGAGGTTCATAGGGGGGATCTGTTGTGGCGGTGATTGATGAGATAAACCAGCAGCAGGATAGAGAAAGAAAGGGCCAGCAGGACCAGCGCATAGTGATTGGCTTCGGCATAGTGTGTAGACTGGACCTCGTCATAGATGGCTACCGAGGCGACCCTTGTCACGCCTGGTATGCTGCCGCCGATCATCATGACGACACCGAACTCTCCGATGGTATGGGCGAAGCTCAGCACGGCGCCTGTGGTCAGGGCTGGCCGAAGGTTAGGCAGCAGGATATGGATAAGGGTTGTCCAGTCGGATTTACCGAGGGTGCGGGACGCCTCGTGGAGGTGCGGAGGCAGGTTCCGGAAGCCGGCCAATAAGGGATTGACCATAAAGGGGAGGCTATAGATGACAGAGGCGACGACCAGGCCAGGAAAAGTAAAGACGAGGCGGATATTCAGCCAGTGGTCGAGCAGTCTGCCCGGCCCTGCTGCAGGGCTAAACGCCAGCAGCAGATAGAAGCCCAGCACCGAGGGGGGAAGGACCATGGGAAGGCTGACAACGGCTTCGATCACCGCCTTCCAGGTTCGACGACGTGTGGCCAGCCACCGGGCCAGGGGGATGCCCAGCAGAAGCAGGATCGCCGTGGTCAGGACGGCAAGGCGGAGGCTGAGCCAGAGTGGTTGCCAGTCAATCATGGGCCAAACTTACTTCATTCGTTTTGATCAGCGCAATTACGTCCTGATTCTCTTTAAGGTCGAGGGACTCGCAGGCGGAGCGGGTGATGATGGAGCGGATGGTGGAGGGGGATATATCGCGAGGGACCGACTGGGTGGAGGAGGGTGTATCGCCGGGGACGGATGGCTGGATGGAGGACGGGGTCAGGGAAAGGGTCAGCTCGCAGAGGATGGCGCCGCGGGTGATGGCGGTGATGCGGCAGGGCAGCTGGTTGCGGACGCTGATGAGGAGTGGGGATGTGGCGCTGCCCGGGGGGAGTGGATCGGGTGGAAGGGCGATCATGACCTCGGTCTCTTTGAAGAGGACGCGGACAGCGGCGCCTTCTTTCAGCCAGGGGCTTGTGTCGGGGGCGTCGAGGACGAGGGAGTGGAAGAGGTGGCCTTCTGCGAGGACCTTTACCAGGGAGATGGATTGTTCGGTCCTGATGTCTGTGATCTCTCCGTGGAGTGTGTTCATGTCAGTTAGTTGTGGTGGTGATATGGCTGATCAGGGTTGACCGAACCCAAAATTCTTGAGGACCCGGGCCGCTGCAGAAGAAGTAAAGAAAGTGGCGAATCTTTCGGCGGCGGTGTTGTCTTTTGCGTGGGGCAGGATGGCATAGCCCTGTTGAAGGGGCTGGTGTGATCCGGCCGGTATCAGCCAGTATTTACCGCCGCTCTGCTGCATTGCAGGGGAAAGGGCGAGGGAGAGCGCGATGATGCCGATGTCTGCGGCGCCGCTGGCTGCGTATTGTGCGGCCTGTGCGATGTTCTCGCCGAGGACCAGCCTGTCTTTTATTTTGTCATAGAGCTGATAGTAGCGCAGGCTTTCTTCAGCCCGCCGGCCATAGGGTGCGTGCTGTGGATTGGCGATGGCAATTTTTTTTATGGTGCTGTTGAGGAGGGTATTCATTCCTTCTTTTGCGGGGTCGAGGGTCTTGCTCCAGAGGACCAGCCGGCCGATGCCGTAGAGTTTTGGTTCGGAGAGGGTCAGCTGTTTTTGGTGGAGCTGGCGGGGGTAGTCGATATCCGCTGAGAAGAAGAGGTCGAAGGGGGCCCCGTTGCTGATCTGCTGGAAAAAATTTCCGGAAGATCCATAGACAACTTTGACCTTTATCGAGGGGTTGGAGCGGGAAAAGACTGCGACGACGGAGTCCATGGCAAATTTGAGGTCGGCCGCAGCGGCGACGAGGACTTCATTTGATTGCGACCGTGCAGGGGGGATGGAGGACTGAAGCGTTGGGATGAAGGCGATCAGGAGATAAAGAAAGGCTCTTCTCATGAATGAAAAATTGTACTATAAATTTATGACCTTTGCCGGCATATGAGTCATTTATTTAGTCCTTTTACTTTGAGAGATGTAAGTTTCAACAATCGAATAGTAGTCTCTCCGATGTGTCAGTACTCTGCGATCGACGGAATGCCAGGGGACTGGCATCTGGTCCATCTGGGCACCCGGGCAGTCGGCGGGGCGGGGCTGGTCTTTACCGAGGCTACGGCGGTATCGCCGGAGGGAAGGATATCTCCCTTCGACCTGGGGATATGGAAGGATGAGCATATTGAAGGGTTTCGTCGGATCGTCAAGTTCGTCCGTGCCCAAGGCAGCGAGATCGGTATACAGCTGGCACATGCGGGGCGGAAAGCGAGCGTAAGAGAGCCGTGGAACGGCGGAAAGCTGATCAGGGAAGAAGAGGGAGGCTGGCCGGTGGTGGCGCCGAGTCCGATACCTTTCAACGAACACTACGGGCACCCCGTCGAGCTCACGGTGGCGGGTATCCGTCATGTCGTCGAAGATTTCCGGATGGCGGCGCGGAGGTCAATGCTGGCGGGATTTAAGATAGTGGAGATACACGCGGCTCATGGCTATCTGCTGCATCAATTCCTTTCGCCTCTCAGCAATCATCGGACCGATGAATATGGAGGGAACTGGGAGAACCGGGCGCGTTTGCTGGTTGAAGTTGTGGATGCGGTACGATCGATCTGGCCTCCGGGTTATCCGTTGTTCGTGCGGATCTCTGCGACGGACTGGGCGGATGGCGGGTGGTCTGCTGACGACGCGGTAAGGCTGGCGCAGCTTTTAAAAAACAAAGGGGTAGATCTGATCGACTGTTCGTCGGGAGGACTGGTCGGGCACCAGAGGATACCGGTGGGACCGGGGTACCAGGTGATCTTTTCCGAACGTATCCGGAAGGAGGTGGGCATGGCTACGGGGGCGGTGGGGATCATTACCAGCGCTGCCCAGGCTGAGACGATACTGGCGAGCGGTCAGGCCGACCTGGTAGTAATGGCCCGGGAAATGCTGCGTGATCCATATTTCCCCTTACACGCGGCGGATGATCTGGGGTATAAGGAAATGCATTGGCCTTTACAGTATGAAAGAGCCCGAAGAGGCAAATAGAAGGGAGCGGTGGGGGTAAAAAAAGACGGGTTTTGACGAACCTTGTTTAAACCATTTTGTTCTGAAGCTTTCTTAAAATCACCGGATGCAGTTGACTTATTACGGGCATGCGACGCTGTCCATCAGGGTAAACGGGAAGACGATACTTTTCGATCCGTTCTTTACCGGTAATCCTTTTGCGAAAGATCTTGATATTGATAAGATTAAACCTGATTATATTTTTATAACCCATGGTCACGGCGACCATACGGCTGATCTCGTGAATGTGGCTAAGAAGACGGGCGCCAGGTGTGTGGGTGCGGCTGAGGTTGTGAGCTGGCTCAAGAAAAATGGGGTAGAGAATGCGCACCCAATGAATCATGGGGGGCCGGTGCTTTTTGATTTTGGGAAGGTGAGGGGCGTAAATGCCGTCCATTCCTCGTCTTTTGCGGATGGCAGCTATGCCGGAAACCCGCTGGGATTTGTCTTTACTACGCCCGAAGGTGATTTTTATATAGCCGGAGATACGGCATTGACGATGGATATGCAGCTGATCCCATTGTGGGCACAGCTGAAATTTGCCGTTATGCCGATCGGGGGCAACTATACGATGGATCCGACGGATGCCATACACGCCGCTGATTTTGTGAAGTGTAATAAAGTAGTGGGCGTCCACTACAACACATGGCCCATTATTGCTATTGATACGGAGAAGGCTCAAGCGGATTTTGCGGCGGCGGGCAAGCAGCTGCTGCTGCCTGAGCCGGGGGAGACGATCGTGGTGTAGCGCACATTTTGTTATTGAATTGCAAACGGGGCGTCTTGCGGACTTTCGAGGCTGGGAATTTGGGAATCTTGCAGCGCAAATTGCCGATTAGCTGTCATTAAGTGGCAGGGGAATTGATGAATCAACTAATGAACTGACCTAAAGGAACGGATTTGATAAAAATTTTACAAGCATGGACATAAGCGGCTATTTAAGAAGAATCAATTACGATGGCATAATCTATAATGATCTGGACACGCTGCGGGAATTGCAGCGCAAGCATCTCTTTTCGATCCCGTTCGAGACGCTGGATATCCACAATCAAATACCTATTTTACTACAGATCAACTTCCTGTACCAGAAAGTAATTCTCGACAAGCGGGGAGGATACTGCTATGAGCTGAATGTTCTGTTCCATCGGCTGCTGACGCTTTGCGGTTTTGACGTAAAGATGGTCGGCGGGCGGCTGCATCATGGGAGCAATAAATTTGGCCGGGAGTTCGAGCATATGGCGTTGCTGGTAGAGCTGCACGGCCGTAAATGGCTGGTAGATGTGGGATACGGTGATTTTTCCCTGGCGCCGCTGGCGATCATGCCTGGCGAGATACAGAGTGATGGGCGTAACTATTACCAGGTCATCGATCAGGTAGTCGTGGATGGCAAATCTTATCTGGGAGTAGCCAAATGGAATCCGACAAAGCAGGACTTCAAGATCGATTATATATTTACACTTACTCCAAGGGTGCTGGCGGATTTTCATGGCATGAACGAGTACCACCAGACCTCTCCCGAGTCTCATTTTCGTCGCAGCCTGATCTGCACGCTGCCTACTACCGAGGGCAGGATCAGTCTCATCAACAACAAGCTGATCCGTACTGAGAATGGTAAGCGGCAGGTGAAGCTGATCCAGGGTGAGGAGCACCGGGAGGAGATCCTGGAGCAATATTTTCACATGGATATGGTATATCTGCCCTAGGGTTGAAACATGTGGCGGAAATCATCCTTGTACGGATTGCTTTCCATAAGCCTGTAGATATAACGCTGAGATGAATCGCACCATTCGTTGTATTCTTCCTGGTCCATATTTGCGGCGGTATCGATTGCACGGATAAATTCCGAATGGTCATTAAGAGGGAGGTCCCATCCTACTTTTTGAGGAGCCAGCTTTCGCCAGGGTGTGGTCGCCGATGTTATTACGGGCCGGCCGACGCTGAAGGATTCGAGGATCGCGTATCCGAAATTCTCTCCTAAGGTCGGGAGGGCGAGGAAATGGGACTGCTCAATATAGTTTTTGACCTGCTCATTGGGTAGGGCGCCGGTGAAGGTCACAGAGATATTCTGGGGCAGCTGTTGCGAGAGCTGTTTGCAATTCAGGAAATAGCTTGCGTCCTCGGCAGGACCGACCACTTTCAATTCTATCCTGGAACTCATTTTTGCCAGACATTCAAGAAGGAAGCGCAGGTTCTTTGCGGGATGAATACGTCCCAGGAACAGGAGGAGCAGTTCGCCCGGACGTTTGGAAGGATGGACCACGGGTTTTTGCGGGACCGGCGGGGGATAAGCTACCCGGGAAATATGCGACTGTCTGCCAAAGGTGCGGGTGATGTCGTTTTGTTCCTGGACGTCGGTTGCGTGGAAGTTGATGAAATTCGGGATCCTCATCAGTCTCAGCATGGCGATGTATACTTTTTTCTTGAAGGGTTTTATCCGGAGGGCAAAGCTTTGCAGCATTCCATTGGGGGACAGGAATATTTTCTGGCGGATGAGCCCCAGTCGTTTGATCAGGAGGGGGAAAACAGCAAACCAAACGGAATACATGTTGCTCAGGTAGATGAAGTCGATATTGTTCTTCCTGATCTCCCGCACGATATTCCTAAGGCCGAGGGACTTCGGACTCGCGTAATAGATATTAATATTATTCATCAATGTCCACTGGTCTGTCGTGATCCCTTTGTAGGGCCGGGAATCACCGAGGTCCCGGTCGGAGGTGATAATAAAAATGCTGTATTCGTCTTTGAGCAGCATTGCAAGGTCATAGATACTGGTAATAATACCGCCGGCTTTAAAGCCCGGGTAGAACCAGTCTGTTAAAATGAGCAGACGTTGTTTGGCCTTCATGACAGATTGTTTAATTCGACGGAAGGCTTAAGAGGAGGTTAGTTGTTTGATCTGACGGAAGGCGAAGAGGAGGTCGGGATCTTTAACAGATAGAGCGAAGGGTTTTCGAGATATAACAAATATGATGCTAGAATTTCCATCGTAAGGCGATAGTTGGGGCAATTTGCAGAAGATCACCAGGATTTACGGGATAATACATGTTAACCTTAGTTCCGATGGATAGCTGCGGTAAGAACCGGTACCATAGCTGGGGCTCGGCGAAGAAGAAGAGCTGTTTATTTCCGTCGGCGCCTTTGTCTGTCCAGATGGAAAAATCTCCCGCAATCTCAAGTCTGTAGTGCAGAAGACCTTTCCACCAGTATAGGGTGAACAGGGGATTGACACCGGCGGATGTATACCTGAGATACAGCTGTGAGGTGAGGTACGCGCCTTTCCACTGAAAGGGGTATTCGATGCCGGCGGAGAATGTGTTTGGGATATAATAGCTGTATTGTTTGGGTTCTGTGATGCCGGCGCCGCCGCTGTACTGCAGGGCCAGATAGACTTTGGGTTTCCAGAACCGGAAGGACTGCGAGACCTGCAGAAAGAATTTGCCGATATTGTCGCCTGTGCCATAGAGGTCGGCTTCGGTCTTGAACAGGAAGGAGCCGGGCCTGACAAATGAGCGGCCGGAGTCCGGCAGTTTTTTCCAGTATTCGAAATAGAGGGTTGTGAAGTTCCGGGGACTCCGGTCCGGCGCGACAGTGTGCCGGAGGTCATAGTGGAGCTGGAGGTTTTGGGCATGGGTGAGCAAGGGGGCGGCCGCGATAAGGATGAGGAAGAGTCGTAGCATGTGGTATTGTTTTTTGTGAATGTATTGCCGGGTGAGAGGGGAGGCCGGAATTGGAGCGGAAATCTGACGTAAATGCTATAATTTGGGTGTAAGCCGATGAGTAATAACAGCATAGATATCGAGATATTCACGAGGCTTTTTCGGGAAGCTTGCGCTAAATGTTTTGGTCACCCGGTGGAGGAGCCGCTGACGGAGACCGAGAGCAAGGTCTTATACAACCGGATACTGGATGAGACGGGGTTGGTGGTAGGATGGAAAAGCCTGAAGAACTATTCGCTGTTCGTGATGGGGGAGACCGGTCGTCAGGAGAATCCTTCGGTGGCCAGCCTGGATACTTTGTCGCGCTATGTGCTGGGGGCTCCGTATGTGACCGAGGCGGAAAGGAAGAAGGCAGCGGAACCCTATGCGTGGTGGTACAACTATAAAAGAGACTGGAAGCCGATACCGGGAGTGAAGGCGCCGCCGGTCCGTCGCAGGATGTGGGTAGGTGGTCTGGGGATATTGATAGGGGTGGCGTTCCTGATCGTCGTTGCGACCTTCTTCTTCCACAGTCGCGGTGGCAAGGAGGTCTTCATCGAAGACTTTCATTCGGTGGCGGAGGACTCGCTGGCGGCAAGGGGCTGGTGGGTCGCATCGAAGGATGCCGCCTGGTGGGCTAAAAGGAAGGATAATCCGGGCAGCCTGACGTTATACACGCTGAAGGGCGATAACTGGCCCGATCCCAGCGAGGCGCCTGTGATCCGGGATCTCCTGTGGCGGTCGCTCTCCTGTAACTGCTGCACGGTGGAGCTGCACCTGAAGGATTTTATTCCCCGTCAGAACTGGCAGCAGGCGGGGATCATCCTGTCGGAGGATACGGGCTTTACCGGGAGGAGCATTCGCGTGTCTGTCGCTTACAATGATTTTGGGGGCGGGTATCGGATACCCGGGACGGTTATTTTGCAGGCGATAACGTCATCGGGTGGTTCGGCGGGCAAGCCGGAGGAGATCGCGCATTATTCCCTCGTGAATATGGATACGCTTGCGAGGCGGCCTTTGCTGGCGAAGAACCTGGAGCATTCGGCGATACGGATAGAGAAGCGGGGGGACCGCTGGCGGCTGCTCTATGCCGATGGTGTATTGGAGAATACTTCCTTTAAAGAGGTCGTGAGTCACGAATTCCTGATGAAGCCCCGGTATGTTGGATTGTTTGCTTTGAAGGGGTTTGTCGATAGCGCGGGTGTGGTCCCGGCACAATTCTCTTATTTTAGTGTTCGGGATGAATCGTGTCCGTAGTGTTGGAATTGTATTATTTTTAGGGCATGAAGCTTTTTTACCGATGTCTGCTTATTGTATTGACCGTTGCTTTTGTCGCGGGCTGTGATGAGCCTGCTCCTTCTTCGAAAAAACATGCTGCGCGCCGGGATCCTTCCGTTGTGCCGGCAGAGAAGAATACGCTGCCGCCGCCGGACGTTTTTGTTGCGGCGCCGCATACGATCGAAGGTTGTGTCGGGCTGTATACATATGATTCGCTGAAGACGTCTTTTGATGCCCTGGACGTGGACAAGGGGAAGAAGATACTGGCGACCAAGACTGCGGAGCTGGCGTATCTGCGTTATCACGGGAGGGATGTGGTGATGAAATATGACAAGAAGGAAAGCAAGGTGGTAGATAAGCAGACGACGAGGGAAGTATACCGGGGTAATGGGTATGTGGTGGTGCTGACGATCCAGATCATACAGGTGAAAGGGGAGGAGATGCTGTCGACGGGGACTCTGGAGATCAGCCAGGGGGATAAGAAAGTAAAAATTAAGGTAAGCGGGGTGAGCGGATGTTGAAAAATATTCCTTCTACCCCCTGGTGGGGGTAGAAGGAAAGAGACTATAAATGAATTGCCTCGCCGTAGGCCACTTCGACGGCGTCCTTGACGGACTCGCTGATGGTCGGGTGGGGGTGGATGCTGTTGAGCACTTCGTGGTAGGTCGTTTCCAGTTTGCGGCCGACGACGGTTTCCACGATGATCTCGGTTACGTTGTAGCCGATCATGTGGGTGCCGAGCCATTCGCCGTATTTGGCGTCGAAGACGACTTTTACGAAGCCTTCGGTATGTCCGGCTGCGGAAGCCTTACCGGAAGCGCTCAGCGGGAACTTGCCGACCTTTACCTCATATCCGGCGTCGCGTGCCTGTTTTTCCGTCAGGCCGACAGAGGCGATCTCGGGGGTGCAGTAGGTACAGCCGGGGACGTTGTTGTAGTCGAGGGCTTCGGGCTGGTGCGCGAACTTCTTTTCATTGTAAGCGATGTTCTCCACGCAGATGATGGCTTCTTTGGATGCTACGTGGGCGAGGGCCTGGCCGGGGGCGCAGTCGCCGATGCCGTAGATGCCGGGGACGTTGGTCTGGTAGAATTTGTCGACGGCGATCTTGCCTTTTTCGGTTTTGACGCCGAGGGTCTCGAGGCCGATGTTCTCGATGTTGGCAGAGATGCCGACTGCGCTGAGCAGGACGTCGGCTTCGAGGGTTACTTCCCCGTTGGGGGTCTTGATCTTTGCCTTTACGCCGTTGCCGCTGGTATCGACGCCGGTGACCTCGCTGTTGGTGAGGACCTCGATGCCATTCTTTTTATAGATCTTTTCCAGCTCTTTGGAGATGTCTTCGTCTTCTACGGGAACGATACGGGGGAGGAATTCCACGACAGTGACTTTTGCGCCCATGGACCAGTAGAAGTAGGCGAATTCGACGCCGATCGCGCCGCTGCCTACTACGATGATGCTTTTGGGCTGTTCGGGAAGGACCATTGCTTCGCGATAGCCGATGACCTTTTTGCCATCCTGTTTGAGGTTGGGCAGCTCGCGGCTGCGTGCGCCGGTGGCGACAATGATATGCTTGCCTTCTACGATCTGTGTTTTACCGTCTGCAGCGGTAACTTCGAGCTGGCCTTTTGCTTTCAGCTTGCCATAGCCCATGAACACGTCGATCTTGTTCTTTTTCATGAGGAACTGGACGCCGCGGCTCATCTTATCGGCTACGCCACGGCTGCGTTTGATGACGGCGGGGAAGTCGGGGGTACCGGAGGCGTCGAAGCCAAAGTCTTTCGCATGCTTGATATATTCATATACCTGGGCGCTTTTCAGCAGGGCCTTGGTGGGGATGCAACCCCAGTTGAGGCAGATGCCTCCCAGGCTTTCTTTTTCAACGATCGCTGTCTTAAAGCCTAGCTGTGCAGCACGGATAGCGGCTACATAACCGCCGGGACCACTGCCGAGTACGACTACATCGTATGCCATTTTCTAACCTTTTTTTTATTATAAAATTATAAAAATGCGACCGGCGAAGGTACTGCACGCGGGGGAAATTGCCAAAAATGGAGGGTGGGGACCCGGAGCCGGGTAGATGCGGATGAATAGAGGAAGAGGGGCGGAGGCAGATGCGAATGAATGGGAAGGAGGGACTATCTTTGCGCCCATGAATAATGCCATGAAATTGGATGTGCTGGCTATTGCCGTGCATCCGGACGATGTGGAGCTGGGATGTGCGGGGACTTTGCTGATGGAGAAGCGCAATGGAAAGAGGACGGGGGTCGTGGACCTGACCCGCGGGGAGCTGGGGACGAGGGGAACTCCTGAGCTGAGGGCGGAGGAGGCGGCGCGTGCGGCAGCTATCCTTCAGCTGGACGTCCGGGAGAATCTGGGGATGGCCGACGGGTTCTTCCGAAATGACGAGACGCACCAGCGGCGGCTGATCAGGGCCATCCGGAAGTACCGTCCCGAGATCGTGCTGGCCAATTCGCTGGAGGACCGGCACCCGGATCATGGGCGGGCGGGGCACCTGATATCGGATTCCTGTTTTCTCAGCGGGTTGCGCAAGGTGGAGACGGAGGACGAAGAAGGCCGCCCGCAGGAGCACTGGAGGCCAAAATACGTCTTCCACTATATCCAGGACCGGTATACCAATCCGAATTTCGTATATGATGTCTCGCCGGTCTTTGAGACCAAGCTGGAATCTATCAAGGCGTATACTTCACAGTTCTTTTCTGCCGTTTATAAGCAGGAGGAACCTCAGACCTATATCTCGACCCCGGAATTCCTGAATGCCGTCATCGGGCGGCACCAGATGTTCGGGAAGATGATCGGGGTGCCTTATGCAGAGGGGTTTATCACCGAAAAGATGATCGGGATAAGGGATTTTGAGTCGTTGGTACAGAAGGATACGTAATTGTGCTCATTTTAACACCAAATGCCCTTCAAAAGGGCTAACTTTACATCCAGTTTTATTTTTAACTTTTTATAAAGGCTCATCATGTCTCTTCCAAAGTTTTCCGCCGGTACCCAATCCTTTCATATCGAACTGAAAAAGAGGATCAGTAATTATTTTGAGGAAGTGGGTAAGTCCCAGACCGGGAACTACAATCTCTTCATCAAGGCGGTGATCCTGATGGTGAGCTTTGCTTTTATCTATATCCACCTGGTCTTCTTTACGCCAGCCGCTATCTGGGCTATCCTGGAGAGCGTGCTGCTTGGTGGGGTCGTAGCCGCTATCGGATTCAACGTGATGCACGACGGGGCGCATGGCAGCTTTTCCAAATACAAATGGGTGAACAGCGTGGCGGCTTTTTCGCTGAATATCTTAGGAGGCAACAGCTTTATGTGGAATATGAAGCACAATGTTGTCCACCACGCCTATACGAATGTGGACGGTATTGATGACGATATCGATATCCAGCCCTGGATGCGGATGAGCGAGACGCAGAAGAGATACCGGCTCCACCGGTATCAGCACCTGTATTTCTGGGTGCTGTACAGCGTCCTTTATATCTTCTGGATCTTCGTGCTGGACTACCAGAAATATTTCAAGAGCAAGGTAGGCGCTGTGCCGCTGAAGAAGATGAGCCTTTCGGATCATTTTGTGTTCTGGGGTTTTAAACTGTTTCATGCCTTTTTGTTCGTTGGGCTGCCGATCTACCGTCTCGGCTGGTTTGACTGGATGGTCAGCTTTACCATCTTTACGCTGGTAGCCGGGTTTGTGCTGAGCATGGTCTTTCAGCTGGCGCATACGGTGGAGCATACGGCTTTCCCGGTTGCGGATGAGAAGACCGGCAGAATGGAAGACGAGTGGGCTGTCCACCAGATAAAGACGACGGCGAACTTCGCCACCAATAACCCCGTTGTTTCGTGGCTGGTTGGCGGGCTGAATTTCCAGATCGAGCATCATCTTTTCCCCAAAATATCTCACGTACACTATCCGGCGATCAGCAAGATCATCCGGCAGGCCTGCCAGGATTATGGGCTGGTCTATATCGAGTATCCCCGGGTGCGGTATGCTGTGGCTTCGCACGTCGCTTTCCTAAAACAAATGGGAAGGAAGTAAGAACGCACTGGACTTTTTGGTCCGGAAATTACCTTCGAATTATTGTACCTTTGCGCCCGAATCGGACCGGGGGATAATCCCGGAGTAAAGTACGGTTCGCCATAGATGAGCAAAGTAAAAATAGGTCTGGTGCAGATGAGCTGTACGGCTGATAAGGCCGCCAATCTGCGCAAGGCGATGGACAAGATCAGAGAAGCGGCCGCGGGCGGTGCGCAGATCGTCTGTCTCCAGGAGCTGTTTACCTCCCTGTATTTCTGTGACGTAGAAGACTACGAAAATTTCAAGCTCGCGGAAGCGATACCCGGTCCTTCGACCGAGGCGCTGGGTGCCCTGGCTGCGGAACTGAAGGTCGTGGTCATCGCCAGTCTTTTTGAAAAACGGGCGCAGGGGCTTTATCATAATACGACGGCCGTGCTGGATGCGGATGGCAGCTATCTGGGCAAATACCGAAAGATGCATATCCCGGACGATCCGGCCTACTACGAGAAATTCTATTTTACTCCCGGCGACCTGGGGTATAAAGTATTCAAGACGAAATATGCAACATTAGGGGTGCTGATCTGCTGGGATCAGTGGTATCCCGAAGCGGCGAGGATCACGGCGCTGATGGGGGCGGAGATCCTTTTTTATCCGACGGCTATCGGCTGGGCCACCAGCCAGGATGAGGCCACCAATGTCGAGCAGTACAACGCCTGGCAGACTATTCAACGGAGTCACGCAGTGGCCAATGGAGTGCACGTGGTCAGCGTGAACAGGGTAGGCCTTGAGCAGGATGGGGCGATGAAGTTCTGGGGCGGCAGCTTTGTGGCGAACCCGTTCGGGTCGTTGCTTTATAAGGCTTCTCACGACGCCGAAGAGACGAAGATAGTGGAGATTGATACGACGGCGACGGACCGTTATCGTACACACTGGCCTTTTATGAGGGACAGAAGGATCGATTCTTATCAACCCATTACCAAACGCTATATCGACGAAGGATGATGACCACTGATCGATCAATTTTAACGCCGCGACAGTCCGGCTATTATTTTCCGGCAGAATTCAGCAGACATGAGGCCACCTGGCTTAGCTGGCCTCATAAAGAGGCTTCGTGGCCGGGTAAGATAGAAACGATCTATCCCGCATATGCGCGGTTCGTAAAAGAGCTGGCAAAAGGGGAGGAGGTCCGTATCAATGTGGTGGACGAAGCCATGAGGGCTTTTGCCGTCGCCCAGCTGGCGGCCGCCGGTGTGGATATGGATATGGTGCGATTCTTTTTGCATCCGACCAACGATGCCTGGTGCAGGGACCATGGTCCGGCCTTTCTCATCAACCCTGCGGCTGCGCAGAAGAAGGTGATCGTGGACTGGAGCTATAATGCGTGGGGGGACAAATATCCTCCGTATCACCTGGACGACGTCATCCCCACGCTGGTAGGGAAGGCGCTGAACCTGCCGGTCTATCATCCGGGCATCATCATGGAAGGCGGCTCTGTAGAGTTCAACGGGAAGGGGACCGTGCTTACGTCTACTTGTTGCCTGCTGAATCCCAACCGCAATCCGGGGTTGAACCAGGAGCAGATCGAAGGCTATCTCCGGGACTTTTATGGCGTAGAGCAGATACTGTGGGTAAAGGAGGGGATCGTAGGGGATGACACCGACGGGCATATCGACGATACGGTGCGATTTGTAGACGAGGATACGGTGGTGACGGTGGTCGAGACCGATAAGGAGGACGAGAATTATCAGCTGCTGCAGGACAACCTGAAAGAGCTGAAGAAGATGCGTTTGCTAAGCGGCAAGCAGCTGAATATCGTCGAGCTGCCGATGCCGGGCGCCGTCGTCCACGAGGACATGCGGTTACCCGCCAGCTATGCTAATTTTTATATCGCCAATGAAGCCGTGATCGTGCCGACCTACAGGTGCGACCAGGACGATAAGGCGCTGCAACTGATACAGGAGTGTTTCCCTGCGCGTCGCGTGGTGGGGATCGATTCTACCGATATTATATGGGGGTTGGGCAGCTTTCACTGTCTGAGCCAGCAGGAGCCAATGGTCTGACGGGCCCGGGTTGCGTCGGGGGAGGCAGTCTCGCGCCGGGAGGAGGTAATCTCGCGTCGGGAGGAGATAGTCTCGTGCCGGGGAGGAGGTAGTCTCGCGCCGGAGTGTGGTGAAGGGCGGATGGTGTGAGCATCCGCCCTGGAAGTCTATTTGGAGATGGCGACGATCGGAACGTGGCTGTGGTAGGCCAGCTTCGACGTGCTCGTGGTCTTGAACATATTTGAAAGGAAGGAGTGTTTCCGGGGGAAGGTGAGGATCAGGTCGATGTTATTGTCGGAAACAAACTGGTTGGTCGCTTCGATGAAGTCGAAGAGCCGGATGAAATAGAATTCCGGGTTGTACGCCTTGAGCTGGTTTTCCAATTTAGTCCTTTCCGCCTTGTATTCGTCGGTGACCTGTACGTAGTGTTCGTGGTCGACGTTGACGATGTGCAGGCGGGGTTTGAAGAGGTCGAGGACGGACTTGACGGTCTCGACGGGGATGGTGGCTTCGACGTCCTGGAAATCGGTGAGCAGCATCACGTTCTTGGCGGACACGGAGTGGGCATCCGGGGGGACGATGATGACCGGGGCGATATTTCGCTGGACGATGTTGAGGGTGTTGCTGCCCATGAAGATCTGTCCCAGGCGGGTAGCGCCCGTAATACCCATGATGATCAGCTGGATATTGTTTTTTACGACATATTCTTCCAGGGTGTCCAGGAACCGGTTGTTCTCCTCGGCGACGAGGGATATCTTTGCGTTTGTGATGGTGGCGAGCTCGGTCTGTACGCTGCCGAGGGCCAGCTCGACGATGGCTTTTCTGCTGGCGTCCTCTTCCTCGTCGGTGCCGAGGGGGCTGCTATCGGAGCCGTATTCGAGGGCGTCAAACACGTTATAAAGAATAATATGGGCATCGGCCACGCCGTTGGCGATATGGGCTGCATAGCGGGCAGCATTTTTGGAAGCATCGGAAAAGTCGATCGGAACAATAAAATTATTCATATATGTTCTGTTGGGGGGTAAATATATTAATTTTTGCTCCTGAAAGATAAAATAATTCTTATTAACCAATTTTCAACAAGCGTTTTTATGGGGGCATCATTTTGGGGAAGATTCTCTATTTTGATGTAGGTTTGTCGCCCGCCTGAATGGTCCCCGACCGATGTCGGGGGGATGACCGGTTGACCGGGGATGAACGAAGGTGGCGTTGAATGACCGGTTGACTGAGGATGATCGAAGATGGTGTTGGATTGTTAATGTAAAAAAAATTGTACCGTGCGATTAAAGAGCCTGGAAATAAAGGGGTTTAAGAGTTTCGCTGATAAGACCCTTATCAGCTTTGACGAGGGCATTACGGGCATTATCGGTCCGAATGGCTGCGGGAAGAGCAATATCATCGACAGCATCCGGTGGGTCATCGGCGAGCAGAAGATCAGCCATCTGCGTTCGGAGAACCTGGAAAGCCTGGTGTTCAACGGAAGCAAGACGCGCAGCGCCAGCGGGCTGGCTGAGGTGAGCCTTACCTTTGAAAATACCAAGAATCTGCTGCCGACCGAGTTCAGCACGGTGACGGTCACACGCAAGTTCTATAAGAGCGGGGAGAGCGAATACCGCCTTAACGACGTTAGCTGTCGACTGAAAGATATCCAGAACCTTTTTATGGATACGGGGGTAAGCACGGACAGCTATGCCATTATCGAGCTGGGGATGGTGGACGATATCATCAAAGACAAGGAGAACAGCCGTCGTCGCATGCTGGAGCAGGCGGCCGGTGTTACCATATATAAAACCCGAAAGAAGGAAGCCCGTCAAAAATTAGACGCCACCGAGCAGGACCTGGCCCGTATCGAGGACCTGCTGTTCGAGATCAACAACCAGCTGAAGAGTCTGGAGAACCAGGCCAAGAAGGCGGAGAAATATTACGAGATCAAGAAGGAATACCGCGAGCTCAGCATCGAGCTTGCGAAGGCGGCGCTGGAAGGGTTCAACCTGACCTATCGCGAGCTGAATGAGCAGTCGGACACCGAGACGGACAAGAAGATCCGGCTGGAGGCGATGATCGCCAATGAAGAGGCGGATGTCGAACAGCAGAAGGTCGGGTTCATCGAGAAGGAGAGGGCGCTGCAGTCGATGCAGCACGAGTTCAACGACCTGCTGCAGACCTTGCGTACAAAGGAGAACGAGAAGAACCTGGCCTCACAGCGGCTGAACTTCCTGAAGGAAAAGTCCTCGAGCCTGGAAGAATTCCTGCTGAAAGGCGAGGGGCAGCTGAAGGGACTGGAAGAGAGCATTGTCTTTACCCGTCAGCAGGTGGGTGAAGAGGAGAATAAATTATCGGGTCTGCAGGAGCAGCTGGAGTCGCTGAAAGACTCGGTCGACGAGACCCGCCAGGTCTTTGACGCCCGGAGGGTAACGGTAGACGCGCTGCGGAAAGAGAATGCGCAGATACAGCGTGACCAATTTGAGGCAGAGAAGAAAGTAGCGGTTGCCGATACGTCGATCCAGAATCTGCAGCGTAGCATTCGTCAGCTGGAGGAAGAGCGAACGGTGCGGGACAGCCAGCTGAAGCAGCTGGAGGAGGAGCGTCTGCTGAAGGAGCAGGAGCTTGAATCCAGGCAGTCCGCCCTGCGTCAGCTGCAGGATCACCAGGAGCGAATGAAAGAGGCGATCCTTCAGGCCCAGGGACAGCTGGAAGTCCTGCGTCAGCAGCTGGCTGACGAGAGCAGGAAGCTGGACGCCAGAAAAAATGAGCACGATCTGCTGAAGAGCCTGATCGATTCGATGGAGGGCTATCCGGAGAGCATCAAATTCCTCCACAAGAACCCGGCGTGGAATCACAATGCGCCCATCCTGTCCGATATCATCTATGTAAAAGAGGAATTCCGCGCGGCTGTGGAGAACGTGCTGGAGCCATATCTTAACTATTATGTGGTCGCCGGTCTGCAGGAGGGTATGCAGGCGGTGCACCTGCTGGACGAGAAGAAGAAGGGCAAGGCCAATTTCTTTTTGCTGGATAAGATAGCGGGCGGAGAGGTGACTGTGGCTGCGGCCGAGGGACTGGTACCTGCCATGAGCGTCATCGAAGTGGACGAGAAGTACCGGAAACTGGCCGAGCACCTGCTGGGGAACGTCTATATCGCCGAGAACGAAGCTGCGCTGGAGAACGGCAACGGGGCGGTCGTGCTGGAGAAGACCGGGAAATATGTGAAGGGGAAATATTCTCTTATGGGGGGCAGCGTCGGGCTGTTCGAGGGAAAGAAGATCGGCCGGGCCAAGAACCTGGAGAAGCTGCAGGATGAGGTGAGCCATCTCCAGACGACGGTGAACGACCTGAAGACGGCGATACAGGAGAAGCATAATGAAGTAGCCGGGTATAACGAGCAGCTCAAAGAGCAGGCGATCCGTCAGACCCAGGACGATATCAACCGGCTGACGAACTTTGTTTTTTCTCTTCAAAATAAGATAGAGAACCTGCACTCGCAGCAGGATTCGTCCCTGGGACGGCTGGAGGAGCTGCAGCTGAACCTGGAAGAGACGATCGCCGGCATCGAGGATACGCGTAACGCGTGGGCCGAGCTGGTCAGGATCGTGGCTGAGCTGAAGGAAAAGAGCCAGCAGGCGGAAGAAGAATACCGTTCGGCCGAGCTTGCCTATAACAGCAGCTCTGCGAGCTATAACGAGTTCAATCTGCAGGTGACGCGTCAACATAGCCGGATCAATGCGCTGAAGCAGGAGCTGGACTTTAAGAGCAAGCAGCTGACCGACCTGCACGCGCAGATAGAGGCCAATGCGTCGCAATTGAAGCAGACAGCCGAGAGCATTACCGAGAGCGAGGAGCTGCTGAGCGGTTCGGAGGGCGTCCTGCTTGACCTGATGCGGAAGAAAGAAGAAGAGGAGAAGAAGCTCAACGAAGCCGACCAGGCCTACTATAACCTGCGGAATGCGCTGGGCGAGCGGGAAAGCGAGCTGCGGCATAAGGTGAAGGAGAAGGAGCAGCTGGAGCACCTGCTGGGTGGCATCAAGGACAGATTGAACGAGCTGAAGCTGCAGCTGGCGGGGATGAAAGAACGGCTGAACGTGGAGTTCAGGATCAACCTGGATGATATCATCGATCAGCCGCGTACGGGAGAGGTGCCTGTAGAAGAGCTGCAGGAGAAGGCCGACAAGATGAAGAAGAGGCTGGAGAACCTGGGTGAGGTGAACCCGACGGCCATCGAGGCCTTCACGGAGATGAAGAAGCGGTATGAGTTCATCCTCGAGCAGAAGAACGACCTGGTAAGCGCCAAAGACAGCCTGTTGCAGACGATACAGGAAGTAGAGACTACGGCCAACCAGCAATTCCTGGATACGTTCAACCGCGTACGGGAGAATTTCCAGCGGGTATTCAAGGCCCTGTTCACTGAAGAGGACACGGCGGACATGATCCTGGTGAACCCGGAGAATCTGGCCGAAACGGGTATCGATATCGTGGCCAAGCCCAAGGGCAAGCGTCCTTCGTCCATCAGCCAGCTGAGCGGAGGAGAGAAGACGCTGACGGCGACGGCGCTGCTGTTCTCGATCTACCTGATCAAGCCCGCGCCGTTCTGTATCCTCGATGAGGTGGATGCGCCGCTCGATGATGCGAATGTCGGAAAGTTCACCAATATGATCCGGCAGTTCAGCGAGAACTCGCAGTTCATCATCGTTACCCACAACAAGATGACGATGAGCACGGTAGATGTGATCTATGGCGTGACCATGCAGGAGCCGGGGGTCAGCAAGCTGGTGCCGGTGGATTTCAGGGGATTGAACTAGGGTGGTATATGAAGACTATAATATTACTGTTCTTTTCGAATGTTTTTATGACCACGGCGTGGTACTGGCATTTGAATCATAAGGATATTCCATTGTGGAAGACGATATTGATCAGCTGGGGGGTAGCGCTGCTTGAGTATTGCCTGGCGGTACCCGCCAACAGGTTTGGGTCCATACAGGGCTTTAGTGCCTTCCAGCTGAAGATCACTCAGGAGGTGATCACGCTGGTCGTATTCTCCGTTTTTGCAGTGGCGGTGCTGAAGGAGCCGTTCCATTGGAAGTACCTGGTGGCGTTCGGGTTGTTGTTAGCTGCGGTGTATGTGGTCTTTAAAAAGTGATCCTTGCGACACGGCCGCCTGAGCCGGCGAGGAAGATGGTTTTCCCTTTTTTTGCTTTACGGCAGACGTGGAAGCTGGCGGAGGAAATGAGGCTCCAGTTCATACCATTGTCTGTGGAGATGTCGACGCCGGAGGTGCCGCAGCAGAGGACGGTGCTGTCGTTGAGGTATTCGACGCAGCCGCGGTAGCCGTGGGGTGGAATGGTGGGGCGGACCCAGGTGGCGCCGCCGTCGAGGGAGAGGAAGCAATTCTTATCCTGAACGGTGTCTTTGGCGAAGTCGCCGCCGACGACGATAAAGGTGTGGGGATTCTTTACGGCGATGGAGTTGGCGCCTGTGCTGGTGGCTCCGTTGAGGAGGGGGAGCTCGATGGCTTTGTCGCGGATAAAGAGGCGGGAGCGCTGGGGGCCGCCGCTGACGAAGCAGGCTTCGCCGAGGGAGAGGGCGCGGATATTGGTACCGCTGGTCGCGAAGCAGCCTTCGGTGGAATCGGCTTTGGGCAGCTCAAGGAAGGGGATATCGTGCCAGGTATTGCCGCCGTCGAAGGTTCTTGTGATGAAGAAGCGTCCGTTGATTGGATCTCCGACGATGATGCCGCTGTCGTGGTTCCAGAACTCCATGGCGTCCATGAACATTCCTACTGTTTTGTTTTCGTATACGAGCCGCCAGGTCTTGCCGCCGTCTATGGTCTTCAGAATATCGGCGGGTTCGGCGATGGCCATTATGACGGCGGTCTTTTCGTCGAAGGCTTCGATGTCGCGGAAGTCTCTTTTTTCAAAGCCGGGGACGGTGATCCAGGTCCATGTGGCGCCTCCGTCGATGGAGCGGCCTACTGTGCCGTTGCTGCCGCTGACCCAGAGGATCCTGTCGTTGACGGCGCTCAGTCCGCGGAGGGACACGTGCGGGCCGGTGGTGAGGAGCTGGATCGCTGCGTGGGGTGTCCCTGTGGGTTGGTTCTCCTGGGCGTCCAGGCCAACTGGGGTGAAAAAGCAACATATCAGCGCCAGCCAGACGAAAAAGGAGATATTGCAGGGTGAATTCTTCATACCTGAAAAATAGCACAATATTCGCTTCCCTAGTAGTATGTTTAGACGATTAATTGTGTTGTCGTTACGGGGACTGGTGCCTTTGCTGGTATTTGGGCCTCTATTGGTGTTTGGGCAGACGCCGAAGGACATGCTGATCAAGCCGGCCGATTCGCTGCAGCGCGGTGATACGACGGGGCAGCGGGACCTTATCCAAATATTTCTGGATGTCACGAAGATCCGGATACACCACCCCCATTCCGAGGAAGGGAGGCGGGTCTATTTTACTGCGCTGCCGTTGAGCACCTCGGTCCCCGGTGGAGGGAATGCGCTGATCACGTCAACGCAAGCCGGTTTTTACCTGGGAGACAGGAAGCAGACCTATCTTTCGACGGTCACCTTTAGTCCGAGCTTTAATTTCAGGGGGCAGTTCAATTTCCCATTCCGCGCCAATATCTGGTCGGCTGAGAACAAATGGGACTACCAGGGCGATATGCGTTTTTCCATCTATCCACAATATACCTGGGGACTGGGCGGCGACCATCCGGAGGACCGGAAGATCCTGGTGCGGTACAGCTATTATCGGCTATATGGGAGCGTGCTCAAAAAGATAACGCCGTACCTGTTGTTCGGTCCGGGGTATGATCTCGACTACAATATCCATATCCGGCCGGATAATGATTCGGTGGATATCGGAAAGTTTGTGGGGTATCGGTACGGCACGGTCAATCATTCCAATTCGTTCTCGCATGGTTTTACGTTGAATCTGCTGCTGGACACCCGGTACAATCCTATCAATCCGTTGCCGGGGATGTATTTCAATGCGGTCTACCGCATCAACCCGAGGTACCTGGGCAGCAACACGACCTGGTTCTCGCTGTACCTGGACTGGCGCAAATATATTGCGTTCAGCAATAAAGGGCAGAATATGCTGGGGATATGGAGCTATTACTGGACGACCCTGGGCAGCGACGCCCCTTATTTTACGCTGCCGGCTATCGGAACGGAGCCGTATCAGCGCAGTGGAAGGGGGATATATCCGCTGCGATATGTGGGCAAGTCGTTGTTCTATGTGGAGACTGAGTACCGGAAGGACATTACGCGGGATGGGCTGTTCGGGTTTGTTGTGTTTGCGAACATGAATACGGTTTCCGAGCCGGCGTCGCATGAGTATGCGTATCTGCATCCGGCGGCGGGAGCGGGGTTGCGGATCAAATTCAATAAGCATTCGGGGTCGAATCTTGGGATCGACTATGGGGTGAGCAAGCATTATAATGCGGTTTATTTCTCCCTGGGGGAGACGTTTTGATCGTTCGGACAGCGGCGCGTGGATCCCGATGGCTTTTTACCTGCGGCCCGCAGGTCGGTGTCTAGATCAGAAAACAGCAGCAGATCAGGAGGAGCATCGCCAGCGACCTGCACGATGATCTGGGGGGCACGCTGAATGCGTTGAAGGTATATTCACACCTGGCGCGGAGGGAGCCAGGGAAGGAAGAGCATCTGAGTCATATAGAGGAGTCGCTGGGGCAGGCTACCAGCGGGCTGAGGGATATGGTTTGGGTGCTGGATGATCAGGATGATACGTTGCCCGGCATAGCAGACAGGTTGAGGAAGTTCGCCATGCCAGTGGCATTGGCCAAGGATATCCGACTGGACTGGGAGGTGGAGGAGGAATCGCCGCGGGCCATCAGCAAGACGGAGAAGCAGAATCTTTTTATGATAGCCAAGGAGGCGATCAATAATGCCATAAAATATTCGGAGTGTAAGGCGATACGCGTGAGCCTGAGGCAGCACAGGCATAGCATTTCGCTGGTCGTACAGGACGATGGAAAGGGGTTCGATGTCAGCGTTGCGGCCGCGGGCAATGGGTTGAAGAATATCCGGTACCGGGCGCAGCAGATAAGATTTACGGCGAATATTCTTTCTTTCCCCGGTGGCGGGACGACGATAGAGGTTATGAAGGGGTAAGCCCTTTTCACCGGGGTGAAAAGGGCTATGAGGATCTATGCGATGGTGATATCCTTGTCGAGGTATACGTCCTGGATCGTCTGGATCATTGCTACGCCGTCTTTGAAGGGGCGCTGGAAGGCTTTGCGGCCGAGGATGAGGCCCATGCCGCCGGCGCGTTTGTTGACGACTGCGGTGAAGACGGCGTCGTGCAGGTCCGATTCGCCTTTGCTTTCGCCGCCGCTGTTGATGAGGCCAACGCGACCGTTGTAGCAGTTGATCAGCTGATAGCGGGTGAGATCGATGGGGTGGTTGTCGGGGTGCGTCAGCTTGGAATAGACGAGGGGAGATGTCTTGCCGTGTTTGGTAGCGAGGTAGCCGCCATTGTTGGTGGGCAGCTTTTGCTTGATGATGTCAGCACGGAGGGTGACGCCGAGGTGGTTGGCCTGGCCGGTGAGGTCGGCAGAGGTATGGTAGTCGACGCCGTCCACTTTGAAGCCGGCGTTGCGGGTGTAGCACCAGAGGACGGTGGCCATGCCGAGCTCGTGGGCGATCTCGAAGGCTTCGGCGACCTCTTTCAGCTGGCGGTCGCTCTCTGCGCTGCCCCAGTAGACGGTGGCCCCGACGGCGACGGCGCCCATATTCCATGCGGTCTTAACGGTGCCGAACAGGGTCTGGTCGTAGCGGTTGGGGAGGCTGAGGAATTCGTTGCCATTGAGCTTGACGAGGAAGGGGATGCGGTGAGCGTATTTGCGGCTTACGATATCGAGGACGCCGAAGGTCGAGGCTACGGAGTTGCAGCCTGCCTCTATGGCGAGCTTTACAATATTTTCGGGGTCGAAGTACATGGGGTTGGCGGCGAAGGATGCTCCGGCGCTGTGCTCGACGCCCTGGTCAACGGGGAAGATGGAGAGGTAGCCGGTGTTGGCGAGTCTTCCGTGGCCGATGAGGTTCTGGATGCTCCGCAGGACCTGGTTGGAACGGGCGGAATTGGTCCATATTTCCTCCACGTGATTGGGAGATGGGAAGGCGCTGATGGTCGATTTGTCAATGACGGGCTTATGATCTAATAAAAACGAGGCTTTATCGCCGAGAATGTCGAGAATTTTCTTAGACGCCATGATTGTTGACTTTTTGTTGTATTGCAATTTACCGCCTCCGGGGCAAAAAGAAAAAAATGGGTCCCGGGGGTGTCAAGAGATACCATGAAAAGTACAATTGCGGGGATGAGGGTGTGGTTATAAACAAAAGAGCCAATTCGATGGTTAAACAATGAATATGGAAATAGGAATAGACAGTTTTGCGGCAAGGTTCAGTAAAAAGGGTGCTGCCGGGCTCAGCGATATAGACGCCATGGAGCAGCTGCTGGAAAGAATGGTACAGGCGGAAAAGGCTGGTTTGGATGTGTTTGGGATCGGGGAGCACCATCGGAAGGGTTTTCTCGATTCGGCGCCAGCGATGATCTTAGCCGCCGCTGCTGCGCGGACGGAGCGTATCCGGCTGACGAGCGCGGTCACTGTGCTGAGCGCAGCCGATCCGGTGCGGGTGTTCCAGCAGTTCGCCACGCTGGACCTGATATCCCGGGGCAGGGCGGAGATGGTGGTCGGGCGTGGTTCTTTTACGGATGCGTTTCCGCTATTCGGGTATAAACTTTCGGACTATGATGAATTGTTCGACGAGAAGCTGGGGTTGCTATTGGCGCTGCAGAGCAACGAGGTGGTGAACTGGTCGGGGAAGTTTCGTCCGGCGTTGATCAATCAGCAGGTCTTTCCGAGACCGGTGCAGGATCCGTTGCCGGTATGGGTAGGAGTAGGAGGTACGCCGGAGTCGTTCGTGCGTGCGGGGAGTCTCGGACTGCCGCTGATGGTGGCGGTCATCGGGGGTGAGACGCATCGTTTTCGGCCGTTGGTCGATCTTTACCGGGAGGCTGGGCGGCGGGCGGGTTTTGCGCCTGAGCAGCTGAAGGTGGGGCTACATTCCCTGGCCTATGTGGCGGAGACGACGGAAAGGGCCGTTGAGGAGTTCTATCCCGGCTATGCGGCGAGCATGACCGAGGTTGGTCGGGAGCGGGGCTGGCCGCCAATGACGAGGGGGCGTTTTGAGGCCCAGAACGGGCCGACGGGGGCGCTGCTGGTTGGAGGGCCGGAGGAAGTGGCGGAGAAGATACTCCGGCATGGGGATGCGCTTGGGGGAATATCGCGGGTGACGTTGCAGATGGACAGCGCTGAGCTGACGCATGATAAATTAATGAGATCTATCGAATTGATCGGGCAGCGGGTGAAGCCTCTTCTCAAATAATCGCCTTTGGGGCAAATAAGAAGACCGCCTTTCGGCGGTCTCTTTTTTTATGCGTTGCGGTTGATACAGTTGAGGTCCTGGAAGGCTATTTCGAGGCGTTTGGCGAAGGTCTCTTCGCCTTTACGCAGCCATACGCGGGGATCGTAGTGTTTTTTGTTGGGCTTGTCCGGGCCTTCGGGGTTGCCGAGCTGGCCCTGGAGGTAGCCTTCGTTCTTTTTGTAATAGTTGAGGATCCCTTCCCAGAATGCCCACTGCAGGTCGGTATCGATGTTCATCTTGATAGCGCCGTAGCTGATGGCTTCGCGGATCTGGTGCTGGGGGCTGCCGCTGCCGCCGTGGAAGACGAAGTAGACGGGCTTGGGGCCGGTCTTGAGGGTTTTTTCGATATAGTCCTGGCTATTCTTCAGGATGACGGGGCGCAGCTCGACGTTGCCGGGGCTGTATACGCCGTGTACGTTGCCGAATGCTGCTGCTACGCTGAAGAGCCTGCCGACCTTGCTGAGCTCAGTATAGGCATAGGCGACGTCTTCGGGCTGGGTGTAGAGCTTGTGGTTCTCGACGCCGCTGTTGTCGACGCCGTCCTCTTCACCGCCTGTGACGCCGAGCTCGATCTCGATGGCCATCCCGAGGGGTTGCATGCGCTTGAAGAACTCTACCGAGGTATGGATATTTTCTGCGATCGGCTCCTCGGAAAGGTCCAGCATGTGTGAGCTGAAGAGGGGCTGTTTCTTTTCTTTATAGAATTGTTCACCCGCGTCGAGCAGTCCGCTGACCCAGGGGAGCCATTTCTTTGCTG
>Ga0105240_10001629_pt1 | contig 38080 bp, 33 predicted proteins | sample KBSC54metaG_FD_80426 | JGI IMG/M metagenome (GOLD analysis project Ga0105240, IMG submission 80426) | Corn rhizosphere microbial communities from Kellogg Biological Station, Michigan, USA - KBS C5-4 metaG | ecosystem: Host-associated > Plants > Roots > Rhizosphere > Soil | place: Michigan, USA... | reverse complement strand
GCGCGCTCATGCGGGCAGAGGCACGGGGCGAGTCCGGAACGTTGATGGCATGGACGCCGAGTTGGGCGAGAAGGCGTGCGCCTTCGATTTCCTTCGTGCAGTTGATGCCCTTGGGAGGAACGATTTCGACAAGCGTGACGAACTGGCCTTCCTGAATGAGCGAGCCGATGCGCGAACGCTGGGCGAGGGGAGAGGGCGGAGTCTCCGTGGAGATTTCGGCGTGCTTGCCGCCATCGGTGACACGAGCCTGTGCGTCTATCGCTCGCATTGCGGAGCGCATGGCGCGAATGTGGTTGGGCGTTGTGCCGCAGCAACCGCCGACGATCTGCGCGCCGGCCGCGATGGCCTTGCGCGCGAAGCTGGCCATGTACTCGGGCGAGCAGAGATAGATGTTGCGGCCCTCGATGGCGCGGGGCATGCCGGCGTTGGGCATGGCGGCGAGGGGCAGGTCAGTGGCGCCGCGCATGCACTCGAGCGCGGTGAGGACGGTGGCGGGGCCGGTGGAGCAGTTGACGCCGATGGCTCCGGCACCCCACTCAGTGAGGAGTGCGGCGGCCTGTTCGGGAGAGGAGCCGTCGAGGCAGTTGCTTTCGTCGTCGACGGTGACCATAACGAGGATGGGAAGCTGAGGCGCGGTCTCTTCGGCGGCGAGGAGAGCTTCGCGGGCCTCGTTGAGGGCGGGCATGGTCTCGATGATGAGGAGATCGACACCGGCATCGGCCAGGGCGCGGATCTGCTCGGCGAAGGCGGCGCGGGCTTCGTCGAGACCGGTTTTGCCGAGGGGCTCGAGGCGGACACCGAGGGGGCCTATGGAGCCGGCGACGTAGGCGGTCCCGGCCTGCTTCTCTTTGAGGTGGTCGACGGCCTGGCGGGCGATGCGGACACCGGCGGTGTTGATTTCGGCGACTTTGGAGGCGAGACCGTGGCGCGTGAGGCGGAAGCGGTTGGCGCCGAAGGTGTTGGTTTCAATGATCTCGGCGCCGGCCTGGAGATAGTCCTCGTGGATGGAGAGGATCAGGTTCGGGTCAGAGAGGTTCAGTTCGTCGTAGCAACGGTTGATGAAGACACCGCGGGCATATAGGACCGTGCCCATGGCGCCATCGGCGAGCACGGGGCGAGTGGCAAAGAGATCGGCGAACTGAGGCATGCTGAATCAATGCTACAAGATCAGGGACTAAGGAGATAGGGACGAGGGAGTATGAAGGGAAGTGGACCTGCAATGAAATGAGTGGGTTGCTTTGTTATGATTGGAGAGTCAAAAAGCTAAGCAGAACCGGTCAAAAAGGGGTCTGAAGTCAGGCTTTGAATCTTGTCCGGAGTTGCGGCTAAACGCCATTCATATCAAGGTCCGCAGGGCGCCGTAAGCAGTGGAACTGCGCCACTATTTGAGGGAAGCGATTTTGAAGAAGAGAAGTCTTTGGCTCTGCGCCGCCGCAGCGGTGGTGGTATCAGTCGTAGTGGCGGGATGTGGTAAGACGACCTATTTTGCAGGCAGAGTGTTGCCGCCCAGCGGATTGACGAACCGGGTGATGATCGCGGTGCAGAATCCGAGCGTGTCGGCTGCCGGGGCGCTTGTTTTTGTGGACGCCTTTTACGACATTCGATTCAGCTACAACCAGAAGACATCCGGATTTGCGATTTCGGGGTATTCGGGGAATCTGCCGGTCACGATCCAGAACATGCCTGAGGAGCAACTCGGGGCAGTGTATGGCGCCGGAGATGGTTCGCTGCACCTGGTGAGCTATCAAAAAGAAAGCGATGGCGGAGCCCAGAAGGGTGTCGCCGGTCTTTCTTCGAGCATCTTCATCACGCGGAACCAAAGATACGTATTTGCGGCGAACCAGCAGGCGACGGTGCTGTCGGTAGTGGATGCAGGGGCTGGCGGGTCCTACGCTCTGGGATTGCCGGGAGTGTACCGGGTGAGCGTGAACCCTGGCGGCACGGCGGCGATGGCATTTGTGCAGAACTCAAATTATGCGTACTACGTGCGGAAGCTGACGGCGAACGAGACGCTTGCATACTCAGGCGGGTCGAATACGTGGCCGAAGGCTGCGATGGACTGCGAGCCGCAGAATGCACCGGGATGGTGCCTGTTCCAGATGCAGAGCCCGGATGCGACAGATGCGACGGGGAATACGTATGGCGCTCCCCTGACGTTTGATCGGCCGGTGAAGGCCATCTTCTCTGCTGATGGAAGCACGGCCTACGTTCTGAACTGCGGATTGGAGTGCGGCGGGACGGCTTCGTCGATCTCGATTGTGCCGGTTTCTCCGCTGATTTTTCCGTCTGGGCAGCACTCGGGGAAGCTGCCGACGAACGCGACGCTGCATGCCGATTGTGCGGCGACGCCGGGAGCGACTTCGTGCACGCTTGCTGTGCCGGGCGGTTCGAGCAATGCACTGCTTTCGAGCACGACCATGTACGTAGTGGGCCAGAAGCTGATGCCTGACGGACTGTTCACCGGAAATTTGACGATGGTGAGCCTGACCGGGACGGGGACGAGCACGATTTCTGCGGGAAGCCCAATCTCGATCAGCGATGGCGCGCCGGGTGCTCCGAGCCGGATGATCATGGCTGACGACAATACGCTTTGGATCGGCACCACGAAGTGTACGAATGGCGAGCGCTATGCGACCGGACAAGCCTACGGCTGCCTGACGATGTTCAACACCACGAACGATACGGTAACGATGCTGGAGCCGTACCTCGGCGACGCGACGGGCATCGCAGCGGTGACGGGGCTGCACAAGGTCTACGTGGCGCAGGGCGGGCAGGTGTACATCTACCACACCACGGATGGGTCGTCGATCAACAACCAGTACGTGACGGTGACGGGAACCGCGTCAGACGTAGCGTTCATGGATGGACACTTCGACGGGAATAATACCGTCTACTGAGGAAAGCCAGCGGGGTCAGCGGAGCTAAGCCCGTGCTGCACTTGAGGGTGGCAGCTTGATCGAAGATTCCGAATCACGCGCTGATGTACTGGCAATTGCGGCACACCGCGACGATGTGGAGCAGACCTGCGGGGGAACGCTGCTGCGTATGGCAGCGCGCGGACTGCGGACTGCGATCCTCGACCTGACACGGGGGGAGGCCGGGACGCGCGGGACCGCCGAGGACCGGGCGCGCGAAGCGGCGGAGGCAGCAAAGCTGCTGGGAGTGAGCCGGCGCGAGGCGCTGGATCTGCCGGATGGCGCGATCGAGAATACGCTGGAGAACAAGAAAAAGATCGTGCGCGTGCTGCGCGAGGTGCGGCCGCGCGTGGTGATTCTGCCGTACTGGCAAGCGCGGCATCCGGATCATGCGATTGTGGCTGCGCTCGGATACGAAGCATGCTTCCTGTCGGGTCTGGCGAAGGCACCCGCGGTGCGGCCAGCCGCGCCTTCGGCGCAGACGGAAGATTTCGAAGATTCAGCTTTGCCTCCTCATAGGCCGTTCAAGATTGTCTATGCGAGCCTGTATGCGGATGTACGGCCGAGCTTCGTGGTGGACATTACTCCGTTCATTGAGCAGAGGCATCGAGCGCTGATGGCATACAAGTCGCAGTATGCGAACCAAGCGGCAGGAAACGCGCTGTTTGTGGCGGAGGAAGAGATTCGCGAGCGCACGTTTGCGGAAGCCCGGCACTATGGATTGCTGGCAGGCGTGAAGTATGGTGAGCCATTCGTGCAGAAGGAAGTCGGGCTGGTGGATGATTTGACGCTGGTGCCGGTGCAGTCGATCTAACCCTCAGTGCTCAGTGCTCAGTGCTCAGTGCTCAGTGCTCAGGAACAGGGATTGAATCCTCGAGAGTTGCCTGGATGGTTGAATACCTGTATAAGTGGAATTTATTTCGAAGCAAAACATAATAACTTTGCGTTATAGGCCCTTTCCGCTGAAACTGTGGGTGGAGGTTGTGATGGCTACGCAGACGTGGGATCCCCTTACCTACGAGCGGAACGGTGCATTTGTGCACGAACTTGCCGACGGAGTGCTGGAGTGGCTCGATCCTCAACCGGGCGAGTATGTCCTTGACCTTGGCTGCGGTGACGGGCATCTGACGCAGCGGATCTCGCAGAGCGGCGCGCACGTGCTGGGCGTGGATGCATCGGCAGAGATGGTTGCGGCGGCCCGCGAGCGGGGAATAGAAGCGGAACATGCGAAGGCGGAAGAGCTGCCGTTCCGCGATGCGACGTTCGATGCGGTGTTTTCGAATGCGGTTCTGCACTGGGTTCGCGATCAGGACGCGATGATGCGGCAGGTACACCGGGTGTTGAAGCCTGGCGGACGGTTCGTTGCGGAGATGGGCGGGCACGGAAATATTGCCGCGATTCATAAGGCGTTGATGACTGTGCTGGAACGGCACGGATTTAGCGAGCGTGAGAAGACGGAGAATTACTTCCCAACTGCGGAGAGCTATTCGGCGCGGCTGGCCAGACACGGGTATAAAGTGCACCAGATTGCCTTGATTCCACGGCCTACAAGGCTTGCAGAAGATGGCATGGAGGGATGGTTGCGGACCTTCAGGCGTGGAGTGCTGGAGGCGTTGCCGGTTGATGTACGCGAGACGGTTGTGAGGGAGGCGGTAGCGCTTCTGGAGCCGGCGCTCCGCGATGAGGCGGGGAACTGGACTGCGGATTATGTGCGGCTGAGGCTCAAAGCAGTTCGTAGTTCACAATCTTAGGCTGCCAGTTTCCAGCTGCCAGTTGCCACTGTTAAAGCTTATTGGGGGAGCGGGTGTTGCCTAGCGCGAGAAGCGCGCCGGTGACGCGGTTGGCGGCGTGGCGGACGACGTTGTCCTCGCTGGCGAAGTCGCCGGCAATGCAACGGACGCCGAGTTTCTCGATGCGCTCGATGTCGGCCACGATGGGGGATGCATTTTCGGCTGCGTAGCGGGCCAGGGTCTCCGGCGAAAACTGAGCGGTGTTCACGATGGCGTAGTCAAAGACTGGCGCGCGCGTGTGGTCGTAGATGCGCTCGATGTGCTCAGAGGCGGTGAGGCCGAGACTTTCATTGGCCTGCGTCATCAGGTTGCAGACGAAAACGCGGATGCCGGTTGCAGAGGCGAGCGCGGAGGGGATTCCGCGCACAAGAAGGTTTGTGATGAGCGAGGTGTAGAGCGATCCCGGCCCGACGGTGATGAGGTCGGCGCGGTGGATGGCTTCTAGCGTCTCCGGCATTGCGGCAGCATTGGGGGGATCAAGCATCAGTTCGGATATGCGCTGCTTGCTTGCTGTGATGTTGGTTTCGCCGCGCACGATAGAGCCGTCCTCCATCTGTGCTACTACGGTGGCATTGGAAGTGGTGGCGGGATAGATGCGGCCGCGCGTGGCGAGGATCTTGGAAGCGAGTTGGACCGCGTGCGCAAAGTCGCCGGTGATTTCACTTAGCGCGGTGATGAAGAGATTTCCAAAGCTGTGGCCGTCGAGTCCTCCGCTGCTAGTGAATCGGTAGGCGAAGAGCTTTGAAAGCAGGTCCTCTTCCGCGCTGAGGGCGACCATGCAGTTACGGATGTCGCCGGGAGGCAGCATGTTGAAGTCCTGGCGAAGACGGCCGGAGGAGCCTCCATCGTCGGTCACGGTGACGACTGCTGCGAGATCGGAGATGTGGCAACGATCGGAGCCGGGCCAGTCTGGAAAGGCCACGTGCTTGCGGAGACCGCGCAGCAGAGTGGAGAGGCCGGTGCCACCGCCGATAGCTACTACGCGCAAAGGTGCGGAAGGTTCTCCAGGCGCCTGATCACAAGAGTCAGACGCGCCGGGAGTAGAAGGATTGGAATTACTCTGCAAACTTGATCGCGAACTTGAAATCACAGGAAACCTGAGAGCCTACCGCTGCCCTACGGTAGTTCAGGATACAGCAACTCGGTGAAGCGAGGATCGTCGACCATACTCTGGAAGTCGTTGTCGGAACGCGCCTGCAAGCGGTTCTTTGGATTGAGCTCGATGGCCTGCGAAAGGCTATCGAGACAGTCCTGCGTCTTGCCGGTGATGGCGTGCAGTAGAGCCAGGCCGTAGTAGGCAAAGTCGGCGTTGGGATTGTCAGCCAGGATGCCCTTGAGCTGGTTGGACGCTTCCTCGAAATCGCCCGTGTTTATCTGCGAGACAGCATAGTCGTATCGTTCTTCAGGAGTGCCGAACGCCAGCCCCTTGCTGTCGAGCTGCTTTCTGCAGGTATTGATGTACATCCTGCAGCGCTCGCTGATTTCGGGCGGGGCGGAAGGCAGCACCTTCTCAAATGCCGCTATTGCTCTGTCGAATTTGCCTTGCTGCACGAACTGAACGGCGGCCTGGAACTGCTGTAGGACGGCAGCCGACGCTGTGCTCGATTGGCTGCTGGGCCTGGCAGCCGGCGGGGGAGTTTTTTTGCGGCCTGCGGCCGTGGATTTTGCCTCTTGCGTCATGGGTTTTACTGAGATCCGTTTTTGAGTAACAGATTGAATTGTAAAGGCTCGGCACGAGTACGCCGATTCGGTGGTGTTGCGCTCAGGCCATCTTTATACCGGTAACGTGCTGATACGTCAATGGGCTGGGGTTCCTCGACCCGCTCATCGCATGGTGCCGCGATGAACGGGGCACATGTTTGGTGATGATCCGACACATCGGCTCAACAGGCACTTTGTTGACGAGGGATGGCTGTTGATGAACAGGCTCGCTATTGGGCTGTGTTGCGATAGATGGCTGGGTTGAGAGTTGGGTCGTTGTACATCTTGAGCTGGCGATAGAGCTTGAAGCGGCGGGTTCCGGCTAGGGTCTCGGTCCAAAGGGTATTGAGGCAGGCAGCGAGATCGTTGCGCTGTTCTTCGAGAATGGCAAGACGCGCGCGATTGCGTTCGGCGTGCTCGGCCGGAGCGTCGGAGCGTTCGGCTTCCTCACGTGTGTGGTAGATCTTGAGCGCGAGGATGGAGAGCCGGTCGATGATGAGGCCAGGGGACTCGGAGTTGAGCGGGGCGTTGGCTTGAGGCAAGTTTTGCGATGCGAGCCAATCTAAGAGAGTCCGGTCAAGCTCTTCCGCGAGGTCGTTGCGAAGCTGGTTGGTCCGGTCGATGCGGTGTTTGACGTCGGCGAGCTCCGCGTCAGTGGCGCCGGGGGTGCGGGCTTCGTCTTCGATGTGCCACAGATCGAAGTTGGCGCGGTGCTGGCGAGTGACAAGCGCGAGCCATGCGTTGGATGGGAGGCCGGGGGCGACTTTGGAGAGATGCCAGGTCTGCGTCAACTGGTCATGAAGGCTGGCGATTGCGGCGGCTGAGAGCATTGTCGAGGTCAGTTGAGATTATCGCGTGTCGAACCGGTTGAGGGCGAGTGTGGGAACGAATCGCGCTGGAAGGATTCGTTGCAGATTACCTTCTGCACCGCCGGTCACTTGCCCAGACACTTCCGTTTCAGTGAGCGTGCGAACAGGGGCGCGGCTTCTATGGTAGAACTAGGGTCACCCGCGCTCTAAAAGAACGGCGGCGGAGAGGGAAATGGCGCACCAGATCGATCGGTTTCTATGTATTGCCAGCTACGAAAAAGGGCAGGATTTCATGCGGCAGTGCGCGGAAATGGGTGTGAAGCCGACGCTGCTCACGGTGGAGAAGTTGCGCGATGCGCCCTGGCCGCGCGAGGTGCTGGAGGACGTTCATCTCATCCCGAATGAGTACACGGAGTCGGATCTGATCAGGACAGTCTGCTGGATGTCGCGGGGGCGGCAGTTCGACCGGGTAATTGCGCTGGATGAGTTCGATCTGGATGCAGCGGCGAAGATCAGAGAGCATACGCGGATCCCGGGAATGGGCGTGACTTCTACCGCTTACTACCGAGACAAACTGGCGATGCGGACCGGAGCGAGCGAGTCGGGTTTTCTGGTGCCGCCATTCTGCCGCGTGCTGAACTATGACGAGCTTCGCGGATACATGAAGCAGGTGCATGGGCCGTGGCTGCTGAAGCCGCGCGCGGAGGCCTCCGCGCTGGGGATCCGGAAGATCTACGAGCCGGAGCAGCTTTGGCGCACGCTCGAGGAACTGGGCGACACGCAGACGAACTATCTGCTGGAGCAGTTTGTGCCCGGCGATATCTTCCACGTGGACTCGATTATCAGTGAGCACAAGTTGGTGTTTTCTGCTGTGCATCAGTACGGGAAGCCGCCGATGCAGGTAATGCACGAGGGCGGCGTGTTTACGACGCGCACCGTGAACCGGCAGAGCCGCGAGTGGGCTGATTTGACCGCGCTGAATGGGCGGTTAGCTCCGGACTTGGGAATGGCGCGTGGCGTGACTCACGCGGAGTACATTCGGGCGCATGACGATGGGCGGTTCTACTTCCTCGAGATTGCGGCGCGCGTGGGCGGTGCTTTCATCTCCGACCTGGTGGAGACTGCGAGCGGGATCAATCTGTGGCGGGAGTGGGCGCGGCTCGAGGTAGCGCACCTTCGCGGTGAGCCTTATGTGCTGCCGGATTTCGCGGAGAGATATGCGGGGAGCGTGCTTTGCCTTGCGACCAGCGCGGAACCGGATACGAGCGCATTCGATGCACCGGAGATTGTGAAGCGCATGAAAAAGCACCATCATGCTGGGCTGATCGTTTGTTCGGAGAGCGCGAGCCGGGTGAGGGAACTGGTGGATCAGTACAGTGCGGGGTTTGCGCAGCGGTTCCTTGCGGCGCTACCTCCGCCGGATAAGCCCACGGCGTAGATTCGTCTGTCAGGCTTGATTTACTCGGAACTGTCTTTGATGAGGTCTCAGGAGTTTGGTTTCTGGGGCGAGGCTGATGCGGCTTCGAGCTTGCTGAGAATCTGGGGAAGAGGCTCGGAGTCGAGTTCTGGTAGAGCCTGGCCTTTCTTTGCGTAGGAACCGAGGATAGTCCAGAAGAGGCTTCGGTCAGCGGCAAGGCCGGCAGATCCAACCATCATCATCAGTAGACGAAATGCCGCCTGGGCGGTTGTTTCATCCCGCCCTGAGTCTTTCGGGTCTGGGGGAAGTGGTTTACCTTCTCCTGAGTTGACCTCAGGAAGTAAACCACTATGCAGCTCTGGCGAATTCACGTTGATCTAGCGTAGGACGGTTTTGGGAATTTGGTACCACAACTAAGTAATCAACTGTTGAGAAATGGGTAACGGGTACTGTGGAAAGAGTTCTTCCCAGTCAACAGAGAATGGTGGATTTCCTTGCTGGAATTAAGTGAGCGGAATTTGCGGGTGGGCACCAGGTGCTTGCAACGCGTTGCTTTGGATTTGGATCTATGCTCGACCCCGAAGGGTCTTCAGGAACTGAGCTGAATCCATGCGGTATTTGAAGGCCTTGCGTCCATCGATGAAGACGACCGGGACTTCCTCGTTGTATTTCTGTCGGAGTTCGAGATCGGCGTCGATGTCGATTTCGCGCCAGGTGAAGTCGTGATGAGGCTGAAGTTGCGCGAGTTGATCTTTGACTTCTTCGCAGAGGTGGCAACCGTTGCGAGAGTAGACGAGGACTTCGTGCATTCCGTCATTTTAGAAGGGCAGAACCAGAAAGGCCGAAGTGGCTGATTGTGCGGCAAATCTCCGATGTAGACGTTTTGCACGTCTCCCAACTGCTGCGAACCTTTACCCTCTCGTCCAGAAATGCTCCTCTGAGCAAGCCCTCAACCGCTCCGCAGCGCTCTCAGGCGTGATGTCCCTCTGCGGCATCCCCAGCATTTCAAATCCCACCATGAACTTCCGCACGGTCGCCGAGCGTAGCAGCGGCGGATAGAAGTGTGCATGGAAATGCCACTCTTTGTGATCCTTGCCGTCCGTCGGCGCCTGATGAAATCCCATCGTGTACGGGAAGCTGGTCTCGAACAGGTTGTCATACCGGGTTGTCAGCCGCTTCAGCACATCTGCTAGGGCATCCCGCTCCTCGCTCTTGAACTCAGGCATCGCCGCGGCATGGCGCTTGCTCACCAGGAGAATTTCGAACGGCCATGTGGCCCACCAGGGCACGATCACAGCGAAGTGCTCGTTCTCTAGAACCACGCGTTCGCCCGCACGCAGTTCCTCGTTCAGGTAGTCGCACAGCAAACAACTTCGGCACTTTGCAAAGTATTCGTGTTGAGCCACCGTCTCGGCGGCAGGCTCATCGGGCACGAAGCCCGTTGACCAGATCTGTCCATGCGGGTGCGGATTGCTGGCGCCCATCATCGCCCCGCGATTCTCGAAGATCTGCACGTACTGGATCCACTCCGTCGCGCCCAACTCCTCATACTCCCTGGCCCATGCATCGACGACCCGCCGGATCTCCGGCCGCGTCATGCGAGCCAGCGTGAGGCTGTGGTCGGGATGGAAGCAGAGCACCTTGCACAAACCCCGCGCACCCTCCGCGACCAGCAGTGACGACGATGGTTGGTCCTGCTCAGCCGGTAGCTCAGGCAGCAGCGCCGCGTAATCGTTTACAAACGTGAAGATCGAATCGTACTGCGGATTCGCCGCTCCGCCGGCGCGCTTGTTGCTTGGGCACAGATAGCATTCAGGGTCATAGGTCACTCCCGACGGCGCACTCTTCTGGGCGACTTCGCCCTGCCAGGGCCGCTGCGTTCGATGCGGAGAAACCAACACCCATGCCTGCCTGAGCGGATTCCACCGCCGATGCGGATACTGCCACTTGCCTGTCATGCGGGTAATTGTACGAAACGCGCTTCAAAAAGATTTGCCCTTTGCTTTCGATAAGGCGCAAAGGAGAGATAGCGCTGCTGTGCCGAAACTGTTTTGTCCACGACGGCCAAGGCAGTAAGCCGTCGTGTGCACGCGCAACGGTTCCAACTCTGCGGAGTGAGTTAACGATAGGAACGACTCCCAAGCGAAGAAATAAAAAAATAAAAGATGGTCTGTGTGGCCAAAGACTTTGTTTCCAATAGGTTAGCGGCGGCGTGCGCTGCAAAGTTATCCAAACAATGGGGTTAGCCGCACAGATCTCTCAGCAAACCACTTAGGAGCTTTCGGCTCTCAGCTTCAGCTCTTAAATTTCAGTTCTTAATTTCGGTACTCAGTCCTGACAATGCTCGGGCCTCAATTGCAGGGGCGCTGGATCGTTTCAGGTGAGCGTGTTTCTATTGTGCCGGAATGGGTCGAAATAGGATGCAAAAGCGGACGTGTTCAGGCGCGTGTGAAACCCTCAATTTTGTGCCGTTTGATTGGACGTGAGAGTTCGGTTGAGCGGATTGAATGCCCAAGCGGATCTAGTTGTGGTTGGGCTAGCATGCATGAGTTCCTCACAGAGGTTGGATATGTGCACTCAAGCCGTCAGTTCTGGATAGGGTAGCCCGCACCTTCGCAGTATCTCCGCGAACCGCGAATCTCCCCGTAGCCTATCCCACTTGGGGTCAGCCGGTAGGGTAGCCAGATGGACATCATGTTCCTCGACGGCGCGATCCAGCCATGTGAGTGCGCTGTCGAACTCTCCCAATCCTGCGTGTACCATCGCGATTGCACACGCCGGCATGTATCGTTCACGTGCCAGACTCTCCAGCGTCCTCAGAACTTCACGGGCCTCGTCCACGTGCCCCATTCTGGTTAGAACGTAGCCTCGCAATGAAATCACCTTGCTGTTCTCGCCCCCCACTCCGCCCCGGCTGAGCGCGTCTAATGCCAGCGCATACTCGCCGAGTTGCTCATACGCTTGCGCCATCTGCAGGTTCGCGATCCAGAAATCCGTCAGCACCACTGCGGCTTGCCGTGCGAACTCGAGCGCGGCAAGAAAATCCCGCCCCATGAACGCCACCTGAGCGGACAGTGCATGATGCATTGCCTGCAACGGATCAATCGCTCGTGCCTGCTCCATCGCCTGGCGTGCCTCCTGCTCGCGGTGCCCCGCATGGCCCAGCACGATCCCAAGCAGCCTGTATACCAGCGAGTAATTCGGATCGATTGCGATCGCTCTGCGATACGCCGCCTCCGCCTCTGTCCAGTCCCAGTCCAGCCAGAACTTCACGAATCCCCACGAGGTCTGGGTTTCTGCCAGTTCAGGTTCTGCTGCTACCGCCTGTTCCGCCGCCTTTCGCGCCTGATCCCAAATAGCCCGAGCTGGCGCATCGGCGTGAATTGGACTGGATGCATACGCGTCCGCGAGGCCCGACCATGCCAGCGCGTAGTTCGGATCGAGTTGCGTAGCTCGTGAATAGCATTCAACCGCTTTCCGCGTCGTTGCAGGCGTGAATAGATTCCAGTAATAACGCCCTTGCAGATAGGCGTGATATGCCTCGGGGTTGTGTGCTTGCCTTCTCGCCAGAGCATCCAGCCGCTCTGGTGAAAGCTGCAGCTTTATCTGCTGTGCGATGGTGATGCTAAGCTCACGCTGAAACGCGAGCATGCTCCGAGGCTCGCTGTCATACGTCGCCGACCATATCTGCACCTGGTCGCTAGCTCTTACCAGCTTTGAAGTCACCCGGATCCGACCGCCCTCACTACGCAGCGAACTCTCGAGCAGGAATGCCGCCTTCAACGCTTCACCGATCTCTTCGAGAGGCTTTGTTGTGCGCTTGTAACGCATGATTGTCGTTCGTCCGATCACGCCGAGCCGCGCTGGATCGATCTGGCCCAGCGCCGCAATGACTTCTTCCGTTAATCCGTCCGCCAGGTATTCCCGGTCCGGTTCCGGACTCAGGTTTTCAAACGGCAGGACTGCCAGAACTGACGCTGTTTTCGACGCAGGAAGCTCACCCAGAGCCATCCGTGTAACTGGAAAGACAAAGCGGTACCCTCGCTTGGCGACAGTCTCGATGAACGCCGCAGAATCGTTCTCCTGGCGCAGAGTCCGCCGCAACTCCGAAATGCAATGCGCCAGTGTGGCCTCTTCCACAAATGTGTCGGGCCACAGCCCCTTCAGGAAGCCGTCCTTCTCGACCAGGCGTCCGTGATTCTCTACCAGCATCAGCAGCGTATCGAACATCTTCGGCTGTAACTTAACCGCACGATCGTTGCACAGGAGCTGCTTCTCGTGCGGCAATAATCTGAAGTTCGCAAACTCATACGCGACCGGGAGATTGTTCATGTTGTACGCTAGCGCGATTCCTCAGTAGATTTTGCCAAAATGCCACAGGGCGTGGGGCGGCTGAAGTGTGGGCTGATTCTAGCAGGAACAATCAATGCGCGAATGCTCCTTCACGGACGTTTTCGTCACGAAATCATCACGCAATCCCCAAGACTCCGCATCACGATGACGGCTACTGTCGGCATGCAGTCACAAACTGCTATTCGCAAAGGAGATCGCCACAATGTTTACCAATGCAATGAAGCGCGCTTCCAGGGCATGCACGGCCCTCGTCGTCTTAGGGATAATGCTGTCGTTAACCACTGTTTCCCGAGCCCAGTCGCAACAGGCGTCCTTCGGCTTGATCGGCGTCTGGTCGGTGACCGTCACACTTCACCCGGCAGGAAATTGCAGCGGTCCTGCAATCGCACCGGCGTTCTCGTCCATGGTGATGTTTTCGCGCGGCGGAACCGTGACTGAATCTACATCGAACCCAGCCTTCCAGGCAGGACAGCGCGGCACGGGTCTAGGCGTCTGGTGGCTCAATGACAACGGAACTTACTCCGCGACAGACGTTGCCTACATTCTGTTCACGTCATCCAATTATGCACCTGGGCCGCCGCCTGTTGGCTTCGCTGCAGGCACGCAGGTGATCACCCACACGATCGCTCTCAATAGCGATGCCACACAATGGACAGACAGAGCCACGGTGCAGTTCTTTGATGTGAACCACAATCCGCTGAACCATGCCTGTGCCACGGCAACCGCAGTTCGGCTGTAGTAAGGCGATCTCCAAACATACTTCAGCCGGAAGGGGCGGATCATCCCGATCCGCCTCCGCTCCTTTGATCTCGATCTAGGCCGCCCCTCCGGGGCTGGGGAGTTTTGTGTGTGAGGCGTTCCCAGGGCTGCGCTTCGGTTGTTCTGGGCTATTCTCGACTGCTCACTCCGGGAGCTATTCGACCGAGGTGCTCGCTTCGGGCGGGAGGGAAACTGCCGCGCTCAGGGGCTGAAGCCCGGACAAAGTCATCCTGATACAGTGCTCCATCCGAATAATCGGCCTCGAGAAACTCATCGCCAACGAGCCCTTTCCTCGGGGCTGAAGCCTGGGACGGATTTTGGCTGTTTGGCGGCACGGATGAGTCCGCGCCCTTTTAAAACGGGCTGAATCGGGAGTTTCGGATTTGTCTGGCAGTTGACGATCCGGATTAGAAGACGTGCTTGTGGGTGAGTTCTCGCTCGGTGACTCTGGCGGTGGTGCGGGAGCGCTTCATCTGGTACATCGAGCGGTCGGCGGCTTCGAGGAGCGAGTCGACATCGATACCGTCGTCGGGGTAGCGGGCGTGGCCGATGCTGGCGGTGAGGTGCAGGGTTCTTCCTTCGAAGCGGAAGGGCTGATCGGTCTCGTTGGCGATGCGCTCGACGATGGCGATGAGGTCTTTGCGGGTGGATATCTCGGTGAGGATTACGCCGAATTCGTCTCCGCCGAGGCGGGCGACGATGTCTGTGCGGCGCGGAATGCGGCTGATGCGCAGAGCAGTCTCGCGAAGAGCGGCGTCGCCGGCGCGATGGCCGAAGCTATCGTTGATTCGCTTCAGTCCATCGAGGTCGATGACGAGAATGCCCAGCGGGTCGGGCTGACGCCGGCCGGGATAGGTACGGTGGCGAAGGCGGTCGAAAAAGAGCGAGCGATTGGCCAGGCCGGTGAGGGCGTCGTGTGTGGCCTGCTGGTAGAGGGCGTTGGTTTCATTGCGCGCTGCGTGGTACATGGCGGCGGCGACCAGTTCGCTCATCAGTTCGAGGACACGGATGTCGCGCACGGTGAAAGCGTAGGTGTTGCTGGATACGATTTTGAGTACTCCGACGATTGAGCCGTCGTGGCCGAGGGGCGCGACGACCATGGAGCGGACGCCGACGTCGCCGAAGGGACTGAGGTCGACGCGGGGATCGACGAGGATGTCGTCAGAGCGAAGGATCTGGCCGAGCCGCACGCAGAGTCCGGAAAGGCTGGCCTCGCGCTTCACGCGGGTGCCCAGAAGGGGACGTGCGAATCCGCTGGCACCGCGGTAGACCATGTCTTCGCCTTCGATGTACTCGACGATGGCCCCCTCGGCGTTGGTGAAGGTCGGGATTCGTTCGACGACGGCGGCGACTACGCCAGAGAGATCAAGTCCCTGTTTGGCGATCTCAGTCTGGAGCTTAATGATCTCCAGCAGTATGTATGGATCTGTGCTGGCACTCTGCACGTCAGTCATGAGCCCTCAACGCTGTGCTAGTGGCGAAATGCTCCGGGGAATTTGCCATTCTGTCGCCCATGACGCTTTTGACGGAGCGTATTCCGGGCGGTGTTGCGGATGGTATCCGGAGAGATACCTTTCACTTGGATGCAATGCGATTCGAGGTGGGATGGGGTGTACACCCTTTTGTAATCAATCTGAGCAATTGGCTGTGAATTGCGGGGGAACGTTCAGATCTGGATGTGCAAATTGAGCTCTCGACCTCACGGAACTGGCCGGTGAGAGTTGCTGGAGGGACAGGAGACCTAGCTGTTCGGAAGGCGACCAGGAATGGGAAGGGCTGAGTTGCCTTCACGACCGGCGAAGGATGGTGAGCCCGCTGGGACTCGAACCCAGGACCCACGCCTTAAAAGGGCGTTGCTCTACCAACTGAGCTACGGGCTCACATAGCGGCACAAGGTGCCTGCAGTCAGCGATTTCAGAATCGATCGAGCAGGACTGCGGGAGCGCCTGAACGAGGCTGCCCCTGTTCAACTTTAACAGATTGACGGGTTTTTGCGGCGTGGTGTGGGGACGCGTCGGGGGCCTGTGGAACACGCAAACTTAGTCTCCGATGTCTCCAAAGGCGGGAGCCCGCCCGACAAGCTCAGGAGCAGGCGAATGAGCACCCGGCGATCGCAGGAAATCGGGGGAGAAAAAGAAGGCCGGGAGGAGAGCCTCCCGGCCGAAGGAAGGAGTGCGCGCGAATCATGGAGTTGTAGTTGCGGAGCCGGAGGGTATGAGGCGCACAGCGGTCAGGTCATAGGCGATGGTTTTGAAGATGCTGTTCAGGGAGGTAATTGTGTTGTTCGGGCCGGAGGCCTGGCAGCCGGTGTCGCTGCCCGGGAGGTAGTAGTCGGAGTAGAAGGTTGAGGTGCTGGAAGCGATGGCTTTCATCGTGGCACAGGGGCTGATGTTCATGTGCGTGGCGCCGGTTAGTCGATCGCTGCCGCAGTTGGCGGAACTTGATGTGGAGGGTGAACCGTAAGCGATGGCGTAGATTTTGGTTCCCTGTGACTTGGCATAGGTGGCAGCATCGATGGCTTGAGAGCACTCGCCGACCCAGGAGGGATATGTTCCAGAGGATCCGGCGACGGTCCCGCTTTGCGTTCCAACCACCATGTCGTTGGTTCCCGGACAGGCCGAGCCCTTGGAGAGATATGCACCCGTGAAACTGCAATAGAAGGTGCCTGTGCCCGAGGGATATTGTTCTTTGGCGGTTGCATTGCCGTCGCTGAGCAGGATGATCACATTTTGCGTTCCGGCCTTTAGAACTGCTTCGGCGGTGAGGGCGGATTGCGCTGCATAGATGGCACCGGCGTAGTAGGTGTTTTCCTGGCTGGTCTGGATTCCGGTGCAGCCGGATTTGCCCCCGACGGCCTTGACGAGATTAGAAGTCGAGGTAAGTGAGGTCGCCTGATTGTCGGTGCGGTAATCACTTAGGAAGCCGGTGATCTGGTAGGTTTCCGTGACCGTGGTTGAGCCTGTTTTGTAGGTCATATTGGTCAGGCTTCCTGAGGTAGTGGACGGAAAGGTGTACGGACCGGCAGTAGGGTTCGAACTGGTGCAGTCGTAATTGTTTGCGACGCTCGTTGTGGTGATGTTCGGAAATGTGAAGAGACTGACATTGTCGACCGAAGGTGCGAGGTTGAGCAGGAGCTGCTGCATGCCGCCAATTGCACATGTGAGCTGCGTGGCTCCGCTGCCGCAGTTGGTGTCGGAGTAGTCCATCGATGGGGTTGTGTCAAGAATGATGGCAACGTTGTAGGGCAGCGGTTTGGAGCCGCGCATGGCAGCTGTTGAAGTGGCAGTGATGTTCAGCGATTTGAAGCCCAGAAAGCTGGCGAACATCAAGGGAACCTGGGCGGCCTGCTGGATCTTTAGAGCATTGGCGGCAGCGCTACCCGTGCAGGGCAGGCCCTGGTCCTTGAGAAATTTGACGCAGAGCGGCGTAACGGTGGCAGTGGTGGGGGTGTAGGAGGCGGAGTTGTTGGAGTTGCCGCTGCCGGAGCTGAATGATTTTGCGACTGCGGAGTAGTCTCCGTCCGGCATCTGCTGCGCTCCGGCGAGTGCGGCCGCGTCAGTGGCCGACTGTAGCTGGCGGTGGATGACGAAAACGCGTGCCGTATCGATGCCGAGTCCCGAAAGCCCGAGAAGACAAACCATGGTGACTGCGACCCAGGGCAGTATCTGGCCGGTCTGCTGGTGAACGAGCCGAGAGAAGGCTGATTTTGTATGGATCGATCCTGGTTTCATTGGAGCAACTCCGTTGTCTGCGCACTCATGTTCAGTGCCATTGGTTTCCAACCGAAGATCATGAGTGTGTACGGATATGTGGCGGTGACCTGGGCTGTTTTGCCGGCGACGATGTTTGTGGACCCGTTGGTGCATGAGGTCACGTTGTTGTAAGCGGTCCCATTAAGTTTGAAGCTGAGCTGGATCTGCGTCTTGTTGAGGGTGGGTGCGGCATTTGTGATGGCGGTATAGGCAGCTGCGCAGGGATCTGGCGTGGTGCCGTCTGAATTGCTGGCTCGGATTACGGCGACAGTGCGGGCCCCGATGTCGACAGCATTGTTGAGCTGCAGGTAGAAGCAAAGGGCGAAGCCGAGGCCGAAGATGCCTGTGAGCAGGCACAACATAAGGGGAGCAATGATTGCGAATTCAGCCAGAGATCCGCCTTCCTGGCGCGAAAGATGGGTTCGGGCTTTCAAAAGTCCCTGGTTTAGGTGTGGCAGGCATTCTCGCCGTGAGTTCTTCTGCCGGGCAGAGGAGTGGACTTGCAGGTTGAGTAGGTCCATGAAGAAGGCCCTTTCTATGTCAGAGACCGGCAGCGGAATGAGCAATGGAATGAAGGCGCTTCGGTGTCCGTCACTAACAAAATAGGGAAGGGTTACTTCGAATACATCACCGGATGGTGGTAAGAAATTACCAATGTAACTGGCACGTAAGTTGAAGCAATAATTTGACTTGTAAAGATCTACCTCTGGAGGCATTCGGCCATAGTTGTGGTGAAACTGGGGATGTGATCCAAATCACATTTGTACTTATTAGTAAACAGTGTCGCGAAGCTCAAGCGGAACCGCGATTAAAAAACTCAATTTATAAACATGTCTATATTAAGTTATTTAATTATTTGTATTGTCTTTGTCCATTTTGGTGCTATCTTTGGGTTGCAGTGAAGGAATGGGATGGCAGAGACAGAGAAAACCAGGTCAGATTGGCAGGATTTGCTGCGAATCGCGCAAGGCACGCCGATGGTGATCGAGCGGGTAAGAATGCCGGAGAAGGGTGTCGCGGTAGAAGGTGAGTTCGCACTACCTGAACTGGCGCGGATGAGCCTGGAGGACCAGATATTTGTTACGGCGTTCCTGAGATCGCACGGGTCGATTAAGGAGATGGAGCAGGTATTCGGCGTCAGCTATCCGACGATTAAGGCGAGGCTGAACCGGATTTCGGGGCAGTTGCATTTTGTCGAGACGAATCCCGCGCCCGGACGGACCGAGGTGCTGGAGAGGCTCAAGAGCGGTGAGATCTCGGCTGAGCAGGCGATTGAAAAACTGGAGGGGCTGAAATGACTCCGAACCTGGCAATTGTTCACGTGAACTATCTGCATGGTCCCAATTTTCGGCTGTTGCTGCCGTTGTTTCTGTTGTGGGTTCCCGCGATTCTGCTGGCGCCGTTCATCCTGCTCGCGCTGCTGATTGCCTGCGTGATCTCGGGCGTGCCGTTCTGGCGGTGCGTTGCCGCTGGGTGGTCGCTGATCTGCAGCCTGCCGGGGACGGATGTGCGAGTGGCAACTGAGGGCAACAAGGTTCTGGTACGGATTCTGTAGAGGTGGGTATGAATACTGATCGACGCGCAATTCTGGCGCTGATTGCGATGGGACGCATCACGCCGGCCGAAGCAGAAAGGCTGCTGGCGGTGTGGAACGAAGGCCGGGAAACGACATGGATTCTGACAGCGAGCGTGGCGTGTGCGCTGCTGGCTCAGTTGCATCTGCATGATCTTGTGCCGATGCTCAATCACTTAATCAGCACGCAGGTTTCGACAATGGCGCACCTGCTTGGACAGGTTATGGGAGGACTGCTATGAACGAGAACAGACGACAAATTCTGGAGATGCTTGCGGCGGGGAAGGTTACAGCGGATGAAGCAGAGCGGCTTCTGGCCGCGCTTGAGCCTGAGCCCGTTTCAGTGGGTGGAGCAGGCGCGAGCAACGGCAGCGCCAGAAGTACGGGGGCGAAGTCGGCCCCGAAGTATCTGCGTGTGCTTGTGGAAGCAGATGAGTCGATGACCGGAAACAAGGGGCTGACCACGGTGAACGTGCGGGTTCCCATGCAGCTGCTGCGCGCGGGCGTACGGCTGGCGGCGCTGATTCCGCAGCAGGCTCACAACCAGCTCGACCAGGCACTGTCGAATAGCGGTGTTCCGCTGACACTCTCGCAGATCAAGCCGGAGAACCTCGAGGAACTAATCGACCATCTTGAGGACCTGACGGTTGATGTGGACGGCAAGGAAGGGAATCAGACGAAGGTGCGGGTGTTTTGTGAGTAAGACAGGGATTGAAAAGCAGGGAATAGGGACCAGGGATTGGGGGTTGGTTAGCCTTTGCGTAGGGGTTTCTGCATGGGAACTACTTGCACGGTGACGTCGCGGACTTCGGCCAGGAAGCGGTTGAGCACGGAGCCGCGGAGAAGGATGTCGAGGCGCGATCGAACGGGCTGGCCGAAGATCACGTGCGAGATGCTTTCCTGCTGGGCGAAGCGGATGAGGGCATCGGCGACGTTCTTCTCATTGAGAGTGATGACCTGTGCGCCCAGATCCTTTGCCATTCGTCGATACTCTTCGATTCTTTGAAACGCTTCAGGATCGCCGTGACCCTTGTCCTCATCGGGGCGATTCACATAGACGGCATACCAGTTAGTGGCGAGGCGGCCAGCGACACGCGCGCCGACGCGAATGAGGCGCTCGGTGCCCGGGCGAGTGCTGAGGCAGACCATGACCTTGTCGGGGATGGGTGCCTGTTCAAGACCTTGCGTGCGGCGGTAATCGGCCGCACGATTGCTGACCTGTTCGGCTGTGGCGCGAAGAGCAAGTTCGCGGAGCAGATTTAGATTGCCTTTGCGGAAGAAGTTGGCGAGTGATTGCTCGACTTTTTCGGGGGCGTAGATCTTGCCTTCGCGAAGGCGATTGCGAAGCTCTTCAACGGTGAGGTCGACATTGATGACCTCGTCGGCACGCTTGAAGAAGCTGTCGGGAACGGTCTCACGGATGAGAGTGTTGGCGGAACGATTGACCGCGTCGTTGAGTGTCTCGAGATGCTGGATGTTGACGGCGGTCCAGACGTCAATGCCGGCGTCGAGCAGCTCGAGGACATCTTCGTAGCGCTTGCGGTTTTTGCTGCCCGGAACGTTGGTGTGCGCAAGCTCGTCGACGATGGCGATCTGGGGATGACGAGCGAGCACTGCGTCGACATCCATTTCCGTCAGCTCTACTCCGCGATAGGGAATGGTTCGCAAAGGCACTTGTTCGAGATCGCGGATCTGGTCAATCGTCTCCTGGCGACGGTGAGGTTCAACCAAGCCTATGGCGATGTCGAGGCCCTGCTTTCGCTTGAGGTGGGCGTCGTTGAGCATGTGGTAGGTTTTGCCTACGCCGGGCGCCGCGCCTAGATAGATGCGCAGATGGGCGGGTTCCTGCTGACGATCGAGCTGGATTTCTGCCATTGGCTAGCCCACCTCGACTGGGTGCGGAGTGGCGGCAGCCACCGCTACCGGTAGAGTGAAACGGAAGGTCGTGCCGTGGGCGAGGCGACTTTCGACAGCGATCTGGCCGCCAAGGGTTTCGACGAGACGGCGAACAAGCGCCAGACCCATGCCTGTGCCGCGCTCTGAGAACGGATTGAAGCGATCGAAGATGTTGGTGAGGCGCTCGGCTTCAATGCCGCGGCCGCTGTCTCGCACGGTGAATTGCACGTATTCCTTCATCTCCTCAGCGCCCAGGAGGATTTCGCCGTCCTGGGGTGTGTAGCGCAATGCATTGGCGATCAGATTGTCGAATATGGTCCGCGCAGCGCGGCGATCGGCAAGCACAAAGGAGAGATCAGCAAAGGCACTGACTTCAATGCGTACACCTTTTGCTCCGGCTTCGTCGATGTAGCGATTGCGTGCGTCGTCGAGCAGGACCCGCGGGCGAAGGCGTTCAAGCTTGAGTTCACGCTTCCCGCTGTCGAGTTCGGCAACCTCGATCAAATCTGACATCAAGTCGTCGAGCTTTTCTGACTCGCTGCTGGCTTCGACCACCAACTCACTCTGTAAAGGCTGCAACTCTCCTGCGAATCCGTGCTGGAGAGCGTAGAGACCTCGGCGCAACTGAAGGAGCGGATCGCGGAGTTTTTTGCTGGCGACCGAAATGAATTGCGATTTGAAACGATCGGTGTCCTGCAGGGAAGTGACGTCTTCGAGGGTCGTAACTGCACCGAGGAGCCGGCCTTCGGAATCGCGCATCGGAGTGGTGCGGAGGCGGTAGCTGCGCGATTGGCTGCCGATGCGCATGGGCAGCATGGCCGCGTCGCCCTCAGCAGCGATGGGCTTCTGCATGGCGATGGCATCGCGGATGGCGCTGAGGATTTTGTCGCCGCCGGGGGTGTTGGTGAGGCCCATGCGATCTTTGGCGGCTTCTCCGAGCATTTCTGCTGCAGCCTGGTTGAGCTTGAGGATGTGTCCCTTGGCGTCGGTGACAATGATGGGCTCGAAGATGGATTGAAGGACGGCGTCGGAGAGCTGGTACTCCATCTGGCGGCGTCCCGCCTCGGTATCTCGAAGGTCGCGAAGGCGGACAGCGATGCGGTTCAGCTCCGCGGAGATGACGCCGAAGCTGTCGCGGCTGCCCCATTCGACGCGATGTTCGAGGTTGCCGCCGGCAATCTTCTTGAAATCGTTTGCAAGGACGCTGATGGGATGCAGCACAAGCATCACGGTCGCGATCTCTACGAGGATCATGGAAACGAGGAGAGCGATGGCGAGATTCAGCTCACCGGAGGCCGCGAGCGCACGATGGCCGGCCACAACAATCGCGATGCCGAGTGCGGCAATGAGAAGACAGCCGAGAATCAGTCGCTGCGTAAGGTTCAGCATCAGCCTGGCTCCAGGGTGAAGAGGAGCCACACTGTCATTTTCAGGTATCGACCCTCAAGGCGCAAAACGGGCGTTGGCTTCGCCGAAAAACGTGCTCACTTTCAAAGGCAGGGCTGACCGGAGCTGGGGTCTGGATGATGCGGATGCTGCCGCTTCAGTTGCGGTCAAGAGCCGGCAAGCGGCAAACCTGGAATGAATCCTTCTGATATGGGCAGTCGAGGTCAGGGGGCGCAGCGCCATGGATCACGGTCCAGGTGACCGCCGGATACTGTTTGCGAAGAGACTTAAACTGCGCACGGGAGAAGTGATTCAGTCCGTAGGTGACGTCGCTCATCTGCTTCCATTCAGGGGCCAAGAACGGGAAGATCGCTACGACACCGCCGTCCTTGTAGTAGTCGGCTAGCGCGGAGCGAGCAGACAACGCACGAAATCCATGCTCATCCGTGTCGTTCTGCAGAAAATACCGTGAGTCAACAGCGAATACGGCATCTTCGGGAGTATTTACTCGGATCCAGAGGAGCGTGTTGACCCATGGATTGGTGCTCGCGCTGGATGGCCATTCGATGTGCGGGCTGTGGGGGTAAGTCTCATGCTGCACATAAAACATTCCGCAAGCCAGCAGCATCGCTACTGCCGGTGGGAGCCAACGGAACTTTATTCCTCCGTATTCACCAATAATTCCGCCAAGGAAAAGCACAAAGATGATGGTGATCAGGTGAAAGGTTCGCAAAGGTTGTGTGCGCGCGAAGTAGTCGAACTCGTGTGATGTGGCGAAAATGAGAGCGACCGCAATCGAAAGCAAGCCGAAGGGGATCAAAGCGAAGCTCAGGCGCGAAAAGCCCGGGCTGGTTGCGTTGAACTTGCCCTTCCAGAACCAAGCAAGGAACGCAAGGGGCGCGAGCATTCCCAGCCAGTGGTACCACTGCCAGTTTGCGATGAAGTAGAAATCCCGGGAATAGAGTGCCTCGCGATAGGGCTCGGCCGCAGGCGCCAGATCGAATCCGCCGGGCAGGACCAGCACCCAAGCGTAGCTGGCGAATGTCGCTGTCCGTGGCGTTTCTTTCCGCGCCCGCTCGAGAATCCACATCACGCAAATGAGGAATAGGAGATACGTAACCATCTGCGGATGAATGGTCCCTGTGATGAGTACGCCAATCACGGCAGAGACGTAGTTCTTCTCGAGAACGGCAGCAAGGACAAACAGCGTAAGTGGTGTGGAGAAAGATCGCGCGCTCAGGTAAGGGTCAATCAGCAGCAGGCCCGTATTCGTCGCCGGCATGCTCACCACCGCAGCGAGGATCAGGACTGCAGACCATCGGGCCCGAGACGAAGTGAAGCAGGCGCAGGCAAGTTTCCAACTCGCGATCATCATCGCGAACAGCGCAAGGACGTACCAGGAGAAGATCGTTGCGTCCATCGAGAGATGTGTCAGGCGGGCTGTCCATGCCAAGATCGGGCTGAACAGAGATAAGTGGGCGTGTGAAAGAAAGAACTCGGGTGCGAAGGGATACAGTTTCGGGTTCAGCAGCCTTCGCGCTGCCGGCACGTAGATCTCGCCGTCGTCGACGCCGAGATGATAGCCATGCACCGCCAGTGCGGCACCCGTGAGAGCTGCGAGTCGGAGAAGGGGCAGATGTTTTATTGAGGGCGCGCTGGAAGACTCTCCACTGGGCATAGACTGCTTACTCTCTCAAGCGTGTAATCCGTGGCTGCGTGTTGCAGGAGCAATCACCGCTGCGATTTGACAAATGTTTCGCCGAGCCAGGGGACATCAACGAAGAGGAGGAGGACAAAGGCAGCAATGGTCAGGGCAAGAAACGACATGAGGCGCGGCTCGCGATACAGCTTCTCAGGGTTTTGCACGGAGCTCTCGTAGCCAAAAGCGAGCTTGAAGTAGATCGACATCAGCAATGCGATCATCGGAAACGTAAGAATGAGCTCGATGCGATAGCGCATGATGAATGCGCCGAGAAAAAGCATTGAGGTTACAGCGTAGAAGATCGCGGAGCTCAATAGCGATTCCTGATTGTAAAAAAGGAACGACTTCCGATAGCCCGCCGCAACCGCGGGATCGTTTATCTGGCGGTGTTCGCTGAAGCGCTTCAGCACCATGAAATAGGCGCCGAGCATCCAGTACGCAACCAGCAGGGAAGCCGGCGGCAACACCAAAGCCGTTACCATGTACCATCCCAGACAGAACCGAAGCGGGTTGTTGATCGACTCGCTCAGGACGTCGATATACGGAATGTCTTTGGTACGGATCGGCGGAATGTTGTAGAGGCAGCCCATCACCCAGAGCCCGGCGGCGCTTAGCAAAAATCCGAGCGAAATTGTGCTTGCCAGCGCGAGCCCCAGAACCATCATTGCAATCCACTGCGCGTATCCCCAGCCGAGATGTACCAGACCCTCGGCGGCAGGGCGGCTACATTTTGTGGGATGCAGGCGATCGAAGGGAGCGTCCAGCATTTCGTTCAGCACATAGTTACTGCTCGAGATCAACGTCGCGGCGAGCATGCCCATCAGAACATTCGCAACGAACTCGCGGTCCATGTGCCTGCCGGTGATAGCGATTGCGAGAACGATGCCGGGAAGAATGAAGATCTGCTTGATGCAGTGATCCAGGCGAAGTATCCGGACGTGAGCGAGCAATCTCCGGCCAAAAGGAATGGGAGAACTCGGCTCGTTAATCAGGACATTTGTTGACATTCAGGCGTTACCTTCCGGGCAGGAGACTGCCATGGGCGTGTTCATTGTACAGACTGGGCGGTACGAGGACCATGTTTGGACGCTTTAGCGTTTGCTGTTGTCAACATATTGCCAATAGCGGCTCTTGAGGGCGAAGGCACTCGACAGACGGCAAGACTCGCGTTGTGCCAGCGGCAATCAAGGCCCACTGGTGCAGGATAGAAGACAAGGGCCCAGTCGACGCCGAACTGCGTCTTGAGACGCTGAAAATCAGCGAGGTTGAAGTGCTGGTATCCGGCAGTGGCGTTTGTCTGCTCTTGCCATTGAGGGCCGAGCTCAGGCACCTGGGTGACGACCGCGGTGTCTTTGATCATGTCGGCGAGCTGGCTGCGTTCGGCCAGAGCGCGAAAGCTGTGGTAGTTCTCTCCAGGCGCGGCGAGGTAGTCGGGGTCAACGGCGAAATAGGCGTCGACGGGGGTGTTGGTGCGAATCCATGCGAACGCTTCGAGCCATGGGTTGGTGGAGCGTACACCCGGAAGCTCGAGGTGCGGGCTTGCCGCGAAGAGCACGCGTTGGGATGCGAACATTCCGAAACAGGCGATCATGAGGAACGCAGCCCACCGCGGGGCGCTGGCCTTGAGGACGTGTTTGCCGATGAGACATCCGCCGATGAGCACCATGAAGATGTAGACGAGTTGCAGGTAGCGCATGGGCTGCATCGGGGTAAGGCGGACGAGAGCGGGCGATCCGAGAACGACGATTGCCGCGAGCTGGTGAAAGACGCCGTAGATAAAAACAGCAAAGGCGACGCGCGCGAGCTTCGCTTCTCCGCGGCGGAGCGAGAAGCGCCATAGGAGACAAAAAAGAATGAGAGGCCCGATCACGCCAAGCCACTCGTACCAGGTCCAACGATCGAGGAACATGTAGTTGCGGCTTTCAAGGGCTCGGCGCCAGGTTGTGGTGGGCGATTCGAAGATCCAGCCCAACGGGACTGCCGACGCGAAGGCGTTGCGAAGCGAGCGCAGCCACGCATGCACGGGATCGAGCAGAGACATGGTCAAGAAGAAACAGAACGAGATTCCCAGCAGCGCCATGATGGGATGCAGGACGAAGGAGAGGAGCAAGAGGGGAACGGCCTGCCAGACTTTGTTGTGAAGAATGCGCGAAACCGCCAGGAGCACGAGCGCGGTGGCCATGTTGCGCGGGTGCAGATGCTGGTCGGCCAGGTAGATTGCTGCTCCGGAGACTGGAAGCGTGAGCATTGCAGAGGTCAGGGCGACCCCGGCCCACTGCACGCGCTCGTCGTCAAAGAGGACCCGGGCAATGCTCCAGCACGCTGCGAGGATTACGACGATCGATGCGAATTGGAAGAGGAGTTCGGTTGCGGGAAGGGATATGTGCGTTACGCGAACGAAGGCGGCGATCCACCGATCGAAGAGCGTGGCCTGCAACTGGAGTCGGAAGAAGTCAGAGTCATGAGGGTAAAGGGCAGGATTCAGGTTGCTCTTCACGGCGGTGAGATACACGCCATCGTCTTCCATGCCAGGGTGATAGCCCATGACGATAAAAGCCAGTAAGGAGAAGGTAAACAGCAGAAGAGTTTTATGAACTCGTGAACTTCCGCACTTCTTCAGACAATCGCTCCAAAAACGCAGGTTCCGCAAAGCGGGCAATTGGTACAAGGTACTACTGACGATCAGAGGAGCTGACCCTGAACGTCTCAGGGAGTTGCGGGGCGCCGAGGGGGACGGATCCGAACGCGGCCATTATGTCTGTTTAGACGGTAGGGTAAGTGTTTGGATTACCGCAAGATAAAGTATTTCGAAATGACGCAAATTTCATTTCGCATGGGGCGAAACCGGCCGGGAATACACCTCGACTCAGGTTACCAAACGCAAAAGTACTGCGGAGGCGGTATGTGCAATGCATGTTGAAACGTCTATACTCCCCTAGATATCCCCTATATGGTCACCGCGGTCCTTAATCCGTCTCGACTGGGAGCCGCTGAAGCGGTGCTTCCCGCGGCGAAACCGCTGGCGTTTTTTGGCGGTCCCAAGACGGCTCTGATTATTCCTACTTTGCGTGAGGCGGCGAACATTCCGGTCCTGCTGGCGCGGGTTCGCGCTGTGCTGGATCCCACGGGAATTGATTACGAAATCCTGATTGTGGATGATGACAGCCGCGATGGGATCGAAGAGACGGTCGCGGAGATCAGGCAAAGCGATCCCCGTGTTCAGTTGCTCGTGAGGAAAGGGAAGCGCGGGCTTTCGGGCGCGGTGTTGCACGGCTGGTTGCATACGGATGCCGCGATTGTTGGCGTGATGGACGCTGACCTGCAGCATCCCCCGGAACTGTTGCCGGAATTGCTTACGACGATGCTGGGTGGTTGCGACCTGGTGATCGGCAGCCGGTACACCGAGGGTGGCGGTCTTGGCTCATGGAATCCAATTCGCAAGCTGATTTCGGCTGCGGCAGTTTGGGTGACGTGGCCTATCCAGAGGAGCGGGTTGCGTGCGAAGGATCCGATGTCGGGCTTCTTCTTTGTGCGGCGGGATTGTCTGAACGGGATCGATTTTCAGGAAGAGGGATTCAAACTGCTGCTTGAGGTTCTGGTGCGGGCTCGACTCGCTTCGGTTCACGAGGTGCCCTTTGCATTCGGGCAGCGGTTCCGCGGGGCCAGCAAGGCGAACCTGAAGGTGGCGGTGGATTACGGCAAGCTGCTTGCGCGGCTTTACGGATGGCGCTTTGGATGGAAGCGCCCTGTAGCTGTCAGCTCATTCGAATAGGGCCGGAATCAGACTGCCAGAGTTAGAGGGTGGGCAGCGCGAGCCGCAGCGCGAGAAAAGCGGCTACTCCCAAAAAGAAAACCAGCGCCATGCGGATTCCGGGTTCGCGATTGACCTCGGGGACGAGATCGCTTGCGCCAACGTATAGTGCGACTCCTGCGGAAACGGGCAGGCCGTAGGGCATCCATTTTGGTGCGAGCTCGATGACGAGCACTCCGCCGATCGTTGCCACCGCAAGCGCCACCGCAGCTGAGAAAGCCGCTCTTCGGCTGCGGCCGCTGGCCAGCATCACGGAGGCCATGGTGAAGCCCTCCGGGGCCTTGTGCAGAAAAACCGCGAGGAAGATTAGCCAGCCCAACGCATTGCTCACGACGAAGCCCGAACCGATGGCGACTCCGTCGAAAAGTGCGTGGACACTGAGGCCGCCAAGGACGGAGTAGCCCGTTCGAGCGGAGACGAACTCGTCGTGATGGGTTTCTTCGCCGTAATGGAAATGCGAGATGATGGTGTGCTCAAGCAGATGAACTATGCAGTAGCCAAGCATGATCAGTACTGGGCCAACCGTGGAATTGAGCTTGAGGCTCTCGGGCGTCATCTCGAGCAGGGCGACGGCCATGAGGAAACCTGCGCCGAGCGCAACGAAATAGCGGAGGTATCGCTCGATGCCGCGCGCGCGGACTAGAACGAACCCACCAGCTACCTCTGCCAACGCGGCGAGTACGCCGAGCGCCACCGAGAGTTTGAGCATTCTTGCTTACCTTACCCTAATGTGGATCAGCCGCTATGACGGATGTGGACGACATCGCCGTCCTGCACGATGTATTCCTTGCCTTCGAGGCGAAGCGTTCCCTGGCCCCGCGCCGCGGATTCGCTTCCGGCCGAAAGCAGATTGTCCCAGCGAATGGTTTCGGCGCGGATGAAGTGGTGTTCGAGATCGGAGTGAATTGCGCCGGCGGCCTGGGGCGCCTTGGATCCAGCGGGGATGGTCCATGCGCGGCACTCGTCTTCGCCAGCGGTGAAGAAGCTGATGAGGCCGAGCAGTTCGTAGCTCTTACGGATGAGACGGACAAGGCCGCTCTCACTGAGGCCGTAGCTGGAGAGGAAGTCGGCGGCTTCGGCTTCGTCCATTTCGGCGAGCTCGGCCTCGACTTTGCCGCAGATGGCGGTGGCCCCGGCGTTGGGTCGGTGGGCTACCTCGGTCAGCTTATATTTGTCGACAGCAGAGGCGAGGTCGTCGCCTAGGCTGGTGCTCTCGCCGATGTTAACTACATACAGAACAGGCTTCTGGGAGAGGAACATGAAGCCCTTGATTAGCTTCTTTTCCTCGGGTGTCATCTCAAGCTCGCGCAGGGGCTGCTCTTTTTCGAGGGCTTCTTTGGAACGGACGAGAAGAGCGTGTTCGCGTTCGAGTTCGGCCGAGCGCATCTTTTTCAGATCTTTTTCGACACGTTCGAGGCGCTTCTCGACTTGGGTGAGGTCGCTGATCATCAGATCGAATTCGACGTTCTTGACGTCGCGGAGAGGATCAATTTCGCCGACATGAGGGATCGAGTCGTCTTCGAATGCGCGGAGGACGTGGATGAGCGCGTCTACGTTGCGGAGGCTGGTGAGGAAGGCGGTTTCTTTGAGAGCTTCCTGACCTATGGCGGCGACGTCGACATATTCGACCGTTGCGTGGGTCGTCTTTTTGGGGCTGTAGAGGGCTGAGAGCTTATCGAGCCGTTCGTCAGGAACCTTGGCGACGCCGATGTGAGCTTCGCGCGGATTGGAGTAGCCTTTGTCCTCGAGCTTTGCTTTGGTGAGGATCTTAAAGAGCGATGTCTTGCCCACCTGGGGCAGACCGATGATGCCAGTTTTCATTGAGTTCCAAGTTTGCCCCTGCACGATACTTGCGCGCTGAAGGGCCTCTTCGATGATAGCAAGGCAGGGATCAGGGATCAGGGATCAGGGATCAGGGAATCGGGAACAGGGGACAGGGAATAAAAGAGCAAAGTTATCGCGCTCGGAAACTTCAGGCTCGGCGCTTTATGAAGCGGAGGGCTGAAAGGACTGTTGAGACAGAGGCGACTTTGGTGTCGACGATACCTGTGGCGAGAGCTGTGGTGCGGACGAGGTTCTCGTTGAGCAGGTGGCCTGGGCCCTTGGAGTAGATGAACCAGATCGGGGTGCCGGTGCTGAACTGGTCCGTGGCGCGCATCAGTGCGGAGTGGAGTTCGGCGGGTGTGTCGACGCGAGCGAGAATCAGGTCTCCGGCACGCTTTGAGACAGCTTTGGCTTGGGCGAGTGCTGCCGTCAGGGAGTCGTCGTCGGCGGGGCCGATCATCCACACGGTTGTGTCTGTGCTGATGCCGAGCTTTTTGGCGAGCGTTGGCGGGGGCTTCAGCAGCGCCTCTGCCCACTTTGCGGCGATGGTATTGCCGAGCGCGAGAGCAACAGATTCGTCACCGATGGTGAAGAGCAAATGGCCGCGTTTGGCTCTTACTGATTGCATTTGCGCGATCGGCAGGCGCCGGCGCAGTTCGCCACGGAGAATGAGTTCAGGCGGTTCAACCAGAGCCTTGACGGCGCTCTTTTTGCCATTCCAGACGCAGGTGCAGGCCGCTTCACGTCCCATGCGGGTCTCCCGATGATAGGAGCGATTGTGCTCGGTCCGGCTTACGGCATGCAATCAGAATGTGCGCGGACAAGCAGGGCGGTCAGGCTTTTTCGCGTGCCGATTCTGCCCAGGCAACCAGGACGACGGTAGCGATTCCGAAGAGAAGGATGGTCTCTTCGACGTGCTCGCTTCGGTTGTGGAGTTTGTTGAAGTGAACCGTATTGGGATTGGTGACGTTGGTGGTGTCGATTTCTCCGCCGGCGGCGATGCGGTCGCGCTCCATTGCGGGAATGATTCCATATTGCGAGTACGTGGTGCATGCAAGCATCAGGACGACGAGCACCATGGGCGCCAGCACCGTTCGCGGCTTGTAGATGTGCCATGCAGGGGCAAGGGCGAGCAACGCGAGCAGCACGAGTCCGCTGACGATACCCATGCCGTGGAGGATGCGAAGGAGCTCGCCTACGATGGTGCCGGCAGTGTGCGTAGAGCCTTGCAGTGTGCCGAAGGTGATGGCTGCAACGACGGGAAAGAAGATCTCGGCTCCTAGCCAGACGATCAAGGCGAGATAAAGGAGGGTGCGAAGCAGGGTCTTCATGGAAGGGCAGTTCTCAGTTTTCAGTCGTCAGTTGTCAGGGAACAGGAAATCAGTGATCAGTGGTCAGTTACTGGCGTCGACTTGATTATGCTCTCACGACCGACAGCAGCTGCTGAACTGAACCTGGATCGCAATAACGGTACGGTCAACTTCGGAGCACTGAGCACTGATCACTGTTTTCAGCCTTTCTTTAGTGCGCGGCGGAGGACTACTTCTAGGGCAGCTTTGGTCTCTGCGTATTCGGCGGGAGTGACGGCGCCGGTGAGCTTGTCGCTTTCGAGGGCGAAGAGCTCTTCTTTGAGTGCTGCGAGGAGGGAACCGTTCTTGCCTGCTGGAGAGGCGTGATGTGAGGAAGCAGAATAGGCGGCCGCGGGCGAAGGGCCGACCGGATCGGCACCAGGCGCGGCGGCAAGTGGGACACTGGGAGCGCCTGCAGGTTTGCGCAGGAGGAATGCTGCCGCGGCGACGAATACCAGAGCGAGTCCGCCGAGGATCCACCACTTGTATTTACTGAGCGGGTCGGGGGTGTTGATGGGCTCGCCGATTCCGCCGCCGGGTTGGCCTCCGGGTTGCGGACCGGCTTGCGGACCGCCGGCACCCTGATCTTCGCGCGGCATGGAGCCGGAGCCGGAGACCGTGAATTCAAGCGCCTTGCCGGGGACGGCATTCTTGGCAACGAAGGTCTGGATATTGGGATCCTGATTGAGCGGCGTGAAGGTTGAGCCGGATCCGGCGGTGAAGCTCATGCTTTTGGGCAGAAGCACGCCGACGTTCTGAGCGCTGAGGGACTCCTGCGGGTGGAACGTGAAGCTGCCACCGCTGTAGGGGAGCGTGTAGCTGATGTTGAACTGTGTGTCTTTTTCGCCTTCGTCCGGCTGGATGGGGAAGTTGAAGGAGTAGTGGCCCTTCGGTCCGTTGGGTTGCAGCTTCAGTGTCGTGGGCAGGGCTCCGGCTTTGGGCCGCTGACCTTGCGCGAGTTCGATGACTGCTTCTTCGGGGAGGACGACTTCGAAGCTCTTCGCGCTCCACTGCGTGCGCGGGGGGTTGCTGGTGTTGTGAACGAAGTAGCGCTCGAGGACATGAAGCTGGCCGTTGGCCGCTTCAAGTTCCATGACGTCGGCTTCGATGAAGACGCCATCGACCTTTGCGGCGACATCGTAGACGGATACTTCGGGGACGGTTCCGGTCTGCGGAGCGTCGGCGAAATATTCGGCGCCCTGATGGATCACTTTGATAAGCGATGGGGCGTTGCTGGGGCGATTGATGGTGTAGTGACCGCTGGCGTCGACAGTGGCGTGCGCAACCTCGGTCATGCCGGTCATGGGCTCGACAAGAACGACCTGGTCGCCGCTAGCGGGCTTGCCTGTGGTTTTGTTTGTCACGGAGCCGGAAAGCTGTGCGGCCTGCGCCACGGTGCCGGCGAAAATGATGGAGAAAAGAGCTGCAAAAATTCGCGTCGATTTCATCTTTTGTGTTCGAACCTGACTTTCGTTTAAGAACATCCCTCAGGGGCTAAAGCCCGCGTTCAAAGGCGCCACTTTCGGCACGACTGAAGTGGTGCCCTTTTAAAACTTATGCTTGCTCTTGCAATACATCGATCTCGGCCAGCAACTGAGCTGTTTCGTTTTCAAGCTGCGTGCGCTGAACGAGGAAATCTTCTTCAGGGTATTTGCCGGCGCGGTATTCGAAACTGAGATCGCGCAGGTTTTCATAGAGCTGTTCCTTACGCTCGAGGAGGTAATCGAGGCGCGTCTTCTGACGCTGACTGGCGAAGGCATTTTCAGGCCAGAAGGTATACAGGAACAGGCTGATGGCCATCAGACAGCCGAGTGCAAGGCCGAGTGTCTCGGACATTAGTAGCTCCCTTCGCTGCCGGTTTCGCGGCGGATGCGCTCGCGGATCGCGTTCATCTCAGGCGTGCTTGCCGGTTCTGCTACCTGTTTTTTGCCCAGCGACCAGTGGCGGACAAGGAGGATGGTTCCGAGGAGCGCGGCGAGGAAGACGGCGAATGGCGCGATCCATGCGACCAGGTTGAAGCCGGTGGTTGTGGGCGCGGCCAGAACGGTGGCGCCGTACTTTGCGGCGAAGCTGTCCATGATTTCTTTGTCCCCCATGCCATTGACCATGTCGGTCTTGAGTTCCGCCAGCTGAACAGGCGATGCGGGGCAGCCGACGTGGTTGCACTCACCCAGTACCTGTCCGCAACCGCAGCTGCACATGAACTGATGGCTCATTTTGTCGTAGCGCGCGGTTGAGTCTGTTGCTCCGATAGAGAAGCAGACTGCGATAGCGAGAAATGCGGCCTGTGCGCCTTTGACCCACTTGCGATTTCGAAACATAGCTTTCATCTCAGTCGCCGCCTTTGAGTACGGGCTCGGCTTCAAGCGTTCGCGAGGCCGGAGCCCGCACCGCCGCTGTTGCCGGGGTGAGGCTCGGAACGAGCGCGATGAATGTGCCGATCACGATGAGGACAACGCCGGCCCAAATCCAGCTGACGAGCGGATTCAGAAACGCTTTGATGATGGGCTGGCGGGTGTCGGGGTTTGTGCCTTCGAAGACTACGTAAAGGTCCCAGCTCAGTACTGAGTGGACAGCCACCATGGTCTGAGGCTGTTGGCTGGCAAGGTAGACGCGCTTTTCGGGCGCCATCTGAAACTGCTTCTTGCCGTTTTCGTAGACGTCGAGCAGCGCGTAATCGGAGTTGAAGTTGGCGTTTGAATCTTCGGTGATGCCGACACACTCCAGCGTGTAGGGGCCAACGCTCATGGTGTCGTGGAGGGCGAGTTCTTTTTCAGTGTTCTTGTTGAACGCTGCGCCGGCCAGTCCTACGACGATGATGACCACGCCAATATGGATGAGGTACCCGCCATAGCGGCGGGTGTTGCGTCGGGTGAGAAGGTACATGGCAACGGCGAGGTTCTTGCCGGTCTGCCTGGCGATGACTCCGGCGCCGCGGAGGAACTCGGATGCGATGGCGGTGAAGACGCTCGCCGACACTGCAAATGCAACCAGCGCGTAGAAGTAGCCGGCTTCGCTGAACCAGGTACTCAGAGGCCGAGGTCCGAAGATGAAGCAGACGGCTACTGTGACCCACAGAGCGATGGAGGGGATGATGAAGTTGCGCTTGACCGCTTTGAGCGATGTGGAGCGCCACGGAAGCAGCGGGCCAACGCCGGTAAGGAAAAGAAGGAAGATGCCGATGGGAACTGCGACGCGGTTGTAGAACGGCGCGCCGACGGTGACCTTGCTGCCCTGAACGTATTCACTGAGGATCGGGAAGAGCGTTCCCCAGAGGATGACGAAGCAGGCTGTCAGCAGCACGAGGTTATTGAAGAGGAAGCTGGATTCGCGACTCACGAGCGACTCGAGCTGATGGTCAGACCGGAGGTGATCGCGCTGCAGAATGTAGGTGAAGATGCAGACCGCAAGCACGATGCCCATGAACACCATGAACCATGTGCCAATCGTCGATTGCGCAAACGCATGCACTGAACTGACCAGGCCAGCGCGGGTCAGCAGCGTTCCGAGCAGCGTGAGCAGGAAGGTGGAGAAGATGAGCCAGACGTTCCAACTCTTCATCATTCCGCGTTTCTCCTGCATCATCACGGAGTGGAGGAAGGCGGTGCCGGTAAGCCAGGGCATGAAGCTGGCGTTTTCAACCGGATCCCATCCCCAGTAGCCGCCCCAGCCGAGAACCGCGTATGCCCAGTGCATGCCCAGGAAGATTCCGAAGGTAAGGAATAGCCAGGTGACGAGCGTCCAGACGCGGGTGATCTTGATCCACTTTTCGCCCGGGTAGCGCATCATCAGCGCTCCGAGACCGAAGGCGAAGGGAACCGAGAACCCTACGTATCCGAGGTAGAGCATCGGCGGATGGATGACCATCTCCGGATATTGGAGCAGGGGATTGAGGCCGTTGCCGTCTGCGGGGATTCCGCCCTGAAGCAATGAAAACGGCGGCGCTTTGAAATTGACTACGGCGAGGAAGAAGACCTGGATGCCGGCGAGTATTGTTCCGGCGTAGGCGTAGAGCTTGACGTCAGTCTTGTGGCGGAGGCGGAGAACGAAACCGTAGGTTGCCAGCAGCCAGCACCAGAGAAGCAGGGAGCCTTCCTGGCCGCTCCATAGCGCCGCGAACTTGTACTTCACGTCAAGCGCGCGGTTCGAGTGCTCCATGATGTAGGTGATGGAGAAGTCGTTAGTGAGCGCGGAATACACGAGGGCAAATGCTGCGGCGGTGACCGCGATGAAGACGGCGATGCCGGCCCGGCGCGCAGTGTCTGCCAGACGCTCGGGCGAGATCGGCGCAGGCTGCCCCGTAGCGATGAGGCGTAGCGCGACTCCGCCTGCGAACAGATTGTAGGCTGCCAGCGCCAGACCGATGAGGAGTGCAAGACTTCCGAAAGTTGCCATGGAGGTGTTTTCTCCAACTTTCCTTACTGCCAGAACTTACGTTGCGATTTAGGCCTGAGACCTGCGACAGGCCTTCGCCGTTGGGGGGGTGGAGGGTCTTCCTCTCTGATTCTCGCACTGAGCACGTGTGCTTGAGGGGAATCAAGAGCGGCTATCAGCAGATGACCACCGCCGCAACGACTTCATTCTCAGTTATTTTAGGCGCGTTCAATGTGATTTGCCTCACACTAGAGATTGATCAGATCACATGTGAGGACGCGAAGGTGCGGCATGATTCGTGCCGCTATGTGTTTGAGACGGATCGTGGTGCGGATTTGTGGGGCTGGGCTGAGCAACTTCTCGAAGCGGGTGGTGGTTGCGGGGATCCTGCTTGGCAAAGGGCGGCAAACGTGATTCAGATCACTTTCTGCTCTCTTCGTTCTCGGTAAGGTTTTTCCTAGAACTCGGACTGTTTTGATCGCAATTCGAAGTTGGAAGCCTCAGGAGCGTTCGCGCTCAAGTCCGCTGAGGAACTGCACGATGAAAGCGATATAGAACGGGCACGACTATGAGACCTGCAATTTGCGTTCTGGTACTTCTTTCAGCATCGGTGATTCGACTGTCAGCGCAGCACTCCGCTGTTTCCAATCTGCCGGAGCATCCGATCCAGGACAACAGCTTTCTGGCGGAGGAGGCTTATAACCAGGAGCCGGGGGTGGTGCAGCACATCCAGACATTCACACGGATGTGGAACTCGAAGACGTGGGCGTACAGCTTTACGCAGGAGTGGCCTGTTCCGGACCACTGGAAACATCAGCTCAGCTACACACTGGCTGGCGCGAGAACGGACGCAAATCTGCAGAGCTCGTTCGGGGATCTGCTGCTCAATTATCGTTATCAGTTGACCGGGACCGGGGAAACCCGGCTGGCCGTCTCGCCCCGCGCCACCCTGGTCTTACCTACCGGATCGGTGAAGAACGGATCAGGTTATGGCGGAGCGGGGGTACAGGCGGTGGTGCCGGCGAGTTATGTACTCAATCGTCACTTCGTGAGCCACTACGATCTGGGTGGGACTCTGATTCCTCTGGCGCGAGATGCGGCTGGCGACGGCGCCGCGTCGTATGGATACAACGCGGCGGGCAGCCTGATCTGGCTGGCGCACACGCGGATTAATGGGATGTTTGAGACGTCCTGGAGTTCGGCGCACCTTGTGAGCCGGCCGCATGGGACCGATGTGCAGAACACACTGTGGCTGGCGCCGGGGGCGCGCGGGGCGTTCAACTTTAAGAGCGGGCTGCAGATTGTTCCTGGCTTTGCGTATGTCGCCGGCGTCGGGCCGAGCTCAGGGGACAGGGGAGCGTTCTTTTATCTGAGCTTTGAGCATCCGATGTGGCGGGAGAGGGAATGACCGGCCAGGCGATATTCCCACTCATTTCGCGGTGAGGCTGCGAATGATTGGGCACAACCTGTGACTTTCGGGCCGGTCGTGGCCGGTGCTCACTGCGAAGGTCTTGGGGCACCACAAGTGATTCGTGCTTACGAGATAATCCCATTCATTTCGCGGTAAAGCTGCGAAATGAATGGGGCACAGTCTGAGACGTTCAGCCGAAGAGGAATTCTTTCTCGCGCAGTTCCTTGATGCTGTCGCGCAGTTTGGCGGCTTTCTCGAATTCGAATTTGCGGGCGGCGTCGCGCATTTCGGCTTCGAGTTTGGTGATGAAGGCGTCGACGTCGGCTTGAGAGGTGAACTCGGGCAGGCCGGCTGCTTCGGCTTCTTCGATTTCGCCGTACTCGGTCTTGAGGATCTGGGCGAGACCCATATCGATTTTGCTGATGATGGATTGCGGGGTGATCCCGTGCTCCTCGTTGTATGCGGTCTGAACGGTACGACGGCGATCGGTCTCGTTGATGGCGGCCTTCATGGATTGCGTCATGTTATCGGCATAGAGGATGGCGCGGCCCTCGATGTGGCGGGCGGCGCGGCCGATGGTCTGGATGAGAGAGCCGGTTGAGCGCAGGAAGCCTTCTTTGTCGGCATCGAGGATCGCAACGAGCGAGACCTCAGGCAGGTCAAGGCCTTCGCGTAGAAGGTTGATGCCGATGAGCACATCGAACTCTCCTTTGCGGAGGCCGGCGAGGAGCTTTACGCGCTCCAGTGTTTCGATTTCGGAATGCATGTAGCGGCACTTCACGCCAACTTCGGTGTAGTAGCCGGCGAGGTCCTCTGCCATGCGCTTGGTGAGCGTGGTGACGAGCACGCGCTCGCCGCGCTTGGCGCGGTCGCGGATCTGGCCGAGCAGATCGTCGATCTGGCCTTTGACGGGGCGGATCTCGACCTGGGGGTCGACGAGGCCGGTGGGGCGGATGACCTGTTCTACGACGACTCCGGCTGACCGCGTGAGCTCGTAGGGGCCGGGCGTGGCGGAGACATAGATGGTCTGGTTGATGCGATTCTCGAATTCGTCGAACTTGAGCGGGCGGTTGTCGCGGGCTGAGGGCAGGCGGAAGCCGTAGTCGACGAGGTTCTGCTTGCGGCTCTGGTCGCCGTGCCACATTCCGTGGACCTGCGGGATGGTGGCGTGGCTTTCGTCGACGAAAAGGATGAAGTCGCGCGGGAAGTAGTCGAGGAGCGTTGGCGGGGGCTCGCCGGGGAGACGGCCACTGAAGTG